>Ga0307377_10000046_pt1 | contig 185399 bp, 177 predicted proteins | sample TR3MG_FD_202535 | JGI IMG/M metagenome (GOLD analysis project Ga0307377, IMG submission 202535) | Soil microbial communities from Risofladan, Vaasa, Finland - TR-3 | ecosystem: Environmental > Terrestrial > Soil > Coastal area > Acid sulfate soil | place: Finland: Risofladan, Vaasa... | reverse complement strand
AGCACACCCGCCAGGCGATCAAGATACCGTTCCAGTTCGTCTTCGACTTCCATGACATCGCCCTCAGTAAGGAAGATGTTCTGAAATATAGGCAAGTTTCAGAATTTAGTGACACAGTCAGACTAATGGACAATCTGGGACAAACATCGACACGCCAGGCCAATCAACCTCCTGGCTACTTCGTCAGCGCCATGAACAGTTGCGGCAGCCGCTCGGGCAGCCGCTCGATGCGGTCGATGACGGTGTACTGGTGGCCGAAGATGTCGCCGACGTATTCGTCGGCCTTGGGGTCGAGGTTGATGCAGTAGGGGAAGATGCCCTGCTGGTCGAGCTCTTTGACGGCCTGGCGGGCGTCTTCGATGAGCAGGCGCTCGTCGTGAACGTCGACGTCGGACGGCATGCCGTCGGTGAGGATGAGCATGAGTTTCTTGTCGGCTGGACGCGCGCCGAGGTAATGCGCGGCGTGACGCATCGCCGCGCCCATGCGGGTGGAATAGCCGGCCTTCATCGCAGCCAGGCGCGCCTTGACGTCGTCGTTGAAGTGTTCGCCGTAGCCCTTGATGTGCAGGTAGCGCACGTCGTGGCGGGTGTTGGAATGGAAGCCGGCGATGGCGAACGAATCGCCCAGCTTCTCGATCGCCCAGGCCAGCAGCGACACCGCCTCCTGGGAGAGTTCGAGAATGGTCTGGTCGGAGCCGACCGCTTTTTCGTTGAGCGACTCGGACAGGTCCAGCAGCAGCAGCACGGCGATGTCGCGGCCGCTGGTGCGGTGGCTCATGTTGATGCGCGGGTCGGGGGTGGCGCCGCACTTGAAGTCGATCAGCGAGCGGATCGCGACGTCGAGATCGAGCTCGCTGCCCTCCTCCTGGTAGCGGATGCGCACCTTGTCCTGCGGCTTCAGGAGGTCGAGCATCTTCTTTAGCTGCTTGGCGAGCGCGCCGTGCTTGGCGAGCAGGCGGTCGATGTCGGCCGGGTTGCCGCTGGGATGCAGCGCGGCGTACACGCTGGCCCAGTCCGGCCGGTAGGTCTGGCTGGCGTAGTCCCATTCGGGGTAATGGCGCGGCGGCAGGCCGTGGATTTCCTTGTCCGGCTCGATCTTGCGCTTCTCGTCGAAGGCTTCTTCCTCGTCGCCCGACTCGATGAATTTCCACAGCTGGCGGTTGTCGTCACGGTAGTCGACGACCGTGTCGGCAAAGTGGATTTTGGCGAGCTGGTCGCTCTGGCGGCGCGTTTTGGCAACGTAGGAGAGGGCCAGCGCGGCGATTTCGCCGGTCGAGGACTCGCCCTGGTCCATGATGGCGTGGAAACGTTCCACAAACTCCCGCAAATCGGGGTCAGCGTAGCCGTGCCGGCTATGGTCCGGTGGGGCGGTGCGCATGGCGCACCCTACATTGGACTCACCGTAGGGTGCGCCATGCGCACCAGCCGTTTCCAGCAGGGCGCGCGACAGCATCGCCATGCGGTGGCGCAGGCAGGAGGTGGTCTCAGGATCGCAGGCGCCTTCCAGCGGCTTTGGATGCAGCGCGAGGAAAAGCCGGCGCAGGCCGGGGTATTCGCGGATCAAGAGCGTCTCGATGCGGCAGTCCTCGAAGAACTCCACCGCCATGCGCTGGAACGGGCTCCAGTTGTCGGCGATCTGCGCCTCGGACCAGCGGCGGTGGCCGACGATGTGGGCGAGCACGGCGCGGTAGCGGTCGATGCCGGGTATGCGTTGCGGCTCGTAGGGTGCGCCGTGCGCACCTTCCTGAACGGCCTCGGCTTGATCGGTGCGCACGGCGCACCCTACAGTTACATCGTCGTATACATCCGGCAGGCGGATGCCGAGCTTGTCGTAATACGGAATCGGCTTGCGGATTTCGTCGAACGCGGTGGAGTACGGCACCAGGTGGTCGCCGTCCTGCCACAGGCCGCGCAGGTACAGGTCGAGCTTGTGCTCGACGTCCGCCAGCAGGGTGCCGTGGCGCTCGCGCTGCAGCACCGCGCGGCTGTCGGCCGACTGCAGGCTGAAGAAATCCTTCTGCCGCTCGGGGTGAGTGCCGTAGTTGCGGATGCCGTATTCCACCCAGTTCTTCAGGCCGGCCAGCGAGAGCTGGCTGAGCAGGTTCGGCGCCTGGGCAAGGAAATCCGGCAGACCCGGGCTGGGAAAGGTGGTGTGGTGGCCGTGGATGGAGCCGGTGGTGCGCTCCATGAAATCCAGGGTCACGTCGAGGTAGCGCTGCAACTGCGCCTGCGATTGCAGGCGCCGCGCCACCGGCGCAAGCGTCTGCAGAAAAGGCGCGATGGCGCGGCCGTTGGGCGACTTCTGCATGCGCTGGATCAGCGCCATCACCGCCGGCAAAGCGGATTCGCCCACCGCCTTCGCGGCGGACGGCCATTTTTCCAGGAATGCCAGTATCGGCTCCTCGCCACGCCCCAGCTTGCCGATGACCCGGCCGGCCTCGAGGTAGGCATCGAGCCCTTCGCGCGTGAGTAGCGACAGCGCCTCGGCCATGACATCCTCGAACACCTCCTCCACCTTCGGAAAACGGGTGTCGAGCTGCCTCCAGTAGGCCGCCATCAGGGGATGCTGGTATTCGGTTTCGGTCATGGTCTGCTCATTCGTATGTCGGTGCGCATGGCGCACCCTACGGGGTTCAATACGTATTGTGTGCAGGGTGCGCCATGCGCACCAAATCTACTCACCAAACGCCCCTTCAATCTCTGAACCTGTTGCCCAGTCCTGAGGATATATCCCTCTCTCAACACAGCGCTGAAAACTGGAATGCTTCCAATCCACTGGGCAATCAACATGGCCATGCTTCACCGGGTTGTAGTGGATGTAATCCATGTGCCGCGCATAATCTTCATCATCGCGAATCAGGTGTTCCCAAAACCGGCGCTGCCATATGCCGCATTCCCGGCGCGCCTTCATCGAATCGGTCACAGGTGCCAAATCCGTGTTTACTACCCCCTTCGTAACATAGCGCTTGATCAAGCTCCAGCGCGCACCAAAGTCTGCATCCCCGGGTGGCAAGGTCCAGATAGCGTGCAGATGATCGGGCAAAATCACGATAGCATCGACCCTGAACGGCTTGGTCTGCTGCACTTTCCGGAAAGCATCGCGCAATGTATCCATCACGTCCGGACGCGTGAGTATCGGTTGCCGGCGATAAGCCACCACAGTGAAGAAGTAAGTGGTCCCGCCTTCATGTGCCCGCCGATAGTTGGACATTCAGGATGATCCTTCCATGGTGCGCACGGCGCACCCTACACATGTCCCTTGCCGTAGGGTGCGCCGTGCGCACCATTACAAATCACGCAAATGTGGCGTCGATGGCGTGATCCAGCGTGTCGCGGATGTCGGCGTCGTCGGTGATCGGGCGCACCAGCGCCATGCGGCAGGCGTCACCCGGCGCCACGCCGTCCTTGATCAGCGTTGCCGCGTACACCAGCAGACGGGTGGAGATGCCTTCGTCCAGCCCGTGCCCTTTCAGGTTGCGGGCGACGCTGGCAATCTTCACCAGCCTGGCGGCCACCGCTTCGTCCATGCCGGTCTCTTCCGCCACGATCCGCGTTTCCAGCGCGGCCTCGGGGTAGTCGAAATCGAACGCGGTGAAGCGCTGCTTGGTCGATTGCTTCAAGTCCTTCATCAGCGTCTGGTAGCCCGGATTGTAGGAAATCACCAGCTGGAAATCGGGGTGCGCGTGGAGCAGCTCGCCCTTCTTGTCGAGCGGCAGCACGCGACGATGGTCGGTCAGCGGGTGGATGACCACGGTGGTGTCCTGGCGCGCCTCGACGATTTCATCGAGATAGCAGATGGCGCCGATGCGCGCGGCGGTGGTGAGGGGGCCGTCGAGCCAGCGGGTGCCGTTGGCTTCCAGCAGGTAGCGCCCCACCAGGTCGGACGCGGTCATGTCCTCGTTGCAGGCCACGGTGATGAGCGGCTTGTTAAGCTTCCACGCCATGTATTCGATGAAGCGCGACTTGCCGCAGCCGGTGGGGCCTTTCACCATCACCGGCAGGCGGTTGCGGTAGGCGGCCTCGTACAGCGCGACTTCGTTCTTCTGCTGCTGATAGAACGGTTCCTGCTGAATCTTGTACTGGTCTTTGTCGATCATGTTCGACTCCCGTAGGGTGCGCTATGCGCACCAATTTGACACGGTGCGCATAGCGCACCCTACGAAAAACAACGCCCCAGCAGGGCGGGGGCGTCGTTCGCGTTTACTGCGGGGGGTGCTTACTTATGCACGCCCAGCTTTTCGCGCCAGCCGGGGAAGATCTTGTCGGCGTCGCCGGGGAAGGATTCGAATGCGCGGGCGAATTCCTTGTGCTCCTTGGCAAACTCGATCGGGTCGGCTCCGGACTTCCAGCACTCGTAGGACTGACGCAGCGAGACCGCGCCGTCCGCCGGGCTGTCGATGTGGCCGTAGGCGCCGCCGCCAGCGGTGTTGATGACGTTGCCGTGGCCGAGGTTCTCGAAGAAGCCGGGCAGACGCAGTGCGTTCATGCCGCCGGAGATGATCGGGGTGGTGGGCTTCATACCGTACCACTTCTGGAAGTAGACCGGACCCTGGCACTCGTCGCGCTCGATCATGTAGGCGATGATCTTGTCGTCGCCTTCGCCTTCCATCTTGCCATAGCCCATGGTGCCGACGTGGATGCCGGAGGCGCCTTGCAGGCGGCTCATCTTGGCCAGCACAAAGGCAGTGTAGCCACGCTTGGCGGAAGGCGAGGTGACCATGCCGTGGCCGGCGCGATGATAGTGCAGGTACTGGCTAGGGTACTGACGACGTGCGGTGGTGACCATGCCGGGGCCGCCGACGAAACCATCGACCAGGAAGGCCAGCTTGTCGGCATCGGGGCCGAACACTTCCAGACCGAAGTCGGCGCGGGCGAGCATTTCGTAGTGGTCATCGGCGGTGATGTTCATGGAGAACAGCTTGGCCTGGCCGGTTTCGTCCTGGGCGCGCTTCATGGAGTCATACACCAGGGGCAGCACTTTCTTCAGCGGGCAGAACACCTGGTTGCCTTGGGGTTCGTCGTTCTTGATGAAATCGCCACCCAGCCAGAACTGGTAGGCCGCCTTGGCGAACGGCTCGGGGCGCAGACCCAGCTTGGGCTTGATGATGGTGCCGGCGATGTAGCCGCCGTTCTCGACCGGGCGGCCGAGAATGCGCCACAGGTCGGAGATGTCCCTGGCGGGGCCGTCGAACATCTGGATCGCGCGCTCGGGAACGTAGAAATCAATCATCTTGGCGTGTTCGATATCGCCCATGCCCTGGTTGTTGCCGATCACCAGGGTCAGGAAAGACACCAGCATGAAACGGCCGTCGGTGACGTTGCGGTCGAACAGCTCCAGCGGGTAAGCAATCCGCATATCCTCGGTGGCTTCGTCGATGAGATAGACCAGCGCGTCGACGCCCTTGGTGAAGTCGTCGGTGGTGGAAACCTCGACGTTGGTGCCGGTGGAGGACTCGGCGGCGAAGTGCGCGGCGGCTTCCAGGTAGCCGGTGCCGGTCTTGGGCGCCATCTTGTAGGCGACGAGGATGTGCTTGCCACCCTTGATCAGGTCTTCCTCTTTCAGGCTGAGGTCGGCGTAACGTGCGGATTGATCCATTGCATGACTCCTTGATAAATAACGTAGGGTGCGCTATGCGCACCGTCCGTTGGTCTGGTGCGCATAGCGCACCCTACGAAAAACCATTCACTCCAGGCGTCTTACCCCTGAAATCGATAGGGTGAACTATACGCACGGCCTCGTATAATTAAAATTAAATTGTTATGATTAAAACCATATCATTTTTCTTATACATCAATGCGCCGACTGACACTGCGCCAATTCAGGGTTTTTGGTGCGGTGGCCCGCCATCTTTCGTTTTCCCGCGCGGCCGAGGAACTGCACCTCTCGCAGCCTGCCGTCTCGATGCAGGTGCGGGGAATCGAGACCATCCTGGGAATACGGCTCACCGAACAGCTGGGGAAAAAAATCTTTCTCACCGAGGCCGGGCGCGAGGTGCTGCATGCCAGCCAGGCCATCACCGCGCGGCTGGACGACCTGCAGGCCAATCTGGCGCAGCTGCAGAGCATCGACAGCGGCCAGCTCAAGCTGGCCGCGACTTCGACCGTGAATGTCGTCGCCACCGATATCCTGGCCCGGTTTCGCGGCAGGTATCCCGAGGTATCGGTCCACCTGGATGTTTCCAACCGCGCTGCCGTGCTGGACCAGCTTGTCGGCAACCGCATCGACCTCGCCATCATGGGCCAGGTGCCGGACGGGCTGGGCCTGGAAGCCACCCGCTTCATGGACAACCCGCTGGTGGTGATCGCCCCGCCCGGCCATCCGCTGGCTGGGCAAAAGCACATCTCTGTCGAAAGCCTCGCTGCCGAATCCTTCCTGGTGCGCGAAGCCGGCTCCGGCACCCGCGGCGCGATGGAACGCTTCTTCGCCGCCCGCGGACTGGAAATCCGCAGCAGCATGGAAATGAGCAGCAACGAGGCGATCAAGCAGGCGGTGCAGGCCGGACTGGGTCTCGGCATCCTCTCGCTGCAGACGCTGGAGATGGAACTGGCGCTCAAGCGGCTGGCCGTGCTCGAAGTCGAGGGCTTTCCCATCATGCGCCACTGGTACATCGTCCACCGCGCCGATAAACGCCTCTCACCGGTGGCTCAGGCGTTCAAGGAGTTCGTGCTGGCGCCGGCGCTGGCCGAAGGGGCTGCAACGGGGAAGCCTTTCGGCTGACTGCGCGAAACTGCCTTAAAATCGCGCCAGTCGGGGCGACCCGCCCCCGGCGTCAGGATTCTCATCCGCAGGACGGTGTCCCGTCCAAGCCTGGCTTCATCCATTCAACCTGGGGCCATTCGCATGGACACCGACCCCACCGCCGCACCCGCGCCTGTCACCCTGGGTGAATCCTCCAAATACTGGCTCAAGCTCGGCTTCATCAGCTTCGGCGGCCCTGCCGATGAAGCTCCAATCCTGCGGCATCCCGCAGACGGCCTCGTGGGAGCGGTTTCAGCCGCGATGCGCCGCCAGGCGCAAAGAGCAAATGCTCGCCAGGGTCTTGCCGCGCCACCTTTGCGGGCTACCGCCCGCATCGCGGCTGAAGCCGCTCCCACGGGACTGGCCAATGCCAACAAATAACGGTGAAAAAGTTGCAAGTTCGCTATGTCACTGTTAGCTGTTGATTTATGCCTTGCCCCTCCGATGAAGCTCCAACCCTGCGGCATCCCGCAGACGGCCCCGTGGGAGCGGTTTCAGCCGCGATGCGCCGCCAGGCGCAAAGAGCAAATGCTCGCCAGGGTCTTGCCGCGCCACCTTTGCGGGCTACCGCCCGCATCGCGGCTAAAGCCGCTCCCACGAGGCTGGCCAACGCCAACAAATAACGGTAAAAAACCTATCTTTATATCGATATCATTACCCCTCAGGACATCGATCCGCGCTATCTTCAGGTTTAGGACGTGTATCGCACACTTACAGAAAGGAAACATGGAACCCAAAGCCCAACCCCTGAAGCGCTGCGGCTGCAACAATCCAACCGAGAAATGCGCGGATTTGGCGCGCACCGTCAAACCCGCCAAGGTCGATCCCGACGCCACGCTGGTATTCGACGTGCGCAGCGAAGCCGACTACACGGCGTCCGACGAAACCATCCCCGGCGCGCTGTGGAAAAACCCCGAGAAAATCGACGCCTGGATCGGTGCCATCCCGCGAACGCTCGACGTGGTGATCTACTGCGTGCGCGGCGGCGCGATTTCGAACAGTGTGGTCGATCGCCTGCAGGCCGCAGGCGTGAAAGCGCGCTATATCGAAGGTGGTCTCGAAGCCTACAAGGCCGCAGGTGGCAAAATTTCCCGTAAATGATTCTCAATAACCACCTTGCCGCAATGGTTGACTAATTTACTTGGTTATTCTATGTTTCGTCCATCGTAATTTTTATTACACACAAGGACGACAATCATGGAACGTGAAATCAACGGCAAAATAGTCGAAACCGACCCCGAAGGCTATCTGGTCAACCTGGAAGACTGGTCCGAGGAACTGGCCATCGAACTGGCCAAGGAGGACAAGCTGGAACTGGGCGAAGGCCACTGGAAGATCATCCATTACATGCGCGACTACTTCTCCCAGAACGGCACCGCGCCCAACCTGCGCTTCCTGCAAAAAGGCCTGAAGGAAGAATTCGGCCCGGAATGGAGCGACAAGAAATTCCTGTTCAGCCTGTACCCGTTCGGACCCGCCAAACAGGCAGGCCGCTACGCCGGCACCCCGAAACCGACCGGCTGCGTATAAATCAAGCCGCTTCGTCAAAGCCCCAGCCCCGCGACGCGGGGCTGGGGCTTTTTCATGGCGGCTCAGGGCTGGCTGCGGAACATGAAATACACCGCCCCGACCAGGCACAGCGCCGCCCACAGGAAATCCCACTTCAGTTCGACCTTCATGTACAGCACCGCGAACGGCATAAACACCGATAACGCAATCACCTCCTGCATGATCTTCAACTGCGGCAGACTCATCGCGGTGTAGCCGATACGGTTGGCCGGCACCTGCAGCAGGTACTCGAACAGGGCGATACCCCAACTGGCGAGCGCGGCGACCATCCAGGGCTTGTTGCTCATGTCTTTCAGATGCGCATACCAGGCGAAGGTCATGAAGACATTGGAAAACGTGAGCAGGATCAGGGTTTGCAGTGGGGCGGACATGGGCATCTCCGGGATACGCGGCGTCATTGTAGGGAATCCATGCGCCCGCAGCGCTGTTAAAATTCCGCCTTTCGCATTGCAAGGACCGGCATGATGAATGCGCCTCAGGTGGGGGTGGTGATGGGATCTTCCAGCGACTGGGAGGTGATGAAGCATGCGGCGATGCTGCTAAAGCAATTGGGCATCCGCTTCGAAGCCAAGGTGGTGTCCGCGCACCGCACGCCGGATCTGCTGTTCGACTACGCCTCGACTGCGGAGGCGCGCGGCCTCAAGGCGATCATCGCCGGCGCCGGCGGCGCCGCCCACCTGCCCGGGATGATCGCCGCCAAGACCATCGTGCCGGTGCTCGGTGTGCCGGTGCCGTCGAAATACCTCAAGGGCATGGATTCGCTGCTCTCCATCGTGCAGATGCCGAAGGGCATTCCGGTCGCCACCTTTGCCATCGGTGAGGCCGGCGCGGCCAACGCGGCGCTGTTTGCCGCGGCGCTGATCGCCCGTTACGACAACGGCCTGGCGGCGCAGCTCAACGACTTCCGCCGCGGCCAGTCGGACTCGGCGATGGCGATGGACCTGCCCGATGTCGAGTAAGCCGCTGCCCATCCTGCCCGGCGCGACCCTCGGCATTCTCGGCGGCGGCCAGCTCGGCCGCATGTTCACCATCGCTGCGCGCACCATGGGCTACAAGGTCATGGTGCTCGACCCCGATTTCGCCAGCCCCGCGGGGAAGATGGCCGACGTCCACCTGCAGGCCGACTACACCGACCACGGCGCCCTGCGACAGCTCGGCGCCGCCTGCGCCGCCGTCACCACCGAATTCGAGAACGTTCCTGCCGCCAGCCTGATCGAGCTGGCGAACCATTGCCGGGTGTCCCCCGGGGCAGAATCGGTTGCCATCGCGCAGGACCGCAGCCACGAGAAATCCTGGCTGCGCGAGCACGGCTTCGCCACCGCGCCATTCGCGCTGGTCGACAGCGAGGCCGGCCTCGACGCCGCGCTGGCGGCGACCGGCGCCCCGGCACTGTTGAAGGTCTCGCGCTTCGGCTACGACGGCAAGGGCCAGGCCCGGGTCGGCACGCTTGAAGAGGCGCGTGCCGCGTACCGCGAATTCGGCGGCCAGCCCTGCGTGCTGGAAGGCTTCGTCAAGCTGGAATGCGAAATGTCGGTAGTGCTGGCGCGCAGCGACACCGACGAATGCGCGCTGTTCCCGGTCGCCGAAAACCGCCACGACAACGGCATTCTCGACGTTTCCATCGTCCCCGCCCGTGTGTCCGACGCGCTGGTCCGGCAGGCGCGCGAGATGGCGCGCGCGGTGGCCGACAAGCTCGGCTACGTCGGCGTGATGGCAGTCGAGTTTTTCGTCGCCGGCGGCCGGTTGATGATCAACGAAATCGCCCCGCGCCCGCACAACTCCGGCCACTACACGCTGGACGCCTGCGTCACCGACCAGTTCGAGCAGCAGGTGCGCGCGCTATGCGGCCTGCCGCTCGGCGATACCCGCCTGCTGTCGCCGGTAACGATGGTCAACATCCTCGGCGACCGCTGGCACGACGGCGGGCCGCACTGGGACGCGCTGCTCGCGCATGACAACATCAAGCTGCACCTGTACGGCAAGGAAGCCGCGCGGCCGGGGCGCAAGATGGGCCACTTCAACGTGCTCGACGCCGATCCGGCAGCGGCGCTGAAGCTGGCCGAACAGATGCGCGATGCACTGTAGTGCATCAATTCGGGGTTGGCGCTGTGGCGCATCGATCGGTGCCGGCCGCCTTGGCGCGCTTGCGCTGGTCGCCTTGTGCGGCGCAGCCGGCGCCGCACAAGGCGACGCGCGGCTGCCGCTGCGCATCGGCCCGCATGCCTTCGTGGTCGAGGTTGCCGCCACGCCGGCTGCACGCGGGCGCGGCCTGATGGGCCGCACGCATCTTGCCGCCGACGGCGGCATGCTGTTCGTGTTCGAGCAGCCGGGCCGGCATTGCTTCTGGATGCGCGACACGCCGCTGCCGCTGTCGATTGCGTTCATCGATTCGACCGGCCGCATTACCAGCCTCGCCGACATGCAACCGCGCAGCGAATCGCAGCACTGTCCGGCCACAGACGTACGCTACGCGCTGGAGGTGCGGCAGGGCGAATTCCAGCGCCGCGGCATCATGGCGCACGCGCAGGTGGACGGCCTGCCCCGTTAGGGCGAAATCGACAGCAGCACCAGTTCAACTTCGTTGTTTCGATCATCGCTGTGCAGCACGCGCACCGGCAGGTAGTGCCGGTCGATGGCCAGCCAGACCTCGAAACGGCCGTCGCCATCGGCCATCCGCGCGAGATGCAGTGTGCGCAATGAGCCCAGTGCGGTTTCCAGGCTCGCCTCATCCCGCACCTCATAGGTGTAATCGCGCAGCTTCTTACCGTTGAAAACGGTATAGGTGAGTTGCCCGTCCGGCGGTGCGGTCAGTGCCAGCTGGAAAAACAGGCTGAGGGCGTCCTGGACCGCGCCCGGATAGGCGAAGTGGCGCGGCGCGCCCTTTGCCGGGTTCAGCGTAAGCGTCCCCTTGGCCGCGTCGAAGCGCGCGCTGCTGCGCTTGTCGCCGCGCTGATCCCAGAATTCTTCCGGCACCAGGCCGCTCGGCGCAATGCGGCCGCGGCTGGTCTGCACGAAGCGGCCACGATAAAACACGCCTGCAAGGCCGGTGGCGCCGGCCACGCTGGTGATCGTGTAGCGATCACCTTCGTTGATCCACACCAATGTCTGCTCGCCCCTGGCCAGCCCGTAGCGCACCTGGAAATGCAGGTCGAGGCGCGGCGGCAGCGGGTTTAGTGGGGGCGCTGCCGGCTCGACCCCTGCTGCGGGCAGGCTCTCAGGCTCCGGCTCAAGCCCCGGCATTTCAACCGGTAGTTCAACCGGTAGTTCATCGGGCGGCGCAGCCATGGCGACGTCAGCGGCGACTTCCGGTATGGCCGCTTCTGCGACATTTTCGACCGGTTCAGGCAATGGGACAGGCTTGGGGCGCGATGGCGGAACAGGAGGTTTCACCGAAGGGCGCGGCGCCGCTACAAGCGGCGCCGGCATCAGCCGCGCCTCGATGGGAAGCGATTCGGGTTGGGCCTGCCACTGCGGCAGGGGCCAGGACAGCCCCTCAAGCAGCACACTATGCAGCAGTAGCGATCCCGCCAGAGCCAGCCACCATGGGCGGGCGCTGCGCCCCGTCATTTCTAGTCCTTGACGCTGGCATGCACCAGGCGCTGCTCAAGGGTGACGCCGTCTTCGCTCACCCGGATTTGCACCGGCAGGTTATTGCGCGCGGGGGCGATCCAAACAGTAACGGCTTTTTCATCGGGTTTTTGCGTGATGCGCCGGTATTGGCGGGTGGCCAATACACCCAAGGGGGTCTGCAGATTGCCGCCCTCGCTTTTCGCATAACGATAGTCGTTGAGATCGCGTCCACTCACCACCTGCAGGCTGTAGTCGGCGGGCAGGCTGGGCGCGAACATGAACTGGTACACCTGCGACAGCTGATCCTGCGCGCCATCGAGCAAGCCATCGACCGTCCACGATTTTCCTTTGTACTGCCAGGCGATGCTGCGCTGCTTCCAGTCGAGGCGCGCGGTCGCCAGCTTGTGCGGCGCGTCGCTGCGGGCGTGCCGGAATTGCGTGGGGCGCAGGCCCTGGCGGGTGACCAGGCCGGTGCTTTCGAGGCGGATGACACCCGGCCACAGCATTTTCAGCGGGCCATTCGCACGCGTTTCGCTGGTGAGGGTGTAGCGGTTGCCGCTGCGAATGAAGGTGTCGGTCACCTGGCCAAGTTTATGGCCGTTGCGGTAGAGGTCGTACACCAGGTTCATTTGCTGCGGGGCCGCCTGGGCTGCGGCGGCGAACAGGCCGGCCGCAAGAAGCAGGATCTTGAGCATGGTCACGCTCCGGTGGGAAACACAGACTGTGACGCCGGATCGTCCTTCAAGTTTACCCGGCCGTGGTTTATTTCCAGCTTGCCTTCGGCAAACCAGCGAACGGCCTGGGGATAGATGCGGTGTTCCTGCTGCAACACCCGCGCCGCCAACGTGTCGGGGGTGTCGTCCGCACGCAGCGGCACCGCGGCCTGGATGACGATGGGGCCATGATCGAGATCGGCGGTGACGAAATGTACCGTGCAGCCGTGGATCTTGATCCCCTCCGCAAGTGCGCGCTCATGGGTTTTCAGTCCCGGGAACATCGGCAGCAGCGAGGGATGGATGTTCAGCAGGCGGCCCTCGAAGCGCGCGATGAAGGTCGGGCTGAGGATGCGCATGTAGCCCGCCAGCACCACCAGATCGGGCCGGTGACGCTCGATTTCCTCGGCCAGCAGGGCGTCGAAGGCTGCGCGGTCGGGGTACGCGGTGTGGTCGAGCGCAATGGCGGTGAGGCCGCGCGCGCGCGCATAGTCCAGCCCCGCAGCATTGGGCCGGTTACTGATGACGGCGGCAATTTCAATCGGCAGTCGTGCCTCGGCAATCGCCTGAAAGTTGCTGCCGCGCCCGGACAGCAGCACGACGACGCGGATAGGGCGTATTAACACCAATTTCGCACCTGCGACGGAACCGATTCGGGATGCAGCCCGCGAAGTGAGACACGCCGCAGTGCCCGCACTGCAAGTGGTTCGCGACAAAGGGATGCGCCCGAAGCGGCTCCGTCCCTCCGGGTTGCTGCGGGAAAGCGCGTCTGCTGCGTTGCGACGCTTGGCAAGGGAATAGCCCTTGCCTGCGCGCCGCGCCTTGCATCCATCGCTTTCTCGCGGCAACGCAGATGTGAAATTGGTATTAACACGCCCTGATCACGAATAAATCACCTGCTCCGCGCCATCCGGGCGCGCGACGATTTCGCCGATGCGCCACACGGTTTCGCCGCTTACCGTGAGGTGCGCCATTGCCGCTGCGGCGTCGCTTGCGGCCACCACGACGCACAGTCCGATACCGCAGTTGAAGGTGCGCAGCATTTCGGCCGGCTCGACGTTGCCGGCCGCCTGCAGCCAGTCGAACAGCGGTGGGCGCGCCCAGCTGGCCTGATCGACGCTGGCGGCGACGCCTTGCGGCAGGCAACGCGGCAGGTTGCCGGTGATGCCGCCGCCGGTGATGTGCGCCATGCCCTTGACGTTGAGCTTTTCCAGCAGCGAAAGCACGGGTTTGACGTAAATCCGCGTCGGCGCCATCACGGCGTCGGCAAGCGGGCGGCCGTGGAAGTCCGATTTGAGGTCGATGCCTGACACATCGATCAGCTTGCGGATCAGCGAATAGCCGTTGGAATGCGCGCCGGAAGACGCCAGCCCCAGCACCACGTCGCCCGCGACGATGTCCTGGCCGCCGATGACTTTCGATTTTTCCACCACACCGACGGCAAAGCCGGCCAGGTCGTACTCGCCTTCCGGGTACATGCCGGGCATCTCGGCGGTTTCGCCGCCGATCAGCGCGCAGCCGGCCTGCTCGCAGCCGGTGGCGATACCGGAGATCACCGCTTCGGCGGTGTCGAGGGTGAGCTTGCCGCAGGCGAAGTAGTCGAGGAAAAACAGCGGTTCGGCACCCTGCACCAGGATGTCGTTGACGCTCATTGCCACCAGGTCGATGCCGACGGTGTCGTGGCGGTTCAGCTCGAACGCCAGCTTAAGCTTGGTGCCGACGCCGTCGGTGCCGGAAACCAGCACCGGCTCCCTGAATTTCTTCGAAATCTCGACCAGCGCACCGAAGCCGCCGATGCCCGTCAGCACTTCGGGGCGCATGGTGCGCCTGGCCAGCGGCTTGATCCGTTCGACCAGCGCATCGCCGGCGTCGATATCGACCCCGGCATCTTTATAGGAAATGGATGACACGCCCGGCTCCAGAAAGCAAAAAATGGGGTATTTTACCGCCTATGTCGACTCCCCGTCCGTTCAGCCTCCCCCGGCTCGTGTTCGCCGTGCCACTCGTCGCAGGCGGACTGATCTACCTGCTCGGCCCCATCCTCACGCCCTTCCTGGCCGGCGCGCTGCTGGCCTACATGTTCGACCCGCTGGTCGACCGGCTGGAAGCGCACGGCTGGTCGCGTATGTCTGGAACCGTTGCGGTGATCGTGCTGGCGGGACTCACCGCATTAAGCCTGATTCTGATTGCCTTGCCCCTGTTTCAAGGCCAGTTCACCGAGCTGAGTCAGCGGCTCCCGGCCGCCCTCGACCTGCTGCAAACCCGCTTCCTGCCCTGGCTGCAGCAGACCTTCGGCATCGCCATCGCCCCCAGCCTGGACACTCTCAAAACCTGGCTGACAAAACATGCCTCCGAAAGCGGCGCCAACTGGCTACCCACCCTGCAAACCGGTGCGCTTGCGATTGTAGGCGTGGTGGTCAACCTGCTGCTGATTCCGGTCGTGATGTTTTATTTGCTGAAGGACTGGGACGTCATGGTAGCGCGCGTCGCCGCGCTGGTGCCGCGCGACTGGACGGGAGCGGTCACCCGCGTCGCACGCGCGATGGACGCGGTGGTCGGCGAATTCATGCGCGGGCAGCTGGCGGTCATGACCATCCTCGCGCTGTATCACGGCATTGCACTATGGGCGCTGGGGCTCGACTATGCACTGCCGATCGGCATTCTCACGGGGCTGCTGTCCTTCGTCCCCTTTCTCGGAATCGGCCTGGGCCTGACGCTGGCCTTGCTGGTGGCGCTGTTGCAGTTTGCCGACTGGAGCGGGGTAGCCTGGGTGGTGGGGATTTTCGTGGTCGGCCAGCTCTTCGAAGGCTACGTGATCACCCCGCGCATCGTCGGTGAACGGGTCGGCCTGCATCCGGTTGCGGTGATCTTTGCGCTGGCGGCATTCGGCCAGTTGTTCGGCTTTGTCGGCGTGCTGCTGGCGGTGCCGCTGGCGGCGGTGCTGCTGGTGGCACTGCGCGAACTGTGCGGCGTGTACGAGGCCAGTGCCTTCTACCGCGGCGGCTATAATGCCGGCTCTCCCGATTTCGCCTCAACTGCCATGTCCGCACCCCTCCCCGGCCAGCCCCTATACGAATCGCGCATCGTCTCCCTGCCGCGGGTCCATAAGGGCAAGGTGCGCGACATCTACGCCGTCGGCGACGACAAACTGCTGATCGTCACCACCGACCGCCTGTCGGCCTTCGACGTGGTGATGCCGACGCCGATTCCCGGCAAGGGCTGCGTGCTGACCAGGGTGTCGGCGTTCTGGTTCGACAAGCTCAAAGCCATCGTGCCGAGCCAGGCACTCGATATCGCACCGGAATCGGTGGTTGCCGAAAACGAACGCGACCAGGTGGCCGGCCGCGCCATCGTGGTGAGAAAACTCAAGGCGCTGCCGGTGGAAGCCATCGTGCGCGGCTACCTGGTCGGTTCGGGCTGGAAGGAATACCAGGCCAGCCAGTCGGTATGCGGAATTACGCTGCCGGCCGGGCTGAAACAGGCCGACCGCCTGCCGCAGCCGATTTTCACCCCGTCGACCAAGGCAGCGGTCGGCGCCCACGACGAGAACATCGCGTTTGAACAAATGGCCGGGCTGATCGGCGCCGACCTGGCAAGGCAAGTGCGTGACGTCAGCCTCGCGCTGTACAAGGCTGCGGCGGAATACGCGCTGACGCGCGGCATCATCATCGCCGACACCAAGTTCGAATTCGGGCTGGATGAAAAAGGGCAGCTGGTGTGGATCGACGAGGCGCTGACCCCGGATTCGTCGCGCTTCTGGCCGGCCGACCAGTACCAGCCCGGCAGCAACCCGCCCAGCTTCGACAAGCAGTTCGTACGCGACTGGCTGGAAGCGAGCGACTGGAACAAGCAGGCGCCGGGACCGGAACTGCCCCCCGAAATCGTGACAAAGACCAGCGAAAAATACCGCGAGGCGATGACGCGATTGCTGGGATAAGTGATTGGGCCCTGGCTTATTTCAACGTCGCATTCAGAAAGTCCGCCACCGTCTCAACCATCTCACCCTCATGCCCGGTGAAGAAATGGTCGGCGCGGGCAATCATCACCTGCCTTGAGCCCTTGGCTGCCAGACTCTGCTTGCGCTTGCCGGCGTTCGCCAGCACCTGCGGCAGGTCGTTGTCGCCATACAGATCGAGAATCGGCAGTTTCACGGCCTTGTAGTCATCGACCGAAATACCCAGGCTCGCCCACGACTTCACCGCGGGGTCGGGCTTGCCGGCCATATACGCACGGCTCATGCGCGAGCCCATGCTGTGGGAGACGATGGCAATCTGCTTGTAGCCCTTGGCCTTGAGAAACGCGACCGCCTCGGCAATGCGCTCGGCGGCCTCGGGGAAGGTCGGCGGGTAGGCTTCGCCCCCGGCGTCGGCGGCGAGGATCGGCATCTGGATCGACAGGGTGGCAAAGCCGCGGTCGGCCAGTTCGGTGCGCAGGGTGCCGACCATGCCCCAGTCGGGGTGGATACCCATGCCATGAACGACGATCGCGGCCTTGCCGGTGTCAGCCACCGGGGTAAACAAGGTCAGGAATTTATGATGCCCGCGCGGCGTCTGCAGGTAGACCGGATCGCCCACCACCAGTCCGGGTACGATTTCATCCGCCCATTTCTTCTCGCGCGCATAATCCGCCACCGGCTCGGCAAACGCCGTCAGCGAAAACAGTGCAAGCAATCCAGCCGCCAGACCCAACACCATGTTTCTCTTCATTTCATCGCTCCTGCGCGTTAAAGTTCACGATCCAGCCGCCCGATAATCCAGAATCCAGCTAAACCGCTCGATTATCAATCATTCCAGGTAGAAAGTTAGTGCCCGCCACGCAACTGCGCATCGTGCCCACCACCTTGCCAACCGCGCGGCGGCGCGCGGGTGGTGATCGTCGACGACCGCAGCACTGCGCGCCGCCTGATCGCCGAGGAACTCAGTCTCACCGCGACGGAATGCGACGAGATCGAAACCGCAGCGCCGATGCACGACATCGGCAAGATCGGCATTCCCGACCTGATTCTTCTGAAGCCCGGGCGCCACACCCCGGAAGAGCGGGCCATCATGCGTCGTCACCCGCTGATCGGCCACGGAATCCTGGCCGAAAGCCCCTCGCGTTATCTGCAGATGGGCGCAATAATCGCGCTCGGTCGTCTCGAAAGATTCGACGGCAGCGGTTATCCGCAGGGTCTGGCCGGCGCAGACATCCCGCTGGCCGCGCGCATTGTGGCGATGGCCGACATATTCGACACCCTATGATGCAAACCCTGGCCCAGGGCAAGGGCATGGTGCTGACGGCGCACGTTGCGCCGCAGACGCCGTTTCACCTGCATGGCGATGCGCGCCACCTGCGCCAGGTCCTCATCAACCTGGTCGGCAATGCCATCAAGTTCACCGAACGGGGTCGGGTAGACGTGTACGTCCGCCCGACCGGGCAAAGCCATCCGCAACGGCTGCGCTTCGAGATCGTCGACACCGGCATCGGCATTCCGGAAGCCGCGCAGGCACGCATCTTCGACAGCTTCACCCAGGCCGATCCGTCCGTCACCCGCCGCTTTGGCGGCAGCGGGCTGGGCACCACCATCGCCAAGCAACTGGTGGAGACGCTGGGTGGGCAAATCGGACTGCACAGCCGCGAGGGTGAGAGCACGACCTTCCGGTTCGAGCTGCCGTGCCCTGCAGGCTGCCCCGACCCCTGCATCCGACGAACACTTCGACGCACCGATGCGGATCGCCATCCTGGCGGAGAACGAACTTGCGTCCCGCCTCCAGACGGTCATTCACGGCTGGGGGGCCGAAACCGTGACGGTGGACAACACCAGCCGGCTTGCCGCCGAACTGTCCGCCAATGCGTCGGACGGAACGCTTGTGGGCGCGGTGGTGGTGGAACGCAGCGCGCTACCGGATGACCCGGTAGCCTTTCTGCATCGGCTGCGCGAGGGCACCAGGCTGGCCGCGCCACCGGTCATCCTGGTCAAAACACCCGCCTGCGCATCCTGGTGGCGGAAGACAACGCGGTCAACCAGCGGGTGATCCGCGGCCTGCTGGAACACGCCGGCCACGAGGTTCACCTGGCGCACGACGGCGAGGAAGCACTGGCGATGCTCGAATCCATCGGGCAACCCTATCATCTGGCCATTATCGACATGCACATGCCGCAGCTGTCCGGGCCCGAGGTGGTGCAACGCTGGTGGTTCATGGAAAACGGCCACCTGCCCATCATCATGCTCACCTCCGACGCGCGCGCCGGGGCGCAGGCCGCCTGCGAGGAAGCGGGGGCCGACAGTTTCCTCACCAAGCCGGTCAACAGCCGCGATCTCATTGATGCCATCGCCAGGCTGGTCGCCCGGCAGGCCCCCACCCCTGCGGACAAGGCAACGTCACCGGAACAATGGGACGGGGAGCTTGATGAGCGCGTACTGAACGAGCTGACGCAATTGGGCGGCGCGGCCTTCGTGGAAGGCCTGATCGCCAGCTTTGAAGAAGAGAGCGGGCGCACGCTGCGCGACATCGAACATACGCTGGCTGCCCAGGATTACGGACAATGGCACCATCATCTGCACAAGCTGAAAGGCGGCGCTCGCGATCTCGGTGCCAACCCGCTGGCGCAACGATGCGTCGAAGCCGAGCACATCAAGGCGTTCGGACTCGCAACCCGGCTGGCGCATGACAGGCAGGACTCCGCGACGCGACGCCTAAAACGTCCAGACCATGCGCAGCGCCAACACCCCCAGCAGCAGTGCAAAAACCCGCTTCAGTGGGCGCACCGGCAGACGGTGCGCGGTGCGCGCACCGAGCGGCGCGGTCAATACGCTGCCCAGCACGATGCCGGCAAGCGCCGGCAGATAAATGTAGCCGAGGCTGCCGGCGGGCAGGCCGCTCGCATTCCAGCCGCCCAGCAGATAGCCGACTGCGCCGGCGACGGCAATCGGGAAGCCGATCGCGGCCGAGGTGGCGATCGCCCGGTGCAGCGGCACGTTGTGCCACAGCATGAACGGCACCGACAGGGTGCCACCGCCGATACCGACCCAGCTCGACACCGCACCGATCACGCCGCCCGCCAGTGTCGTCCCGGCGCGCCCCGGCAATTCGCGATGCGGCGCCGGCTTGAAGTCCAGCCACATCTGGATGGCGGCGTAAAACAGGAAGGCGACAAAAAACAGCTTCAGCACCAGAGCCGACATCTGCGCCGCCAGCATGGCGCCAATCAGCGTGCCGAGCAGGATGCCGGGTGTAATGCGCCGTAGCAGCGACCACTCGACCGCGCCGTGGCGATGGTGCGCGCGCACGCTGGAGAGCGAGGTGAACAGGATCGAGGCCAGCGAGGTGCCGAGCGCCAATTGCGGTTCCACGCCGGCGGCAAGGCCCTGCGCGTGCAGCAGCATGATCAGAACCGGCACGATGATGAGCCCGCCGCCGACGCCGAGCAGGCCGGCGACGAAGCCGACCGCCAGGCCGAGACCGACATAGGCCGCGAGCAAGGTCGGATCGAAAATCAAACCGAAACCCTTTTGAACCGCAGAGACACGGAGACACGGAGGAAACAGGGGTTTGTCTGCGAGTCGCGTCCGGCGGGTTCAATGCCGGCACAACGCGCGTATTTCGCTGTGCCTCTGTGTCTCTGTGGGGGAAAGCCCGGCATTAAAGATGCTTGACGATGAAAGCGTATTCGGCCGGATCGACCGGCGTGATCGACAGCCGGTTGCCCTTTTGCAGGATGCGCATGTGGGCGAGCTGCGGATAGCCGCGGATTTCGGACAGCGGCATCAGTCGCGTCTTCTTCACCAGCTTCACGTCCACATTGAACCAGCGCGGCGTTTCCGGCGTGGCCTTGGGGTCGAAGTACTTGTTCGCGGGATCGAACTGGGTAGCGTCGGGATAGGCCGCCATGCCGACCTCGGCCAGCCCGACGATGCCCGGCTCGGCGCACGACGAATGGTAGAACAGCACCTTGTCGCCGGGCCGCATCTGGTCGCGCATGAAATTGCGCGCCTGATAGTTGCGCACGCCGTACCAGGCGACGCTTTGGTTCGGCATGGCGGCGAGGTCATCGATGCTGACGTCGCTGGGCTCGGATTTCATTAGCCAGTAGCGCATTTTTTATAGCGGAGAGCGGAGAGGGTCAGGCGCGATTGATCAGGGTGCCGACGCCTTCGGGGGTCAGGATTTCCAGCAGCAGGGCGTGCTCGACCCGGCCGTCGATGATGTGCGCGGTCTTGACGCCGCTGTTCACCGCGTCGACCGCGTAGCCGACCTTGGGAATCATGCCGCCGGAGATGGTGCCGTCGGCGATCCGCTCGTTCACCTGCCGCGGTGTCAGGCCGGTGAGAAGCGTGCCCTCCTTGTCCAGCACCCCCGGGGTGTTGGTGAGAAAAATGACCTTCTCCGCCTTCAGCACGCCCGCCAGCTTGCCGGCCGCGACATCGGCGTTGATGTTGTAGGCATTGCCTTCCGCGTCGGTGCCGAGCGGCGCGACCACCGGAATGAAATCGCCCGAGTCGAGCAGCTGGATGAGCTTCGGATCGATGCTGGTGATCTCGCCCACCTGGCCGATATCGAGAAACTTGCCAAGCTCTTCCTGGCTCGCCATCAGCATTTTCTTGGCGTAGATGAAATTGCCGTCCTTGCCGGTCAGCCCCACCGCCTTGCCGCCGTGCTTGTTGATGAGGGTGACGATGTCCTGGTTGACCAGGCCGCCGAGCACCATTTCCACCACGTCGAGCGTTTCCTCGTCGGTCACCCGCATGCCCTGGATGAAGTCGGACTGCTTGCCGATTTTCTTCAGCAGATTGGCGATCTGCGGACCGCCGCCGTGCACCACCACCGGGTTCATCCCCACCAGCTTCAACAGCACCACGTCCTTGGCGAAGGCTTCCATCAGATGCCGCTCGGTCATGGCGTTGCCGCCGTACTTGATGACGATGGTCTTGTCGTAGAAACGCTGAATGTAGGGCAGCGCCTCGGACAGGATGCCGACCTTCTCGGCAGCGGTGTGGAGGGGAATCATGGCGGCTCCGGTTTGAGTTTGCGCGGATTTTACGCCAATAAAAAAGAAGGCGGCACGAAGTCGCCTCTTAACCGCGAAGGCCTGGCCGCCACTAAAGGGCCCTCATCGCTCGCGCAATGCGCGACAAGGATCGTCGACGGATACGCTCGACACCCACGCCTGGCTGGCCGACCATGGCGATTATCTGTTACCGAAAAAATCTGTAAGGAACTGGACATCTCGCCGACGAATTGCTGGGTACTGCTGCATCGGGCACGGGTGTTCACGACGTCGTGCCGACGCTACTGGAACGCGGCTTCAACATTCCACCGCTGGCTGACCTCGCGCGCGAAACTGAGCGCATCGCACACCCAGGCGCAGCACCAACGACATGAACACGCCCGCCACGCTTCCTGAATTCCAGCGCTACCAGTTCACCTTCACTGCGCACATCCGCGATCCCGCTGCGAATTCGCAGCCGGCCGGCGTCGAAGCGCGGCGCCATACCGGAGAGCGGTCAGGACGCGTTGTGGGAGGCCCGCCCTTGGGCCGAAAACTGCGCCGGTTATTTAGTGCTGGTTATGCTGCATGGGCATGCCGCCGCCCATGGGTGCGCGGGCTTCTGCCTTCACTTCGACGATCTGCTGCTTGCCGCCCGATTCCACCACCAGCGTTAGCGGGATCACATCACCAGCGGCGATCGGCTTTTTCAAATTCATTAGCATGATGTGAAAACCGCCGGGTTCGAGCGAAACGGTCTTGCCTTTCGGCAGGTCGATCGCTTTTACTTCGCGCATCCGCATCACGTCGCCGTCCATCTTCATTTCATGCATTTCCACCCGCGGCACCGCCGGGCTGGACGCACTCAACAAACGCGCATCGGCATCGGACTGAATCTGCATATAGGCACCGCTGACCGATTGTCCCGGCATGGTGGCGCGGGCCCAGGCATCGGTCACGCTGATGTTGGCGGCCCAGGCGGGCAGGCTGACGGCGCTGGCCAGAAGTGCGGCGGCAAACGTGGTTTTCATCTGTTTCTCCTTGAATAAAAATCAGAACTTGAACGTCAGTGCAGTATAGATTGATCGTCCCATGCCGGGAACGGCGTAACCATATGGCCAACCAGCTCCTGCCGACATTGTCCTCCCCTGACCCACATACGCTCCACCCAAAGGAAGGTCATAGAGCCTATCGAAGACATTCTCTATGCCCACATCCAACCGTGCCTGTTTCCACGCATAGCTGCTGCGCAGATTCAGCAAGCCATAACCCGCGGTTTCAAGTTCCTTGCGAATTTGCGACACATCATCCTTGGCATCCACCAATTCGACTTCCGCAGTATTGGTCCAGCGGCCCTGGCGTTGCACGACGGCCAGTTTCGCGTTTAGCGGCATGATATTGTAGAGATTATCTTCCGTGCCAGACGTGGTTTCTCCCTTAACGTAGTTCAGTATGCCGGTCGCTGTGAAACTGCCGTAACTGGTGTTTTTGGCCAGCGGGAAGTAACCGGATACATCCAGGCCGTAGAGCTGGGCGTCCTGGTTGACATACTTGAGATACACGTATCCATTTGACGTGGTTGAAAAGAGCTCTGCGTTGATGTAATCCTGTACGTAAGTGTAGTAAGGCGTGACTTTCAGCCCCCAGTTCTCCTGTGCGGCATCATGCCAGCCGGCCGTGGCGCTGAGTGTGTGCGCTACCTCCGGCTCCAGATCGAGATTGCCGACGTAGCCATTGCCATCGCCAACCATATTGATCATGCTCATGGCCATGCCGCCGGTTGACCAGGAATAGCGCTCATAGAGATTGGGCGAGCGGGTTTTCCGGGCATAGCCGAATTCGATGGTCTGTGTTTTGGTTGGCGTAAAGCGGGCCAGCGCGGTCAGGTCGATGTTGTGGTCGGTTTTCTGGCGGTCGGCATTATTGAAGGCGGTCGCGTCGGCCGTGTAATTGGCGTTGTATCCCTGCACCTCGCCGGTATCCATGTCGACCTTTTCGTAACGCAAGCCGAACTGCGTCAACCACTGCGGATTCCATTGCGCTTCCCACTCGCCGAAAGCCGCCAGGCGGTCGCGTTCGCCGTCATTGATGCTCAGGAAGGTATCTGGCCACATGCCGCCACCGGACGGATCCCACCAGTCGCTGAAACGATAACGCTGATATTCGCCGCCCACCCTGAGGGTGTCGCGAGCTGAAAGCTGGATGTCACCCTTGACCACGGCGCCGCTGTTTCTTCCTTCCGTATCCATCGGCATACCGGCAGCGGGTACGGGCGTGCCCGGCGGCAATGTTTTAGTTGTGTAGTACCAGAATTCCTTGTCCTCCATGAAGTTCATCTTGTGCCGCGTATCTTCGTTATAGGCCCGTGCTTCCAGCGTGCCCCAGTCGTACTGGCCCTTGTAGCGCAGATTGACCTGCTCGCTCTCGTTACTGGTCATGTCCATGCGTTGGTTAGGAAAGCCCTGGTAGGGAATATCCTGCACGCCCAGCTTGAGTTCAACCAGATGATTTTCATGACGCATCGCGAATCCAAGCGACTGGTTGCGTGATTTATAGGCGGAAGAACCTACCTCATCTCCGTCCAGCCAAGTTGACCCGTTGATAGTATTTGGCACCAGGCCGGCCGGCTTGAAATCCCCACCCGCCTTGTAATTGTCGGATTCCGCAGTTGATCCGCTATAGGTCACACTCACCGTGTCGCTTGCGATGGTTGCCGAAAGATTGCCGCCAAAGGCATTGCCGTTGCTGCGGTAGAACGCGCCGGCCTCACCCTTCTTCAATACGCCTTCGCCCGCCTTCGCGAACTCCGGTGCGGCCGAATCTACCAGAATGGTGCCGCCGATGCTGTCGCCGCCCGAACTCACTGGCGCGAGGCCGGAAAACACCTGGATGCTCTCCACGTTGCTTGGGTCGATGTAGGAAAGCGCGGGGTTCATATGGTTGCCGCACGCCGAAATCAGGTCCATGCCATCGACCTTGATGCGCAGACGGTCGTCCGCCAGGCCGTGGATCGACGGTAGACTGGACACGCCGCCGGCGCCGTACAGGCTCACCCCCGGCACATCGCGAAGCAGGCTGGCCGTGTCGCTGGTCGTGGCCCGCAGCGAGGGCAGGTCTTCAACCACAACGCCGGCCGGTGCCACGACTTCCGGCGTGCCGGTCACCACAATTGTCATCAGGGGGGAGGCGTCTTCCGCGCTGGCCGTGACGGGCAACAGGCTGGCGGCAATCAGCAAAGGCAGCAGGCGGGGAACGAAAGCAGGCGTTTTCATGGCGCATGACGGAGAGAAAAAGGGATTTAATTGTCTCTTATTGGCCGCTTCAGCGGAATGTGACATATCGTCGCAGGGCAGGCCGGGAGCGTTTGGCAGCGTGGCTTTCAGGCCGGGGGCCGGCAGAAAAACGCACCGGCGGACAACAACCAGCGACTTGCCCGCTTGCGGGCCTGGCCGAATGATTGGCCACTCCCTCAGGCAGGGCCGATTCGCGGTCATGTACCGTTGGCGCCTCAAACGCGGCGCGTCTCATCCACGGCCGGACAAATTGCCGCAGCCCGCAACGCATCGCGACGCGCGCCTTACAATGCCATCATGCCGCCTTTGACCGATTCCACGCTGCGCTCCACCCTGCCCGCGCGGGCACTGCTGGGGCGCCTGCTCGCCGTGCGGATGTCGCTGATCGCCGGCTGGGCAGCGGGCATCGTCTGGCTGCACTGGGGCCTCGGCATCCGCATGCCGCTGCTGCCGATGGCCGCGGTGCTGGCACTGATGGGGCTGTTCTCGCTTTCCACCGCGTGGCGGCTGCGGCTGGACGTTCCCGCGACGCAGATGGAATTTCTGGTGCACCTGCTGGCCGACCTCACCGCGTTTGCGGTGCTGGCGTTCTTCAGCGGCGGCGCAACCAACCCCTTTGTGTCGCTGATGCTGGTGCCTGTCGTCATCGCCGCGATCAGCCTGCGTCCGCGCTGGGTGTGGCTGCTGGCGGCAGTGGCGGGCGGCTATTACGCGCTGCTGCTGTTTGTCTACCAGCCGCTGGCGGTGGCCGATCCGACCGCGGCCTACGGCATGCACCTGGGCGGCATGTGGTTCAACTTCCTTATCAGCGCGGGACTGATTGCGTTTTTCGTCACCCGCATGCACGCCGCGCTGCGCCTGCGCGATCAGGAGTTGTCCACCCTGCGTGAAAAGCAGCTGCGCGACGAGCGCATCGTCGCGCTCGGCACGCAGGCGGCGCTGGCGGCGCACGAACTCGCCACGCCGCTCGCCACTATCCAGACCACCGCGCACGAACTCGCCGCCGAATTCGTCAACGACCCCGACATCGGCGCCGATTGCCGCCTGCTCGAAAAGCAGGCACAAGCATGCAAGCGTATCCTCACCCAGCTCGCCGCGCGCGCGCAGGACACCCCGCCCGCCGCGCAGCCGCTCGACACCTGGCTGGCCGCACTGGCCGAGCGCTGGCAGATGCTGCGCCCCGACGCGCAGATCGCGACCGAACTGCCGCCCGATCAGCGCCACTTCACCCCGCCCGACGGGCTGGAGCAGGCGATCCTGAATGTGCTGAACAACGCCGCCGATGCCTCGCCCGATGTCGTCGAATTGAGCGCCGCAACCGAAGGCGACGTCCTCTTCATCGACGTCGCCGATCGCGGCCCCGGCTTCACCCCCGAGCAGAAGGCGCAGGCCGGGCGCGTACTGTTCAGCGGCAAGCCTGGGCGCGGCTGGGGCATGGGCCTGGCGCTCACCCACGCCACGCTGGAACGGCTCGGCGGCAGCCTCACCCTCGTCGAACGCGACGGCGGCGGTACCCGCGTGCGCATCACCCTGCCATGGAAGCAAGCAACATGAACCGTAAACTTTTGATCGTCGAGGACGACGTCGATTTCGCCCATGCCTTGTCGCGCGCCATGAAAAAGCGCGGCTTCGAGGTGGCGCTGGCGCACGACGCCGCCGCAGCCCAGACCGCAGCGGAAGCGTTTGCCCCCAGCCACGCGGTCGTCGACCTGAAGCTACCAGGCGAATCGGGGCTGAGAGTCGTCGCCCTATTGGCCGCGCGCGTGCCCGCCCCCGCCATCGTCGTGCTCACCGGCTATGCCAGCATCGCCACCGCGGTCGAAGCGGTGCGGCTGGGCGCCCGGCATTACCTGGCGAAGCCGGCCGACGCCGACGAAGTCCTCGCCGCACTGCTGCGCGACGAGCCGGACGCTGCGCTGGAAGTCAGCCCGGAACCCCTGACGGTCGCGCGAATGGAATGGGAGCACATCCAGAAAGTGCTGAACGAGCACGACGGCAACATCTCGGCCACCGCGCGCGCGCTGAAAATGCACCGCCGCACCCTGCAGCGCAAGCTCGACAAACGCCCGCCGCGGGAAGATTAGCGGCTCAGTGCACCACGCCCCAGTCGACCAGACCGCTGTAGGCGGTCGCCAGCACCACGCCGCCGAACACGATACGGTACCAGGCGAACACCGTGTAGTCGTGGCGGCTGACGAACTTGATCAATGTGCGCACCGCAATCAGGGCGCTGACAAACGCTGCCACCCCGCCCACCACAAACAGCGGCACATCGTTTACGTCGAACAGCTGCCAGTTCTTGTAGAGGTCGTACGCCGTGGCGGCAAACATGGTGGGGATGGCGAGGAGGAAGGAGAATTCCGCTGCGGCTTTTCTGGATAGTCCGAGGAACAGCCCGCCGATGATGGTCGCGCCCGAGCGCGAGGTGCCCGGAATCATCGCCAGCGCCTGGGCAAAGCCCACCACCAGCGCGCGGCGCCAGTTGAGATCGTCCACCGTTTCGATGCTGACGACGTGGCGCCGCCGCTCCGCCAGCAGGATCAGCACGCCGCCGATCATCAGTGCGGAGGCCACCACGATAGGGTTGAACAGATAGTGTTTGATTTCCTTGTAGAACAGGAGGCCCAGCACCGCTGCCGGCAGGAAGCCCGCCATCAGGTTGATCGCCAGCCGCTGCGACGCCGGCTCGCTGCGCAACGTGGCTGCCACATGCGAAAGCCGCACCCGATATTCCCACACCACCGCAAAGATCGCCGCCAGCTGGATGGCGATCATGAACACCTTGGCCTTTTCGCCGTTGAAGCCCAGCAACTGCCCCGCCAGAATCAGGTGGCCGGTGCTGGAGATCGGCAGGAATTCAGTGATGCCTTCGACCAGGCCGAGGATGAGGGCATACAGCAGCAGGGTGGGATCGATCATGGCGAAGTTTCGGACATAAAAAAAGGCGCGCCAACCGGGCGCGCCTGCGGATTATACGACGGGCGGATTACAGCTTCTTGTACACCTCGGCACCCTGCTTCACGAATTCCACCGCTTTCACTTCCATGCCCCTGGCCAGCGCGGCGGCTTCGGTGAGGCCTTCCTTCGCCGCGTATTCGCGCACGTCCTGGGTGATCTTCATCGAGCAGAAATGCGGGCCGCACATCGAGCAGAAGTGGGCGACCTTGGCCGATTCCTTGGGCAGGGTCTCGTCGTGGAAGGACTTCGCCTTGTCGGGGTCGAGGCCGAGGTTGAACTGGTCGTCCCAGCGGAATTCGAAGCGCGCCTTGCTCAAGGCGTTGTCGCGGATCTGCGCGCCGGGATGGCCCTTGGCCAGATCCGCCGCGTGCGCCGCGAGCTTGTAGGTGATGATGCCTTCCTTGACGTCGTCCTTGTTCGGCAGGCCGAGGTGCTCCTTCGGCGTCACGTAGCACAGCATGGCGGTGCCATACCAGCCGATCATGGCGGCGCCGATGCCGCTGGTGATGTGGTCGTAGCCGGGGGCGATGTCGGTGGTCAGCGGGCCGAGCGTGTAGAACGGCGCTTCCTTGCAGTGTTCAAGCTGCAGGTCCATGTTCTCCTTGATCATGTGCATCGGCACATGGCCGGGGCCTTCGATGATGGTCTGCACGTCGTGCTTCCATGCGATGTCGGTGAGTTCGCCGAGCGTCTCCAGTTCGCCCAGCTGTGCCTCGTCGTTGGCATCGTAGATCGAGCCGGGACGCAGGCCGTCACCCAGCGAGAAGGCCACGTCGTAGGCCTTCATGATCTCGCAGATGTCCTCGAAGTGGGTGTAGAGGAAGCTTTCCTTGTGATGCGCGAGGCACCACTTGGCCATGATCGAACCGCCGCGCGAGACGATGCCGGTCATGCGGTTGGCGGTCATCGGTACATAACGCAGCAAGACGCCGGCGTGGATGGTGAAGTAGTCGACGCCCTGCTCGGCCTGCTCGATGAGCGTGTCGCGGAACATTTCCCAGGTCAGCTCTTCGGCCTTGCCGTCGACCTTTTCCAGCGCCTGGTAGATCGGCACTGTTCCAATGGGTACCGGCGAATTGCGGATGATCCACTCGCGCGTCTCGTGGATGTTCTTGCCGGTGGACAGATCCATCACGGTGTCGCCGCCCCAGCGGATCGCCCAGGTCATCTTCTCGACCTCTTCCTGGATGCTGGAACCCAACGCCGAGTTGCCGATGTTGGCGTTGATCTTCACCAGGAAATTGCGGCCGATGATCATCGGTTCGGATTCCGGGTGGTTGATGTTGTTGGGGATGATGGCACGGCCGCGCGCGACTTCGGCACGCACGAACTCAGGGGTGATTTCGTTCTGCAGATTCGCGCCGAAGTTCTGCCCCGGATGCTGGCGGTTCATCATGACGGCGAGCTTCTCGCCCAGCGGGCCGGATGCTTTCAGCGATTCCAGATAGGCGGTGCGGTTGCCGTTCTCGCGGATGGCGATGAACTCCATTTCCGGCGTGACGATGCCCTGGCGCGCATAGTGCATCTGCGTGACATTCGCACCGGCCCTGGCGCGACGCGGGGTGCGGGCAAGGCCGGGGAAGCGCATCGCGGTGAGTGCAGGGTCCGCAGCCTGCCGGCGGCCGTATTCCGAACTCAGGTCGGACAGGATTTCGGTGTCGCCGCGCGCCTCGATCCAGCGGTTGCGCAACGCGGGCAGGCCCTGGCGGATGTCGATTTTCGCCGCCGGGTCGGAGTAGGGACCCGAACAGTCGTAAACGAAAATCGGCGGGTTGGGTTCCGAGCTGGCAGGGGTACCGTCCGGCCCGGGCTCGCCGCCAAACATCAAGGGCGTGTCGGCCTGGCTGATCTCGCGCATCGGCACGCGGATGTCGGGCTGGCTACCCTCGACATAAATCTTGCGTGAATTGGGCAGCGGCTGCACCGCGGCCTCGTCGACATGGGCAGTGGCGGCGGTAAATTGGGCGGCTTGGTTGGGTATGGCGGCGTTCATGGTGGCGCTCCGGAAATCAGGAGGCGTCGGATACGCCCCGCTGGTATAAAGTCTGGAGGCTGCCGAACAGCCTCGCTGGAATAACGGAGGCCGGGAACGGCCTCCCTACGGCGGTCTTAACCGCATCAGGTTCAAAGGGTATGTCTCACTCCGGCCCGTCGGACAACAGGCCGGAGACCCCTGGCAAGCGGCCAAAGTTAGCCGAAATGTGAAATAATTGCAAGACAAGACCCCATCTAACTTATTGATATTCAAGGGTACCGCATGGACATCGAGCAGACGCGCTACAACATGGTCGAACAGCAAATCCGCACCTGGGAAGTCTTGGATCAGGACGTGCTGGATCTGCTGTTCAAGGTGCGGCGCGAAGACTTCGTGCCGCCAGCGCATCAGGCGCTGGCCTTCGTCGACATGGAAATCCCGCTCGGCCACGGCCAGGCGATGTGGACGCCCAAACTGGAAGCGCGGGTGCTGCAGGATCTCGACATTCGCCCCACCGACCGGGTGCTGGAAATCGGTACCGGCAGCGGCTACCTCACCGCCTTGCTGGCCTCCCTGGCTGCCGGCGTAATGTCGGTGGACATCTTCCCCGAGTTCACTGCCGACGCGACGCGCAAGCTGCGCGCACACGGCTTCGACAACGTGACGCTGCACACCGCCGACGCCGCCCGCGACTGGCCCGACATGACCGGCTTCGATGCGATCGTGCTGACCGGCTCGACCCCGCTGCTGTCGGAGGCGTTTCTTCGGCGCCTCAACGTCGGCGGCCGGCTGTTCGCCATCACGGGCGAAGCGCCGGTGATGCATGCGCAACTGATCACCCGCACCGCACCCGGCGCCACCCGCAGCGTGACCTTGTTTGAAACCTGCGTGGCGCCGCTGGTGAATGCACCGCAACCCGCCGCGTTCGTGTTCTGAAGCTGCCGCCATGCGTCAGTTCCGTCCGGCCGAACTCGCCGCCCATATCGAAACCGGGCACACCCCGGTACTGCTCGACGTGCGCGAACCGTGGGAATGGGCGCTGTGTCGCCTGCCCGGTGCGGTCCTGATTCCGATGCGCGAGCTACCCGCGCGCCTGGCTGAATTGAACAAACAAGCGGAAATAGTGGTCATCTGCCATCATGGTGTCCGCAGTTATCATGCGGCCCGTTATCTTGAAACAGTGGGCTTCAGCGACATCATCAACCTGTCGGGCGGCGTAGCCGCCTGGGCTGACGAGGTCGATCCGGCCATGTCGCGCTACTGATCCGAACTTCAACGACTGGGTTCACCATGCGACTCAAGTCCATTTTTATCGCACTGGCGCTGGCGCCCGCCGCCCATGCCACCAATCTATTCGATGTTTTCCGCGACGCGCAGGCCTACGATGCGCAGTACGCCGCCGCCCGCGCCGCCCGCGAGGCCGGCCAGGAAAAGGCGGTACAGGGCCGTGCCGGCCTGCTGCCCAACGTCAATCTGGGCGGCAACGTACGCTACAACAGCATCGAATCCAGCCTGCCCGGCGGCGACGCCGATTACGATTCCAACGGCCTGTCGCTGACCGCCGCGCAGCCCGTCTACCGCAAGCAGAATCAGGTCCTGTACGCGCAGGCCAGGGAACAGGTGAAAATCGCCGACATGCAGTTCAGAGTCGCCGAGCAGGACCTGATTCTGCGGGTCGCGCAGGCCTATTTCGACGTGCTGCAGTCGCAGGACAACATCGCCTTCATCGATGCGCTGAAGGCCGCCATCGCCGAACAGCTGGCCGCCGCCAAGCGCAACTTCGAGGTCGGCACCGCCACCATCACCGACACCCACGAAGCGCAGGCACGCTACGACCTCGCCATCGCGCAGGAAATCGCCGAGCAGAACAGCCTCAACATCCGCCTGCGCGCGCTGGAAAAACTCATCGGCAAGCCGGCCGGCATGCTCGACAGCCTGGTCGACAACAAACTGCTGAAGCTCGAGCCCGGCACCCTCGACGAGTGGGCCGCGCGTGCCGCCGAAGGCAATCTGCAGGCCGACATCCAGCGCATCGCCAAGACCATCGCCGATCAGGAAGTCGAGCGTCACCGCGCCGGCCACCATCCCACGCTGGATGCCGTCGCCGACTATACGATCAACAACGGTCAGGACTTTGGCTACCCCCAGGTGGACACCCGGGTGGCCAGCATCGGCGTGGAACTCAATCTGCCGATCTACCAGGGCGGATTGACCAGTTCGCGCGTGCGCGAAGCCGTCGCCAACCGGGAAAAGGCGCGCCAGGATGTCGAGGTCGCCACCCGCGAAGCCGGCCTGCAGGCCCGCCAGGCCTGGCTCAACGTCAACAGCGGTGTCGCCCGCGTGCGGGCGCTGGAGCAGGCGCTGGTTTCGACCCAAGCGCAGCTCGATTCCACCAAGCTCGGTCTGGAGGTCGGCGTGCGCACCAGCCTCGACGTGCTCGACGCCGATCAGCAGGTGCTGTCCGCCCGCCGCGATCTGGCCGGCGCGCGCTACGCCTACCTGCTGTCCGGACTGTCGCTCAAGGCCGCCGTCGGCAGCCTCAGTCCGGCCGACCTGGCCGAGATCGACCGGCACCTGAAGCCAGTAGCGGCGAAATAAACGCCGCCACCCGCACCGCCGCGCCGCGATGGCGCGCGGCAAATGCCAGCCCGGCCTCGCCCATGCGGGCGCGCGTCGGCGCGTCGTTCAGCAGCTTCAGCGCGTTTTTTAACAGCCCGTCCGCGTCATCCACCCGCAGCGCAGCGTCGGCCTCGATCGCCAGCCGCGTCGCTTCCTCGAAATTGAAGGTGTGCGGCCCCACCAGCACCGGTCGCCCCACGCTCGCCGCCTCGATCAGGTTCTGCCCGCCCAGCGGCGCAAGGCTGCCACCGACAAAGGCGACGTCGCACGCGGCGTAATACGCGAACAGTTCGCCCAGGCTGTCGCCCAGCAGCACCCGCGTCTGGGGGTCGAGTTCGCCATCCAGCAGGCTGCGGCGCCGATACGCCAATCCTGCTGCCTCGATCAGCCCCGCCACTTCATCGAAACGCTGCGGATGACGCGGCACCAGCACCAGCAGCACATCGGCCGGCACGGTCTCGGCAAATGCGCGCAGCAATAGCACCTCCTCGCCTTCGCGCGTGCTCGCCGCCAGCAGCACCGGGCGCCGTCCCCATTTCGCTTTCCAGGCTGCGCCCAGTTCAAGCTGTGCGGCCGGCGGCGCGATGTCGAACTTGAGATTGCCGGTGACGTGGACTGACGCGGCGCCCAGTTTTTCCAGCCGCGCGGCATCGGCCCCGGTCTGCGCGGCGACCACCGCAACCCGCGCAAGACACGCCCGCGTCAGTGCCGGCAGCCGCGCATAGCCGCGCGCCGAGCGTTCCGACAGCCGTGCATTCGCCAGCACTAGAGGCGCGCCCGCCCGCACCGCGGCATGAATCAGATTGGGCCACAGCTCGGTTTCCATCAGGATACCGACGCGCGGCCGCACACGGCGCATCAAGCGGCGCATCGAGCCGGCGTAATCGTAGGGTAGATAGACGATGTGAGCGAAGTCGCCATACAGCGCTTCGGCAGTGGCACGCCCGGTCGGCGTCATGCAGGTGAGCAGCACAGGGGCATCCGGATGCGCGGCGCGCAGGGCATTGATCAGCGGCTGCGCAGCACGCATCTCGCCCACCGACACCGCATGAATCCACAGCGCGCCCGTCACCGGCGCGGGGCCGAGCGCCAGTCGCTCGCCCCAGTGCCGCCAATAGCCGCGCTCGCGCCGGCCGCGCCACAAAAGGCGCAGCGGAATCAGCGGCGCGGCAAGCAGCAGGGCGAGCCGGTACAGGGTCCAGTCGAGCAACAGGCGCAGGGTGGGCATCGGCAGATTGTAAAGGGCGCGGTGCTAGAATCGACGCCACCTTGGAGGCCAAACAATGAAAATCCTGCTCACCGGCGGCGCCGGTTTTAGTTCCGGCCATTCGCTTCGCTCACTTAACTTGCGCATGGCGCAAGTTAGCCTTCTCTGAAACCGGCGAAGACATTTATGAAAGTTCTTCTTACAGGTTCCGCCGGTTTTATCGGCATGCACGTCGCGCAAATCCTGCTGAAGCGCGGCGACGAAGTCGTCGGCATCGACAACCTCAACGACTACTACGACCCGGCATTGAAGCTGGCGCGACTGGAGCAGCTGAAGCCCTACCCCAACTTCCGCTTCCTCAAGGACGACATTTCCGACCGCATGGTGATGGAGGACCTGTTCGAGAAAGGTCACTTCGACGCCGTCATCAACCTCGCCGCGCAGGCCGGCGTGCGCTACTCGCTGAAGAATCCGCACGCCTACGTGCAATCCAACATCGTCGGCTTCGCCAACCTGCTCGAAGGCTGCCGCCACCACGGCGTCAAGCACTTCGTCTACGCCAGTTCGTCCAGCGTCTACGGCGCCAACACCAAGGTTCCGTTTTCCACCCACGACCCGGTCAACCACCCGGTCAGCCTCTACGCCGCCAGCAAAAAAGCCAACGAGCTGATGGCGCACACCTACTCGCACCTCTACGGCCTGCCCACCACCGGCCTGCGCTACTTCACCGTCTACGGCCCGTGGGGCCGCCCCGACATGTCGCCGTGGCTGTTCACCAGCGCCATCCTCGAAAACCGCACCATCGACGTGTTCAATCATGGCGACATGTCGCGCGACTTCACCTACATCGACGACATTGCCGACGGCACCGTAAAAGTGCTCGACCGCATCCCGCAGGGCAACCCGAACTTCGACCACAAAAACCCCGACCCGGCATCGAGCCACGCGCCCTACCGCGTCTACAACATCGGCAACCACACCCCGGTGCAGCTGATGGACTTCATCGGTACGATAGAAAAAGCCCTGGGTCAGGAAGCGAAAAAGAACTTCCTGCCGATGCAGGACGGCGACGTGCAGGCGACCTACGCGGATATCGACAAGCTGGTTCGCGACACCGGCTTCAAGCCGGCGACGACGCTGGAATACGGGATCGGGAAATGGGTGGAGTGGTATCGGGGATACAAGCAGCTGGGCTAAGCCGGGGACGGCTCTGCGCAATATGGAACTTTATACCCCAGTGTGCACAATACACACATGAACAGCGTCGAGCTTATCAAGCGGGCTTGAAGCTTGGTTAGAAAAACTGGAATACCCATGAGATACCCCATCGCAATTGAACCCGGAGACGCCAAACACGCTTACGGCGTGATCGTTCCCGATCTCCCCGGCTGCTTTTCCGCTGGCGACACCCTGGACGAAGCCATCGACAACGCCAGAGAAGCGATTGAGCTGTGGCTGGAAACCGTCATCGACGATGGCGGTGCCGTCCCCACGCCCGGCCAGATTGACCAACACCAGGCCAATCCGGGATTCAAAGCTTATATCTGGGCAATGGTCACGGTCGACTTGGCGTCGCTTTCCGACAAAGCGGAACGCGTCAACATCACCCTGCCCGCCAGAGTATTACGGCGCATAGACGCTGCGGCCAAATCGGCGGGTGAGTCTCGTTCCGGGTATATCGCACGCCGAGCGCTGTCGGCTTGAATAAATAGGACGTCAATATCGTGTCTGACCCTATTTATCCACATGCGTCGTGACAGAGAGTGTGTGATCTGTTTTATGAACCGGTGACATATGCTCCCCGGACTTGGCGGGCGTGATCGCCGGCCTGTAATGTTGGATGTCAGCGAGCCAGGGAGGCCTGGACCGATACGGAACGCGTTGCGTGGAAGACCGACACCCAGCTGCAGTTCGCCGCCCGGTACTACGGATGGCGCCCTATGCCACTAAACGGACAGCCGCTTCATTGCCCCAGCGCACACAGATTTTTCCCCAGTTCCAGTTCTTGCGCTTTGCGCTCGTCCGGACTGGCAAGCCCGGCGTTGGCCCGTTTGATTTCGATATAGGCCTCGGGAAAATCAGGCAGGCTCGCTAGCACATAGTCGGTGAAGGCCTTCTCGCCCTCGGCCAACTTCAGCAATCCGGGATTGTGCCGCTTGAGGTTTCCCAGCGTGGCCTGGTAGACGCCGTGTTCATCACCCGCCGTGATGTCGCTGAAATGCGCCGGCAGCACCACGATTTCGTCCGGCAGCGTCGTCATCCGTTGCAGCGAGGTGTAGAGCAGCGGCGCCCAGTTCTCGGCCTTGCCACCCAGATCCGGGCGGGCGATGGACTCAAGGAACACGCTGTCGCCGTCAAGCAGATAGCGCCCGTCGATAAGAAAAGCCACCATTCCCAGGGTATGGCCGGGGAAATGCAATACCTGAATCTCGGCACGGCCAATGTGAAGCACCTGCCCCTCTTCCAGATAACGATACGGGATGCGTGCCGGCACCATATCCATCGGGTGGATGGCATCGTAGGGATGCAGGTAATAGGGAATGTGGTCGTGCTCGCCGAGCGCCGGTCCGCCGCTGAGGTGATCGGCATGGAGGTGGGTGTCCAGCACCAGATCGATCCGGGCGCCGGCGGCGGTAGCCAGTTCGTGATACGTCTCGAGGTGCCGGGCGGGATCGAACACTGCGGCGTGCCGGTCGCTGATCAACATGTGACTGACGCAGCCGCGGGCCGGGCGCACCACCTGAAAGAGCGAGTAACGCGCGTTCTCCTCCACCGCACGCCAGTAATAAAAATTGCCCCAGGCCTCCATGCCGCCTTCCATGTTCACCGCATCGAAACCCAGGCGGCGTAGCCCCTCGGCAACATACGTGGATGTCTTCCCTTCAGCGCAGACAGCGAGGATGGGGCGATCCTTGGGTAGCTGGCCCTTGAGCTGCGTCTGTACCCCCCGCATCACGGCGTCGATGACATCCTCTTCCTCGTTCTCCAGATCGAGGAGTTCGAAATAGGGGATATTGATCGTGGGTACGGCGGCATGGGGGCCTTCCACTCGCCAGCTTTCGAATTCGTCGTGATCGCGCACATCGAGAATAAACATAGGCTCGTTGCGCAGCAGCTGCTCCCACACCTTTGCCGGACTCGTACTGGCGGAAACCTTGTCTAACATGGGACACCTCCTGAGAAACCGGCGCTGAGACATCGCGCGGTAAAACTCACGCTATGCCGTGTCGACCGCGCGGCTCTGCACGCTTTTAAATATAGGCGATGCCTGCCCGGACGCAATGCAGCCCAATCACGCCGCTTGCCGCATCGAAACCGATCTGATCTGAACCTTGTAAGCGTGCGTAGAGCTGCTAGCTTGAAAACTGGCAAAACGGGGCCGATCCCGATCCCGGCCCGGACGCCGGAGATCCCTTATACAAGACAAGGAGAACGCACCATGGCGGCATCCAGTACCGGTCTACACGAGGCGGCCGACGCCTTGAGTCCCGAGGTGATCGACCGCCATCGCGCAATCGTCACGATCGTGGAAGAGCTGGAAGCGGTTGACTGGTACGACCAGCGTGTGGCGGCAAGTGACGACGAGGAATTGGCGGCAATCCTTGCGCACAACCGCGACGAAGAAAAGGAACACGCTGCCATGGTGCTGGAGTGGCTGCGCCGCCGGGACCCGAAGCTCGATGAGCATCTGCGCAATTATTTGTTCATCGACAAATCACCGCTGGAACGGGAACACGAACTGAAAGCAGGGGGCGGACGTGGCGGACAGCATCCGGCCACCGACGGCTCCCTCGGCATCGGCAGTCTGTGCGGGGAGGTAACACCATGAATGACCTGCTGCAGGACCTGGCACCCATTTCCACCGAGGCCTGGGCTGCCATCGAGGACGAGGCGCGGCGCACGCTCAAGACCATGCTCGCTGCCCGCAAATTGGTTGATTTCGTGGGTCCTCTGGGGTGGGAGGCGTCTGCCATCAGCCTCGGTCGCAGCGAACGGCTGAAGACCGATCCTCACAAGGGCGTGGAGGCGCGTTTGCGCCGGGCGCAGCCGCTCGTGGAACTGCGCATTCCCTTCGAGCTATCGCGCGACGAACTTGAAGCTGTCGGCCGCGGCGCCGACGATCCGGATCTCGACCCGCTGCGGGAAGCCGCGCGCGCTATTGCGCTGGCTGAAGACAAAGCGATTTTTCACGGGTTCAACGATGCCGGCATCGGTGGGATTGTCGCGGCGGCCAGTGCAGCCAAATGTGCGTTGAGCGAAGACTATACCGAGTATCTCGGCGTGGTTGCCGAGGCCTTGTACAAACTACGCAGTGCTGGCGTTGACGGGCCTTACGCCATTGCTCTTGGACCGCGCTGTTATACCGGGCTGAGCAAGACACTGGAAGGCGGCTTCCCCGTAATCGAACACGTGCGGCAGCTGCTGGACGGTCCAATTATTTCCGCCCCAGGGGTGGACGGTGCGATGGTGATGAGTCTGCGGGGCGGTGACTTTGAACTGACCGTCGGCCAGGATTTCTCGATAGGCTATCTCGAGCATACGGCGACAACGGTGCGCCTGTATCTGCAGGAAAGCTTCACGTTCCGGGTGCTGGCGCCCGAGGCGGCGGTGCCGCTGGTCTACGGCAAAGGTAAAGGTAAAAAATGAAGGGTAAAGCCCTTTTACTATCAATCGACGTGGGATTTGAACACAGTCAACGTTGATGCCATCGTCCTGACGCGAGGCCTTGCTTTTTGCCACTGCAGAATTGCGTTGCCGCCTGCAAGCTTACGCCGCCTTCAAATCAAGCAAGGCTTCCGGATGTGCAATCGCTACACGCAGTAGTGTTTGCGCCGCGCCGGTGGGTTTGCGGCGGCCTTGCTCCCAGTCTTGCAGGGTACGGGTAGAAACGCCCATCAGATCTGCCAGCTCGGATTGAGACATTCCCAGCCGGCTGCGTGCCTCGGCAATGGGCGACAGAGCGGCCCGGGTTTTCCGGGCGGTCTTCCCCGCCTTCATCTGGCGGACGGCGATCAGCAAATCTTTCTGGAACCGTTCCATTTCCTTATCCTTGTTCAATGACCTCTCGCGGTTGTTTCAAAAAGACACGGGCGGTTGTCGAACTTTGCTTTCCCATACACCATCAACAGCGCACCTCGTTGTGCGCCAGCGGGTTGAAATAAACCACCCACGCACCGCCCGTGTTTGCCCATACCGTGGCATGTCCACCAGACCTTGCGACAACCACCGGCACCCGGTATGACATCGCCTGCGTCCAGATTGGCCGCCATCAGACGAGAAGCGATCTGCCCGGCATCCGTCCAGACCTGAACTGATGCACGCATAAAAATGTCTTTTTCGATGACTGCGTACATTGAATAATAGTACGGCACTGCCGTATGATGGGCAATATTGAAAAATCATCGTCCCGGGCCGCAGCGTCCGCGCTACCCGCCGCCATCACGACTCCCGCACAGATGAATCCTTCCCCTGTCAAAACCTACCTGCCCTGGGTCGTGGCCGTGGCGCTGTTCATGGAGCAGCTGGACACCACCATCGTCAACACGGCGGTGCCGGCGATAGCGGAGAGCCTGCAGGTGACGCCACTGAGCCTGAAGGCGGTGGTGATGAGTTACATCCTGAGCCTGGCGGTGTGCATTCCGGTGAGCGGCTGGATGGCCGATCGCTACGGCACGCGCCGCGTGTTCAGCATCGCGATTGCCATCTTTACGTTTTCCTCGGTTCTGTGCGGCCTGGCACTGAATGTGCCCATGCTGATTGGGGGGCGGATTCTGCAGGGCGTGGGGGCGGCGATGATGATGCCGGTGGGCCGGCTGGCGATCATCCGCACCTTTCCCAAATCGGAACTGCTGCGAGCGATGAATTTCGTCATCATCCCGGCGCTGATCGGTCCGCTGCTCGGGCCCACGGTCGGCGGCCTGATCGTGCACTGGCTCTCGTGGCGTTACATCTTTTTCGTCAACGTGCCGGCGGGGCTGCTGGCGCTGTGGCTGGCGCATCGGCACATGCCGGATTACCGCGGCGATACGCGACGGCCGCTGGACATCGTCGGCCTGGTGCTGTTCGGCAGCGGCGCAGCGCTGCTGTCCTGGCTGCTGGAAATTTTTGGTGAGCATGAACTCGACGCGGCTCCGGCGGCGGGTTTGCTGCTGCTCAGCTTCGGCCTGCTGGCCGGGTATATCCTGCACGCCCGCAAGGCACCCCATCCGCTGCTGCGCCTGGCGCTGTTTCGGGTGCGCACGTTTCGCGTCGCGGTGGTGGGCGGCTTCATCACGCGCCTGGGGATGGGCGGCATGCCCTTTCTGTTGCCGCTGCTCTACCAGCTCGGCCTGGGCATGCCGGCGTGGCAGTCGGGCCTGCTGATGATGCCTGCCGCGGTGGCGGCGATGGGCATGAAATTCATTTCCTCGCAGGTGCTGGCGCGCTATGGCTACCGACGCATCCTGATCGTGAATACGGTAATGATCGGGGTTCTCGTCAGCCTGTTCTCGCTGGTGAATCCGGCGACGTCGATTCTGCTGATCGTGCTGCTGGGCCTGACCATGGGTTTCTTCAATTCGCTGCAATACACCAGCATGAATTCGATGGCCTTTGCCGACGTCGAATCATCCGATTCGAGCATGGCCAGCACGATTTCCAGTTCGCTGCAGCAAATGTCGATGAGCTTTGGCCTGGCCTGCGGGACGCTCATCGCCGGCTGGTATCTGGGCGGCCTGCCGCAAACCGACCACACGGCAGTGACGACCGCGCTGCATTACGCCTTTTTGACGCTGGGCGGCATGACAATACTGTCGTCGCTGTCGTTCTGGTCGCTGCGCCCCGGGGATGGCGAGAGTGTCAGCCGCGGAAGCTTGCGTGCAGCGGCATAAGCGGATACAAAAAGAAACAGGTCGCGATTTCCTGCACGGAACGGGATGCACCACGGCTGCTGAAGCCACCTGCCAGGCTTGATTGGGAGATCGTTGAAAATGGACGCGGGACAAGCGGCTTGATGCGCTCGTGCATGAACGTGGGCTGGCGCATGTGCAGCCCGCACATTGAGCAGACAAGCAAGGAAGTTGCGCCAATCGGCTGGATGTGGCCAGGATTGCGTTAGCCTGCAAAATCGTTGCGATTAACCGGCAATGTTGCCGCTGAGTTGTTGTGAGGCCACCGATGAAAGTGAAGAAAATCCTCAGCCTTGAATGGGATGCAATCGCCGGCATCGTGGCGGCAGTCGCGGCAATCGTGCTTCACCTGCTGCATGTGGTGGACGAAACGGTCATCCTGCCCATCGTGCTTGCCTTGATGGCTCTGCTGTTCATCAATTTCATGCGGCACACGCGAAGCAACGAGCTGACCGCCGAGCAGGTCGATCACACCGCACACGCGGTCAGCCGTATCCAGAATCACCTCAAGCCGCCTGAGGTGATTCTGGTTGGCCCCCGTCACTTGCGCTCATCCAACGAGCATTTCATTCGGCATATGAACGGCGACACGATCTGGTTCAACGTGTGCCTGTCGATGTATAAGCCGCAGCCGCTGTTCGACGTGCTGCTACGCCCAGCGGTGGACAATCCGTTGGTCACCTCGATCCAGTTCATTCTCGATGAAAGCCAAAAAGAATTATGGCAGCAGGTCATCCAGCCCAAGCTCGCCGCCTGCGGTGACAGCACGAAAGTCAGGGAACCGCGCTGGTGCAATCTAAGCAAGACGGTTTCCTTTATCCTGGCCGACAACCAGTTGAGCGGGGGGTCCGAGGCGCTGCTCAGCTTCTGGGGCGAGCCCTTCATGGCGCAGACGACCGGGCGAGACGTGCCGCGTTTCATTTTCCACGTGCAAAGACACTCCGAACTGCTACCGCATCTGATGGAACTGGCGCATGGCTGCAAACGTGTCCATCAAGCGCAAGGGTGAATCGGGCAAGGTTAAAAATCTGCTTGTCACTCACTTGCAGAAAAACCCTGAACGCCAGAAATACCCTGCATGCGAGTATCCGCTCCGTGATTACGCAACAACGCACCAACCGAGCCTGACGTGACCCGGATATCGTCCTACTGTCCACTGTGCATTTCCCGCTGTGGCTGCATCTATACGGTGGAGGGCGGCGAGTTGACGGCGGTTGCGCCCAACCCTGCCCATCCCACGGGCAAGCACCTGTGCAGCAAGGCCTATGCAGCGGTTGATCTGCTGAAGCACCCGGACCGGATTCTCACCCCGCTCAAGCGCAACAATCCCAAAGGCAGCGCCGATCCCGGCTGGCAGCGCATCGGCTGGGACGAGGCGCTGCATGCCACGGCCACGGCGATGCGCCAGATCGCCGGGCAGGATGGCCCCGAGGCCATGGCATTCTGCGTCACCACGCCGAGCGGGACGGCAGTGGCGGATGGCATGCAGTGGATTTTCCGCCTGGCCAATGCGTACGGCAGCCCGAACACCGTATGGACCACGCATGTCTGCAACTGGCATCGCGATTTCGCGCCGCAGCTGACTTTCGGTTCGGATATCGGCATGCCCGAGCTTGCCGCGACGGGGTGCCTGATGCTGTGGGGGATCAACCCCCCGGCCACCTGGCTGGCCATGGCTGAGCAGATCGAACAGGCGCGCCAGCGCGGCATGCGGCTGATTGTGGTGGACCCGCGCAGCGCCGGTTTTGCCCGGCGTGCCGATGTCTGGCTGCGCATCCGGCCGGGCACCGATGGCGTGCTGGCGCTGGCGCTGGCGCACCAGTTGATCAGCAGCGGCCATTACGACCGCGAGTTCATCCTGCATTACAGCACCGGGGCCTTTCTGGTGCGGGAAGACACCGACCAGTTTCTGCTTCTGCCCGATGGCAGCAACGCCATGTGGGACGAGGCGCGCGCATGCGTCATTGCGGCACCGTCGCCGGGGACGCCAGGCCGCTTCGCCTTGTCTGGCCGGTTTGAGGTGGATACACCCGGCGGCCCGGTTGCCTGCCGCCCGGCTTTCGAACTGTTTGCCCGGCGCTGTGCCGACTATCCCCTGACACGGGCGGCGCAGGTGACCGGCATTCCTGCCGCGCAGATTGCCGAGGCCGCTGAACTGCTCGGCAGCCAGGGGCCCGTATCGTTCTACGGCTGGGCCGGGCTGAACCAGCATGACCAGGCCACCCAGACCAGTCGCGCCCTGCATTTGCTCTACGCCCTGACCGGCTGCCTGGATGCACCGGGCGGCAATGTGTTTTTCAGCAAACCGCCGGTACGCAATGTGATGGGCCGGGATCTGTTGCCACCGGGCCAGGCAGCCAAGGCGCTGGGCGTGACGGCGCGACCGCTTGGCCCCGCCCGCCATGGCTGGATTTCCGAAGCCGACCTGTATCGGGCGATCCTGCTGCAGCAACCCTATGCCGTGCGTGGCCTGCTGTCCTTTGGCGCCAATCTGCTGGCCACGCGCGCCAACCCGCAACAGGGACGGGAGGCGTTGCAGTCACTTGAGTTTTTCGCGCATGCCGATTTTTTTCACTCGGCCATGAGCCGCGACGCCGACATCCTGTTTCCCATTGCCATGCCGTGGGAGCGTGAGGGATTGCAGGCCGGGTTTTTCATCGATCAGGCGGCCGAGGCGCGGGTGCAGTTGCGCACGGCGGTGGTGCCGCCGCGCGGCGAGGCGCGCTCGGATGCCGAACTGGTATTTGAACTGGCAACCCGGCTGGGCTTGCAGGCGGAATTTTTCGATGGGGACGCCCAGGCAGGGCTACGGCATGTGCTTGAGCCCAGCGGGCTGACGCCGGAAGCGCTGCACGCTGCGCCAGAAGGCGTGGTCCTGCCGCTGCACACCCGCTACCGCAAGTATCGGGACACGGGCTTTGCCACACCGAGCGGGCGGCTGGAAATCTATGCCGAAGCGCTGCGGGCGATCGGCCAGCCGCCGTTACCGGAATTTCGCGACGTGCCGCCCCCAGCGGAATTTCCCCTGCTGCTGACCTGCGCCAAACTGCCCGATCGCTGCCATAGCCAGCACCAGCAAGCGCAGCGAGCGGGGCGCGGCGAGCGGCTGCCGCTGATCATGCTGCACCCAGACGCCGCGGCAGAACGCGGTATCGCGGAAGGCGAAACCGTCAACGTCCAGTCACCTTACGGGACCATGCGCGCCCGGGCGAAGCTCGATGCCAGTCTGGATACGGGCACAGTCTGGGCGCACTACGGCTGGTGGCAGGCGGTGCCCGGCGAAGCCGGGGAAATGGCGGCCAATTATGCCGGCCTGATGGGACCGGCAAGCGACCCGGTGAGCGGTTCGGCCTTGCTGCGCGGGCAGTATTGCCAGGTTGTGAAAGCCTCTCCGAACTCGTGTGAGTAGATTAAAGGCGTCGGTGGGAAAGCCCCTTTTTTCGTTTCATTGACCCTGGCTCAAGCCTGCCACCCCTGCCAGCACAACGCCTTCATGCGCGCACAGTAACCGACAAGATTGCCGAGCGACTTGCCATGCGCCTGGAGCGGATTGCCGTGGGGCTGATCCAGGATGTTGGCGAGAAAGGCATACAGGCTCATATCCAGGCTGCGTGGCGCGGCACCAAGAAAATAGGGTTTGTCGCCCAGCAGGCCTGCCAGGGCATCCAGAATCGCCTTGCCCCTGGCGTAGGCGCCCTGCGGATCTGCGCGGGTAAGCCCTCTCTGGCCCATCTGTCGCAGCAACATCCGGCGCAGCAGGAACAGCACCGGGCCACGCATGCCCAAGGGCAGGTATTTCACCAGATCCGGCCTGAATACCGCCCAGCCGGCAGGATCGCCCCAGCGCATGTAGGTAACCTGCCAATAGAGTTGTTCCTCTACCAGTTCGCGCACGAAAAAAGCTGTCGCCCGCTCGGCCTCGCTCAAGCCGGCGTCCAGGTGTACCGGTTCCCGCTTCTCGAAATGATCGATGATGGCCTCGGAATCGGTAATGCTATGGCCATCCTCCACGATGAAGGGGATCTTGCCGGTTGGCGACTTGCGTGGCCCGCTGGGCACCACCTTGTAGGGAATGCTGCGAAACCGCAAATAGGTTTCCACCTTCATGCAGAATGGACTGGCATTGGGCAAGCCCCAGAAAGGGCGGAACTGGTGTAGTTCAATCATCGGCATGGCTCTTTGGACAGGGTGAGCGATTAAGGTTTCATGGCATTATCGAGAAAAACAACGACGTCGCCGATCTGGCGCTCCAGATCTTCGTAATGGTCATGGCTCCCCTTCACCAGAAGCAATTTGTCCTTCCGCTTGCATCGGGCGAGCAATGCGTGTGCTTCCGCTACGGGAACCATCGCATCCCCGGTGCCGTGAACCAGCAGAACCGGGCAGCGTATGCGCCCAATGGTGTTGAGTGGCGCAATATCGTCGAAACGATAACCGATCACGTGCTGGACGTAGCGCAGGATATACCAGCCGAAAGGAAAATAAGGCATGCGCCGGGTGGCCAGCAGGCGGCGCATGATCGTCTCGGGATGCGCAAAGGCGGCGATGCTGACCACGGCCGCCAGATCGCTCCGGCGCGAGGCGGCAAGCATGGCGGCGGCCGCTCCCACGGAATGGCCGACCACCCCTACTCGTCCGGGATCCACGCCCGGCTGGCATTTGAGCCAGTCCACCGCATGCTCGATATCCTCGGCGAAACGGGGCATGGAAGAGAAGGTGTCCAGGTCGCTTCGCCCATGGCTGCGCGCATCGAAAAGCAGCAGCGCGTAACCGGCACGATGCAGTGGCCCGGCAAGGGAAAGCATCGTCCCTGCATTGCCGCCCCATCCGTGTATTACTACCAGCGCGGGTGACGCTCCCGGCGCTGGCGCCGGAATAAGCCAGGCGGAAATCCGTTTTCCGTTGGCGGTTGGGATTCGCGTTTCCGAATAGGTCAGCCCCAGCGTACCCGGCGTGGACCGCCCCACCACTTTCGGCGCACGCAGGCTCCAGCGAATCAGTGCGTTGAGCGCCGCGACAGCCACCCCGAAGCCGGCCACCAGCAGCAAAAAAGTCACGGTGCCGGGCATTTCATTGAAAATGGCCATGATCAGCATTCGCAAATATAGCCTATAGCCGGGTGCCGGTCACGGTTTCCCGCAGGGCGGAATTCCGAGACACAGGGTCTGCCTTTTGCCACCCTCAATTACACTGCCGCCGCCAGCGGCTGGATCGCAGCCAGATTCGCGGCCAGCGCTTCGTGCGCGATCGCCAGATCGTAGTGCGCCTGCAGGTTCAGCCAGAACTCGGCTTCCATGCCGAAGAAAACACCCAGGCGGGCGGCGGTATCGGCGGTGATGCTGCGCTTGTCGGCGACGATTTCCCCGATTCGAGCATGGCCAGCACGATTTCCAGTTCGTTGCAGCAGATATCGATGAGCTTCGAGCTGGCCTGCGGCTTGCTGATCGCGGGCGGGTATCTGGGCGACCTGCCGCAGACCGGCCGCGTGGCGGTGACGAGCACGCTGCACTACGCCTTTCTGACGCTGGGTGGGCTGACGATGCTGTCGTCGCTGTCGTTCTGGTCGCTACGCCCCGGGGACGGGGAAAGCGCCAGCCCCAAGACAAAACGATCAAAAACGCATTTGTGGTAATCGGCCGGATTTTGCAAACCCAATTGCGTATGTCGCATTTCAAGGACACACACAACTCGTCCTAACTTTCTGTTTTATTGGGTCATTTCTCAAAGCTGTCGGATTGGGTGTCGCCGTTAAGTGACATTTGGTGCGGCTCGCTGCTCCGAACCGCACCGGATAAATTGGTTATCTGCCTGTTTACTAAAGGGCTTTTTCTGTTGGTCCGGGTATTGCTGAGTGGGGCGTGTTGCGGTCATTTATGGCCGCAACCGCGCTATGGCGTTTCTGCAACCCTGCTCACCGAGAGAGTCCCATTCCCATGCTCAAGAACTTTATGCACCCCGGCAACGTAAAAACCGATTCGAACAGGACCAGCCCTACGGCGGGTCATTCGACGCACGAACCCGCCAAGCGGGCCGAGCCCGTCAAGCCGGTCGAGTCCCCCAGGGCAGAAGCCTATCCGGGGCGCACAAATAACGCGCCGAGCGAAGACGGCAACAAGCTCATCGTCGGACCGAACATCAAGTTGAAGGGCTCTGAAATCACCGATTGCGAAATTCTGGTGGTAGAAGGCCGCGTGGAAGCATCGATGAACAGCCGCGACATTCGTATTGCCGAAGGCGGCGTGTTTTCGGGCAAGGCCGAAATCGATGTAGCGGAAGTGCACGGAACCTTCGAGGGCGACCTGACCGCGCGCAAGCGTCTGGTGATCTATGCCACCGGCAGGGTTTCCGGCGTGATCCGCTACGGGGCGCTGATGGTCGAGGAAGGCGGCAGCATCAGCGGTGAAGTGGCGACGCTTTCAGCCGGCGCACGCCTGACCAAGGTTCCGGAAACGCCTGCGCAGACGGCTGAACCGGTTCAAGAAAAGACAACCGAACGGGAACAGATCCAGTTCGGCTCCACCCTGGCCCGAAACCAGGCAGGAAAACGTCAGGGCTGATCGCGGCCTGAAGGGGGACTGTCTGCGATAAACGACTGCTTCCGCCGACGCGGCCATGCCGGATCGGGAGCGTTCAGGATCAGGCGTTAAATCGCGCCAGCTTTTGCGTCTGGTCAACGCGTTCCCAGCTGAAGTCCGGCTCGGTCCGCCCAAAATGCCCGTATGCGGCAGTCTGCCGATAGATGGGGCGACGCAGGTCGAGGCTGTCGATGATGCCGCGCGGGGTCAGCTCGAAGGTGCCGCGCACCATCGCTTCCAGCTTTTCATCCGGCACGGTTCCGGTGCCGTAGGTTTCGATCAGCAGGGAAACCGGCTCGGCCACACCGATGGCATACGCCAGCTGAACCAGGCAGCGCCTGGCATAGCCCGCGGCGACGAGATTCTTGGCGATGTAACGGGCCATATACGCCGCCGAACGGTCGACCTTGGTCGGGTCTTTGCCCGAAAACGCGCCGCCGCCGTGCGGGCATGACCCGCCATAGGTGTCGACGATGATCTTGCGGCCGGTGAGGCCGGTGTCGCCGTTGGGGCCGCCGATTTCGAAGGGGCCGGCGGGGTTGACCCACAGCTTGAAGGTCGGAGTGCGCAGCGCCATCGGCACCAGCGGGTCGACGATTTCGCGTGTGATTTCCTGCGTGACCCAGGCGGGGTCGAGGTCGCGCTCGATCTGGGTGGAGATAATGACGTTTTCGATACCGGCGACCTGGTGGCCTTCGTAGGCGACGGTGACCTGGCTTTTTGCGTCGGGGCGCAGCCAGGGCAGGGCGCCGGATTTGCGCAGCTCGGCCTGTTTTTGCACCAGGCGATGCGCCAGCCAGACCGGGTAGGGCATTAAATCCGGGGTCTCGTCGCAGGCGTAGCCGAACATCAGCCCCTGGTCGCCGGCGCCGATGTCGCCGCCGGCCAGGGTGATCCCTTTGTGAATCTGGAAGGACTGGTGATTGAAGCGCACCTGCACTTCGCAGGTGTTGGGGTCGATTCCGGTTTCGGCATCGCGATAGCCGATGTCGCGCAGCACTTGGCGGGCAATCGCTTCGGCGCGGTCCTGAACCTCGCTGAAGAGTTCCTTGCGGACGGTTTTGAACTCGCCGGCAATCACCACCAGGTTGTCGGCCACAAAGGTTTCGCAGGCCACTTTGGCCTCGGGTTCTTCAGCCAGAAAGGCATCCAGAATGGCGTCCGAAATCTGGTCGGCAATCTTGTCCGGATGGCCTTCGGACACGGATTCGGAGGTAAACAAATGGCGGCGGAGGTTCATGGTGCGTTTCCTGTGTGACGGGGTGTGTTGATGGGTTAAAGGTTTCGTGCAGCGAGCCGCCAGAGCGACGTCACCTCGGCCGCGCGCGCGGCGTGAAGTGGATCGGCGGCATCGGCGGCGCGGGGATGCGTGGGTTTGGCGTCCATTCGCCCCACTATATTCAAACCCGCAGCGTCGAGCGCAGCCAGCAAGGCCTCGCGCGAGCGCAACCCCAGATGCTCGGCCAGGTCGGACAAAATCAGCCAGCCTTCGCCGCCCGGCTCCAGGTGCGCCGCCAGCCCGTTCAAGAAGCCCAGCAGCATGCGGCTCTCCGGATCGTAGACCGCACGTTCGATCGGCGAGTTGGCGCGCGCGGGCAGCCACGGCGGATTGCAGACGATGAGCGGCGCGCGGCCTTCGGGGAACAGATCGGCCTCGACACCCTCCACCCGCCCCGCAAGGCCGAGCCGGGCGATGTTCTGGCGTGCGCACGCCAGGGCGCGCGGGTCCCGGTCAGTCGCGATGACGTGCTTGACCCCTCTCTTGGCAAGCACGGCAGCGAGCACGCCGGTTCCCGTGCCGATGTCGAAAGCCAGCTTCGATGACGGCAGCGGCGCCTCGGCCACCAGCCCCACGTACTCGCCGCGCACCGGCGAAAACACGCCGTAGTGCGGGTGGATACGGTCGCCGAGCGCCGGGACTTCGACGCCGTTTTTGCGCCACTCGTGGGCGCCGATCACGCCGAGCAATTCGCGCAGCGAGACCACCGAGGGCGCCTCGCCCGCACCATAGGCTTCGGTGCAGGCCTCTTTCACATTCGGCGCGCGGCGCAAGGGAATGCTGTAGTCCGCCTCCAGCGGCACCAGCAGCATGCCCAGGGTGCGGGCGCGCTGCGACTGGACCTGGCGATAAAAATTGAAGGCTTCGATCGGCGACGCCGCGGCTTTGCGCGGCTTGCGGTCGATACGACGCGCGATGGCCTGCAGCAATTGGCGCGCATTCTGAAAGTCGCCGCGCCACAGCAACGCGGTGCCCTCGCTCGCCAGACGATAGGCCGCATCGGCCGTGATGCGGTCGTCCGCGACCATCGCGCGCTTGGGCGCTGGCGCGCCGCTCTCGGCGCGCCAGCGGGCAGACCGGGGCTCGTCTGCCTCAGTCCAGCTCATGTCGGAAACCATCATGTCAGGCACGGCGGGGATACCACGAATAGGGATGGGCGGCGCCTGGCGTCTGGTTCAAACAGACTCCAGGCAACGATAAGTATTTACTGCTTTTTGTCGGGCTGGCGCATCGTCAGAGCTTCGCGCTGCGCCCGCCGTCCACCGCCAGGATCTGCCCCGTCACAAAGTACGTGTCCATCGCGAAGAAGCGCACCGCCAGTGCGATGTCGTGGGGATCGCCGGCGCGTTTCAGCATGGTGTGCGAGACGATGCGCTGGCGCGAGACCTCGTCGAAATTCACATCGCCCTCGGGCCACATGATCGGCCCGGGGGCGATGCCATTGACGCGCACTTCGGGCGCCAGTTCGCGCGCCAGCGACTTGGTGAGCCCGACCAGGCCGGCCTTGGCGACGGAATAGACGACGTAGCTTTTCATCGGCCGCTCGGCGTGGATGTCGGTGATGTTGATGATGCAGCCGCGGCGTTTCTTGAGTTCGGGGGCGGCGGCCTGCGCCAGGAACATGGGCGCCTTGAGGTTGCTGCCCATCAAGTCGGCCCAGTCCTTTTCGGTAATGTCGCCGACCGGGGTGGGATAGAAGCTCGACGCATTGTTGAGCAGGACGTCGAGGCCGCCGAACGTGGCGACGGTCTGGTGAACCAGGCTGGGCAGCCCGCCGGTGTCGTGCAGATCGGCCTGGATCAGCGCCACCGAATCGGGGCGGATGGCATTCAGTTCATCCTGCAGCGCGCGTGCCTCGGCCACCGAGCTGCGGTAATGAATCGTCAGGTTGGCGCCTGCCGCATGCAGCAGACGCGCCGATGCCGCGCCCACCCGCTTGGCCCCGCCGGTAATCAATACGACTTTGCCTCGCATCGGGATTCGCCTTTATAGTCACTCGATTCTGGATTATCCAGCCATTCCGCATTATCCCTGAACTGTCCGACCCATGCTTCCCGCCCCCACCCCCGATGCCCTTGCCCACAGCCAGCGCGTCGCCGCGCATCTACGCACGCTGATCGACGCGGCGGGCGGCTGGCTTCCATTCTCGCGCTACATGGAAGCGGCGCTCTACGCCCCCGGCCTCGGCTACTATGCTGCCGGGGCGATGAAGTTCGGCGCGGCCGGCGACTTTGTCACCGCGCCGGAACTGACGCCGCTGTTCGGCCGCACTCTGGCGCACGCGCTGGCGCCGGTGCTGGCGGAGACCGGCGGCGAGGTGCTGGAACTCGGCGCCGGCAGCGGGCGGCTGGCGGCGGACCTGCTGGGTGAACTGGAACGGCTCGATGCGCTGCCCGCATGCTATTCGATTCTGGAAGTGAGCGCCGACCTGCGTCAACGCCAGCAGGAAAACATTGCGCGCAAACTGCCGCAGCTTGTCGACCGGGTGCTGTGGCTGGATGCACTGCCCGCGCATTTCAGCGGCGTCATCCTCGGCAACGAAGTGCTCGATGCGCTGCCGGCGGAGCTCGTGCACTGGACGGATAACGGCCCGCTTTCACGCGGCGTGATCGTGGAAGGCGAGGCCTTCGCCTGGCAGGACCGCCCCATCGCCGACCCCGTGCTGCGCGCCCGCGCCGATGCGCTGGATCTCGCGCCCGGCTATGTCTCCGAAATCAACCTGGCCGCCGACGCGCTGATCGGCTCGCTCGCTCAGGTACTCGACCGCGGGCTGATCCTGCTGATCGACTATGGCTTTGTCGCCGCCGAGTACTACCACCCGCAGCGCCACATGGGCACGCTGCGCGCGCATTACCGCCACCACGCGCTGGACGAACCGTTCTATCTGCCGGGCTTGTGCGACCTCACCGCGCATGTCGACTTCAGCGCGGTGGCGCGGGCGGCAACGGCGGCCGGACTGGAGCTTGCAGGCTACGCCAGTCAGGCGGGTTTTCTGTTGAATAGCGGGCTGACCGAACTGCTGATGCAGACGCCGCCCAGCGACGCGGCGGCGTATCTGCCGCAGGCCAATGCGGTGCAGCGGCTGGTCTCGCCCGCCGAGATGGGCGAGCTGTTCAAGGTGATCGGGTTCGGCAAGGGCGGCATCGCGCCGCTGGCGGGGTTTGCGCGCGGCGACCGTAGGCATTCGCTTTAACCCAGCATCAATCGGTGCACGGAGTGCACCCTACCGCGATGCCCAGCCACGCCAATAAAAGGTCTGTCATTGCGGGCTTCGAGACGCAGTCCGGTCCTGTCCCGGATCCCGCGGCCCGTGGGGCCTCGGCTATGACAAGACCTACATCAGCGGCAGTTGCGTGGTTTCTTCCGGCGGCAGACGGGTGACGCGCACGGCGTGCAGACGGCGGCTGTCGGCGCGCAATATGCTGAACAGGAAGCCGTCGAACTGGACCGACTCGCCGCGCTTGGGCAGGTGGCCGAAGCGCGAGACGACGAGACCGCCGACGGTGTCGAACTCCTCGTCGGAGAAATACGCGCCGAGGGTCTGGTTGAAGTCCTCGATTTCGGTGCCGGCCTTGACGCGGAACACGCCTTCGTTCTCGCGGATGATGTTGTCCTCGGTTTCGTCGAAGTCGTATTCGTCCTCGATGTCACCGACGATCTGCTCCAGCACGTCCTCGATGGTCACCAGGCCTGCAACGCCGCCGTATTCGTCGACGACGATGGCGATGTGGTTGCGGTTGGAACGGAACTCCTTCAACAGCACGTTGAGCCGCTTCGATTCGGGGATGAACACGGCGGGACGCAACATGCCACGAATGTCGCTGTCGGATTCGGCATAGTGCCGCAGCAGGTCCTTTGCCAGCAGGATGCCGATGACGTCGTCGCGATCCTTGTCGATGACCGGGAAGCGCGAGTGCGCGGTTTCGATGACATGGGGAATGAACACTTCGGGCGCATCGTTGATGTCGATGACGTCCATCTGCGCGCGCGGGATCATGATCTCGCCAACCCGCATTTCGGATACCTGCAGCACACCCTCGATCATCGCCAAGGCGTCGGCATCCATCAGGTTGTTTTCGTAGGCGCCGTGCAGCAGTTCGATCAGCTGTTCACGGTCTTCGGGTTCGCGCATCAGCCAGTGGGAGATGCGCTCGAGCAAGCTCGGTTTGGGACTACTGTCGGACTCCATAAGGGGGGTAACGGTCAGGAAAAATAAGGATTGGGGATGTGAAACCGTTTCAGTATAGCGATTTCGCGCGATTCCATGATTTCGGCCTCTGCCGGGTCGATATGGTCGTAGCCCTGCAGGTGCAGCACGCCGTGGATGGTCATGTGGGCATAATGGTCCTTCAGCGGCTTGCCCTGTTCCAGCGCCTCGCGCTCGACCACCGGCGCGCAGATCACGACATCGCCGCCGAGCACGCCGCGCCCTGCTTCATCGTGGCCGATTTCGCCATATTCGAAGGTCAGCACATTGGGCACGTAGGCCTTGTCGCGGTAGTCCCGGTTGAGCGCCTGCGCTTCCTCGGCGTCGACGATGCGCACGCTGATCTCGGCAGGATGCTCCAGCGCGGCGGCGACCCAGCGTCGGACCTGCGCGCGGCTCGGAAGATCGTCCGCGTCGCTCGCGAACTGCACCGACAGGCTGAATTCAGGCGCCACGCTTTTCGTTTTCCGCGCGGCGCGCGGCATAGGCGTCGACGATGCGGCCGACCAGCGGATGACGCACCACGTCTTCGGACAGGAAGTGGGTGAAGGCGATCCCGCGCACGTCGCCCAGCACCTCGACGGCGTCCATCAGGCCGGATTTGACGTGCTTGGGCAGGTCGATCTGCGTCGGGTCGCCGGTGACCACCGCGCGCGCGCCAAAACCAATTCGCGTAAGGAACATCTGCATCTGCTCGGCCGTGGTGTTCTGCGCCTCGTCGAGGATGATGAAGGCGTGGTTGAGCGTGCGCCCGCGCATGAAGGCAAGCGGCGCCACCTCGATGGCGTGGCGTTCGATCAGCCTTGTGACCTTGTCGAAGCCCATCAAGTCGTACAGCGCGTCGTACAGCGGGCGCAGGTAGGGATCGACCTTTTGCGTGAGGTCGCCCGGCAGAAAGCCGAGCCGCTCGCCGGCCTCCACCGCCGGGCGCGTCAGCACCAGGCGCTTGACCTGCTCGCGCTCCAGCGCATCGACCGCGCAGGCGACGGCCAGATAGGTCTTGCCGGTGCCGGCTGGACCGACGCCGAAGGTGATGTCGTGGCTGCGGATCTGCTCGATGTAATCGCCCTGGCGCGGGGTGCGCGCGCGCAGGTCGGCGCGGCGGGTGCGCAGCGCGGGACCTTCCTCGTCGGCGCGGCCGCGGGTGATTTCGACCAGGCCGAGCTGGATGTCGTCGAGGGAGAGCGTATCGTGCGCGCGGTTGTAGAAGTGCTCGATCGCGGTTGCGCCTTTTTCCGCCTGCGCAGCGTCGCCGCTGACACGGAAACTGGCACCGCGGCGGCCGATGGTGACGTCGAACGCCGCCTCGATCTGCCGCAGGTTCTCGTCCATCGGGCCGCACAGATTGGCCAGGCGCCGGTTGTCTTCCGGGGCCAGGCGCAGTTCAACGATATCGGTTTTCAAGCGGTTTCGCTTTCGGTGATGGCGACTTCGCCGCGCAAGCTGTGCGGCAGCGCCTGGGTGATGGTGACGTCGACAAACTGGCCGATCAGGCGCGGCTGCCCGGCGAAGTTGACGATGCGGTTGTTATCGGTGCGGCCGGCAAGCTCTTCCGCGTTTTTGCGGGCGTGGCCTTCGACCAGCACGCGCTGCACGGTGCCGACCATGGCCTGGTTCACCGCCTGCGCCTGCGCCTCGATCTGCGCCTGCAGTCGCATCAGCCGCTGCGTTTTCAGCGCGGCCGCCACGTCGTCCGGGTAGTCCGACGCCGGGGTGCCGGGGCGCTTGCTGTAGATGAAGGAGAAACTGGCGTCGAAATCGAGTTCCTGGATCAGCGTCATCGTCGCCTCGAAATCGGCTTCGGTCTCGCCCGGAAAACCAACGATGAAGTCGGACGACAGGCACAAGCCGGGGCGCTGCTCGCGCAACTTTCTGACGATGGATTTGAATTCGAGCACGCTGTGGCCGCGCTTCATCGCCGCCAGGATGCGGTCGGAGCCGCACTGCACCGGCAGATGCAGATGCGACACCAGCTTCGGCAGCTTGCCGTAGGCCTCGATCAGCCGCTGCGTCATTTCGCGCGGGTGGCTGGTGGTGTACCTGATTCGTTCAACGCCGGGAATCTCATGCACCATTTCCAGCAGGAACGCGAGGTCGGCGGTGCCGCCCTCTTCCAGCGCGCCCTGGTAGGCGTTGACGTTCTGCCCTAGCAGGGTGACTTCCTTCACGCCGCGCCCGGCAAGGTTGGCCACTTCGGCGATGACGCCGTCGAACGGGCGCGAGACTTCCTCGCCGCGCGTGTAGGGCACGACGCAAAAGGTGCAATATTTGGAGCAGCCTTCCATGATCGACACGAAGGCCGAGGCGCCTTCGACGCGCGCGGGCGGCAGATGGTCGAACTTCTCGATTTCGGGAAAGCTGATGTCGACCTGCGAGCGGCCGGTCGCGCGGCGTTGGGCGATCAACTCGGGCAGGCGATGCAGCGTCTGCGGGCCGAACACCACGTCGACGAAGGGCGCGCGCGCCACGATCGCCGCGCCTTCCTGGCTCGCCACGCAGCCGCCGACGCCGATGATGAGCTTGGGGTTGGCCTGCTTGAGATGGCGCACCCGGCCGAGTTCGTGGAACACCTTTTCCTGCGCCTTCTCGCGCACCGAGCAGGTATTGAACAGGATGACGTCGGCGTCGTCCGGCGTGTCGGTCGGGGTCAGGCCTTCGGCCAGATTGAGCACATCGGCCATCTTGTCCGAGTCGTACTCGTTCATCTGACAGCCGAAAGTTTTGATGTAGATTTTTTTCATGATCCTAGCAACCGTAGTCGGACACACTCGATGGTGCGTTTGGGCGGGTGTCTGCCACGAAGCGACGAGAGCGGGGCTGTTGCCGCGTTAGCGGCTTTACGACTCCGGCCTACTCCTTGCGGGTACAAAGGCAGGCGCACGACCGGACGTGCCAGCGGGTGTGTAGCGTTGCCTACCTCCGGCGGAGCGTCCGGGCGACGGTAAGCTCCGCATTCGTGCGGGCTTGATCGGAGTAGAAAGCGGTCGACTGCGGTTGCTGGGATCATATGCCGGAACAGTGAATAGACTGGGGGCAGGGCTTACGCCGCGCGGCTTTAATTCAAGCGGCGACGAAAAGGAATCTGGTGGTGATGAGTGGACTTGAACCACCGACCCCCGGATTATGAATCCGATGCTCTAACCGACTGAGCTACATCACCTTGGGGACAGCTTTCCCGGCAGAGGACGGCCGAAAAGGGGCGCATTTTAGCTGGGCAGGCGACTCTTTGTCAAAAAGCCCTTATGCCCAATTGTCGAATTTCAGTCCCTCGACTCGTTCAAACTCACGCACATTGTTCGTAACCAGCGTATACCCCAAACTCAGCGCATGCGCTGCAATCTGCATATCCAGCGCGCCGATTGTTTTGCCCTGGCTTTCCAGCGCAGTGCGCACACGAGCGTAATGCCACAAGACGGCTTCATCCAGGGGCAACACTTCAAGCGGCACCAGAAACTTTTCCAGCGCCACCCTGTTGCGCGCGGAGCCACTCTGTTCCACTCCGTAAGCCAATTCAAGCGCAGTGACGATGGAAACGCCTATATCCCCCGCACTGCAATCGTAAAACCGTGCCAGCACTGAAGGCGGGCGGCGATTAATGAGGTAAATGCAGATATTGGTATCCAGCAGATACCTCACGGCTTGATCGCTTCCCGTGCCGCCTGATCCTGCGCCCCGCGCGCCATCTCAAAACCCGGCTCGAACTCGTTCAGCGCCTCCTCAAGAATTCCCCAAGGGTTGTCCTTGGGGAGTAACAGTACGCCGCCTCCGAAATGTTTAACCACCACTTCGGTACCTTCGAAGCGGTAGGCGCGAGGCAAACGCACCGCTTGGCTGCGGCCTGTTACAAATAATTTTGCAGTTTCCATCGTGTCCTCCTCTGGTGATACGTATCATCAGTATCTACCATACTTTACACAAAGGCTATCCCTCATCCGCCAAACAGGATTACTGCGGCCGCAGCTTCGCCAGTTCGTCGAGCAGGCTGATCAGCAGTTCGCGCCCCAGCGGCCCCATGCCGGCGACCAGCTGGTCGGCGTCGCGCTCGCCGTTGACCAGCCGGCGCATGCGCCCGCCTAGGAGGGCCATGTCGCCGCCCGCCTTCATCATCTGCTCGGCCATGTTGGCGAGCACTGACATCGCCTGCGCGTCGCCCCGTGCCGAGGCATCGATCAGCGCGGCCAGGCCGGGAGCGGCACCGCTGCCGTCCGGCTGGGCGTTCAGCGGCGGCAGGGTGGCGGGGTTGTCGAAGCCGCGCAGGATGGCGTCGAGCAGGATGCTGTCTTCCTCGTCCAGCCCCAGTTTGATCGAGGGATCGCGGCGGCCATTGACGACGTGGCGCAGCGCACCCACCAGCCGCGGCCAGCCGGCCTGCTCGGCGGCATCGAGCTGTTTCATCAGGTCGGGCAGCTGGCTGCGGTCGCGCAGCGCGTTGACGACGGCATGGATGAAGGCTGCGTGGACGTGCAGGACCTGGTCGACGGCGGAAGGGAGTTGGGCCATTTTTGTGTGAAAGGTGAAGGGTGAAGGGTGATTGTCCGGTCAGGGCAGCGGCGTGGCAAATGCTGACCGCGCAGGCACGTTTTCGATTTTCCAGTGCGCGGCAGTCCATGCCAGTAGTTCGGCCGGTTCGGCGCCCGTCAGCTCGGCGGGCGGCGGGTGGCCGAGCGCGGCGAGGGCCTGCGCCAGTATGGCGCTCCGCCCGGTTTCGGGCAGGGCGGGGGCCAGGGTCTGCTTGGACAGCTTTTGCCCGGCGGCGTTGATGACGAGCGGTACATGAGCGTAGCTCGGGGTCGGCAGGCCGAGCAGGCTTTGCAGATAAATCTGCCGCGGAGTGTTCCACAGCAGGTCGGCGCCGCGCACGACGTGGCTGATGCGCTGGAAGGCGTCGTCGACCACCACCGCCAGCTGGTAGGCGAACAGGCCGTCGGCGCGCCTGACGATGAAGTCGCCAACCTCATACGCCAGGTTCTGCTGCAGCTCGCCGTGGATGCGGTCGTGGAAGCGGGCATTCACATCCGGCACCCGCACGCGCCAGGCACGCGCGGTTGCACCGGCCGGCAAGCCGTTGCGGCAGGTGCCGGGGTAGATGATCTCGCCCTCGTGGTTGCGCGGCGCCAGCGCGAGCTGGCTGCGGGTGCAGGCACACGGATAGAGCGCACCGATTGCCTGCAGCGTGGCGAGCGCCTCGGCATAGGCGTCGTCGCGCTGCGATTGCACCAGCACCGCGCCGTCCCAGGCGAGGCCATAGGCTTCCAGCTGGCGCAGGATGGTGTCGGCCGCGCCGGGCTCGCAACGCGGCCGGTCGAGGTCTTCCATGCGCAGCAGCCAGCGACCACCGGCGGCGCGGGCATCGAGCCAGCTCGCCACCGCGGCAACGAGCGAGCCGTAGTGCAGAGGGCCGGAGGGGGACGGCGCAAAGCGCCCAACATAATAGGGTACGGAGTTCACCCGGCAATTATGCCGCGCGGGGCTTTATCCTGATGCGGCGCTGGTGCAGGTTTCGATAGCGCGCGGGAAGCTACAGGGCGGGCACTATCAGGCGCCAAAGGCAAAGTCCGCGTTGAACGGCATGCGGGCTACAGGATAATGGCCGCGAAAAAAACCCCTGCCAGCAGCAAGGCCGCGGATTCGCACCACTCGATGCCCGCACCCAGGATGTCGCCGCTTTGTCCGCCAAGCTTGAGCCGCATCCAGACGCCCCAGAGGAGGGCCGGGACCACCGCGGCGAAAGCAAACGGCGACGCTGCGCTGATTGCCGCCAGGGCCAGGCCGCCCGCGATCCAGCCCGTACGGTTGCCGGACCGGGAAAGCCGTTCCCCCAGGCCCGGTTTCAGCGGCGGCAGCAAGAGCGCCCAGCCGGCCGCCGACCAGCGCGCCCAGGCCGGGATCAGCACCAGCGCCAGCCACGGCAGCTCGAGCGTGAGCAGCCAGTGCAGCAGCACCAGCTTGGCTGTCAGCTGCAGCACCAGCGCGATGACGCCGAAGCTGCCGACATGCGGGTCGGCCAGCACCGCCAGAAAGCGCGCGGGGTCGCGGTGCGCCGCGCCCAGCGCATCCGCCGTGTCGGCCAAGCCGTCGAGATGCAGGCCGCTGGTGATCCAGGCCCACGTCGTCACCCCGGCCAGCGCGCCCAGCCACGGATCGAGCGCCGCCCCCAGGGCGGCGGCCAGCGCCACCGCCGCCCCCACCACCAGCCCGGCCGCCGGGAACCACACCAGCGCGCGCGCGAATTCGGCAGGCTGATAATCGCGCACCGCGGGCAGCGGCAGCCGCGTCAGGAAACCGAGGGCGAGGATCAGTCCGCGCATCGCAAGGCCATCAAGAGCGGCGGCGCCCCGGCCAGCCACGACAGCACGAAGCTGGAGCCGGGGGTCAGCGCCACCCGGGCGCGGTAGCCGTCGGTCAGCCCCAGTACGCGCGCCAGCACCGCGCGCATCGCGCCGGCGTGGGCGACGACGAGCGTGGGCGCGCGGGCGGTCTCGCCCAGCTGGCTCAGCGCCGCGCTCACCCGCGCATCCAGCGCGTCCAGCGTTTCGCCGCCGGGCGGAGCGTGGCGGCGCGGATCGCGTATAAAAGCCGCATGCGCATCGGCATCGCGCGCGGCGGCCTGGTCCGGGCGCAGGTCTTCCCAAACGCCGAAATCGAGTTCGCGCCAGTCGGGATCGGCGCTGCAAGCGATCCCCCGCTCGGCGGCGGCTTCGCGCGCGAAATCGAGGCAGCGCCGCACCGGGCTGCTCACGATCGCGCCCCAGGCCGGCATCGCCGCAAGCGCTGCGCGCATCTGCGCCCGGCCGCGCGAGGTGAGCGGCGCATCGCTGCGCCCACGGTACACGTGCGCCGCGCCCGTCACCTCGCCGTGGCGCAGAAAACCGAGCAGCACCGGCTCTGCGGCGGGTTTAACCATTACTGGCCACCCCGGCTTCGGCAAAGGTCGCCATGCCCGCATGCAGCGCGCACGCCAGCCGCAACAGCGGGATGGCCGCCGCCGCCCCGCTGGCCTCGCCCAGTCGCATGTCGAGCACAAGCAGCGGCTGCGCATCGAGTGCGTGCAAAATAGCGGCGTGGCCGGACTCGGCGGAGGCGTGGGCAAACAGCATCCAGTCGCGCGCGCCGGGGTTCAGGCGCACCGCCAGCAGCGCCGCCGCACTGCAGATAAAGCCGTCCACCAGCACCGGCAGGCCCGCTTGCGCCGCCGCCAGATAGGCGCCTGCCAGCGCGCCGATCTCGAACCCGCCGACCGCGCACAGTGCCTGCAGCGGATCGGACGGCGCCGCCGCCAGGCCGTGCAGCGCCAGCGCGCGGTCGATGATCGCCGCCTTGCGCGCCACGCCGGCGCGGTCGACGCCGGTGCCCGCGCCGGCCAGCGCCGCGCCCGGCAGCCCCAGCAGCGCGCACGCCAGCGCCGCCGCCGTGGTGGTGTTGGCAATGCCCATTTCGCCGCCGATGAAGAGGTCCGCGCCGGCGGCCTGGGCGCGCGCGCAGGCCGCCGCCCCGGCATCGAGCGCAGCGTGCGCCTGCGCCGCGCGCATCGCGGGCTGCTGGCAAAAATTGGCGGTGCAGCACCCCACCTGCGCCTGGATCACGCCCGCCACCGGCAACCGGGCGAGTGTGCCGACATCGACCACTTCAAGCGTCGCCCCGGCTTCGCGCGCAAGCACGCTGATGGCCGCGCCGCCGCCGACGAAGTTGGCGAGCATTTGCTGGGTGACGGCCTGCGGGAACGCCGATACGCCCTCTGCGGCAACGCCGTGGTCGGCCGCGAAAATGCTGATCCACGGCTGCTGGATGCGCGGCAGCGTCCTGCCCTGCATCGCGGCGAGGGTGACAGCCAGCGTCTCCAGCCGCCCCAGGCTGCCGGGCGGCTTGGTGAGCTGGGCCTGGCGCGCCAGCGCGGCAGCGCGCACAGCCTCGTCCAGCGGTTTGGCGGCGGCATGGGGGTTCATTGTGGGTTTCCTTTCAGGATGAGTGGCAGGCCGGCGGCCACGAACACCACTTCGTCGGCAAGCTGGGCGAGGTCCTGGTTCAGCCAGCCGGCCTCGTCGACGAAACGGCGCGTAAGCTCGCCCAGCGGGACGATGCCGAGCCCGGTTTCGTTGCCGACCAGGATCAGGTCGTCGTCGCGGCGCGCGGCCAAGGCGGCGAGCAGCGCGGTGCGCGCGCCGTCGAACGCAGCGGGGTCCGGCTGGCACAGGCAGTTGGTCAGCCACAGGGTGAGGCAATCGACGACGATGCAGCCCGCCCCCGCCGCGCGGATCGCGCCGGCGAGGTCCAATGGCGCCTCGATGGTGGTCCAGTGCGGCGGGCGCTCGGCCTGGTGGCGCGCGATGCGGGTCGCCATTTCGGCGTCCTGCGCCTGGGCGGTGGCGATGAAGAAAACGGGTTTGCCTGTCGCCTGCGCGCGCTGCAGAGCGAGGCGGCTTTTGCCGCTGCGCGCGCCGCCGAGAATCAGCGTCAGCATGGCAGCTCCAGCAATCGACGCAGCGCGCGGGTATCGAGATGGGCCTCCACCGCGTCGGCCAGGCGGTCGATGGCGGCGTCGCGCAGTGCGGCGATGTCGGGGCTGGCGCCGCCGCGCAGGCCCGCCCACGCCAGCAACGCATCGGCCGCGGCGGGGGTGTCGAACAGCCGGTGCAGGTAGGTACCGCGCACCTGGCCGTCGTCCGATATTGCGCCGTCGGGCCGGCCATCGAGCCAGCACAGGGGTTGAGCGAGCGCCGCGCCGCTGCTCACCCCAGCATGTATTTCGTAGCCCGCCACCGGCGTCGTGCCGTCGGCCAGCGTGCCCGCGACGTTGCGCAGCTGCTTGCCGCCGGCGAGCGTGGTTTCGAAGTCGAGCCAGCCGAAGCCGGGGCTGCTGCCCGCTTCGCCTTCGATGCCCGCCGGATCGTGCAGGGCGCGCCCCAGCATCTGAAAGCCGCCGCAGATGCCGAGCAGCTTGCCGCCGTAGCGCAGATGGCGATCCAGGGCGGCGTCCCAGCCGTAAGCCGCCAGCGCGGCGCGGTCGGCGCGCACCGTTTTCGAGCCCGGCAGGATGACCAGGTCGGCGGGCGGCAGCGGCTGGCCCAGCGCGACAAACTGCAGATCCACCTGCGGATGGGTGCGCAGCGGATCGAAGTCGGTGTGATTGGAAATGTGCGGCAGCACCGGCACCACCACGCGCAGCGCAGCGGCCGGGGCCGGCGCAGTCGCGGCAGGCAGCGCGTCCTCGGCTTCGAGGTGCAGGCCGTGCAGATAGGGCAGCACACCGAGCACCGGCTTGCCGGTTTTTGCTTTGAGCCAGTCGAGCCCGGATTGCAGCAGCGCCAGCTCGCCGCGGAAGCGGTTGATGACGAAGCCCTTGACGCGCGCCTGCTCGGTTTCGGACAGCAGGGCCAGGGTGCCGACCAGATGCGCGAACACGCCGCCGCGGTCGATGTCGGCGACCAGGATCACCGGGCAGTCGGCGGCCTCGGCAAATCCCATGTTGGCGATGTCGTTGGCGCGCAGATTGATTTCCGCCGGGCTGCCCGCGCCTTCGACGATGACGGCGTCATACCGCGCTGCCAGCCGGTGGTAGGAATCGAACACAGCCGCGCGCGCCGTCGCCTTGTAGGCGTGGTAATCCAGCGCGTGCATGTTGCCGATGGCGTGGCCCTGGACGATGACCTGCGCGCCGGTGTCGGAATTGGGCTTCAACAACACCGGGTTCATGTCGGTGTGCGGCGGCAATCCGCTTGCTTGGGCCTGCACCGCCTGCGCCCGCCCGATCTCGCCGCCATTGGCGGTCACCGCGCTGTTCAGCGCCATGTTCTGCGGTTTGAACGGCACCACGCTCACCCCCTGCCGCGTCAGCCAGCGGCACAGCGCCGTCACCAGCGCGCTTTTGCCGGCGTCGGACGTGCAGCCCTGCACCATCAGGGTAGTCATGACGCCAATGCCGCGGCGAGCCGCGCCCAGTCGGATTCGTGGTGCGGCAGCCCAAAGCGCAAGCCGGACGGGTCGGCGAACAGGCGGGTCAGAATGCCCTGCCGCGCCAGGCGTTCGTGCCGCTCGGCGGCATCGGGGATGCGCACCCACTGGAACAGCGCGGTACCGCCCGCCGGTGCCAGCCCGTGGCTGCGCAGCAGATCGGTCAGACGCGCGCCCGCCGCCAACAGGACCGGACGCGCGGACTGCTGCCAGGCGGTGTCGGCCAGCGCTGCGCGCGCCACCCAGCGCGACGGCGCGCTCATGGCCCACGGCCCCAGCCGGTCGCCGAGGGCGTCGAGCACGGCCGGTTCGGCCAGCACGAAGCCGACCCGCGCGCCGGCCAGGCCGAAAAACTTGCCGAGGCTGCGCAAGACGATGAGGCCGGGACGCGGACACCGCCCGGCCAGGCTGGCTTCGGGAGTGGCGTCGATGAAAGCCTCGTCCACCACCAGCCAGCCGCCGCGCACAACCAGGCGGGCATGCCAGTCGAGCAGTTCGGCCGGGGCATAGGTTTGCCCGCCGGGGTTGTTGGGATGCACCAGCACCAGCACGTCGAGCGCCTCCACCCCCATGGCGGCGTCCCACGCAAGGACCGCATGGCCGGCGGCGCGCCAGGCGTGGGCGTGCTCGGCATAGGCCGGATACGGCACGCCCACCCGACTGGCGGCGCGCAGCCGCGGCAGCGCCTGGATCGCGGCCTGCGACCCCGCCACCGGCAAGATCTCGCTGCAGCCGTAATACGCGGCAGCGGCTTGCACCAGGCCGTCTTCGGCTTCGGGCAGGCGCTGCCAGACGGCGGCCGGAACGGGCGGCGCCGGCCAGCCCGCCGGGTTGATGCCGGTGGAAAGATCCAGCCAGCCGGCCGGCTCGATGCCGTAGCGCGCGGCCGCGGCGAGCAAGGCGCCGCCGTGCTCAAGCATGGCCGACGCCCCATGCGAGCAACGCGGCCATGGCGAGGACCGCCAGCCACAGCAGCACGCCGTGGCGCACCAGCGTGAGGGCGCGCGCGATGTCGCCGCCCTGCGGCGCGGCGCCCTGCCCCAGCGCGGGGCGGGCTTCCGTCCGCCCGCGATACGCCGCCGCGCCGCCCAGGCGTATACCCAATGCGCCCGCGCCGGCAGCCATCACCGGTCCGGCGTTGGGGCTGTCCCATGCCGGGGCCTGGGTGCGCCAGCACACCAGCGCCAGACGGGTGCGGCCCAGCAGGGCGTAGCTCAATGCGGTCAGGCGTGCCGGGAAAAAATTGAGGACGTCGTCGAGCCTGGCCGCCGCCCAGCCGAACTGCCGGTAGCGCGGCGTTTTGTACCCCCACATGGCATCCAGTGTGTTGATCAGGCGGTAGCCCAGCGCGCCCGCCGCACCGGCGACGAGGAACCAGAACAGGGCGCCGAACACGGCGTCGTTGCCGTTTTCCAGCACCGACTCGACGGCTGCGCGCGACACCCCTTCGGCATCGAGTGCGGCGGTGTCGCGGCTCACCATCATCGAGACACCCGCGCGCGCGGCGCCCAGGTCATCACGCGCCAGCGCGGCCGCCACCGGTTCGGCATGCCGGTGCAGGCTTTTAAGGCCAATCGCGGCATACAGCACGAGCGCGCCGAACAGGGCGCCCGCGACCGGCTGCTGCTGCAGCCACCAGGCGAGCGCGACGCCCGGCGCCACCAGCAGCGTTAGCGCCGCCGCGCCGTGCAGCCGATGCCCGCGCCCGTCGAGGTTCATCCGCGCCTCCAGCCATGCCGCCAGCCGCCCGAATCCCGCCAGCGGGTGAAGCCGGCGCGGCTCGCCGAGGAGGGCGTCGAGAAGCAGCGCCAAGCCGGCGAGAAGCGCGCTCAGGACTGCCCCCGGCGGTTCTCGAACAGACGGTCGACGACGGCGCGGCGGCTCACAGGTCGATGCCGCGCTGCGCCTTGACGCCGGCGCGGAATGCGTGTTTTTCGTCGGCGACGACCGACACCGTGTCGGCCAGCTCGATCAGGGTATGCGGTGCGGCGCGCCCGGTGACGATGACGTGCTGCATAGCCGGCCGGTGGGCCAGCGCGTCGAACACGTCGTCGGCATCGAGATAGCCGTAGCTCAAGAGATACGTCAGCTCGTCCAGCACCACCAATTGATATGAAGGATCGGCAAGCATGCGCGCGGCCACCGCCCAGCCGCGCTCGGCGGTGGCGATATCCCGTTCGCGGTTCTGCGTGTCCCAGGTAAAGCCGTCGCCGGTGACGTGCCACTCGACGCCGGGCTGGCGGCCGAAAAAGGCTTCCTCGCCGGTGTCGGTGCGGCTTTTGATGAACTGCACCACGCCGATCTTCATGCCGTAGCCAAGCGCGCGCGCCACCGTGCCGAAAGCCGACGTGCTCTTGCCCTTGCCGTTGCCGGTGATGACGATGAGCAGCCCGCGCTCGTCGGTGGCGGCGGCAACCGCGGCGTCGATCAGCGCTTTCTTGCGCGCCATGCGCGCGGCATGGCGCGCGCTGCGCCCGGGCGGCACGGATTCAGCGCTCACAATGGGCGCCCATCAGGGTGCGCGGGCCATCGTCGCGCCGGAAGGCCGCCGCCGCCAACGCAACATGCACGGCCGCCGCCGCGCCCAGATACAACATGAACGTACCCAGCATGTGCGGGAAATATTGTTCGAGACGCGGGACGAAGCCGGCCAGCGTCGGCTCGGCAAAGCGCCCGGAGAAGAAGTAGAAGCCGCCGCTGGTGAGCAGCTCGGCCACCGCCACGACCGCCAGCGCGACGCCAATAAGCCTGGCCAGGCCGAGCAGGGATAGCCTGTGGCCACGGGCGTAGAAGCGCCCGCCGGCGAACAGCGCAAGATAGGCCGGGATCAGCAGCCAGTAGGCCGGCGACACGCAGAAATCCGACACCCCACCCCAGGTGATGGCGGCGTAGTCGATCGCCACGCTGGCGGCGATCAGCGCGGGGACCACCCACAACACCCGCACATACACGCCCAGCAGGAAAAAGATCGCCCACGAGGCATCGGGCAGGGAATGGATGCCGGCCCAGTGATGGCTGCGGGTAAGCAGCATCAGCAGGGTCAGCGCGAGGCCGATCGCGATTTGTTGTCGGCGGGCGAGGTTCAGCATGGCGGCTCCTTTGTCGGGGTTGAGGTCATTGTATAAGGCGGAATCACCGCCCACTGCTTATCTGCCTGGCTGGTAGCGCAGGCTCACGAACAGGCTGCGTCCCGGCGTTTCGTAGAAGCGCGTGCTGGTTCGCGCCAGCGCATAGTCCTTGTCGAACAGGTTGTCGATGCGGGCCCCGAGCCGGGTGTCCTGGTTCAGCATGTATTCGTAGACGGCGTTGACCAGGCCGTAGCCGGCCAGTGGTTTCGTTCCATTCACGTCCAGGCGCTGCGAATAGGCGCTGCCTTCGATGCGCAGGCCATGGCTACCGAAGGTGCGCGCGGCGCTGAGCGTGAGGCTGTTTTCAGGGCGCCGGTCCAGCTGCAAACCCGTGGCGAGATTGACGGCCAGCACGCGGGCCAGGCCTGCGCGCCAGTCCCAATCCAGCCAGCGCGCATGCCCGCTGAGTTCCAGGCCGCGCATCCGCGCCGAGCTGATATTTTCCGGCTGCCAGTCGTAGGTCGTCAGGATTTCCCCGTCCGCCCCAATGCCACCGGAAATGACGGTCGGCGTCCACTCGATCAGGTCATCGACCTGCGTTTCATACAGGTTCACCGCCGCACCCCAGCCCGCCTGCCGGTAATTCAGGCCCAGCTCGCTGGTTCGCGAGGTCTCCGGTTTCAGATCCGGATTGCCGCCCGTCGTGTAGGTGTCGCTATAGGTGTCGGCACCGATGGTGTAGCTGTAGGGGCCGTCCACACTGAGGGGCCAGTACAGGTCGTTGACGGTGGGGGCCTTGAAGGCGGTACCGTGTCCGGCCGTGAATCGCAGGCCCGGCGCCAGTTCGCGCCCCCAGCGCAGGTTCCAGGTGTCCTGGCTGCCGAAGGCGTCGTGCCTGTCGCGGCGCGCGCCAATCTGCGCCTCTCCGCCCAGGGCCGCAAAGCGGTACTGCGCGAACAGGCCGGTGTTTTCAAGGCGCTCGTCGAGCAGACCGCTGTTGTCCTTGCTGGCATGATCCTTCCAGTAGTCGAGGCCCAGGCTGAGCTGCCCCGGCTCGAACGAGAGGTCGTGTTGCCAGGACAGGCTGTTGCGGCGGGTCTCGATGCGGGCAGGAACGAAGGGGCTGTAGGACGTGTAGCTGTCGAGGCTGTTGCCCAGGGTCAGGCTATGCCGCCATTGCGTGCCGGCCTGGTGGTCGAGCTTGAGGCTGGCGGTACGGTTCCTGTAATCGTTGTCGCCCGTGTTGGCATCCAGTTCGTTGCGTCCCCAGGACTGGGCAAGCCTGGCGGCCAGCCCCAGGTCGGATGTCAGGCGGCCATCGACGCCAAGCGCCAGATGATTGCGGTCGAAGCCGAATGCGGTGCTGTCGGTGGAAAAAGTGGGCAGCCCGTCCGTGCTTTCGCGCCCGGCTTCCACGCTGTAGCGCCAGGCATCGCCGCCGCCGAGGCTGAAATCGAGGGCGCGGGTGCCGCGGCTGCCCGCAGTCAGCTTGACACTGGGGCCGGCGGAACGACGGGTGAAAATCTGGATCACCCCGCCGATGGCATCGGAACCGTACAGGCTGGAGAAGGGGCCGCGCACGATCTCGATGCGCTCGATCTGTTCCGGCGAGAGTGCATTCCAGTCGTACTCGCCCGTGGTCGCGGAAGCGGCGCGCACACCGTCGACCAGCACGAGGACATGCCTGGCGGCGGCACCGCGCACAAAGACGGCGGCGCTCTTGCCTTCGCCCCCGGTGCGGGAAACATTGATGCCCATCTGCTGTTCGAGCAGCGCCATCAGGTCGTTGGCCTGGCTGCGCTCGATGTCCCGGCGGGTGATGACGGTGACCGAAGCCAGGCTCTCATCTGCGGTTTGTGCCGTGCGCGTAGGCGTGACGACAATAGTTTCGCCGACAAATTCCGGCAGGGTTTCCGCATGGGCGGATGCAATGAATGCGGCGCCCAGGGCAAGCGCGAGAGGGGTTTGACCCATGATGAATGTCCGGTTTGGGCGCCCGCTTCCCCGCAGGCGCGTTGCACGATCCGCTGCCGCAATAACGACAGAGCTCAGGCCGGTATCCGGGCTCGCGCTTGAAGTGCATCGCCTTCCCGGGCGAACCCAGTGGCAGTGTGATGAACCGTTTAGCGCTTACCGTTGCGGGGGCAGCACAGGCATGGCAGCGAATCGCCGCGCACCTGTTTCCCGTTTATCCTCGGCGGCGGAAAGCCGCGTCGGCACCTGAAGCCGCGCATTATAGCCATCTAATCGCCCGATTGACCGCCCGCGCATCGCCCCCTGCGGAAGGGTCGCTGCGCAGCAGCGGGGCACCCGCCGGCGTACCCCTTGCGGGTGCTATAGTCCCGCCATGCATGCTGAACTCGATACCCTCGAAGCCAAGATCCGCCAGGTGGCCGAGCTGTGCCATACGCTGCGGCAGGACAACATCGCCCTGCGCCAGCAGGTGCTGGCCGCGCAGCAGGACAACAAGCAGCTGACGACCCGGCTGGAGGCCGCCAAGACGCGACTGCAGTCGTTACTCAACACCCTGCCGGAGGACACCTGATGGCCGCCCCGCGCTCGATCGAAATCCATATTCTGGGCCGCGCCTACAAGGTGGCGTGCCCGCGGGAGGAAGAATCGGCGCTGATTGCGGCGGCCGACTATCTGGACGAGAAAACGCACGAGATCCGCGAAAACAGCAAGGTGATCGGCGCCGAGCGCATCGCCATCATGGCGGGACTCAACCTGGCGCACGAATTACTGACCCATGGCGGCGGCAGCCAGATCGAGGCAGCACGTGCCCGGCTGACGCATTGCAACGCGCTGCTCGATTCAGTGCTGGAAGATCAGGACAAACTCTTCTAGAATTGTTTTCGTTCCCTGCGGTGTTCGAGACTGGCTGCAATTTCTCTGAACCAATGCATACGTGCAAGGCTGCGATCTATTCCGATGCGGGTGTGCGCGTGACACGTTTCATGTGCCCAAAGCGTCTTTGAGCGCGGCCGTCTTGGACCCAGGTTCAAGAGTCTGCGGCCAGTACGGCACAGGCGGGGAACACTTCTTTTCATGAACAAATACACCCTCAGACGTCAGCTCAAGGCTGCGCGCAATGCGTTCACGCCAGCCGAGCGCCGCAAGGCCGCGCGCGCCTCCCTGCGGCTGGCGCTGCGTCACGGGCTGTTGCTGCGTTCGCAGCGGATCGGCTTTTATTTGCCGCAAGGCGGCGAATTCGACGTTCACCCCCTGCTCAACCAGGCCTTGTGGATGCACCGCGAGTGCTATCTGCCGGTGCTACCACGACGCGGGCGGGTGATGCAGTTCGGGCGGGTGGGACGCAACACGCGGATGGCGCCTAACCGCTTTGGCATCCCCGAACCCATCGATGCAAAACCGCTGCGCGCACGCCAACTCGACCTGCTGCTGATGCCGCTGGTGGGGTTCGATACCGAAGGCAACCGGCTCGGGATGGGCGGCGGTTTTTACGACGCGACGCTGGCATTCATGCGGCATCGGCGCGTGTGGCGCAAGCCGCGCCTGGTGGGCGTTGCCTACGAATGCCAGCGGGTGGACGCGCTGCCGCACGAGCCCTGGGACATACCTCTCGACGCGGTGCTGACCGAGCGCCAGCTGTACCGCTTCAATTCGAGTTCTAAATAAGCTGAAAAACGGCTGCACCACAGAGACACGGAGAAACCCGTTAAACTCATGGGTGGTGTTGGGTTAAGGTTTCACCCGACAAGTGGCCGAAATATCCTGTTTTTTCTCTGTGTCTCTGTGCCTCTGTGGTGCAGCCTTTAACTCAGCCCGGCTGCTTCTCGCGATCGAGCTCACCGCTCTTCAGCCGCATCTGATAATCCGTCAGCATCGCCCGAACCTTGCCGCTCAAGAGATAGAGCCCGAGCAGGTTGGGGAAGGCCATCGCCAGCACCAGCAAATCGGTAAAGTCGAGCATATTGGCCGCGCTCGCCACCGAGGCGACAATGATGAAGAGCAGGAACAGCACGCGGTACACCATCGACACGCGTTCGCCGAACAGATAGGTCCAGCAACGCTCGCCATAGTAGGACCACGAGATCATGGTGCTGTAGGCGAACAGCACCACCGACACGGTGAGGATGATGGGGAACCAGTCCGACACGGTGGCAAACGCCACCGAGGTCAGCGCCGCGCCTTTGCTGGCTTCGCGCAGCGCCAGAGTGGCGGGATCGTTGTAGACGCCGGTGATGACGATGACCAGCGCGGTCATGGTGCAGATGACGATGGTGTCGATGAAGGGCTCGTAGAGCGCGACCATGCCCTGACGGATCGGATACTTGACCGAGGCGGTGGAGTGCACGATGGCCGCCGACCCCAGGCCAGCCTCGCTGGAAAACGCCGCGCGCTTAAAGCCCTGCACCAGCGCGCCCACCATGCCGCCCGCCACCGCGATCGGCGCGAAGGCTTCGGTGAATATTTTGACCAGCGCCTGCGGCACCTGATCAATATTGCCAAGAACGATCCACAGGCAGGCCGCCAGATAGACCAGGATCATGGTCGGCACCACCGCCTCGGCGGTGTGAGCGATGCGGCGCAGGCCGCCGATGATGACCACGCCGACCGCCAGCCCCATGATGACGCCATAGGCGATCGGCACCTCGCGGAAGAAGGGCAGCACTTCCTGCACCGCGCCGAGCGACTGGCTGACCTGGAACGCGCTGCCGATGCCGAACGAGCCCAGCACGGCGAACACGGCGAACATCCCGGCCAGGGTCTTGCCGGTGCGCGGCAAGTTGAATTCGGCGAAGCCGCGCGACAAGTATTCCATCGGGCCGCCCATGATGCGTCCGTCCGAACGGATCTCGCGGTAGCGCTGCGCCAGCGTGGCCTCGGTGAACTTGGTGGTCATGCCGAGAAAGCCCGCCACGATCATCCACAACGTGGCGCCCGGCCCGCCGATGGAAATTGCGATCGCCACCCCGGCGATGTTGCCCAGTCCCACCGTGGCTGACAATGCAGTAGTGAGCGCCTGGAACGAGCTAACTTCGCCCTTGTCGTCGGCAGTGCGGTACTTGCCGCGCAGCACGGAAAACGCGTGGCCCATCATGCGCAGGTTGACGAAACTGAAGCGGAAGGTGAGATAGACCGCGCCGACGATCAGCCAGGCGACGATAAAGGGCATCACCGGCTCGCCGGGAAAGACGTCGTAGAAAATGACGCTGGCGAGATAGGCGTTGAGGGTGCCGAAGAAGGCGTCGATCCTGCCGGGCTCGGCTGCCTGCGCAATCTGCGGAAACAGCCCGGCGGCCGCGATGAAAAAATAAGGATGAATCGCCACCTGTGCTCCCCTGAATTGTTATTGCCCGCAACCATAACAAATTTGTGGCGGAAACACGCCTGCGACAACGACAAAGGCCGACACGAGGTCGGCCTTTGTCGTTGTCGCTCTTCAGTCAGATCATTTCAGGCTCAGCACCCAGGCAACAATCTTCTGCACATCTTCGGTCTTGACCTGGGGGTTCGGCGGCATGGGGATCTCACCCCATACGCCCTTGCCACCGGCTTTCACTTTCGCAACCAGTCTGGCTTGCGCGGTCTTGTCGTCGGCATATTTCTTGGCCACTTCCTTGTAAGCCGGGCCAACGATCTTTTTGTCCACACCATGGCAGGACATGCAGGCGTTCTTCTGCGCCAAAGCTTTAGCCTCATCCTTATCATCATCCGCCGAGGCCACGCCGGACAACAGCAACGCAGCAGACGCTGCAATCATCATCAGTTTCATCATCATTACATTTTCTCCGTGGAGGTCGGGGTGTGCGGACGCACATCATCTCGTGCGCAATTCTAAGGCAATTCATCCGCCATACAATACTGGTGGGGGCATGGTTATTTGCTACCAAGCACCATAAAACATTTTATTCGCGCTCGATCAACCCGCTATAAGCACGCCAACTATCGTGCTCCAGCCAGGGGAAGACACCGCCAAGGCAACGAAGTTGGTCGCCACCCCGACCGCAACCAAGCCGGCAATCGGCACGCCCCACAGCAGCATCACCGAAAAATCAAGACGCGTTGCCATGAAGCGGGTGACCGGCGCCGTGGCGAAATCGACACGGGCAGGCTACCTATTTGACAGCAAGCGCCGTCGCGGGTTCCAAATAGCAAATGGAAGCAGAAAACCATTTACCCCTGCAATTCCCCCAGCGTGGCGCATGATGGTCAGTGCGCGGCGACCAATAGTTGATTAAATCAGTCAACAATTGTACGCTTGCCGCACTCTCATACAACTTCAGGAGCGCACCATGTCCCAGGAATTATTCGCTGCCGCCCAGTCGGGCGATGCCGCTCAACTCAAAAGCCTGCTTGAGGCCGGTGCGGCCCACGGCGCCACCGACGAAGCCGGCGAAACCGCACTGATGCACGCCGCCCGCGGCGGCCACGTTGCGGCGGTGCAGGTGCTGATCGCGGCCGGCGCCGACGTCGGCGTCCAATCGCCGCAGGGCTGGACCGCACTCGCCAAGGCCGCCTACAACGGCGACACCGAGCGCGGCTACGTCGAGGTGATCGAAGTGCTGGCCGATGCCGGCGGCTCGCTCGACGCACGCATCTTCTTCGGCATCACCCCGCTGATGCTGGCGGCCGGCGGCGGCGACGCCCCGGTGGTGGAATGGCTGATCAACGCCGGCGCCGACGTGCTCGCCGTCAACGAGGGCGGCCGCACCGCGCGCATGATGGCGAACGACAAGTTCTACGTCGATGTGATCAACCTGCTGAACGACGCCGAGCGCCAGTTGGGCGTGCAGGAAGACGGCTCACACTCGTCGGTCAAAAGCGTGGTCAAGCCGCACGTGACCAATTTGATGAAGCCGACCACGCATTAGGCAAACGCCGCACTCGCCACGATTTACGCACGCCACGGCATCGCGGCGTGGACGCAGTCTCTTACAGGGCGTGGTCAGCGTGTCAGCCAGTCAATCAATTCCTGCCACTGTTCGATATCGCGCCCGACGACATGCGGCGGCAGATCGAACAGGCTCTTGCCCTCGAATGCGGCGTTGACGTAGTGCTGGGTGTTGCGCAGGGATGCCAGCACCGGCAGATCCTGCTGTTGCATGAACTGCTCCAGCGTCACCCCGGCGCGGGTGCGTGGATCGACGCGCATGCCGACCACTCCGACGAATGCATGCGCCTTGCGTACCGCCTTTTCGGCATGCAGCGCGGCCAGAAAATCCTGGCTGGCGCGGATGTCGAACAGTGAGGGCGCGATCGGCACCACCACCTTATGCGCAAGTTTCAGCGCGCGTTCGAGGTTCTTGCCATGCAGCCCGGCAGGGGAATCGATCACCAGCCAGTCACTGTCCTGCTTCTGCCCCTCGCGCAGTAATTCGATGGCCGGCAGCGCCATGTCGCGCATCGCCAGCCAGTGGGTAGTGGATTTTTGCCGGTCGAGGTCCAGTATCGCCACGCGCTCGCCCGTTGAGGCCAGATAGCCGGCGAGATTGGTCGCCAGCGTCGTCTTGCCGCTGCCGCCCTTGGGGTTGGCCACCAGAATTACGCGCATGCTTGCTCCTTGTTGAAAAACGGTTATCCGCGAAGGACGCGAAGAGACGCGAAGTTAAACCCCAAAGATCAAACCAGAAAAGCACTGAACAATTCCGTCATCGCGAGGAGCGAAGCGACGTGGCGATCCAGAAGCCTTTGATTTCGCTTACCTTCTGGATTGCTTCCCGCCGCGGCTTACGACCTCGCGGTTAAAGGCAAAAGCGCTCGCAATGATAAGGAAAGAATTATCAAGCGTTCCCATAACCGCCCTTTGGGTTTTCCTTCGCGTCTTTTCGCGTCCTTCACGGATTAAAAAATTTAAAGCGCTTCCACGCTATACGTCACCGCCAGCGTATGCGTCTCGCCCGGCGCCACGATGACGACGTTGTCCATCGCATTGGCGGATTCGACGCAGACCATTTCGCGCCAGCCGGCGCCGGATTTGCCGCGGCCCAGGTCGCCCATTTTCTCGGCCTTTCCCGTCCACGGCGTCCACACGATGGTGGACAGCGAGCCGGTCTTGGCGATGCGGATGCGGCGCCCGAAGCCGGCGTCCTCGATCACGCAGTCGGCGGGGGTGTTGACGTAGACGCGGTCGACTTCACCGCTGAAGGTAATGTCGCCACGCTGTTGCTTGCACGCGAAGTTGTCGACCTTGTCGTGGTAGTCGCTGCCTTCGAGGCCGCTGACCTTCACCGCACCGATGTCGCTGATGTGCAGATAGGTATGCAGCGCCTCACCGATCTGCACCGGCGCAGCGCCCAGATTGGTGGTGACCAGCCGCATCTCCAGCTTGTCCCCCACCACTACGGTGAGCATCAGCCGCGTGGGGTGCGGCCACTGCGCGCGGGTCTGTGGGGTGTCGACCAGCTGCAGCGTGATCTCGGTCTTGGCGTCGTTGCGGCGGCGCGTGCCGACGACTTCCCAGGCCACGGTGCGGGCGAAGCCGTGCGCGGGGTAGCCCGCCTCGATGGCGTGCGTGCCGAACCATGGCCAGCACACCGGTGCGCCGCCGCGGATGGACTTGCCCGGCGCGAAGGCGGCGGCGTCGGACAGCCACACCACCGGTTCCTGCTGCGACCTGGGGCGGAAGCTCACGACGTGCGCGCCCTGCAGACAGATCGTCGCGCGGCCGCCATGGTTGTCGATGTCGGCATAGGTGAGGCCGCCGGCGCCGGTGCGAAAGTCCAGCTGGCCGGGGATGGCGAAACGCGCCAGCGGGTCGGCATGCGCCTGCGCTTCGGTCGGATGCTCGACCTGCGACACATCGCGCACCGCGCCAAACGCAGCCGACGTCGTCATCGCCGCGTAGGCGCGCAGCGCGGCCGATACCTCGCGCACGCGGTTGACCGGCTTCCACGCCTGCGCGCCTTTGGCGTCCATCGCGACGCGGCGGCGCGCGAGTTCGGCGTCGCTCACCGCGACCTTGATGCTGCGATTTGGAATGTCGATCTCGATCGTGTCGCCTTCCTCGACCAGGCCGATGGTGCCGCCTTCGGCCGCTTCCGGCGAGGCGTGGCCGATGGAAAGACCCGAGGTGCCGCCGGAGAAGCGGCCGTCGGTCACCAGCGCGCAGGCCTTGCCCAAACCTTTGGACTTGATGTAGCTGGTCGGGTACAGCATTTCCTGCATGCCGGGGCCGCCGCGCGGGCCTTCGTAGCGGATCACCACGACGTCGCCGGCGACGATCCGGTCGCCGAGGATGGCTTCGACCGCGGCGTCCTGCGATTCGAACACGCGCGCCGGGCCGGAGAATTTGAGGATATGCTCGTCGACGCCGGCGGTCTTGACGATGCAGCCGTCCTCGGCGAGGTTGCCGACCAGCACCGCCAGCCCGCCGTCTTTCGAGTAGGCGTGTTCGAGATCGTGGATGCAGCCGTTGACGCGGTCGTCGTCCAGCTTGGCGAAGCGGCGGTCCTGCGAGAACGCAGTCTGCGTCGGCACGCCGCCGGGCGCGGCGCGGAAGTAGTCCTTCACGTCCTTGTTCGTGGTGCGGCGGATGTCGTAGAGGTCGATCTGCTCGCCAAGCGTTTCGCACAGCACGGTCGGCAGGTCGCGGTGGATCAGGCCGCCGCGTTCAAGCTCGCCCAGGATCGCCATCACGCCGCCGGCGCGGTGCACGTCTTCCATGTGGTAGGTCTGGATCGACGGCGCCACCTTCGACAGGTGCGGCACGCGGCGGCTCATGCGGTCGATGTCCGTCATCGTGAAATCGACCCCGGCCTCGTGCGCGGCGGCAAGCAGATGCAGCACGGTATTGGTCGAGCCGCCCATGGCAATGTCGAGCGCGATGGCGTTCTCGAACGCGTCGAAGCTGACGATCGCGCGCGGCAGCACGCGGGTGTCGCCGTCGTCGTAGTAGCGCCGTGCGTTCCGCACGATCAGGCGGCCGGCGGCGAGGAACAGGTTCCTGCGGTCGACGTGGGTGGCGAGCAGCGAGCCGTTGCCGGGCAGCGAGAGCCCCAGTGCCTCGGTCAGGCAGTTCATCGAGTTGGCGGTGAACATGCCGGAACACGAACCGCAGGTCGGACAGGCCGAGCGTTCCAGCTCATCGACCTTTTCGTCGCTGAAGCTCGCATCCGCCGCCGACACCATGGCGTCGACCAGATCGAGCTTGATGACCTTGGATTCCCACACCACCTTGCCCGCTTCCATCGGCCCGCCGGAGACGAACACCGTCGGGATGTTCAGCCGCAGCGCGGCCATCAGCATTCCCGGCGTAATCTTGTCGCAGTTGGAGATGCACACCAGCGCATCGGCGCAGTGCGCGTTGACCATGTACTCGACCGAGTCGGCGATGAGGTCGCGCGAAGGCAGCGAATACAGCATGCCGCCGTGCCCCATGGCGATGCCGTCGTCGACCGCGATGGTGTTGAATTCCTTCGCCACGCCGCCCGCCGCCTCGATCTCGCGCGCCACCAGCTGGCCCATGTCCTTCAGGTGGACGTGGCCCGGCACGAACTGGGTGAACGAGTTGGCGATCGCAATGATCGGCTTGTTGAAGTCGCCGTCCTTCATGCCGGTGGCGCGCCACAGCGCACGGGCACCGGCCATATTGCGGCCGCGGGTGGTGGTCCAGGAACGGTAGTCAGGCATGATGGTCACTCAGGCAATCTATAATCAGACAGCCATTTTACCCGCGCGCTTTGCCAAATCCCTAGCCCCTAACGCCTAACTCCTGGCCCCCAATAACATGCTCGTTCATCCGCAATTCGACCCCGTCGCCCTGCAACTCGGCCCCGTCGCCATTCACTGGTATGGCTTGATGTATCTCGTCGCCTTCGTGCAGGTCATCCTGCTTGGGCGGTGGTGCATCGCGCATCGGCCGTGGTCCGGCTGGACCGTGAACATGCTCGACGACGTGCTGTTCTACGGCGTGCTCGGCGTCATCCTCGGCGGGCGGCTGGGCTACGTGCTGTTCTACAAGCCGATGGAATATCTCGCCCAGCCGCTCGACATCCTCAAGCTGTGGGAAGGCGGCATGAGTTTTCACGGCGGCTTTCTCGGCGTCATCATCGCGATGGCGCTGTTCGCGCGCCGCCACAAGCTGCGCTGGCTTGCCGTCACCGACTTCATCGCCCCGCTGGTGCCGCTGGGCCTGGCCGCCGGACGGCTCGGCAACTTCATCAACGGCGAATTGTGGGGCCGCGCTACCGACCTGCCGTGGGGCATGGTGTTCCCGCAGGCGGGCGACGGCATCGCGCGCCACCCCTCGCAGCTCTACCAGTTCGCTGGCGAAGGCCTGCTGCTGTTCGCCGTCCTGTGGCTATACTCCCGCAAGCCGCGCCCGGTCGGCGCCGTCTCCGGCGTCTTCCTCATCGGCTACGGCGCTTTCCGCTTCCTCGCCGAATTCGCCCGCGAACCCGACAGCTTCCTCGGCCTGCTGGGGCTGGGCTTGTCCATGGGGCAATGGCTCTCCCTGCCGATGATCGTTGCCGGCGTCATCATGCTGCGCTGGGCGCAGCGTCAACCCGCACCAGGCCGGATATGATCGACCGCCTTTGGCGCCGGTTCAATGTGATGCGCCTATGGCGCATGGCCGGCTGGCTCGGCATCGCCCTCACCCTCGTGGTCTCGCTGATGCCGCCCGCGCTGGACAGCAGCGGCAGCCACATCGACAAAATCGTGCACCTGGCGGGCTATGCCGTGCTGACATTCTGGTGGGCGCAGCTCGTCACCCGGCAACGCTGGAAACTCGCAATCGTCGTGGTGCTGTTCGGCATTGCCATCGAACTGCTGCAAGACCTTACCCCCGACCGCATGCCCGACCCGCTCGACGCCCTGGCCAACAGCGGCGGCGTCCTGCTCGGCTGGCTCGCCGCACGTCTGCTGCCCAATCTTCCCGACCGTCTCGGCGCACGCCGCACGATACTTCCCGCACCGCATCGCTGAAGCTATAATTCGCCACGTCGGGGGGGTAGCTCAGCTGGGAGAGCGCCGCGTTCGCAATGCGGAGGTCGGGAGTTCGATCCTCCTCCTCTCCACCACACTTCCAAGTCGCAACGTTCATCCACGCGAATGGTGCGGCCAGCCAGGATCATTGAATGGCGCGTCATTTCCGCTCAAGTAGTGGCTACACATTGCGACTCACGATCCTGAGCGCTTTCCAATAGCGCGATGGATTTCCATCCCCGTTTTACCTACTCAAACGCCATGGTTCGTCACCTCGGGCTGATTGAATCTGCCCGCGCCGTGGTGAGCGTGCTACCGCTCCCGCCCGACCAGGAACTGCGCCTGCGACAGACCGCGCGTCAGCGGGCAACCCGGCACTCCACGCGCATCGAAGGCAACACGCTGAACTCGCAGGAGGTTGGGCAGGCCGTGATAGCGGTCGGCAAAACCCAGACCGAGATGCAGCAGGAAGTCCGCAATTACTGGCGCGCGCTCGAATGGATCGAGGAACAGCTCGAAGCCAACCGACAGCCTTCAGAGGAATACATCCGCCAGTTGCACAGCATCATTCTGGTACGCGGAACCGGGCGGCGCGGCGTACGCAGCGATTACCGCAAGGACGAGTGCCCAGTGGTCGATTCCGCCACGGGCCGGATCGACTACGCGCCCCCCATGCCACGGGATGTGCCTCCGCTGATGCAAGACCTTGTGCGCTGGTGGCGCAGCGACGAAGCCGCCGAGCTCCCCGGGCCGGTACGCGCCGGCCTTCTGGCACACCGCTTTGTCAGCATCCATCCGTTTGGCGACGGCAACGGCCGCACGGCACGCGCGCTGGCGACAACCGAACTGTGGCGACATGGTGGAATGGTTCGGCATATCCGCGAACACCGCGCGGGACTGGCTTGCCAAATGGCGCGACGGGGGTTTTGTCCAGCCGCTATGGCCCGATGCCGAGCGGGTGCGCGCCTATGTCCTGACCGAGAACTGGTTGAGCCTGCTCAACATGGCCTTAAGTAACGCAAGCCATAGCACAAGCTAAATCAGGCCGCGCGCGCACCATGCCATGCAAAAACAACAAGTTAATAAATGCTTTGCATTACTTAGCACAAGCCGAGGACTGAGGATAAGCGCCATTTCAGAACGGGATCGGCAACAAGCCTCGTCAAAGCATGCATTTCGCCCCTTCACCATGCGCGGTTCAGCCACCCGGCGGCGACCATCCCCGCCATCTGCGCCACCACCGGCCAGAGCCCGCACACAGTCAACAAGATGCTCGGCGCGATGATCGAACAGGGGCTGATGCGCAAGCTGACCGGGATGCGGCGCAACCGGATTTATGAGTGCACCGCCTCCATCGAACTGCTGAACCGGGAAGGTGAGCAATGAACACCTTGCGCCAAAGCGCTGTCCCCCTTGTGCCCCAAGCCAACGATAGCCATCCCCTTAATTTATATTGAACCCGACCCCGTTTTCCCTAATTCTATTTGACCTGCCTATATGAATGACTGTAAGCGCCCCAGGAAGAGACCGTCAGGGGATCGCCGCGACCGTCCAGTCATCGACCTTATGCAAAGCTTTACATAAGGCCGACCACCGGTCATTCCCGGTGGTCGCGCCGACGGAGCGAAACGGGTCGATATCAGTCCATTCCCACCCATCTACCAAGGTTCCAATCAAGCCAACTCGACCCACACCGGCTGATGGTCCGAAGCTTCGGTCGCCGTATCGATGCCATGCGCCCTGAGGCGGCTTGCCAGCCCTTCGGTGAGAAAACGAAATCGAAGCATTCGAGCTGGTTGACGAAATCGACCCGGTGAATGCCGACAGTGAGGGCATGCGTTTCGCCGGGGAGCAGCACGGACCGGGCATCGCGAAAACCCGGCACTGCTTGATACAGTTATTACAATTGGGTGTGAATGGGTCATGTTTTGAGTGCCATCCTATAAATGGGTGTGAATGGGCGTATTATTGGGTGCCATGATTCAGTCCAACACCATCCAGATCACCCCGGAGATTCTGTCGCTGATCGCGGGGATCGACGAATTCAAGGGGGCGTGGCGTGCCCTGGGTACCTTGGCGCCCGACCGGTTGTTGGCATTGCGCCGCGTCGCCATGATCGAGAGTATCGGGTCGTCCACCCGTATCGAGGGCAGCAAACTCTCCGACCGTGAGGTGGAGCGCCTTCTCGCCAATTTGCAGATCAAGTCATTCGCCACCCGTGACGAGCAGGAGGTTGCTGGTTACGCCGAGGCGATGGACCTGGTGTTTGCCTCGTGGCAGGACATTGCCCTGACTGAAAATCATATCAAGCAGTTGCACCGCGATCTGCTTGCCTACAGCGAAAAGGACGCGCGGCACCGGGGCGACTACAAGTCCAGCTCCAACAGCGTCGCCGCCTTCGACGAGAATGGGGCGCAGATCGGCGTGGTGTTCGAGACGGCCACCCCCTTTGATACGCCCCGCTTGATGGCGGAATTGGTGACCTGGTATCGAAATGAACACGACACCGGCTGGCTGCACCCGCTGTTGCTCATTGGCCTGTGGGTGGTGGTGTTCCTCGAAGTTCACCCGTTCCAGGATGGCAACGGTCGCCTGAGCCGGGTGCTGACGACGCTGTTGCTGATGCAGGCTGGCTATGCCTATGTGCCGTACAGCTCGCTTGAGAGCGTGATCGAGCAGAACAAGGAGGCCTATTACCTGGCGCTGCGGCAGACTCAGGGGACCATCCGCACCGAGACCCCGAACTGGCAACCCTGGCTACTGTTTTTCCTGCGCGCGATGGCTGAGCAGGTGCGTCGCCTCAACAAGAAAGTCGAGCGTGAAAGGCTGGTGCTGGCTTCCTTGCCCGAACTGTCGCTTCGAATCGTGGAATTTGCGCGCGATCACGGTCGCATCACGATGGGTGATGCCATCAAGTTAACCGGCGTGAGCCGCAACACACTCAAGCAGCACTTCCGGGCATTGGTCGAACAGGGCCATCTCAATCAACAGGGAAGCGGGCGCGGGGTTTGGTACGAACTGAAGTAGCGGACCTGGCGGCGCAAGCCGACCACTTCGGTGAGCAAACCCCGCTCAAGCAAACTCGACCCATACCGGCTGATGGTCCGAGGCTTCGGTCTCGGCATCGATGCCGTGCGCCTTGAGGCGGCCTGCCAGCCTTTCGGTAACAAAAATGAAATCGAAGCATTCGGGCTGACTGACGAAATCCACCCGGTGGATACCCACCGTGGGGGCATGTGGCTCATTGGGGTGCAGCACCGACCAGGCGTCGAGAAAGCCCGGTACGCTATCGCCGAACGGCGCGAGGATGCGCGATCGCTCGGGCGCGGCGGCGGTGAAGTTCATGTCGCCGCACAGCAGCGCTTGCGCGGGCCGGGGCAACACCTCGAAGGCACCGCCCGCTTCCTCTGCCCGCGGCGAGCGCGCGGACATGGCACAGGCTTCGGCGTGGAGGCGGCGGATGGCGTCGATCTGGGCCTGGCGCTGGCGTTGCGAGTAGTACTCGAGGTGGGTGGTCATCACACGCAGCGGGCCGATGTCGGCGCTCTCCACGACCGCTTCCACCAGGATGCGCTGCATGCTGGGCGTGGCGGCCTCGGCCGGCCAGGGCAATAGATGCCGCCACACCTGGCCGACGGGCAGGCGAGAAAAGACGGCGTTGCCGAACTGGCTGCGGCCGCCGTGCGTATTCGGCACGTCGGTCGCCGCGCCGTAGAGGGCGGTGTAGCCGGGCAGGCCGGCGGAAAGTTCGGCCATCTGGTCTTCGCCGCGGCTGCCGGGCAGGCCGGGAAAGTTGATTGCGACTTCCTGCAGGCAGATGAGGTCGAAATCGCCCAGCCGATGGATGGCCCCAAGCGTGCGCGCAAGGTCGACCCGGCCATCCAGGCCGCGCCCCCATTGGATGTTCCAGCTCAACAGCTTCATGGCCTGCCTCCTCCGATGCGCCAGCCATCAAGATCAAAAGCAGTCATCGCGAGAACGATGCGGCGATCCGGCATGCCTGCGAAATCAACGAACGCTGGATCGCCACGGCCGCTCTGCGGGCCTCGCGATGACGGAATAAATCAGCGTTCCCTTATCAGGATAGGAAAACCGGGCATTTATTTGGAACCCCAGGAATTTCTCCCGGCAATCCTACTCCCACCTTCAGTCCGCGGTCCGCGCGGAAACCCTTGGCCGCCATGGCCTTGCCAGAGGCCGTCATTGCCGCACGCGGCCCGAGGGATTAAAATGCCGCACTTTTCGCTTAAATTTTTGTTTTGCGGCTTGCCCCATGGGCAGGCCGCTGTTGCCTGAGCATACGGAACCATGGAACGACAACGCTGGCTGGACGGGACGCTGTATTCGCCCGACTTCGAACAGGATAGCTGCGGCTTCGGCCTGATTGCGCAGCTGGACAATCAGCCCAGCCACACGCTGGTGCAGAACGCGATCGGCTCGCTGGCCTGCATGACGCACCGCGGCGCGATTGCGGCCGATGGCTTGTCGGGCGACGGCTGCGGCCTCTTGTTCAAGAAGCCGGACGCGTTCCTGCGCGCGGTGGCCGCCGAGGAGGGCTTTGCGCTGGGCGAGCTGTATGCCGCCGGGCTGCTGTTTTTGTCGCGCGACGCGGTGCCGCAGGCGCATGCGCGGTCGACGCTGAAAGCCGAACTCGAGGCGCAGGGCCTGGCGGTTGCAGGCTTCCGCCTGGTGCCGACCAATTCTTCGGTGTGCGGCGAATCCGCGCTGGCCTCGCTGCCGCATATCGAGCAGGTGTTCGTCAACGCGGCCGTTGGTCTTTCTGAAGACGACTTCGAGCGCAAGCTCTACATCGCGCGCCGCCTGGCCGAAAAGGCGCTGGAAGCGGCCGACCCGGTGTTCTACCTGCCGACGCTGTCGTGCCGCGTGATCAGCTACAAGGGCCTGGTGATGCCGGACAACCTGCCGGTGTTCTACCCCGACCTCAACGATGCGCGCTTCGCCACCAGCCTGGCGGTGTTCCACCAGCGGTTCTCGACCAACACCTGGCCGCAGTGGCGCCTGGCGCAGCCGTTCCGCTATCTGGCGCACAACGGCGAAATCAACACGGTGCAGGGCAACCGCAACTGGAGCCGCGCCCGCGAGCAGAAGTTCGTGACGCCGCTGATCCCGAACATGGACGACGTCCGTCCCATCGTCGGCACCAAGGGCTCGGACTCGATGAGCCTCGACAACATGGTCGAGGGCCTGGTGATGGGCGGCGCGGGCCTCTTCCGTGCTTTGCGCCTGGTGATCCCGCCGGCATGGCAGAACGTCGAATCGATGGACGCCGACATCCGTGCGTTCTACGAATACAACTCGATGCACATGGAGCCGTGGGACGGTCCCGCCGGCGTGGTGCTGACCGACGGCCGCTACGCCGTCTGCACGCTCGACCGCAACGGCCTGCGCCCCGCGCGCTGGGTGCTGACCAAGGACCGCATCCTCACCATCGCCTCCGAAGTGGGCGTGTGGCCGATCGACCCCGCCAACGTCGAGAAGAAGGGCCGCGTCAGGCCCGGCCAGATGGTCGCCGCCGACCTCGAGACCGGCCGCCTGCTGATGCCGGAAGACATCGACAACGAACTCAAGGGCCGCCAGCCCTACCGCGAATGGCTGAAGGCCAACGCGGTCAAGCTGGAGCTCTCCATCAACCAGGACGCCGACCTGCCGGTGATGGACGCGGCGAGCCTGCTGACCCACCAGAAGCTGTTCAACGTGAGCTTCGAGGAGCGCGACCAGATCATCCGCGTGCTGGCCGAAGACGGCGCCGAAGCAATCGGCTCGATGGGCGACGACACGCCGATGGCGGTGTTGTCTCAAAAAGTGCGTTCGCCGTTCGACTACCTGCGCCAGCAGTTCGCCCAGGTCACCAACCCGCCGATCGACCCGATCCGCGAGGCGATCGTGATGTCGCTCAACACCAGCTTCGGCCCCGAGCGCAACCTGTTCGACGAAACGCCGGCGCACGCGCACCGGGTGGAGGTACGCACGCCGCTGCTGTCGAAGGAAGCCTTCGACAAATTGCTGAACCTGGACGACCCGGCGTTTGCCGCGATCACGCTCGATCTGCATTACGACCCGGCGGCAACCACGCTGGAAGCCGCGATCCAGGCACTGACCGCGCGCGCGGTCGATGCGGTGCGCACGGGCAAAGTGATCCTCGTCCTGTCCGACCGCAACATCGCCCGCGATCGCCTGCCGATCCACGCGCTGTTCGCCGTAGGCGCCGTGCACCACGCACTGATCGCCGCCGGCCTGCGCTGCAACGCCAACATCGTGGTGGAAACCGGCAGCGTGCGCGACCCGCACCACTACGCCTGCCTGATCGGCTACGGCGCCACCGCGGTGTATCCATATCTGGCCTATCAGGTGATCGGCGAATTCGTCAAAACCGGCGAGATCAAGCCCGGCCTCGAAAAAGCCCTTTCCAACTTCCGCAAGGGCATGGACAAGGGCCTGTACAAGATCCTCTCGAAGATGGGCATTTCGCTGGTGGCAAGCTACCGCGGCGCCCAGCTGTTCGAGGGCGTGGGCCTGCACGAAAGCGTGGTCGGGCTGTGCCTGAAGGGCACGGTGTCGCGCATTTCCGGCGCCAACTTCGACGACTTTGAGTCCGACCAGAAACTGCTGCACAAGACCGCGTTCAACCCGCTGCGCCCGCTGTCGGCCGGCGGCCTCTTGAAGTTCATGTTCGGCGAGGAATTCCACGCCTACAACCCGGACGTGGTGCAGCAGCTGCAGAAGGCGGTGAAGGCGGGCGACTACGCCGAATTCAAGAAGTATTCCGAAATCGTCGACCGCCGCCCGGTGGCGATGCTGCGCGACCTGATGACGCTGAAGACCGGCGCCGCGCCGATCCCGCTGGAAGAAGTCGAGCCACTGGAAGCCATCCTCAAGCGCTTCGATTCCGCCGGCATGTCGCTCGGCGCACTGTCGCCGGAAGCGCACGAGGCGCTGGCCGAAGCGATGAACCGCATCGGCGGCCGCTCCAACTCAGGCGAAGGCGGCGAGGATCCGAAGCGCTACGGCACCGCCAAGACCTCGAAGATCAAGCAGATTGCCTCCGGCCGCTTCGGCGTCACCGCGACCTATCTGGTCAACGCCGAAGTGCTGCAGATCAAGATCGCGCAGGGCGCCAAGCCCGGCGAGGGCGGCCAGCTGCCGGGCGACAAGGTTTCGGTGATGATCGCGTCCTTGCGCCACTGCAAGCCCGGCACCCCGCTGATCTCGCCGCCGCCACACCACGACATCTACTCGATCGAGGATCTGGCGCAGCTGATTTTCGATCTGAAGCAGGTCAATCCCGACGCGCTGGTGTCGGTGAAGCTGGTGGCCGAGCCCGGCGTCGGCACGATCGCGGCGGGCGTGGCCAAGGCCTATGCCGACCTCATCACCATTTCCGGCTACGACGGCGGCACCGGCGCCAGCCCGCTCGCCAGCGTGAAATACGCCGGGTCGCCGTGGGAGCTGGGCCTGTCCGAAGCGCAACAGGTGCTGCGCGCCAACGGCCTGCGCGGGCGCGTGCGCGTGCAGACCGACGGCGGCCTGAAGACCGGCCTCGACGTCATTAAGGCGGCCATCCTCGGCGCGGAATCCTTCGGCTTCGGCACCGGCCCGATGGTCGCGCTGGGCTGCAAATACCTGCGCATCTGCCACCTCAATAACTGCGCCACCGGCATCGCGACGCAGAATGAAACGCTGCGCCGCGACCACTTCATCGGCCTGCCCGAGATGGTGGTGAACTACTTCAAGTTCGTCGCCGAGGAAACGCGCGAGCTGATGGCCAGCCTCGGCATCCGCCAGCTGACCGACCTGATCGGCCGCACCGACCTGTTCGATCTCTCGGCCGGCGACACGCCGCGCCAGGGCCGCCTCAAGCTCGACGTGCTGCTCTCGCAGGGAGACATCCCCGCCGACGCCCCGCGCTTTGCGCAGCAGGAACGCAACCCCTCGTTCGACAAGGGCGAACTGGCCGAGCAGATGGTGGCCGACGCGCTCGCCGCGATCAAGGCCGGCACCCCGGTCGAGCTCGCCTATCCCGTGCGCAACGTCAACCGCTCGATCGGCGCGCGGCTGTCGGGCGAGATCGCCAAGGCGCACGGCGCCAAGGGGCTTCCGGACGACACCCTGCGTATCAACCTGAGCGGCTCGGCCGGCCAGAGCCTCGGCGTGTGGAACCACAAGGGACTTACCTTGACCCTCGAAGGCGACGCCAACGACTACGTCGGCAAGGGCATGGGCGGCGGCCGTCTGGTGATTTATCCGCCGCGCATCGCCAGCTTCGAGGCATACCGCAATACGCTGATCGGCAACACCTGCCTGTATGGCGCCACTGGCGGCGAACTCTACGCGGCCGGCATCGGCGGCGAACGCTTCGGTGTGCGCAACTCCGGCGCGCTCGCGGTGGTGGAAGGCATCGGCGACCATGGCTGCGAATACATGACCGGCGGCGTGGTGATCGTGCTGGGCGAAACCGGGCTCAATTTCGGCGCCGGCATGAGCGGCGGCATGGCCTTCGTGGTCGACGACGCGGGCGATTTCATGTCGAAGACCAACAAGGAAATGGTCGAGCTGACCCGCATCGTCAGCGATCAAACCGAAGCGTTCCGGGTGTTCTTCCGGGCGCAGGTCGAACGCCACCTGGCGCTCGCCGGCAGCGCCCGCGCCAAGACCTTGCTGGCCGACTTCGACGCGACCCTGGCTCGCGTCTGGCTGGTCAAGCCGAAGCGGATTTCGATCGAAGACCTGGTCGAGGATCTCCCCGGCCACACACGTGAAGCGGTGGAAGCATAAGAATGGGTGACGTATTCTGGTTTTTGAAGCAGGCGCGGCGTGACGGTGAGAAGACCGAGGCGAAGGTGCGCAAGCACGACTTCCGCGAAATCTACGCGCTGATGGATGCCGCGCACGCGCAGGAACAGGCCGATCGCTGCCTCGGCTGTGGCAACCCGTACTGCGAGTGGAAGTGCCCGGTGCACAACTACATCCCCAACTGGTTGAAACTGGTGTCCGAAGGCCGCTTGTTCGAGGCCGCCGAGCTCTCCCACCAGACCAACTCGCTGCCCGAGGTGTGCGGCCGCGTCTGTCCACAGGACCGCCTGTGCGAGGGCGCCTGCACCCTCAATACCGACGGCTTCGGCGAGGCCGTCGGTGGCGGCCCGAACACGGGCGGCTTCGGCGCGGTGACCATCGGCCAGATCGAACGCTACATTTCCGAAGAGGCGTTCAAGGCCGGCTGGCGTCCCGACATGACGAACGTGGTGCCGACCGGCAAGAAGGTCGCCATCATCGGCGCCGGTCCGGCCGGATTGGGCTGCGCCGACGTGCTGGCGCGCAACGGGGTGAAGCCGGTGGTGTTCGACCGCTACGACGAGATCGGCGGTCTGCTCACCTTCGGCATCCCCGAATTCAAGATGGAAAAGATGGTGATGATGCGCCGTCGCGAAGTGTTCGAAGGGATGGGCGTCGAATTCCGTCTCGACACCGAGATCGGAAAGGACGTGTCGATGCAGTCCCTGCTCGACGAATACGACGCCGTGTTCATGGGCATGGGCACCTACACCTACATGAAGGGCGGCTTCCCCGGCGAAGACCTGCCCGGCGTGCTGGAAGCGCTGCCCTTCCTGATTTCCAATGTCAGGAAGTGCCTCAACCTGGCCAAGCCGGACGAGGTCGCTGATTCCAACGAAAAATATCGGGACACGAAAGACCTGCGCGTGGTAGTGCTGGGCGGCGGCGACACTGCGATGGACTGCAACCGCACCAGCATCCGCCAGGGCGCGGCCTCGGTCACCTGCGCCTATCGCCGCGACGAGCAGAACATGCCCGGCTCCAAGCGCGAAGTCGCCAATGCCAAAGAAGAAGGCGTGCAGTTTATGTGGAACCGCCAACCGGTGGAGATCGTCGGTGACGGCAAAGTGGAGGGCGTCAAACTCGTCACCACCGAGCTCGGCCCGCCCGACGCGCGCGGCCGCCGCACCCCGGTGGTGATCCCCGGCTCGGAGGAAATCATTCCCGCCGACCGCGTGATCGTCGCCTTCGGCTTCCGCCCCAATCCGCAGCCGTGGTTTGCCGACCACAGCATCGCCGTCGACCCGGGCGGCCGCGTGATCGCCAAGGGCCAGCAGCACGCGTTCCAGACCGCCAACCCGAAGGTCTTCGCCGGCGGCGACATGGTGCGCGGCGCCGACCTGGTGGTAACTGCGGTATGGGAAGGCCGCGAGGCCGCCAAGGGTATCCTTGGCTACCTCGACCTGCTCTGACCACGGCGGGGGCGAGGCGGCTTAGCCATCGCGCCCTCCCACTCGGGGTACGCTAAAATATTGCCACCCACCCCATGCTTTCCGGACTTTATTACCCCCGTTCCTTCACCATTCTCGTCATCGTCGCGATGGGCGTGCTGATCGTGCCGCTGGCGAGCGGCCTGATCAACACGGTGCACGTGCTGCAGGGCGTCGCCGACACCCAGCGCCAGTTCACCCGCAATAGCCTCGCCATCACGCGCGATGTGCGGCAGATCGCCGAATCGGTGAGCCAGTTGCAGCGCACTGCCGGGCAGTACCATTTGCTGCAGGACGCCGAATTCGCGCCCGCCCTGCGGACCCGTTACGACGAACTGCAAACCCTGCTGGCGCAACTCGACGGCGAACTCGTCGACACGCCGGCACGCGCCACGCTGGCCGCGCTCGGGACACGCAGCCGCGTATTGTACCGCCAGCTGCAACCCGGCGCATTTCTCGACAGCGCGCGCTTCAACGCGCTCGAGCCTGCGTTCGATGCGCTGCATGTCGATACGCGCACCTTGCTCGCCGAGGCCGACGCCGCGGTGCAAAGCGAATTGCAGGCGCTGGAAGCGACCGTGCAAGCCACCCGCCAGCGGCTGATCGTGCTGGCGCTGGCGCTGATTCCGCTGACGCTGCTTTTGGCTGCGGTGTTTTCCTGGATGATCAACCGCCCGATCAAGCAGCTCAAGGCCTCGATCCAGCAGCTCGGTCAGGCCGACCTGCGGCCGCTGCGGGCGATCAGCGGGCCGCAGGACATCGTCGAGCTGGGGCGTGAAATCGACTGGCTGCGCCAGCGTCTGCAGGCGCTGGAGGACCAGAAGCTGCGCTTTTTGCGCCACGTGTCGCACGAACTGAAAACGCCGCTGGCGTCTCTGCGCGAAGGCGTCGCGTTGTTGGACGACGAACTGGTGGGTAGCCTCAATGCGCGTCAGCGCAGCATCGTCACCATCATGGACAGCGCCAGCCGCGACCTGCAAAAACGCATCGAAGACCTGATCCGCTACAGCGGTATGATGCGCGACGCCACCCTGCGGCCCACCGGCGAGCACGCGCTGGCAGACGTGCTCGCCGGCGCGCTTGCGCGACAACGGCTGGCACTCGACGCGCGCGGCTTTCAGGTCGAAACGCAGCTGAATGCCCCCACCGTGCACTGCGATCGCAGCCAGCTGGAAACGGTGCTGGACAACCTGCTGTCCAATGCGATCAAATTCAGTCCCGAGGGGGGGCGTATCCTGGTGAAGAGCGAGCCGCTCGACGACGCAATCGCGCTGTGGGTGTGCGACCAGGGCGAAGGCATACCCGAAGCCGAGCGCGGCCGTGTCTTCGAGCCGTTTTTCCAGGGTGCGCTCCAGCCCGCCAGCACGGTCAAGGGCAGCGGACTGGGCTTGTCGATCGTGCGCGAATCGATGCTGGCTGCGAGCGGCGGTGTCGAGGTGGTCGATTGCCCGCCGTGGTCGACCTGTTTTCGTTTAACCTGGCCCGTTTAAGCTGTCCGATGCCACAATGACGTTCAAACCCACCTTCCTTGTCGGGCTGTTGCTGGTGCTGGGCGCCTGTACCCCCGTGCCCGAGCGCCCGACAGTGACAGCGGCGACCCCTGCGCCAACCGCCGCCCAGCCAACCAGACTGAACGCGACAGCGCTGCTGAGCGAGCTGGCGCAGGTGGCAGCGCTGTCGCCCGAACAGCGACGCCATGAACTGGCTGGACTGGAGGGCGAGCGCCATCTCGACGACGCCCGGCGTTTTCAGTTGGCCGCCCTGCTGGAGCGCGAGGACAGCGTGGAGGCGCTCGAACGCAGCCTGAAAACACTGGGGGCGATCACCGACCTGAATCCGCGCGCACAAGCGTTGACCGAACTGATGAAAAGGTCACTCAAGGCGCGTATCGAGCTCAAGCAGCAGACCGCGCGCACGCAGGAATTGCAGGACAAGCTCGACCAGATCAAGGCGTTGGAAAAATCGCTGCAACAGCGCAACATCCCCGACAAGGCACCATGAAAAAGCCCTGCATTCTGGTGGTCGACGACGACGCGTCGCTGCGCGAGTTGATCACGCTGCGACTGGAGGCCAATGGCTTCAGGGTCGAAGCGGTCGACAGCGGCGAAGCCGCGCTGACACAGTTGGCGCTGGCGCGCCCCGAAGCCGTGCTGACCGACATGCAGATGGATGGCATGGACGGCATGGCGCTGTTTCGCGCCATCCATGCGCGCGACCCGGCGTTGCCGGTGATCGTGCTGACTGCGCATGGCACCATTCCGGACGCGGTGGCCGCCACCCAGCAGGGACTGTTCGGCTACCTGACCAAGCCCTATGACGCCGCCACCCTGATCAGTCTGCTGAAACGCGCCACCCGCCTTGCGGGTAACAGCAGCGACGCCGACAGCGACAGTTGGCGCAGCGAGATCGTCACCGCCAGCCCGACCATGGACGTGCTGCTGGCCGAAGCCCGGCTGGCCGCGCAAAGCGATGCGTCGGTCTTGATCCAGGGGGAGTCGGGCACCGGCAAGGAACTGCTGGCACGCGCCATTCATCGCGCCAGCCCGCGTCACGGCAGGCCCTTCGTCGCGATCAACTGTGGCGCGATTCCGGCCGAACTGCTCGAATCGGAACTGTTCGGCCATGTAAAGGGCGCCTTCACCGGCGCGGCACGCGACCACCTCGGCCTGTTCCTGAGCGCCGAGGGCGGCACCATGCTGCTTGACGAGATCGGCGACATGCCCGCGCAGCTGCAGGTCAAGCTGCTGCGCGTACTGCAGGAAGGCGAGGTTCGGCCGGTCGGCGCGACCGCAACACGGCCTGTCGACGTACGCATTTTGTCGGCTACCCACCGCAATCTGGAGGAGGCGATCGCCAGCGGAGAATTCCGCGAAGACCTGTATTACCGCCTCAACGTCGTCACCCTGACGCTGCCGCCATTGCGCGAGCGGCGCGAGGACATCCCGCTGCTGGCACGGCATTTCCTTACGGTGCTGACGGAAAAATACCGCCGCCGCATCCATGGCTTTGCGCCAGACGCGCTCGACATGCTGACGGCAGCCGACTGGCCGGGCAACATCCGCCAGTTGCACAACGTGCTGGAGCAATGCGTCGCACTGTGCACCACCTCAACCATCCCGGCCAGCCAGGTGGCGCGCGCCCTGCGCGACAAACCGGCCGAGATCCAGCCACTGGCCGAAGCACGCTCGACGTTCGAGCGCGATTACCTGATTTCGCTGCTGAAGCTCACCCGCGGCCAGGTTAGCGAGGTGGCGCGACTGGCCGGACGCAACCGCACCGAGGTATACCGGCTGCTGCAACGCCATGGCCTCACCCCCGCGCTGTTCAAGGACCGCGACGACGCCTGAGCGTCAGGCATCGGCGACGCCTTCCCTGCCGTGCAGGCGGTCGATTCCCGTACCGGCGCGCCATCAATTTGATTCAAAACACATTTCTCGATTGGCACGGCCTCTGCTTTAGGAGAGATACCGCCTTTTGGCGCGTTTATCAACCCAAAGAGGAGAACACCATGTTTGTATGGGCCGTTACGTTTCTGATTATTGCAATCATCGCCGGAATTTTCGGTTTTGTCGGACTGGCGGGCACCGCTGCCTGGATCGCCAAAGTGCTGTTCGTCGTCGGTCTGGTGGTGTTTCTGGTGCTGCTGGTCTCGGGCCGCCGCCCGCCCGCCCTTTAAAACTAAAACGCTCGTTGCACAGGAAAGGGGGAGCTTGTCTCCCCTTTTTGATTGTCTGTTTTCCAGGTTTGTTTTTCGTGGCTGTCGCCGATGTCAGACAAAATAATCCAATAAGAACAACTGCCTAACAAACCACATCCGGGTCCGTCGCCGACAGGCGACATATCGACCGCCCATGCGGACGCAACGCAGCGAGCCGCCCCGTAAAAAACATTTATCAATTTGATTCTATTAGTGAAAATAGAGTTGGCACGGTCGTCGCTTTAGTACTCCTCGAGTGCATCTGCATTCGTAATGACTCAACCATTAAGGAGCTAAACATGAAATCCATTCACCCCAACTTTCTAAGCTTCACGCTTGCCGGCCTACTGGGCGCCGCCTCGGCCTCTGTCTTAGCCCAATCCATGCCCGGAACCACCTTTTCCCCCGCCACGGATGCGCCCAGCTTCCAAAGCGCCGACAGCAATAACGACGGCAAAATCAGCCTGGAGGAATTCAAGGCTCAGGGCGGAGATGATTATGGCTTCACCAAGCTCGACACCGACCAGGACAAGAGCCTGAGCCAGGATGAATTCGCCAAGCTGGGCAAGCCGAGCGCCTAACGCTCCTGCCCCTCGGCGTCGGGAGTCGGGAGCGTGACGGTGGTCCGCAACGACGGCTGATCAAACGCTAACCCCCGACTCCCAGCCAGCCGGCGATGAATCCTTCACAACCGGCAACATGAACCAGGAGAACCGATATGAGCAAAACCATGCCCCACCTCAATGACGAGCACATGCAGCTGTATGAATGGAGCGGGACCGGAATCGGGGGGATATCAATTCCGGCCAAGTCGAAACGCACCCATCCCTGGCGAGCCTCCTACGCCGTGCTGGGCGTACTGACCAGCCTGCTGGTCCTGAACGGCTGCGACAACCAGGACTCGGCAGAGCAGGCGAGTGAACTGGTCGAGCAGCGAACGAAGGATCGGCCGCTATATGACGATGCCGCCGGCCAGCCCATGCCTGAGGCGGAGGCGGGCGCACCGGCTGCAGACGAAACGCTCATGCCGCCGGGCGAAACGATCGGGTCACCCGGAGAAGACCAACAAACACAGTGATCGGCCGTGTCAATAAAAATAGGCCAGGCGCATCGTGCGCCCGGCCTTTCACGTCATGCCATCAGCCGGTCAGAACGTATGGCTGTACATCAGCTGCCAGTTGACCTGGCTGTGGTCGATGGTCATGCCGCTATCCGCCGTCACCGCCACCTCCGGCGCATAGCTTAGGCTGAAGTTAAGCGCGGATTGCTTATCGAAGGTATAGCCGAATCCCGCCGTGTAGTGGTCTTCCACGGTCGCCGGCCACAGATAATTGACGTACGCGTCCGGGATCGGATTCTTACCATAGTTGTAGCCGACGCGCCCGGTGAAAGCGCCGCTGAACCGGTAGGCGAGGCCCAGCGACAGCACGAGCTGGTCGTCCCAGTCCTGCTGGAACGGCGCAACGACCATGTCATTCTGGTAAATGGTCACCGTATTCATGCTGTCGCCCCACATTACGTCCTTGATGTCGGCCGCAATCATCAGCCGCTCGTTCGCCTGCCAGGCAAGACCGAGGCCGAGCGTGGCCGGCATGTCGAAACCGGTCACCCTATAGTCGTCGCCCTTGAAATCGGGCAGGTTGGCGGCGGTCTGGTAGACGCCGCCGACGGTCAGGACATCGTTGAGCCTGTAGGTGAAGCCGAGCTTGGCCGCCACGCTGTAGCCCTTGGTTGCGCCGGTGAAGTCGCTGTCGTCCTTGAAATCGATCTCCTTACCCGGATTGAGGGGATCGAGATCGGCGACCAGGTCCATCCCCCCCCACACCAGGTCGACGCTGCCACCGATGTTGAAACGCTGGTTGACGCTGTAGGCGAGCGGGAAGATCACCCGACCCACGCCCACCTGCGCCATGTCGCCATTGGCGTATTCGGTGCCCATTCCGCCCTGGCCGTAAATCCCCGCGCCATAGACCAGATTGCCCTGCTTCTTCACGTAGCCGATGGCGGGCATGTAGAAGGCGTCGGCCTCGGACTTGCCCATTCCCATGGATGTTTCCAGATCCGGGCCGACGAAACCCAGCATCACGTCGAGCCGACTGCCCTCCGCCATCAGGCCGAGCGTGGCCGGATTGTTCGCCAGCGCGGCGGTGCCGTTGTCGTAGGCCATAGCGGCCCCGCCCATGCCTGCGGCGATCGGGCCGTAGCCCTCCATGATCATGCCGTTGGTGGCCAGGGCCAGGCTGGGCGCAGCCAGTCCCATCACGGCAAGCGTGGCCGCGAGTTTGTTCAGTTGCATCGGGGTCTCCTGAGATGCGGGTTAATGATTAGAAAAGCCGAAAATTCTAACCTGCTAACGTACAGCACTTCCCGAACTTGAGCTACGGCTTTTTCATTGCAACGCCCGTGGCGTAAGCATGGCCACGATTCCCGCCCGCCGCCAGCGGTTACAAAGCGATACAGCCTGTTACTCGCCCCACACCTGCCGCTTGCACCGCGCCCCTACTCTGCAGGTGTCCGCTGGCGTAACGACCCGGCGACACCCCACCACTCAACAGAAGCGACACCATGAAAAGCAATCCGATGAAAAAACTTTCGGTATTTTGGCGCCAGTGTTGCGAACTGGAAATAGCAGCCTGTCGTGCAGCGGCCGGCCGAAATGGCGCTGCCGATCACCGCACCGATCTCGTCACGATTGCCGTAGTCGCGAACACAGGCCACGCGGCCGGGAACGCCAAGCCTGCTAAAATGCCGGCTTTGCATCCCGGCCATCTTTTGTGGCACAGCCATGTCCGTCCTCAAGAACGATACCTTCCTGCGCGCACTGCTGCGCCAACCCACTGAATACACCCCCCTCTGGCTGATGCGCCAGGCCGGCCGCTACCTGCCGGAATACAACGCCACCCGTGCCCGCGCCGGCGACTTTCTGACCCTGTGCAAGACGCCCGACCTGGCGACCGAGGTGACGCTGCAGCCGCTGGCGCGCTATCCGCTCGACGCCGCCATCCTGTTTTCCGACATTCTCACCGTGCCCGACGCGATGGGCCTGGGCCTGTACTTCTCGCAGGGCGAAGGCCCGCGCTTCGAGCGCCCGTTGCGCGACGAATGGGAAATCCGCGACCTCTCCGCGCCCGACCCCACCGACAAGCTGGGCTACGTGATGGACGCGGTGCGCTCGATCCGCCGCGCGCTCGATGGCTCGGTACCGTTGATCGGCTTTTCCGGCAGCCCCTACACGCTGGCCTGCTACATGGTCGAAGGCGGCGGCTCGGACGACTACCGCCACATCAAGGCCATGCTGTACAGCCGCCCCGACCTCTTGCACCGCATCCTCGAAGTGAACACCCGTGCGGTGATCGACTACCTCAACGCGCAGATCGAGGCCGGCGCGCAGGCGGTGATGATTTTCGATTCCTGGGGCGGCAGCCTCACCCCGTACGCGTATAAGGAATTCTCGCTCGACTATATGCAGCGCATCGTTGCCGCCCTGACCAAGGAGCGTGAAGGCCGCCCCGTACCCAGCATCATCTTCACCAAGGGCGGCGGCAACTGGCTGGAATCCATGGCCGGCATCGGCGCCGATGCAGTGGGGCTGGACTGGACCCTCGACATTGGCGAAGCGCGCCGCCGTGTCGGCGACCAGGTTGCGCTGCAGGGCAACCTCGACCCCGGCGCCCTGCACGGCTCGCCCGACAACATCCGCGCCGAAGCGCACCGCATCGTCGACAGCTACGGCAACCATCCCGGCCATGTATTCAACCTCGGCCACGGCATTTCGCAGTTCACCGACCCGGACAAGGTCAGCGTGCTGGTCGAGGCGGTGCACAGCCGCAGCCGCGCCGTGCGTGCGGCATGATTTCTGGTCCTGAACGGCCACGCTTTGCTTTTTAATCATCAGAAAACACCATGAAACGTATTTTGATCAGCCTGTTTGCCGTCTTCATCGGCTTCTCCTTCATGATGCCGGACGCCGAAGCCCGCCGCATGGGCGGCAGCAAATCCTTCGGCATGCAGCGCGCCGCGCCGGCCAGACAGAATGTCGCGCCGACGCCGCCGCGCCAGCAGACCGGCACCGTGCCGCAGAAACGCTCGTGGATGGGCCCGATCGCCGGCCTCGCCGCGGGTTTGGGGCTGGCAGCGCTGTTTTCCCATCTCGGCCTGGGTGAGGAAATGGCCAATTTCATGATGCTGGCACTGCTGGCGATGGCCGCCTTCATGCTGTTCCGCTTGTTCATGCGCCGCAATGCGCCGGCCGCACCCGCATGGAGTACGCCGGCGGGTGCCCCGCTGCTACGCAGCGACTCTTCCGCAGCACCCGCGATGCGGGTCGCCGGCATGCCCGCACCGGCCGCATTTGAGCAAAGCCACGCCGCATCGGGCGGCAGCCTCACGGCCAGTCCTTTTCCACCCGGCTTCGATGCCGACGCCTTCGCGCGTGAGGCCAAGCTCAACTTCATCCGCCTGCAAGCGGCGTTCGACGCCGCCAATCTCGACGACCTGCGCGCCTTCACCTCGCCCGAAGTATTTGCCGAAATCAGCATGCAGCTGGCCGAACGCGGCGACGCCACCCAGACCACCGACGTCATGACGCTCGATGCCGAGGTGCGGGAAGCGGTCGACGAGGGCAACCGCCATGTCGTCAGCGTGCGCTTCACCGGCCTGGTGCGCGAGGCCGCCGGCCAGGACGCCGTACCGCTCGACGAAGTCTGGCATCTCACCAAACCGGCCAGCGGCCAGGGCGGCTGGGTCATCGCCGGCATTCAGCAACAAAGCTAGCAAGAACAAGGCCTTCCGCGCCCACAAGGCACGCGGAAGGCCGCATTTGCGCCAATAGAAGCATTGACTTATACACATTTATCGCGCAACTGAAGCTTTTTTCTCCCAATCTCTTGACAGCCAAGCAATGTTTATAAGTCATTGAAAAATATCAATTTGCCGGCCTGCCTGCTTTTTGGCCTGTGATGGCGGCCCGCCTGAATACGGGCGTTTGAGGGCAGTCGACACAAATCGCCCACACAATTGTCCACAGCTTGCTGTGGGCAAGGCGGAATAAGGATTGCCAAACAGATACTTAGTGAATTTTCCCCGCTCCCCTATCAAGATTCACCCCTAACATGCCGTCCATCCTTCAGGTCGCACTCGATACGCCGCTGCATCGGCTGTTCGACTATCGCCTGCCGGATGACCTCGGGGCCGTGCCGCCGGGCACCCTGCTCGAGGTTCCGTTCGGCCGCACCCGTCAGGTTGGCGTCGTGCTCGGGCCGCAGGCCGACAGCACCGTCCAGGCCGACAAGCTACGCGATGTGATCCGCGTGCTGGCCGACCGCCCCGCACTGTCACCCGAAATCCTCCGCCTGGCGCAGTTCTGCGCCGACTATTACCACTATCCGCTGGGCGCGATCCTGCTCGCCACGCTGCCGCCGCGCCTGAAAAACACCACGCCGTTTGTCGCCGAGACCCCCTGGCTGGTGGTGACCGCAGCCGGACAAGCCGCCGAACCCGTCGCCCGCGCCCGCGCGCAGCGCGCCCTACTTGACGCGCTGCGAACGGCGCCACAGTCGCGCAGCGTGCTGCGCGCGCAGAAACAAGGCCGCCACGCCACCGCACTGGTGGCGGCCGGCTGGGCCGCCTGGTCGCGCGTTCCCCCGCCGGCAGCCGCCGCACCGCAGACGGCCGAATCGCCCCCCGCCACCGCCGAGCAGCAGGCCGCACTCGAGACGCTGCTGCCCGCGCTCGGCCAGTTTGGCGTGCACCTGATCCACGGCGTCACCGGCAGCGGCAAGACCGAGCTGTACCTGCGCCTGATCGACGCGGTGCTGACCAAGGAAAAACAGGCGCTGGTGCTGATTCCCGAAATCGCGCTGACCCCGCAACTGGAACAACATTTCCGCCGCCGCTTCCCCGGACGCCGCTTCGCCACCCTGCATAGCGGCCTCGCCGAGAAAGATCGCGCCGAAAACTGGCTCGCCGCCCCCGACTGCGACGTGCTGCTCGGCACCCGGCTGTCGGTGTTCGCGCCGCTGCCGCGGCTGGGGCTGATCGTGGTCGACGAGGAGCACGACGCCTCTTTCAAGCAGCAGGACAGCCTGCGCTACTCGGCGCGCGACGTCGCCATCGCGCGCGGCAAACAGCGCGGCGTGCCGGTGCTGCTCGGCTCCGCCACGCCCTCGCTGGAAAGCTATGCACAGGCCACGACCGGGCGCTACCGGCTGATCGAGCTGAAGCAGCGCGCCATCAGCCAGGCGCGGCTGCCGGCGATCGAACTGGTCGACCTCAAGCACATTCCGCTCGACAACGGTCTCACCCGTCCCGTCCTGCTGGCGCTGAGCGAAACCCTGGCGCGCGGCGAGCAGAGCCTGGTGTTTTTGAACCGCCGCGGCTACGCCCCGGCACTGTACTGCCCGAGCTGCGCCTGGGTGTCGCCCTGCCCGCGCTGCTCGGCACGGCTGGTGCTGCACCGCACCTCGCATCGATTGAAATGCCACCACTGCGGATTCGAGACGCGCATCCCGCCCGCATGCCCGAGCTGCGGCAACCCCGATTTGAAAGCCCTCGGCCAGGGCACCCAGCGGCTGGAGGAAACGCTCGCCACGCTGCTGCCCGCCGCGCGCATCCGCCGCATCGACCGCGACACCATGCGTCCGCGCGCCTGGGCCGAACTGGGCGCGGCGGTGCACGGCGGCGCAATCGACATCCTGGTCGGCACCCAGATGCTGGCCAAGGGCCACGACTTCCCCAACATGACGCTGGCGCTCATCCTCGACACCGACGGCGCGCTCTACAGCCCGGACTTTCGCGCCACCGAACGGCTGTTCGCGCAACTGATGCAGGTGGCCGGACGCGCCGGGCGTGCCGACAAGCCCGGCCGCGTGCTGATCCAGACCGCCTTCCCCGATCATCCCTTGTTCCGCTACCTGCAGCGCCACGATTTCGCCGGCTATGCGCGCGCACTGCTGGCCGAACGCCGCCAGCTCGACCTGCCGCCGTTCACCCGCCAGGTCCTGCTGCGCGCCGAAGCGCCCACGATGGCAGCGGCGCTGGCTTTTTTGCAGCGCGCCGCAGCGCTCGCGCCGGATACGGCCGACGTCAGCGTGTTCAGCGCCACGCCGGCGCCGATGGCACGCGTCGCCAATCTGGAGCGCGCGCAACTGCTGGTCCAGTCGCCCCAGCGCCAGACCCTGCAGGCCTTCGTGCGCGACTGGCGACCGCTGTTGGACACCATCAAGCCACGCGTGACGCACTGGTCGCTCGACGTCGACCCGCTGGTGTTTTGATGCCTTGCTCCCGGCGCTTATAATCGCCGGCTACCCATTCGAACACCAAGGGTGCGATTTACCCCATCCTCTCTGTAACCATGTCCAGCACCCATCCGCTCAAAGACCAGATCGCCCTGCTGATCGGTATTGCCCTCGAAACGGTGGCGCCCGACGCCCCGGTCAGCCTCGAAATCGAACGCCCAAAGAATTCCGCTCACGGCGACTTTTCCAGCAATGCCGCACTGCAGCTGGCGCGGCCGCTGAAGAGAAATCCGCGCGAACTGGCGCAGCTGATCCTCACCGAGTTGCCGAAATCCCCGCTGATTGCCAGGGCGGAAATCGCCGGCGCCGGCTTCATCAATTTCCACCTCACTCCCGCCGCCTGGCACGGTCTGGTGCCGCAGATCCGTTCGGCCGGCGCGACTTTCGGCCACAGCGATGCGGGCAAGGGCCACAAGGTGCTGGTCGAGTTCGTCTCCGCCAATCCGACCGGCCCGTTGCACGTCGGTCACGGCCGCCAGGCGGCGCTGGGCGACGCCATCTGTAACCTCTACGCGGCGCAGGGCTGGGACGTCTATCGCGAGTTCTACTATAACGACGCCGGGGTACAGATCGCCACGCTGGCCAACAGCGTGCAGGCGCGCGCAAAAGGGCTGAAACCGGGCGACGCCGGATGGCCGGAAGCCGCCTACAACGGCGACTACATCGCCGACATCGCGGCGGATTTTCTGGCCAGGAAAACGATGAAGTCGGACGACCGCGAATTCACCGCATCGGGCAATGCCGACGATCTCGACTCGATTCGCCAGTTCGCCGTCGCTTACCTGCGCCATGAGCAGGACCTCGACCTCAAGGCCTTCGCGGTGCGCTTCGACCATTACTATCTGGAGTCGAGCCTGTATACCAGCGGGCGCGTGGAGGCGACGGTCAAGCGGCTGATCGAGGCCGGCAAGACCTACGAGCAGGACGGCGCGCTATGGCTCCGAACCACCGACTACGGCGACGACAAGGACCGCGTGATGAAAAAATCCGACGGCACCTACACCTATTTCGTGCCCGACATCGCCTATCACATCGCCAAGCGGGAGCGCGGCTACGAGCGCGCAATCAACATCCAGGGCACCGACCACCACGGCACCATCGCCCGCGTGCGCGCCGGCCTGCAGGCTGCGGGAGGGTCGCTGCGCAGCAGCGGGGCACCCACCGGCGTACCCCTTGCGGGTGCCGCCAACGTCGGCATCCCCGAGGGCTATCCCGACTACCTGCTGCACACTATGGTGCGCGTAATGCGCGGCGGCGAGGAGGTCAAAATCTCCAAGCGCGCCGGCAGCTACGTCACCCTGCGCGACCTCATCGAATGGGCCAGCAAGGACGCGGTGCGCTTCTTCCTGCTCTCGCGCAAGGCCGACACCGAATACATCTTCGATGTCGATCTGGCGATCGCCAAAAACACCGACAATCCGGTGTACTACGTGCAGTACGCCCATGCGCGGATTTGCCGGGTATTCGAGGAATGGGGCGGACAGCCCGCCGCACTCGACGGCGTCGACCTCGCGCCGCTGACCGCGCCGCACGAACTCGCGCTGATGCAGCGTCTGGCCGAATACCCGGAAACCGTCGCTGCTGCCGCCAAGGAGCTGGCTCCGCACCTGCTGGTGCACTACCTGGGGGTGCTGGCAGGCGATTTTCACGCCTGGTACAACGCGGAGAAATTCCTGGTCGACGATGCGGCGACGAAACTGGCCCGGCTGGCGCTGGCCGACGCCACCCGCATCGCAATCGTCAATGGGCTGGCCTTGCTCGGCGTGTCGGCCCCGGAGAAAATGTAGCCATGGTCAAGCCTTCACCCCGCAAAAAAGACCGCTCGGGCGGCAACTCCATCTTCACCGGCGTGCTGATCGGGCTCATCGTCGGCGCGATTCTCGCCGTCGGCGTAGCGCTGTGGATCACCGGCAACAACCTGTTCAAGCCCACGGCACCGACGCCCCGCCCGGCTGCGCCCGCTGCCGGCGTCCCTGAGCCCGCACCCAGCTTCGATTTCTACAAGGTCCTGCCGGGCGACGCCCAAGGCGAACTGCCGCCGTCCACCGCGCCCGCTGCGCCCGCCACGCGCTATTTCCTGCAGGCAGGCGCGTTCCAGAATGCGGACGATGCCGACAACCTGAAAGCGCAACTCGCCATGCTGGGCGTCGAAGCCGTCATCCAGACCGGCGAGGTGGCCGGCAAGGGGGTGTTCCATCGCGTGCGCGTCGGCCCGTTCAGCACCATGGATGAAGTCGATCGCACCCGCAGCCTGCTGACGCAGAACGATATCCCTGCCACACTGGTCAAAGAAATTCTCACCCCACAGGAGTCGCCTTGATGTTTACCCGCATTTTGTCTTTCTTCGCCGCCGCCGTTTTTTCCCTGTCTGCCCTGGCCGCCGGGCCGGAAGCCTTCGAAGGGCACGATTACACCCGGCTGAAGCGAACACAGCCGGTCACTACCGGCAAAAATGTCGAGGTGCTGGAATTCTTCTGGTACCGCTGCCCGCACTGCTTTCAGCTCGAACCCGGCCTCGACGCCTGGCTGAAAACCCTGCCCAGCGACGCCCAGGTTCGCCGCGTGCCGGCGGTGTTCCGCAACGACTGGATGCCCGACGCCAAGCTGTATTACACGCTGGAACAGATGAAACTCCTCGACAGCCTGCACCACAAGATTTTCGACGCCTACCACGTGCAAAACATCAACCTCAACGATCCGGCCGTGCTGGGTGGCTGGATCGCCAAACAGGGCGTCGACCGCAAGAAATTCGAAGATGTCTACAATTCGTTCTCGACGCAGGCCAAGGCCACCCAGGGCGCGCGACTGGCCACCGCTTACGCCATCAGCGGCGTGCCTGCCTTCATCATCGACGGCAAATACGCCACCACGGTGTCGATGACCGGCAGCGAGGCGCGCCTGTTCGAGGTGCTCGATCAGCTGATCGTCAAGGCACGCGCAGAACGCAGCGATAAAAAAGCCCCCAGGTAAACGCCTTGCGGAACAACCGCGGCCCCCCTTTTTACGGGCCGCGCGTAGTGGTTGACGAGCGCCTGACGCCACGACGTGCGTCAGCGCACAGTGGATAGAGCCCGCCCGGCATATGATCTTTCACGGCGCACTGCGTTGCGCGCCGTATTCAATACGGCCCACCATGAATTTTTTAAGGAGTAACCCGATGCAAATACTGTGCAATACAGATGAGAGCGTAGAAGGCCGCGATGCCCTCGATCGCCATGCTGAAGACGTCGTCAGACGGGTACTGGACCGCTTCAGTGATGATGTCACCCGGGTGGAAATCCATCTCAGCGACGTCAACGGTCAAAAGGCCGGCGAAAATGACAAGCGCTGCCTGATGGAGGCCCGCGTGGCCGGCCGCCAGCCGATCGCGGTCACCGAACTAGCCAATTCACTGCACCAGGCAATCGACGGTGCCGCCCAAAAACTGAAGCGTTCGCTCGACAGCATGCTCGGCAAGCTGGGTGACCACAAGCGCGGTTCATCGATCCCGGACAGCCCGGACGAACCAAGCTGACGGATCGGGCGATCAGCGCCACCCCGGCTCCTGATCGTCACCAACCGACCTTACTGTTAAAGGAGAATGCCATGAGCACGAAAGAAGACTTCGTCCGCAAAATGCACGCCAAACTCGACCAATGGAATGCCGAGATCGACACACTGACGGCAAAGGCCGATGCCGCTGAAGCCGGGGCACGCGCCGAATATCACAAGCAGGTCGAGGGCCTGCGCAACAAACGCGATCACGCCCGCAGCAAGCTGGGCGAGCTCGAATCCGCCGGCGAAGGCGCCTGGCAGGACTTGAAGGCCGGCGTCGAGCTGGCATGGGAATCGGTCAGCGAGGCCGTGCATTCCGCCACCGCCCGATTCAAATAAGCCGCCCGTTGCAGGCGCCGAATAAAGTCTTATCCCCAACCTGAACAGGAAAAAAACATGGCAAACGAGGGTTATCACGAGCCGGTCGAAGCACTCAGTGCCGAGACCCGCGACATGCACCGGGCGATCATTTCGCTGATGGAAGAACTCGAAGCGGTGGACTGGTACAACCAGCGCATGGATGCCTGCAAGGATCCGGAGCTGCGCGCCATTCTCAAGCACAATCGCGACGAGGAGAAAGAGCATGCCGCCATGGTGATGGAGTGGATTCGTCGGCGCGACCCGAAGTTCGACGAGGAACTGCGGGATTACCTGTTCACCGACAAGCAAATTGCTCACGACTGATTCGGGGCCGCACGCAACGGCACGCCCCCTTGTCGACACCGGGAGCCTTAATCCGTCTGCAGATCCTGCGGCTGGTTGAAATTGGCAAAGCAGGCCGCATCGAACCGTACGGCCGTTGAGGGCAGGCCCGCCTGCCAGTGGTGCACCGCACGTTCGCCATGCGCCAGAAATGCGGCGAGGCTGCCGCGCTGATCGGCGCGCACGAGGAAGCAGCCGTAGTGCACGCGTTCCCCGTCCGCCGCTACGGCCAGCGGCACGCCTTCCCGCAGTGCCGCGTCGAGCAAGCGCACAGCCAGGTCGGCCGGCAGATGCGGCGTGTCGCAGGGCGCGACCAGCAACCAGTCCGCCGTCACGGCGTCCAGCGCCGCCAGCACACCCGCCAGCGGACCAGGGAAATCGGGCATCGTGTCGGGCAGCACACGGTGGCCATAGGCCGCGTAGATATCGAGATTGCGGTTGGCGCTGATGAGAATTTCGCCGACTTGCGGCGCCAGCGCGGCAAGCGCCCATTCGACCAGCGGGCGCCCCTGATAATCGATCAGGCCTTTGTCGGCGCCGCCCATGCGGCGGCCCTGGCCGCCCGCCAGGATGACGGCGGCGACGCGCGCCGACTTTAATTTACTGCCCGCGTCGGGCATACAGGTGGAAGTGGTCGAAGCGGTCGCCGGGGCGCGCGCCTTCCCACTGCTTGATCCAGTCATCCGGAACGCGCGGTTCTGGCTCGTTGCGCCGCGTCTCCCGCAGCAGCCAGTCGCAGCCGGCGTCGCCAGGGACGAGCCAGCGGTCGCTGTGATAGGCCAACAGCAGGCGCTGCGTGCTGCGCACCTGATGGGTCTGGATGCACGCCGCTGGCGGCACCCGCGCCGCCAGCGCCTCGCCGACGCTGACATAACTCAGGCGACGGTCGAGCGGCGCCTGAAACAGTACCATCAGCAAAACCCAGATGAACGTCAGACTCGCCGTCCACACCAGGATGGGGCGCAGCGGCGAGCGGTCGACACGGGCGAGGAACCCGACCCAGATCAGGGTAACGACAAGACCCAGTGCCAGCGCCCACGGACGCAATTCGCCGACACCGGTCATGCCCAACTTGGCCAGCCGCGCCGCCAGCCGCACCGGATGGCCCAGGTCGTGTGCGCTCCAGTAGGCCCACAGCAGCAGCCCCATAAAGCCGAACAGCATGAGCGCAAACCACAGCAGGGCGCTGGCCGCGCCACGCCGCAGGCTGAACAGCCCGGCGCTGCCTAAGAGGGCCAGCGGCAGCAACAGGATGAGGCCCTGCTCCTCGCCGGGATGCGCCGCCAGGGCGTACAGGCCGAGCAGGCCCGCCAGCGCGCCGAGCGGCAGCACCACCCCCGGCGTACGCCACTGGCGCCGACCGCGATACAGCGCCCAGGCCGCCAGCGGCCACGCCGGCCAGGCGTACCAGGCCAGAATGCCGGGGAAGTAGCCTGGACGAAGACCCTCGCCGCCCAGCCAGCGCTCAAGATTGAGCACGCGCACAAACGGGATCGCCTGGGTGGCGAGATAAGCCAGCCATGCCGCGCTGGCGGCAAGCGCGAGGCCCGCCCCCCACAGCAGCGCGCGCCGCGCCGCCGGCGAACGATAATCCTCAAGCAACAGCGACAACGCGCCCGCCAACGCCAGGATCAGCGCCGCTTCCGCCGCGCCGCCGGCCAGCAGCATGAGCGTAGCCCCGATGCCCAGCGCCCAGCCGCTGCGAGGGTTCTGCGGCAGGCCGGCCACGCCATACAGCATGATCGCGGCGGCGGCGAACTGGGCGGTATAGGCATTGAGTTCGTGACCGCGCACCAGCAAGCCCACGCAGCCCAGCAGCGTCAGCGCCGCAGCCCAGCCGGCTTCTGCGCCATACAGCGTACGCGCGGTGCGCGCGACAAAAAACAGCGCCAGCGCGATGAACACCCCCGAGGCCAGCCGCGCGCCATCGGGCAGGGCCAGGATGGGCGAAGTCAGCCAGGCGGTGACGGCCGCCACCCAGTAGTACAGAGGCGGCGTGGCCACAGCAGCCTGCGGCGCAACGTCGCTTTGCAGCAGCAGCCACAGCTGTACGAAGTGATCGCCATCGCCGCCCTTCCATGGCGCATGCCCCACCAGACCCGGCAGCAGCCAGGCGGCACAGAGCAGCAGCAGCCCGAGCTGCGAAAGGGTCGCTGCGCAGCAGCGGGGTACCCATCGGCGTACTCCTTGCGGGTGCTGCGAAAGGTTGGGCTGGCGCTTACTGGACAATTTTGAGTCGCTGGCCCGGGCTGGGCTCGCCGCTTGGGTAAAGGGCGTTCATCAGGCGCAGCTGGCTTTCGGCGCCGGCGCCCAGCGGCGACTGCCGCGCCAGGTTTGCCATCGTCATGCCGGGCTGCGCCGTGACCAGTTTCAGCACGTAAGGCCGGGTTGCCATTTTCTCGGCCGCGGTGATCGCGCGAAAGCTGTTGATCGCCGCGCGCAGGGTGCTGCGTTCGCGATCGTAGGTCGGCTTGTCCCTGGCCATGCCGGCGATCAGGTACTGCGTGCCGTTGAACACCACGGCCGCCACCACCACCGGTTTGCCCTGCTGCGCGCCGGCGGCGAATGCCGCCGGATAGCCGCTAAGCTTGCCGCTGTCGTAGCGCGCGCCGGCATCCAGCTTGAGGCCTTTTTGCAGGGTATCCAGCGGCTTGTCGTTCTTCGGTCCCTGTTGCAGTTCGACCAGCGCATCGCCCTGGGGGCTCGTCGCCACGACCCGGTCGGGACGGTTCTGCACTCGCCAGCCTGGCGGGAACTGGAGCACAAGGCCAAGTTTTTCATGCAGCAGCATGTTGTTGCGGATCAGGCCCTGCTCGGGGCTGTCGCCAAAATAAACGCCGACCATTTTTTGCAGATAGTCGCTGCGGCCGTCACGCGGGTTGGCAACGGTGTACTGGTTCGCCGCGCCCACCACCTGCCTGAGACGCGCGTCGTTGCCGGGATGGGTGTCGAAGGTGCCGTGATAGGTGCGTAGCGGGCGGCCGTCGCGCCGGGCCTGTTCGGCGGCGAACAGCTCCTGGTTTTTCAGCACGCCGATGACGTCGATCATCGCCTGCGGGTTGTAGCCAGTCTTCGCCAGATATTCGGCGCCGAGGCGGTCGGATTCCAGTTCATGCTCGCGGCCGTAGCCCGCGGTCCAAGCCTGCGCCAGCGTTTGCAGCAGGGTGGCGCCCGCCTGATTGTCCAACTCCGGTACCAGGATCGATCCCAGCACTGCGCCCAGTCCGGCCGCAGTGGACGCGCTTTGCTGGCGCACCCCGTGGCGCGCGGTGACATGGCCGATTTCGTGGCCGACGACGCCGGCCAGTTCGGCCTCGGAATTCAGATACGCCATGATGCCGCGGGTGATGTAGACATAGCCGCCGGGCAGCGCAAAGGCGTTGACATCGGGGCTATCGACCACGGTGAAATGCCATTGCAGGTGCGGCCGGTGGCTTTGCTGCGCCAGGCGCTGACCGACCTCGTTCACGTAGGCCTGCAGCACCGGATTATCCAGCGTCGCGTATTCCTTCAGCACATCCTGATGTGCCTGCGCACCCAGCTGGATTTCCTGCTGCTCCGACATCAACACGAAGTCCTTGTCGCCGCTGACTGGATTTTGCGCGCAGTGGGAGAGCGCCAGCGAACCGAAGGCAATGACGGCAATACGACGAAAGGCGCGGGGGGTCACGTCAGTCTCTTTCTCGGGAGGCAGCGCTCAAAATGATACCGTTGCCGCGCCGCGAAAATGCAAAAAGCGGCTAAAGCCGCTTTTTGCATAATCGTGCAGACCGGCTTATTTCATGCCGCGGTTGACTTGATACCGTAGCGCTGACGGAACTTCTCGACGCGTCCGGCAGTGTCCACGATCTTCTGCTTGCCAGTATAGAACGGATGGCAGGCCGCGCAGACTTCCACCTTCAGGGCGTCTTTGCCCAGCGTGGAGCGGGTTTTGAAGGTGTTGCTGCAGGAGCAGGTCACGGTCACTTCTTGATAATCGGGGTGAATGCCGGCTTTCATGGCAATTCCTTAAAATGGGTTGAATTCGGAGAACGCGGGAGTATAGCGGAGATGCAGGCTCCGATCAACCCCGCCGCATCGAATCGAAGAACTCGCTGTTGTTTTTTGTCGCACGGATCTTGTCCAGCAGAAACTCCATCGCCTCCATGTCGTCCATCGGGTACAGCAGCTTCCTCAACACCCACACCTTCTGCAGGATGTCGGGCGGCAGCAGGAGTTCTTCGCGGCGGGTGCCTGAACGGTTGACGTTGATCGCGGGGTACTGGCGCTTCTCGGCCATCTTGCGGTCGAGGTGGATTTCGAGGTTGCCGGTGCCCTTGAATTCCTCGTAGATCACGTCGTCCATACGGCTGCCGGTGTCGACCAGCGCGGTGGCGATGATGGTGAGGCTGCCGCCTTCCTCGATGTTGCGCGCGGCGCCGAAGAAGCGCTTCGGCTTTTGCAGCGCGTTAGCGTCGACGCCGCCGGTAAGCACCTTGCCGGAGGCGGGCTGCACGGCATTGTAGGCACGTGCCAGACGGGTGATGGAATCGAGCAGGATCACCACGTCCTTCTTGTGCTCGACCAGGCGCTTGGCCCGTTCGATCACCATTTCCGCCACCTGCACGTGACGGCTGGCGGGTTCGTCGAAGGTGGAGGCGATGACTTCGCCGCGCACGGTGCGGCTCATTTCGGTCACTTCTTCCGGGCGCTCATCGATCAGCAGCACAAACAGCACGACGTCGGGGTGGTTGGAGGTGATGGCGTGGGCAATGTGCTGCAGCATCACCGTCTTGCCGGTTTTCGGCGGCGCCACCAGGAGACCGCGCTGGCCCTTGCCGATCGGGGCGACGATGTCGATCACGCGGCTGGTAATGTTCTCCTCGGCCTTGATCTCGCGTTCCAGCTTGAGCGGCTGGTCGGGGTGCAGCGGCGTGAGGTTTTCGAACAGGATCTTGTTCTTGCTGGCCTCGGGCGGCTCGTCGTTGATCTTGTCGAGCTTGGTCATCGCCGAATAGCGCTCGCCGTCCTTGGGGGTGCGGATCTCGCCTTCGACCTTGTCGCCGGTGTGCAGGTTGAAGCGGCGGATCTGGGACGGCGACACGTAGATGTCGTCGGTGTTGGCCAGATACGAGGCTTCCGGCGAACGCAAGAAACCGAAGCCGTCCGGCAGCACTTCCAGCACGCCGTCTCCGAAGATGCTCTCGCCGCGCTTGGCCCCCGCTTTCAGGATGGCGAAGATCAGTTCCTGCTTGCGGAAGCGGTTGGCGTTGTCGATACCGTCGGTGGCGGCGATTTCAAGAAGCTCGGTGATCGGCTTCTGCTTGAGTTCGGAAAGATACATGGAAGAGGCCTGAGTAGGCTCGCTTGAAAGAGCCGGAAGATGGGGAGGGGTGAAGCCGGATGACGCTGCGCCAAGACCGCCTGCTGGGCGAGTGTCTGGTGGCGTACTTCCTGCGGGTGCTGCGCGCAGGCGGCGCAGAGATGCGCCATCCGGTAAGACTTTAACTTAAATGTTGCTGTCGACGAACGCGGTGAGTTGCGATTTCGACAGGGCGCCGACCTTGGTGGCCTCGACGTTGCCGTTCTTGAAAATCATCAGGGTGGGGATGCCGCGGATGCCGAATTTCGGCGGGGTGGCCTGGTTTTCATCGATATTGAGCTTGCACACTTTGAGCTTGCCGGCGTATTCCTTGGCGACTTCATCGAGGATCGGCGAGATCATCTTGCAAGGGCCACACCAGTCCGCCCAGTAATCCACCAGCACCGGCACACCGGCCTGCAGGACTTCCTGTTCAAACGAATCGTCGGATATGTAATGAACATGTTCGCTCATTGGTGAGGCTCCTAGTTGAATTATACGGGTGGCCGGATACGGCCTGGATAGTTTGGGAAGGCGGTAATACTGGAAAATTTGGTTTTGTGCCGATATGCTACATCAAAATTGCCGCCTGCAAGCATCCGGGCGTTTCTCAAATTCTCTGGAGAACTACGAATGACCTATGTTGTAGCCGACGCCTGCATAAAGTGCAAATATACCGATTGTGTCGATGTCTGCCCAGTGGACTGCTTTCACGAGGGCCCCAACTTCCTCGTCATCGACCCGGAGGAGTGCATCGACTGCACGCTGTGCGTGGCCGAATGCCCGGTCGAAGCCATTTTCGCCGAAGACGACGTACCGGATGACCAGCGCGCCTACATCGCACTCAACGCCGAACTCGCCAAGCAGTGGAAGGTCATCATCGAGAGCAAAGACCCGTTGCCCGACGCCGACGAGTGGGCCCAGGTCAAGGACAAGCTGAAGCACCTGGCGCGCTGAGCCGCTTGAAAATCTCCGGCGATGGCGCACTGCCGCATGTCGTCGCCCGCCACCTGCTCGATCAATACGCCGACCGCCTTCCCGACCTGTCCGGGTTGACGGTGCTCGTCCCCAACCATCGCGCCGGGCAGGATTTTGCCCGCGCACTGGCGCCGGCTGCCGGCCGCCGGGCACTGATTCCGCCACGCATCATCCCACTGAAGGCCTGGGCCGACAGCGTGGCCGACGGCCACACCGAACCGCAGGCGCGGCGGCTGGCGCGCCTGCATGGCGTGCTGCGGCGCGTCGACTGGCTGGGCGCGGTCGACAAATGGGCGCTTGCCGGCGAACTGCTGGCACTGGCTGACGAACTGTCGGCCGCGCGGCTGGGCGGCGAGATCGGCTCACGGATTCGCGCGCTGCACGCCGGCGCGCTCGACCGCGCCGTACTTGATCGTGAGACGGCGCTGATCGAGGCGGTGTGGCTGGCGCTCAACAACGACGGCCACGACCCGCAGGCGCGCTATGCCCGTGCGCTCGACGCCCTGCTTGAACAGATCGGGGCAGCACCGCAGCCCATTTACGGCTATGCGCTGGGCGCCCTTTCCGCCGTCGAGCAGCAATTTCTCGAGCGCTGCGCCAAACTCGCCCCGCTCACGCTGTTCGAACCGGACGCCGAAGCGGCCATCGCCTTCACCCTGCACCAGGCCTGGCAGCTGACCGATCCGCCGCTGCGCGACCGCGCCGCCGCGCTCGCCCGGCGCGTTCCCGCCTCGCCGCTACTGGATCGCATCACGCTGGCCCCGGCGCCGCACCTGGAAGCCGAAGCGCGCGCCGTCGCCACCTGGGTGGCCGCCCAGCTGCGCGCCGGCCGGCGCGAACTCGCGCTGATCGCACTCGACCGCGAAACCGCGCGGCGGGTGCGCGCGCTACTCGAACGCATGGACGTGCTGGCGGCCGACGAAACCGGCTGGACGCTGTCGACCGCCGCCGCCGCCGCGGTGATCGACCGCTGGCTCGAATGCGTGGCGAGCGACTTCCCGCACGTCGAATTGCTCGATCTCCTGAAATCGCCCTTCGTGCTGGGTGAACCCGCCGCGCGCCAGGACCAGGTGCTCGCGTTCGAACTGGCGCTGCGCCGGCAAGGCGTGTCGCAAGGGATGGCGGAGATGCAGCGGCTGGCGCACCGCGAATTCGCCGTACTGCCTGTCTGGCTCGCCGCGCTGTTCGACGCCCGCCAGGGGTTCGAGCAGCGCCGCGCGCCGCTCGCAGTGTGGCTCGCGCGATTGACCGACAGCCTTATCCGGCTCGACGCCGTCGCCCCGCTGCACGCCGACGCCGCCGGCGCCAAGGTGCTCGAAACGCTCGACGCCCTGCGCCGCGACCTGGCCGACGACGGTGAAAAATACGGCTTCGGCGAATGGCGGCGCTGGCTCAACCTGGCGCTGGAGTCGGCAAGCTTCATCGACGCCAGCGTCGCCAGCCCCATCGTGCTGACCTCGCTACCCGCCGCCCGCGGGCGCCTGTTCGACGCCGTGGCGCTGATCGGCGCCGACGCCCGCCACCTGCCCGCGCGCGCCGCGCCCGGCCTGTTTTCCCAGGCCACCCGCGCCCAGCTGGGCCTGTCGACCGCAAGCGACGAAGCCGCGGCCGTCACCGCCGACCTGATGCAGCTGCTGGTTCAGGGGCCTGCGCTCATCAGCTGGCAGGCGTGGCACAACGACGAGCCCAACCCCGTCTCGCCACTGGTGCTGCGGCTGCAGGCGCTGCACCGGGCCGCGTGGGACAGCGCCCTGCCCGAGCAGGCCGTCGGCATTCCGCCCACCCAGCCCGGCCCGCTGCCCGCCGCCTGCGTGCAGCCTGCGCCGACGGTCACCGCCGCGCAGCTGCCGCGCCATTATTCGCCCACCGCCTACCAGACCCTGCTCGACTGCCCCTACCGGTTTTTCGCGCGCAGCGTGCTCGGCATCCGCGAACTCGACGAGGCCGACGACGCGCTCGACAAGAGCGACTACGGCAACGCCTTGCACCGCATCCTCAAGGCCTTTCACGACAGCGCGCCGCCGCTTGAGCGCGACGCCGCGCTGGCGCAGCTGAACGCCCTCTCCGCCGCCGAATTCGCCGCGCTGCCCGCATACACCGCCGCCGCCTGGGCGAGCCAGTGGGACAGCATCCAGCCCGCCTACATCGACGCCTGGCTGGCGCACGCGGCCGCCGGCTGGCGCTACGAATCCGGCGAAACCGATTTCTCGGTGCCGCACACCGTTGAAGGCCTCGGAGAAATCACCCTGCACGGCCGCGTCGACCGTGTCGACGTAAAAGGCGACGCCCGCTACGTGATCGACTACAAGACCAGCGCCGCGCAAGGCCTGAAAAAAAAGCTCAAGGCGCCCGACGAAGCCGTGCAGCTGCCCTTCTACGCCTGGCTGTGCGAGGCTGCCGCCGTCTACCTGCCGATCAACGAAGCCCCCGTCGCCGCACTCGAACTCGACGGCGAAACCGACGTCGCCGCCATCAGCCTGCGCCTGCCACAGTTGCTTGAAGCGATCGCACAGCACGCCGCGCTGCCCGCCCATGGCATCGACAGTGTCTGCAAGTACTGCGAAGCGCGCGGGATGTGCCGAAAAGGAATGTGGGATGCAGCATAAAAGTTTGCCCGACGCTCCGTAGTGTAATAACATTGTGACAACACTTACGGGTAGCTCGGGGAGCAGATATGCGCATCAACCTTGTTAAAGTCGGCAACTCAAAGGGCGTCATCATCCCTGCCGCCATCCTCGCCTTGTGCGGCCTGAAAGATGCCGTCGATCTGCAGATCAAAGGCAAGAAGCTCGTCATCGAGGCGCTCAAGCAGCCCCGTGCGGGCTGGTTTGACGGCTATCAGGCCGAAAACGATGAAGCCGTACTCGACACCATCCCCGTCGACGAGGGTGACGAAGAATGGGTGTGGTAAAACGCGGCGAGGTTTACCGGGTCAACCTCGACCCCACTGTCGGCAGTGAACTCCAGAAAACCCACCCCTGCCTGATCGTGTCGCCAGACGACATGAACGCCGCCCTGCCGCGCGTCCTCATTGCGCCGCTCACCAGCGGCGGCCAACCGCTCGGCTGCCGCCCGGAAGTCGAGTTCAAGGGCAAATCCGCCCGCATCCTGCTGGATCAACTGCGATCCGTAGACAAACAGCGCCTGGGCGGCAAGATGGGGAAAATCGATCTCGCGCTTTGGCATCCGGTGTTGCTGGAGATGCTGGCTTAACACGCTGGCTAAAATCGCAGTGCGATTAGGTATGCAAACAGGGAGAAACAAATGTCCGCAAGTCCTGACTGGACGCGCCAGCAACTTTTGGTGGCATTCCATCTGTATACCCAATTGCCATTTGGGAAATTGCACTCCCGCAACCCCGAGATCATCAAGTACGCTGCGCTAATCGGCAGAACCCCGTCCGCTCTCGCGATGAAATTGACCAACATCGCCAGCCGCGATCCAGAAATAACGTCAACCGGTCGAACAGGATTAAGCGGTGCATCTGCCGCCGATAAGGCTATGTGGGTGGAAATGCAGGCTGACTGGGGGCGTTTCGCTATCGAGATGCAACAGACTGTAACTGCATTGGATGCTAACACCGAGCTTGGCGCACCCATTGACGGCTCGCCTTATCTGGATGAAAACGTTAATTACACTGGGGGCGATAAAACCGTTCAAACGACGGCTCGGATTGGCCAGAATTTTTTCCGTCGTGCGGTGCTGAGTGCCTATGACTATCGGTGCTGCATCACGGGGCTATCTGTACCCAAACTCTTGATCGCGAGTCACATCATGCCTTGGCGCGTTGACACGACCAACCGGCTAAATCCTCGAAACGGCCTGTGTTTGTCAATGCTGCACGACAAAGCGTTCGATGCAGGAATCATCACTGTCACAGAGGATATGACCGTTCATGTTTCACGAAAACATGCGGTCAATGCCGATCCCTTTTTCAACTCCGCGTTGTTGGCTTACGATGGCAAACTCTTAGCCTTGCCAAAGAAATTCAGCCCCCACGCGGAATTTCTGTCATACCACCGACAACACGTATTTGAAGGGTAGATGCCTGCTATGAACGTGCGATTCGAATATCTATATCGGGATGCGGGTAATTTCAAACGCTGGGGTGAAGTTGTATTTTCCAACGCCAACAATATCGACGCTGACTCCCTTACGGCAATTGCAGAGGAGGCGCTTCGCATGGATCACCTTTATTTTGTGGCGTCGGAAGTGGATGTTCCCGACCTGCACTTTGTTGATCATATCGAAGTACTCGACCACGGTTGGCACGAGATTCAAGCGTTCCATTTCACGGACGATGCTCCAAACGATGCGAAAACACGAGACTTCGAAACGTTCATCGAATCGCTACTGCGCGCATCGCAAGGACTTCGCCGTGTTTGACGAACCTGAATCTTGACCGCGCCACTCGACACCGCCACCGCCCTGTCCCCCGCCCGCTCGGTGGTGGTGGAAGCCTGCGCCGGTAGCGGCAAGACCTGGCTGCTGGTGTCGCGCATGCTGCGCTTGCTGCTTGCGGGTGCCGAACCCTCGGAACTGCTGGCGATCACGTTCACGCGCAAGGCGGCGCAGGAAATGACCGACCGCCTGCACGAGTGGCTGCGGGTGCTGGCGCTGGAAGACGATGTGACGGTGCGCGCGTTTTTGCGCGAGCGCGCGGTGGCGGAGGACGAAATCGACGCGCTGCTGCCGCGCGCGCGTGGGCTGCTGGAAACGGTGCTGACCGCGCAACCGGGGCCGACGGTGACGACTTTCCACGGCTGGTTTCTCGATCTGCTGAAACGCGCGCCGCTGGAAGCTGGGGTGCCGTGGGGCGCGCCGCTGCTGGAGCGCACCCGCCTGCTGCAGGACGAGGTGCGCGACCGCCTGCTGGCAAAATGGGCTGCGGAAGGGTCGCCGCGCAGCGGCGGGGCACCCGCCGGTGGTGTCAATTCCGCATCGGCTTTAGCCGATAGCGGATTGCCTATCTTGGGTGTACCCCTTGCGGGTACCGTGGTGCCCAATTCGCCGGAAGGTACGGCCCTGCGGGCCTTGCTGGCCGACATCGGCGAGCACAATCTGCGCGCGCTGCTGAAGCGCTTTGTCGATGCCCGCGCGGAATGGTGGGCGTATACCGACGAGGCGCCCGACCCGGTGGCGCATGCGCTGGAACAACTGAAACCGGGCCTGCACCCCGATCTGGAGTGCGATCCGGTGGCGGCATTCTGGGCCGACGAAGCGATGGCGGCGCGGGTGAAGCGGGTGGGCTTTGCGCTGGAAAAGGGCGGCAAAAGCGAGCGGGTGCGCGCGCCCGAAATTCAGCGCAGCCTGGGCCTGCCGCCCGATGAGGCGCATGTCTCACTCATGAGACACCTGATGACGGCGGGCAAGCGGCGCAAGAAGCAGACGACCAAGGAACTGGAAAAAGCGCTCGGCGCTGAACTCGACACCTACCTGCGCGACCTCGACACGCTGGAAACCGCGCTCGAAACCGTCGCCGCGATCCAGGCCGACCAGCGCATCTGGGCGCTCAATCGCCACGGTCTGCTGCTCGGCCACGCGCTGCTGGCGGCCTATCAGGACGCCAAGCTGCAGCAGGGGGTGATCGACTTCGCCGATGCCGAATGGCTGGCGTGCCGTTTGCTCGCCAGCGAGGAACATGCACCGGCGCTGGCGCTGAAGCTGGACGCGCGCTACCGGCATCTGCTGCTCGACGAATTCCAGGACACCAATCCGCTGCAATGGCAGGCGCTTTCGAGCTGGCTGCTGGAAGCGCGCGGCGCCGACAGCGCGATGACGGTATTCATGGTGGGCGACCCCAAGCAGGCGATCTACCGCTTCCGCCGCGGCGAGGCACGGGTGTTCGATGCCGCGGCGGATTTTCTGCACACGCATTTCGACGCCGCGCGCTTCAGCACCGATATGACGCGGCGACTGGCGCCGGCGGTGGTGGCGGCGATCAACCCGGTGTTTGCCGGTGTGGCGGGCTTTGCCGAGCACACGCACGCGCCGGCAAACGCCCTGCGCCCGGGCGCGCTGCGCAGCCTGCCGGTACAGGTGGAAAAAACAGAAACCGCGACGGCCAATGGTCTGCCCCACACGGGGACTCCGATCCACTACGCGGCCTCCGGCCACGTGTGGAGTCGTATGCGCAATCCGCTCACCACGCCGCAGCCGGAAGCCGACGACCGCGCCGTGCATGAGGAAGCGCGGCAGTTTGCACGGGTGTTGCGCGACGAGGTGCTGGGGCGCTGGGGCGTGACAGATAAAGCCGGCGCCGTGCGCGCGGCGCGGCCCGGCGACGTCATGGCGCTGGTGCGAAAGCGCACCCACCTGCACCTGTACGAGCGCGAACTGAAAGCCGCGGGCATTCCCTTCATCACCTCGCGCCGTGGCGGCCTGCTGCACGCGCTGGAAGCGCAGGACGTGATCGCGCTGATCGAAACCCTGCTGCTGCCGCACGCCGACCTGAAGCTGGCGCACGTGCTGAAGTCCCCGGTCTTCGGCTGCAGCGACGACGACCTGCTGCGGGTGTTCGTGCCCGGCACCGCGCCGCGCGGCTGGGAAGGGCTGATTGCACTGAACGCCGAGCCCGATTGTCCCGCCACGCTCGCGCGCGCGGCGCAGCGATTGACCCGCTGGCGCGCCCACTGCGGCACCCTGCCGGTGCACGACCTGCTCGACCGCATCTACTTTGAAGGAGATGTCGAGGCGCGCTACACCGCCGCCGTGCCGGAGGCGATGCGACCCCAGGTGGCTGCCAACCTGCGCGCCTTCATGCAGCTGGCGCTGACGCAGGATGCGGGGCGCTACCCCACGCTGGCCGGCTTCGTGCGCGAGCTGGCCAGTCTGATCGACGATGCCGATGCCGCGCCCGGCGAGGGGCTGGCGGCCGACGGCGAGAATGCGGTGCGCCTGTTGACCATCCACGGCGCCAAGGGGCTGGAAGCGCCGATCGTCTGGCTCCTGGGCGGCAGCGACCACGCGCGCGGCGACAGCTACGCCGTGCTGGCGCCGTGGCCGCCCGAGGCCGCGCGGCCGGTACATTTTTCGCTGTTCGGCAAACTGGACGACCGGGGCGCGGCACGGCAAGACTGGTTCCAGGACGAGGCGGATCTGGCGCAGCGCGAATCCGACAATCTGCTGTACGTGGCGCTGACCCGCGCCGCGCAGGGGCTGATCGTCAGCGGCGACGCCGACAAGAACGCCTGGCTGGCACGCGTCGACGCCGCCTGGCAAAACCTGGGCCTGCCGGCCGATCTGCCATCCGCCGCCGCCGAGACAACCAGTCCCTCCGCTGTGCCGGTTCGCATCGACGCCCCGGCGGTGGGGCAGCGTATCGCCCCGCCGGCCGTAAGTCCGGCGGCGGCGGGCGGCGAATTGTTCCACGCATGCCTGGAGGCCCATGCGCCGCCCGGCACACCGCGCGACCTGCCCGCGCTGGCGACGCGCCTGGGGCTTGAAGCCGAACTGGATGCCACCGAGGCCGCGGCCCGCACCCTGCTGGCACAGCCGCGGCTGGCGCACCTGTTCGACCCGGCGCGGTATCGACGCGCCCACAACGAGTGGGCGCTGCTGGATGCCGACGGCCGCCTGCAGCGGCTCGACCGCGTGGTGGAGTTCGACGACGCAGTGTGGCTGATCGACTACAAGACCGGCGACGACAGCCGTGCGCTGTCCGATGCGCAACTGGTCGAGCGCCATCGCGCCCAGCTCACCGGCTACCGGATCCTGCTCGCCGAACTCTATGCCGGCAAGCCGGTGCACGCCGCGCTGCTGCTGGCCGATGGCCGCCTGGTCGACATGATGTCCGGCTGAAAACCATGGGTCCGCATTTTTTCTCTTGCCGCCGGCAAGCGGCATTCTCTGACACTGGAGCAACAAACTTGATTGACAAGCCCTTTTCCGAATCCTGCGTGCAGAACCGTGAGCCGATCCTGGCGGTGCTGCGCGAAGTATTTGCCGACTGCCGCCAGCTGCTGGAAATCGGCAGCGGCACCGGCCAGCATGCCGTGTATTTCGGCGCCGAACTGCCGCACCTCGTCTGGCAGAGCGCCGACGTGCCGCCGCATCACCCGGGCATCCGGGCCTGGCTCGACGAAGCCGCGCTGCCCAATGTGCGGCCGCCGATCGCACTCGACGTCAGCCAGCCCGGCTGGCGCAGCGGACGCTACGATGCGGTGTTCTCGGCCAACACCCTGCACATCATGGGCTGGCCCGAGGTGGAACAGTTTTTCGAAGGGGTGGGCGAAGTGCTGGAGGCCGGCGGCGTGCTGGCGGTGTACGGCCCGTTCAATACCGACGGTGCGTTCACCTCGGAGAGCAATGCGCGCTTCGACGCCTGGCTGAAGGCGCGCGACCCCGCCTCCGGGGTGCGCGACTTCGAGGCGGTGGATGCGCTGGCGCGCGCGCAGGGGCTGGTCCTGCAGCAGGACATCGCCATGCCGGCGAACAACCGCACGCTGGTGTGGCGCCGCACAAGCTGAATCCGGCTTTCCCTTACGAAGGGCTTTGCTATAAACAAAGCATTGTGAGGCCGGGGAAAGCCCATGCGTATCGCCGAACTGATCCAGCGCTGGAGCAAGGAAGGACAAGCACGTACCGACGTACATGCCTACACGGTTCATTTGCCACTGCGAGACGCCGCGCGGATCGAAGCCCTGCACATGATGTATCCCGGCTGCAGCGCTTCCCAACTGATGGCCGACCTGATCCGTGCCGCGCTGGACGAACTTGAGGTGGCCATGCCCTACATCCCCGGCAACCGCGTCATTGCCGAAGACGACTACGGCGATCCGATCTACGAAGATCTCGGCCCCACGCCGCAGTTCTATTCGCTGTCGCATGAGATCCTGCGCAAGCTCGCCGCCGAACCGGAAGGCAAGTAGCTATCGAATTAATTTACATTTTTTGCGGGCACGATCCGCCAGGCAAATGTAATCCCTTGTATTGACTGCGGTTTTCGAATCTGGAACGAGACTTGCCGGGTATTTGGCACAACAACTTCTAATGAGGGGAGCGCCATGTACCTCGGCCCGGCTTTTTTTGCGGCCTTTGCCAGCCGGTTTTATATTCCCGGCTTTCTGGTCATGCCCCTCGGCATGCTCATCCCGCACCAACTCGTTTCGCAACTGCTGTTTTCAGTTTTCGCACTGATTTCACTTGTCTCGTTGGCGCGCTCCATCGAACTCGATCCGGTGTGGCCGTGGCGGCCCGAATTCCGCCGCGCGATGAACGGGTTGCTGGGGTGCACGCTGTAAGCCCACGCCATCCATTTGCCGACCGGCCGGCATAAAATGACGGTTTTCCGTTTTGTGAAACCGCCATGCCCGTCAAGCTCGCCGCCCCCGATCCCGCTTCCCTGCTACCCATTGGTGGCGTGCGCCTTGGCATTGCCTCGGCCGGCATCAAGAAACCCGGACGGCGCGACATCACCCTGATCGAGCTTGCGCCGGGCACCCAAGTGGCCGGGGTGTTCACGCAAAACCGCTTCTGCGCTGCGCCGGTCGTGCTGTGCAAGCAGCATCTGACGCATGGCAACATCCGCGCGCTGGTGATCAACACCGGCAACGCCAACGCCGGCACCGGTGAAGAGGGCCTGCGGCGCGCGCGCCAGACCTGCGAGGCGGTGGCCCAACTGATGGGCTGCGCGGCAGAAGCCGTGCTGCCGTTTTCCACCGGGGTGATCCTGGAGCCGCTGCCCATCGACAAGATCCTGCCTGCGCTGCCGGCAGCGCAGGCAGATCTCGCGCCCGACCACTGGTCGGAAGCCGCACACGCGATCATGACTACCGACATCGTCGCCAAGGGCGCGTCGCGCCGGGCGCAAATCGGCGGCAAGACGGTAACGGTGACCGGCATCGCCAAGGGCTCCGGCATGATCCATCCCGACATGGCGACCATGCTGGGCTACGTGGCGACCGACGCGGCCGTCGCCCCCGGCCTGATGCCACAGCTGGTGAAGGCGGTGGCCGATGTGTCGTTCAACTGCGTCACCGTCGACGGCGACACCTCGACCAACGACAGCTTCATCCTGATCGCCACCGGGCAGGCGGGCAACGCAGAAATTTCCGACGCGGCCAGCGCCGACTATGCCGCGCTGAAAGCTGCCTTGAGTGAGGTCGCCATCGAACTGGCGCAAGCGATGGCGCGCGACGGCGAAGGCGCGACCAAGTTCATCACCGTGGCGGTCGAAGGCGGGCGCGACCGCGCCGAATGCAAGCAGATCGCCTACGCCATTGCGCGTTCGCCGCTGGTCAAGACCGCGTTCTTCGCCAGCGACCCCAACCTCGGCCGCATCCTCGCCGCCATCGGCTATGCGGGGGTGACGGACCTCGACGTCAACACGTTGCAGGTGTATCTGGGTGATGTGCTGGTGGCCGAGAAGGGCGGACGGGCCGCCAGCTACACCGAGTCGCAGGGCGCGGCGGTAATGCAGGAAGCCGACATAACCGTGCGCGTGGCGCTCAATCGCGGCAGCGTGGATGCCACCGTGTGGACCTGCGACTTTTCCTACGACTACGTGAAGATCAATGCCGAATACCGTACTTGAGCGAATACCTGAACGGCTGCCGGCCAGACCCGGCGCACGCCAATGAGCCACGGTTCCATCGTCGAAGTTTCCGCTGCGGTGCTGACCCAGGCCGACGGCCGGGTGCTGCTGGCGCAGCGTCCGCAGGGCAAGGTCTACGCGGGTTACTGGGAATTCCCCGGCGGCAAGGTGGAGCCAGGCGAATCGCTGGAAGCCGCGCTGGTGCGCGAACTGCACGAGGAGCTCGGCATCGTCGTCGCCCGCGCCTGCCGCTGGATCACCCGTGTATTCGAATACCCGCATGCCATCGTACGTCTCAATTTTTTCCGCGTGTTCGACTGGCAGGGCGAACCGCACCCGCACGAGGGACAAGTGTTTTCCTGGCAGCAGCCCGATGCGGTCGAGGTGACGCCGCTCCTGCCGGCCAATTTCCCGATTTTGAAGGCCTTGTCGCTACCGCCGCTGCTGGGGATTACGCATGCCGAGTCGCTTGGCGTCGACACCTTCCTCGCGCGCCTCGACATCGCGCTGCACAACGGCCTGCGACTGATCCAGCTGCGCGACAAGACGCTGCCTGAAGACGCCCGGCTGGCACTGACGCGCGAGACGGTGCGCCGCGCCCATCGGTACAGCGCCCGCGTACTGGTCAACGGCACGCTGGAACTGGCGCGCGCAACAGGCGCGGACGGCGTGCACCTCGATTCGACCGCCGCCGCCAAACTGACGGCGCGTCCCGATTGCGGCTGGGTGGGCGTGTCATGCCACGATGCCGCCGAGCTGGCGCACGCCGCCGCGATCGAGGCCGATTTCGCACTGCTGTCGCCGGTGCTGCCCACGCTCACCCATCCGGGCGCCGCCACGCTTGGCTGGGACACCTTTTCCGCACTCGCCGCCGCCAGCCCGATCCCGGTCTACGGCCTCGGTGGGCTGGGGCGGGACGATGCGGCGCTGGCGCAGTCGCACGGCGCGCACGGCGTGGCGCTGCTGCGCGGGGCGTGGACGTGAAACGGGTGCGGCACCGGGATCGCCCGCAAGCCGGGCACCCTGAAGGACATAAAAATCTGGCGGCGGCGTACCCCATGCGGGTGCTGGCGCCACTGCTGCTGCTGGTCGCGCTGGTGGCGATCGCGGCTGCCGGTTACTGGCTGAAGCGTCCGCCCGAGGCAGTGGCGGTGCCCTGCGTCGATCTCTTGGCCGGCTGCGCCTTCAACCACCACGGTGCACCGGCAAGCGTGCACTTTTCGGTGCGGCCGGCGCCACTGGAGGCGTTCGAACTGAACGTCCGTGCAGTGAACGCCGCCCGCATCAGCGCAGAATTCCAGATGGTTGGCATGAACATGGGCTTCAACCGCTACGACCTGCGGCCGGCCGCGAACGGCGTCTGGACCTCGACGGTAACCCTGCCGGCTTGCGTCAGCGGACAGGGCCGCTGGATGTTGTACCTGGACCTGGACGGCTCACGTTACGTGCTGCCCTTCAGCACACAATGAAATTCGCCGCATTGCCCGTCATGTAATCTTCACAATACGCAGCCTATAATCAAAGGCGAATTTTGGGGATACCGACACGATGCCAACAGAACACACCTACAAGCAGTTTGATGCCGAGCTGGAAGCCGTGCGCGCCAGCGTGCTGAAAATGGGCGGCATAGTCGAAGAACAAATCGTCAACGCCGTTGAAGCACTCATTTCGGGCGACATGGATCTGGCCGGGCGGGTTGATGCAAACGACCATAACGTCAATGGACTGGAAGTCGCCATCGACGAGGATTGCACCCGCATCATCGCGTGCCGCCAGCCAACCGCATCCGATCTGCGCATGGTGATGATGGTGGTCAAGACCATCACCGACCTCGAACGCATCGGCGACGAGGCGACCAAGATCGCCCGTATGGCCAAGCTGATCCACCAGTCCGGGCGCATCAGCATGCCGCGCTTCTCCGAAGTCAAATATATGGCGGACATGGTGCTCGACATGCTGCGCAAGGCGCTTGACGCCTTTGCCCGCCTGGACGCCACCAAGGCGGTGGAAATCGCCCGCCAGGACCGGGCGGTGGACGAGGAATTCCGCCTCAACCTGCGCCATCTCATCACCTACATGATGGAAGACCCACGCACCATATCGGTTTTTATCGACATCCTGTTCGTCACCAAGGCGATCGAGCGCATGGGCGACCACGCCAAGAACATGTCGGAATACGTGGTCTACATGGTCAAGGGCAAGGACGTCCGCCACACATCTCTGGAAGAAATTGAAAAAGAAGTGATGTGATTTTTGCAGCGCTCATGCAAACGGGCTCCCGCGCGGGAGCCCGTTTGCATGAGCGCTGCCGGCTTTACCCGCAAGGGGGAGGCCGCGGTTGTATAGCCGATGAATCGGCAACAACCACGCACTAAAGCCGCTGAAGCGTCAACAACCACGCACTATCTTGCAGGCGGCACGTAACCCGCGGCAGCATCGACGTTGCCGCCGCCGAAAAAGTAGCGCTCCATCTGTTCCATCAGGTAGCTGCGTGCCTGCGCGTCGGCCAGGTTGAGGCGATTTTCATTGATCAGCATGGTCTGGTGGCGCTGCCAGCCGGCCCAGGCTTCTTTCGACACGTTCTCGAAAATCTTCTTGCCCATCTCGCCCGGCACCGGCTGGAAGGCCAGGCCCTCGGCCTCGCGCCCGAGCTTCACACAATTCACCATCCGCGTCATTTTCTACTCCTGAAAAAATCAATCGTCCGATTTTAACCCAAGCGGCTTATGGATCAGCGCGGTCTCGATTCGCCGTGCAAACACGCCCATTTCCTTGGCTGCCTGTTTGTCGCCACACGCCTCGGCTACCGCGATGCCCTGCCGGTAGGCCGCCAACGCTTCGCTCCAGGCCTCGCTGTCGACAAGCGCGCGGCCCAATAGCTTCCAGGCAGCGGAATATTTCGGGTCGTGCCCGACCGCTTGGCGCAGGTGTTCGGCCGCTTTAATTGCATCACCCTGCTTGAGATATTCGTTACCAAGCGAGAAGCGCAGCAATGCGTTGTCACGGCCGGCGGCCAGCATGGCTTCGAAATCGGCGATCGATGGCATAAGCTTTTTCTTACTTTCTCCAGAATGCCGGGGTCAGCACCACCAGCAGGGTGAAAAACTCCAGTCGCCCGAGCAGCATAGCAAAGCTGCACACCCAGGCCTGAAAATTCGTCAAAACGGCATAGGTGCTGGTGGGGCCGACCTGTCCCAAACCGGGTCCGGTATTGTTGACCATCGCCACCACCGCGGTGAACGCGGTAAAAACATCCAGCCCGGATGCGGAGAGGATGAGCGACAGGGTAACGATCGAGGCGACATAGATGAACAGAAAAGCCAGCACCGCGTAGATGATCTTGTTGGGCACCGACTGCCGGCCAATCTTGGTGTGGATTTCCGCGTTGGGGTGCACCAGCTTGATCAGTTCGCGATACACCTGCTTATACAGCAGCACCGCCCGCAGCATCTTGATGCCGCCGCCGGTGGAGCCGGAACTGGCGATAAAACTCGACAGAAACAGCATGAACAACGGGGCGAAATAGGGCCACACATTGAAATCGGTGGTGGAAAACCCGAGCGTGGTGGCAATGGAAATGGTGTTGAACGCCGCATAGCGCAGCGCCTCGGGGAAATCGGGGTAAATCCCCTTGTACCGCAGGTAGAACGCCAGCCCGAGAATACTGGCGCCGAGCACGCCGAAGTACCAGCGGATTTCGGTGTCGAAGCGATAAGCCAGCAGATTGCGCATGCGGAACGCCATGAAATGGGTGGAAAAGCTGATCCCGGCGATCAGCGCGAACACCATGACGATGATTTCCAGGGTGAGGGAATCGAAATAGCCCAAGCTGGCGTCGTGCGAGGACATGCCTCCCAGGCTCATCACGCTGAAGGCGTGAATGAGGGCATCCACCCAGCTCATGCCGCCGGCCCACAGCGCCAGGATGCAGAACACCGTGACGATGACGTACACCAGCCACAGTCCCTTGGCGGTTTCCGCCATGCGCGGGGTGAGCTTGCTGTCCTTCATCGGCGTCGGCGTTTCGGCCTTGAACAGTTGCCGGCCGCCAACCCCCAGCATCGGCAGTACCGCCACCACCAGCACGATCACGCCCATGCCGCCGATCCAGTGCATCTGGGTGCGCCAGACATTGATCGAGGGCGGCAGGGCGTCGAGCCCGGACAGCACAGTGGCGCCGGTGGCAGTCAGGCCCGAGACGGCTTCGAAATAGGCGTCGGTGAAGCTGAGGTCGGGCAGGTACGACAGCAGCGGGATGGCGGAAAACAGCGGCAGGATCGCCCAGATCGTCACCACCAGGAGGAAGCCATCGCGGGTATGTAGTTCACGCTTGCCCCTGCGGGAGAAAAGCCACAGCACCACCCCGGACAGAAGGGTGACGACGATCGCCTCGTCGTAGGCCCGGTGCGCACCATCTTCCAGCCCCAGCGAGATCGCCAGCGGCAGCAAAAATGCGGCCGAATAAAGGATCAGCACTTTCGACAGGATGTGGACGACAGGCAATATTTGCGACATGAGTCGATTGGTGCGTGGCGTTTACCCCTTCCGCTTGCGGGGGGGTGGGCTGGATAAAAAAGCGCAGTCTCGTTGCGGCAGACCGGTTTCGGTTAGCGCGATGTTACCAGCGCCCGCCCTCAGCCACGCCAGAAGGCGCGGGTGAACAACACAAATACGGTGATCAGCTCGAGCCGCCCAAGCAGCATGGTGAATGAAAGGGCCCAGGTCTGGAAGTCGTTGAGGCCGGCGTAATTCGTTCCCGGACCGACCTCGTTGAGTCCGGGGCCGGCGTTGTTGATGCAGGCAATGACGGCAGAAAACGCGCTGATGAAATCGAGCCCGCTGGCCAGCAGCAGCAGCGTCATCGTTACGATGGTGGCGATGTACATCATGACGAAGGCCTGGATCGCGAACACGATCTGGTTGGGCACGGCCTGGCCGCCGATCTTGACCGGCAGAAGGGCGGCGGGATGTAGTTGGTGTTCCAGTTCGCGCACGTCCTGACGGAGCATCAGTACCGTGCGGATCATTTTCAGACCGCCGCCGGTGGAACCGGAACTCGCGGTGACACAGCTCAACAACAGCATCCACATCGGCGCAAAGATCGGCCAGCTGTTGAAGTCGGTGCTGGCAAAGCCGCAATCGGTGGCGAGCGAGACCAGGTTGAAGCTGACATGGCGCAGGGCCGTCAGAAACTCCGGATACACGCCGGCCTGCCACACATACAGGCTGATGCCGAGACAGCTCGCGATCACCAGTCCGAGCGTACCGGCCACCTCGGGATCATGCCGGTAGGCCGAAAGGCTGCGCTGGCGGAAGGCCAGAAAATGGGTGACGAAATTGAGCGCCGCCGCCAGCATGAAGAAAATCAGCACTGCCTCGATCAGCGGCGAATCGAAATAGCCGACGCTGGCGTCGTGGGTGGAAAAGCCGCCCAGACTCAACGTGGCGAAGGCGTGGCAGACTGCGTCGAACCAGTTCATGCCGGCAAATTTGAGCGCCAGCACGCAGAGCGCTGTGAGCGCGGCGTACATCGCCCACAGCAGCTTGGCGGTGTCGGCGATGCGCGGGGTGAGCTTGCTGTCCTTGATCGGCCCCGGCAATTCAGCCTTCAGCAGCTGTCGGCCGCCGATTCCCAGCAGCGGCAGGATCGCTACTGCCAGCACGATGATACCCATGCCGCCCAGCCACTGCAGCAGGTGCCGCCACAGGTTGAGCGAAGGCGGCAGGGTGTCGAGCCCGCTCATCACGGTGGCGCCGGTGGTGGTGAGCGCCGAAATGGTCTCGAAATAGGCGTCGGTGAAGCCCATTTCCGGCGCATAGATCATGAAGGGCAAGGTGGCGAAGGCGGGCAGGCCGGTCCACACCAGCAGCACCAGCAGAAAGCCGTCGCGCACCTTGAGCTCGCGCTGCCAGCGCCGCCCGACCAGCCATAAGACAAAACCGGCGGCCAGCGTCACGACAAAGGATTCGTCGAACGCATGCTGCGCCGCATCGTGTGCAAAAAACGCCGTCGCCAGCGGCGCCAGCATGGCGAAGGAAAAAATCAGGATCACCGGACCGAGCACATGCAGCAGAGGCGCGAGACGGTGCATGGAAACTCAGAAGAATCCGAAACCGACCTGGAACAGCTTTTCGACCTTGGGAATGATGCGTTTGTTGAGCGCGAAGACGATGAGATGATCCTCCGCCTCGATCAGGGTATCGTGGTGCGCGATGATGACTTTTTCGCCGCGGATGATGGCGGCGATTGACGAGCCCTCCGGCAACGCCACGTCGCCGATGCGACGTCCCACCACCTTGGAGGTCTTCAAATCGCCATGAACAACGATTTCAAGCGCCTCGGCCGCGCCGCGCCGCAGCGAATGCACCGTCACCATGTCGCCACGGCGGATCTTCGACAGCAGCGGGCCGACCGTCGCCTGCGCCGGCGAAATGGCAATGTCGATCTCGCCGCCCTGCACCAGATTGACGTAGGCCGAACGGTTGATCAGGGCAATCACCCGCTTCGCGCCCATGCGCTTGGCCAGCAGCGCCGACATGATGTTGTCCTCATCGTCGTTGGTGAGCGCGCAGAACACGTCCATCGACTCGATGTTTTCCTGCTCCAGCAGGTCCTCGTCGGTAGCGTCGCCGCACAGCACCAGCGTCCGGTGCAGCTTTTCGGCCAACAGTGTGCAGGTGACCTTGTTGTGGTCGACCAGCTTGACCTCGTAATCGAGCTCCAGGCTCGCCGCCAGGCGCCGCCCGATATTGCCGCCGCCGGCAATCATGACCCGCTTGACCGGGCGCTCCATGCGCCGCAGCTCGCGCATGACGGCAGAAATATCCTGCTTGCGAGCGAGAAAAAAAACCTCGTCTTCCGGCTCGACGACGGTGATGCCCTGCGGCACGATGCCATGATTGCGTCGGTAGATCGCCGCCACCCGGACGTCGATATCCGGCATGTGGCGACGCAGGTCCTGCAATTCGTGGCCGATCAGTGGCCCGCCGTGATAGGCGCGCACCGCCACCAACCGCACCTTGCCGCCGGCGAAATCCAGCACCTGCAGCGCTTCTGGGTGCTCGATCAGGCGGCGCAGGGTTTCGGTGACCTCCTGCTCGGGGCTGATGACATGATCGACGCCGAAATGTTCGGCAAGAAAGCCGACCTCTGTTTCCAGGAAATCGGCCGAACGGAGCCGCACGATGCGCGTTGGCACATTGAACAGAGTCGACGCGATACGGCACGCCACCAGGTTGGTCTCGTCGCTCTGGGTGACCGCCACCAGCATGTCGGCATCGTCCGCGCCGGCCATTTTCAGGATCGAGGGATGGGCGGCATGGCCGCGCACAGTGCGCAGATCGAAGCGATCCTGCAGCAGCGCCAGCCGCTCGACATCCAGGTCGACCACGGTGATGTCGTTGCTTTCGATAACCAGGCTTGCGGCCAGGTTGGCGCCGACCTGGCCGGCGCCGAGAATGATGATTTTCATGATGGGGGGGGCAAGGGATGAGGAATGAGACTGGAACCCGAGGCCTTGCTTCTTGCCGGGAGCCGCTCGCCTCTCACGCCTGACGCCTCGCTCATGTCACAGGTCTTCGTCGAGGCGTCGTCCATGCCGGATGTTCAGCTGTTTGAGCTTGCGGTAGAGGTGGGTGCGTTCCAGCCCCGACTTGTCGGCGACCCGGGTCATGCTGCCGCCTTCCTGCTGGATCAGGTGCTCGAAATAGATGCGCTCGAAAGCGTCGCGCGCCTCGCGCAGCGGAATGTCAAGCGGGATGCCGTGGGCCACCGCGGGGGTCGACTGCTTCATCGGAGCCAGCACGCGATTGACGTCGGCAGCGTCGATTTCGCTCGCCAGCGCGGTGACTGCCAGCGTGCGCACCACGTTGTGGAGCTGCGGCAGGTTGCCCGGCCAGTCGAAGTTGCGCAGCTGATTCAGGGCCGGCGTGGTCAGGCGCCGCACCGGGCAAACGCCTTCCTCCACCAGCTGCGCCAGCATGAAGTTGGCAATTTCGGGCACGTCCTCGCGATGCTCGCGCAACGGCGGCACCTGAATGGCCAGGCTGGACAGGCGGTAATACAGGCGATTGTCGAATTCGCCCGCCACCACCATGGCGTCGAGGCTGCGCCTGGCCGCGCACACCAGGCGCGCGCCGCTGCCCTCGATACGGTCGAGCAGCAGCCCCAGGCCTTTCTGCTCCAGACGCGCCAGCTCGCACACTTCGGGTAGATAGAACGTGCCGTTGCCGAGTGCCTCGACAAAACCAAGCGGATCGGACACCAACCGCGCGCGATCCTTGACCTCGACCCACGGACTGGCGGGCTGGTGCAGGAAACGGGCACAGATTTCAAAGCCGCTACCGGTCTCGCCCTGCAGCAGGACGGGCGCGGTATTGCTGGCAATCTGGGTGAGGCGTTTTTTCAGTTCGAGGATCAGCGGGCTGCGGCCGAGCGCCGACAGATCCATGCCAGGCATGCGGCGGGGCAGGGCGACGCCGCGCTTGATCGCCTTGCTGACGGTATCGATCAGCTTGGCCAGCGAAACCGGCTTTTCCAAAAAATCGGTGGCGCCAAGCCGGGTGGCTTCGACCGCGGTATCGATGGTGCCGTGGCCGGACATCATCACCACCGGCATAGTGAGCTGGCCGCCGGCCGCCCATTCCTTCAGCAGCGTCACGCCATCGGTATCGGGCATCCAGATGTCGAGCAGGACCAGATCGGGACGCCGCAGGGCGCGGAAGGCGCGCGCTGCTTCCGCGTTTTCCGCCAGGTGCACGTCGTAGCCCTCGTCGGTGAGAATTTCCGACAACAACTCACGAATGCCCACTTCGTCATCGACAACGAGAATATGCCCGCTCACGCTTGCTCCCCGGCTGCATTGAAAACAGGCAGTGCGATGCGGATGGCGGCACCGCCCGATTTGAGGTTTTCAATCTGGATTTTGCCATGATGTTCTTCGACGATCTTTTTGACGATGGCCAGGCCCAGACCCGTTCCCTTGGCCTTGGTGGTTGCATAGGGCTCGAACAGCCGCGTCATCAGGTGCTCCGGAAGCCCGGCTCCATTGTCCGTTACGGTCAAATAAACAGCATCGTTATCAAGGTGCGTGCCGACCTCGACCCTCGGCGCGGAATGGCCGGTCAGCGCATCCTGCGCATTTTGCAACAGATTATGAATCACTTGACGCAATAATGTGGAGTCGCCCGCGATGCGCGGCAGGCCAGCATCGAGATTCAGCCGCAGCCCGAGCGCCCTGGCGTCGTACAGCGCCAGCACTTCGCGCACCAGCGCATTCAGATCGGTTGCCTCGAGCCGGGCGCGCGGCATCCGCGCATAGTTGGCGAAAGCATCGACCATGCTTTTCATTGCAGCGACCTGGTTGACGATGGTTTGCGTGGCGCGTGCCAGGAATTCAGCGTCCGCCGCTTCCAGTCGGCCATTCAGCTTGCGCGCGATGCGCTCAGCCGACAACTGGATCGGGGTGAGCGGATTCTTGATCTCGTGCGCCAGCCGGCGCGCCACCTCGCTCCAGGCGGCATTGCGCTCGGCGTCGATCAGCTTGGTGACGTCATCGAACACCAGCACGTAGCCGCGCTCGACTCCGGGCGGCAGGCGGGTGCCGCGCAGCAGCAGCGACTGGTTGCCGCCGTAACCCGCATAGTCGATCTGTTCCTGCCATTCGCCTTCGTGTTCGGCAAAACGCGCCGCAACCGTGGCCCCGAACGCATGCAACGCCTCGTCCGGCTGCCCCAGTTCGGCAAGCGGGTGGGCGTCGAGCGCAGCACCCGCCACCCCGAGAATCTGCGCGGCTGCGCCGTTCACGGTGCGCACCCGCAGCGCGTCGTCGAGCACCACCACGCCAGACGACAGGCTGGCCAGCACGCGCTCCAGAAAGGCCTTGGCCTGCTCGGTCTGCTGATGGTTCCGCGCGACCTGTTCGCGCGCCTCGGACAGCTGGCGCGTCATGCGGTTGAACGACTGGATCAGTACGCCCAGCTCGTCGCGGCTCTTCACCGACGGCATCTGCGAGAAATCGCCCTTGGCCACGGCGCGGGTGCCGCGCGCCAGCGAGCGCAGCGGTGCGCCAAGGCGCTCCGACAGCAAATAGGCGATGACAAGGGTCATCAGCAGCGCCAGCATCAGGGTCAGCGTCAACGCCACACCGTAGATGCGCTTCAGCCCCAGCCGCGACACAGCGATCTGCTGGTATTCCTGGTACGCCAGCTGAACCGCCTGCGCGTCGCGCGCCAGACCGGCGGGCACCGGCTGCACCAGCTGCAGCACGCGCGTTTCGCCGGCCAGCGCGCTGGTATACACCGGCACGATGACGCGCATGATGAGCCCGCGCTCGGCCATTTCCTCGATCCGGCTGTAGGGCTGCTGCTGGCGCACCTGCCACAATACGCTGCGCTCGGGCAGCACCGGTAACAGGGTGCCGCGCTCACCGCTGAGGTGGGCAATGACGCCGCCGCGTTCGTCGAACAGGGTCAGCTCCTGCACCGCGCTCTGCTCGCGCAGAATCGACAGGCTGGTAATGGTCGAGCCGATACCCTCGTCCGACAGGGTCAGCGCCATGCGCTGGGCTTTTTTGCCCAGCTCGCGCAGCAGGTCGTCGAGCGCGGCGTGACCGAGATTGACGCCGGAGGTCAGTGCGTTGTCGACCCGCACGTCGAACCAGGTCTCGATCGAACGGTTGAGAAAGAACACCGAGGCACCATACACCACCAGGCCGGGCAGCATGGCGACGACGCTGAACATCAGCAGCAATTTCAAGGTGAGCTTGGCGCCGAACACCCCGCGGCGGATACGTTTTTGCAGCCACCACAAGCGCCAGCCTAGCAGCGCCAGCAGCGCCACGCCAAGCACGCCGCCACCGATGAACAGGGTGGGCAGGGTGTCGGAGAGGAGGCTGCTGCCGCTGCTGGCATCGAATAGCAGGAACAGCAACACAATGCCCATGATCAGGGCGGCGACAATCAGACTTCGCATCAGGGCAAAGGGGGTGGGGCAGGCAAAGCGGGCGCCTCAAACGACCAGTCGTACCACGGGGTGGAGAATTCCCATTTGTCGCTGGTGACCGCGCCGATAGACAGCGGCTTGGGCAATTGTGCGGTGTCGAGACGCAGGCGCAGGCGGGCGTCGTAATGCTGCCCGGTTTTAAGCGCGCCGCGCTCCAGCACCTGCCAGCTTTCCACCCGCCCCAGCAAGGCCAGCGCTTCGTCCAGCGTGGCGGTAGTCTGCGTGGTGTAGCCGGTTTCAACGACATAGCGGCGCAGCAGCAGGTGGTAATAAATCCGCATCTTGCGAACCGGCTCGGCAATGCTTTCGTCAAACCACCAGTTACGCGGCCGGGTCAGTTCCAGGTTCAGCTGGAAATATAGATTGATGCCGCGGGTCAGCGCGTCTTCCAGAGTCGGGTTGAGTACGACATCGATGTCCGCATCCAGCACATAACCTTGTGGCGAGGCCTGGATAACCGCCTGCCTGACCGCGCCCTTGTCGCTGGCCAACGCGCTGCCCACGCCCAGCCAGCAGCCCAGCCACAGCGCCGCCAGCCAGCGCAAAGCCGGTTCAGGTCTTGCGCAGCAGGGCGTAAAAAAAGCCATCATGCTCGGCAGCGGGCAGCAACGACCCGTCGGACAAAGGTTCAGGAAGCGGACAGCGTTCGGCGTCTCCCACGTGGCGCGCCAGAAACGCACGCACCTGCCCGTCATTTTCTTCATTGAAGACCGAACAGGTTGCGTAGAGCAATGTACCACCCGGGGCCAGCAGCCGCCAGAGCGCCTCCAGCATCACGACCTGCTGCGCGGCAAATTGCGCGATGTCGTCGGGACGGCGCAACCACTTGATGTCGGGGTTGCGGCGCACCACACCGGAGGCGCTGCACGGCACGTCGGCCAGGATGCGATCGAACGGCCGGCCATCCCACCAGGCCTCGGGTTGCGCAGCATCGCCCTGAATGAGCGTGGCGGCGAGTTGCAGCCGCTTGAGGTTTTCCTCCACCCGCGCCAGCCGCGTGACGTCAAGGTCGAGCGCGGTCAGGCTCACATCGGCGCGTTCCAGGATGTGGCCGGTCTTGCCGCCGGGCGCAGCGCAGGCATCGAGCACCCGCAGGGGGTGCGCCGCCAGATGCTCGCTCGGCGGGCGGTCTTGGTGCAGCTCCTGCTCGCCCGGCAGGGGAAAGAGCAGGCGCGCCGCCCACTGCGCGCCGGCGTCCTGCACCGACACGTCGCCCTGATCGAAGCCGGGCAGCGTGTGTACCGGCATCGCCTTGTCGAGGGTGACCGCATCCGGGCCGGTTTGCCGCGCCGGCAGGCCGGCCTCCGCCAGACGCTGCAGGTAGCTCGCCACGTCGCCGTGGCGGCAATTGACGCGCAGGGTGAACGGCGGATGCTGCTGGCTGGCTTCGAGAATGCTCTGCCAGTGCGCCGGATGTGCGGCCTGCAGTTTGGCGATCCACCAGTCGGGGTGCGACCAGCGCGCGCGCGGCTGCTCGTCCGCACGCTTTTCCAGCTCGGCGCGACGGCGCTGAAAATTGCGCAGCACCGCGTTGGCCAGCCCGCGCCGCCAGCCCTCGCCCGCCGCAGTAACCGCGTTGTGCACCACGGCATGCGCCGGCGCCCGGGTGTAGGCCAGCTGGTACAGCGCCACGCGCAGCAGCCAGCCCAGCTCAGGATCGGTCAACGGGCGCTCCAGCAGCGCTTCCAGCCAGGCATCGAGGCGCCCCAGATGGCGCAGGCTGCCATACACGATGTCCTGCAGGGCGCCGCGCTCGCCCGGCGTTTCCAGTTGTTGCAGGCGCCGCGGCAACACCTGGTGCAGTGCCGCGCCGGCAAGCACTTCTTCGAGCGCGCCGGCGGCCAGTTTTTGCAGATCACGCATGGAGGGGCATGCCCCGGTTAGTCGGTTGATTCATGGGATTCCAGCCGCAGCGATAAGCGGCGGATGATAGCAGGCCGGGTGCCAACAGCGGCAGCCCGAAGTTCGGTCTCAGGCGCCGAAACGGGCGCCGGCCGGCAGCGACCGGCCGGCAAGAAACGCCGCAGCCGTCATCCGTTTGCCGCCCGCCGGCTGGATCTCCTGCAAGGCCAGCGCGCCGCTGCCGCAGGCGACCAGCAGCCGGTCTGCCTCCGCCAGCAGCACGGTGCCGGCTTCATCCGATTTTTCATGGGCGGAAGCGCGTAGAAAGTCGGTGTCCTTTGAAGCGCCCGAGCCAGCGACACCGTGCGCCGACCAGATCTTCAGCGGCGCGCCGTCCAGCAGCGTCCATGCGCCGGGCGCCGGATTGTAGGCGCGTACCGCGCGCGCCAGCGCATCGGCGGGCTGGCGCCAGTCGAGCCGGGCTTCTTCCTTGCTCAGTTTGGCGGCATAGGTGGCCTGGGCGTCGTCCTGCGCCTGCGGCACCAGCGCAGGGTAATTCGCCAGCGCCGCGACGATCGCGGCGGCGCCGGCAGCGGCCAGGGTGTCGTGCAGGCTGGCAGCGGTATCGGTTTCAAGGATCGGCACCACCGTTTTGGAGAGCATCGCCCCGGTGTCGAGCCCGGCGTCCATCTGCATGATGGTGATGCCGGTCTCCGGGTCGCCCACCAGGATCGCGCGCTGGATCGGCGCCGCGCCGCGCCAGCGCGGCAGCAGCGACGCGTGGATGTTGAGGCAGCCCAGGCGGGGCAGGTCCAGCACCGCTTGCGGCAGAATCAAGCCGTAGGCGGCAACCACCATGACATCGGCATCCGCCGCGCGCAGTACGGCCTCGGCCTCGGCAGATCTCAGGCTAGCGGGCTGATACAGCGACAGGCCACGCGCCAGCGCCGCCTGCTTGACCGCGCTGGGCGCGAGCTTCATGCCGCGCCCGGCCGGGCGGTCGGGCTGGGTCAGCACCAGGACGATATCGTGCCCGGCGTCCGCCAGGGCGTTGAGGGCGGCCGCCGCAAACGGCGGCGTGCCGGCAAAGACGATGCGCACGGGCCGGCTCAGAGCGACGCGCGCACCGGCGCGGCGTCGGGCCGGTGTTCGCGTGCCTGCTTGGCCAGTTTGGCCCTGATGCGGTTGCGTTTGAGGTTGGACAGATAATCGACGAATATCTTGCCCATCAGGTGATCCATTTCATGCTGGATGCATACCGCCAGCAGGCCGTCGGCGTCCAGCTCGAAAGACTTGCCAACATGATCGAGTGCGCGCACGGTGACGCGCTCGGCGCGCTGGACCCGGTCGAAAACGCCCGGCACCGACAGGCAGCCTTCCTCGCTTTCTTCACGGCCCGCCTGGGCGACGATTTCAGGATTGATGAAGACGCGCAGCGCATCATGGGTTTCGGAAATATCGATGATAATGATGCGCTCGTGGACGTTGACCTGGGTCGCCGCCAAGCCGATTCCGGGGGCCGCGTACATGGTCTCGGCCATGTCGTCGACCAGTTTGCGGATGCGCGCGTCGACTGTGGCCACCGGCTTGGCAACGGTGTGCAGGCGAGCGTCGGGATAATGCAGGATATCGAGTCTGGCCATAAATAAGGTTTACGAATGAAGGGGCTGGGTGCACACTTTGATGCGAAATCCGCATCCAAATTCGCAACGCCCTAAATATAAGGTGGTGGATAGCCGTAAGCTAAGCGCACAGTATATTTTCAACGCAAAATTAGACAAGATTAAAGTGGAGGGTTCCCCCGTGCGTCAATTCGTTATTACTCTTGCCCTGTTGCTGGCGATGCCTGCGTTGGCGGACACCCTGAAACTGCAGGACAACGCACCCGACACCTATGTCGTGGTCAAGGGCGACACCTTGTGGGACATCTCCGGGCGTTTTCTCAAGGATCCGTGGCGCTGGCCGCAAATCTGGAACCTGAATCGCGAAGCGATCAAGAATCCGCACTGGATCTATCCCGGTGACCTCGTTGTGCTCGACCGCAGCGGCAAGGAACCGCGGCTGTCGCTGGTCAAGGGCGGCAACGGCCTGCCGACGGTCAAGCTGTCGCCCGGCGTCCGCGCAACCAACATCGGAGATGACGCCATTCCCGCCATTCCGATCAATGCCATCCACGCCTTTTTGAACCAGCCGCTGCTGGTCAGCCATGACATGCTTGAAAAAGCACCGCAAATCATCGGCACCAACGAGGAGCGTGTCATCATGACCCCCGGCGATACCGTTTACGCGACCAGCGATGAATCGGGCACCACGCGGTGGCAGGTTTATCGCAAAGGCCAGGCCCTGACGAATCCGGACGATGGCGAACTTCTCGGCCATGAAGCGGAATATCTGGGCGATGCGGAAACCGTGGCGCCTGGCAATCCGCAAAAATTGCGGATCACCCGGGTTAGCCAGGAAATCCTCCCCCAGGACAAGCTGATCCCGGCCCGGGAAGATACGCAGTTCGAGTTTGTGCCGCATGCGCCGGAAAAGCCGATTTCCGGCAAGGTAATTTCTGCCTACGGTGTGACGGGACTCGCAAATTCGGGACGTTACCAGACCGTCGTCATCAATCGCGGCACTCAAGACGGCCTCGAACCGGGCCATGTGCTGGCCGTTTACCGCGCTGGTAAAGTGGTAAAAATCGACAAGGCCGGGCACCAGCGCTGGGTTTATCTGGATTCCGGCTGTATCAAGCCCGGAGAAGAAGTCAGCTTCGACCAGTTTTACCAGCCCGGCAAGGTCATGGAAGACTGTAATCCAAGTGCAGAAGTGCAAGCAGGCCCATGGGCCTACCTGGACGTGGGCTGCCTGAAACCGGGCAAGAAGGTCAGTTTCGACCAGTTCTTCGAACCCAGGGAAACCTACGATCAGGGGTGCACGAACAAAAAACAGGCCGAATCGGTGCAGCTTCCGGATGCGCGGACAGGCCTGGTCATGGTGTACCGTGTGTTCGACCGCGTGTCTTACGCGCTCATCATGCAGTCCGAGCGGCCGGTCTACCTGCTCGACACGGTGAAAAACCCCTGAGCATGCGCGCGCCCGAAAGACGTCTCGAGCGTGCCTGACGCCTGGCTGCGCCTCGCCCTCGCTCCGGGCGTCGGCAACACCAGCCTGATCCGCCTGCTGACGGCCTTCGGTTCCCCGGAGGCCGTTTTGGCGTCCGGGCGCGGTGCGCTGGCGGCGCATCTTTCCCGCGCACAATGCGATGCACTGCTGGGCGAACCCGACACCGCGCTGCTTGACGCCGCTCACGCCTGGCTCGCCCGGCCCGGCAACAGCCTGATGACGCTGGCGGACGAGGATTATCCGAAAAGCCTGTTCGAGATTGCCGATCCCCCCGCCCTGCTGTATTGCAAGGGGCGGCGCAGCCTGTTGAATCAGCCCTGCCTCGGCATCGTCGGCAGCCGCAACGCCACGCCGCAGGGCGTACGCGACGCCGAGGCCTTCGCCCACGCGCTGTCCGACGCCGGCCTCACCGTCGTCAGCGGGCTGGCACTCGGCATCGACGCCGCCGCGCACCGCGGCGGGCTGGCCGGCGCCGGCTCGAGCATTGCCATCATCGGCACCGGTCTCGACCGCATTTATCCCGCGCGTAACAAGGCACTGGCGCACCGGCTGGCCGAAAACGGGCTGATCGTGTCTGAGTTCGCGCTCGGAACGGCTCCTCTGCCCGGCCACTTTCCGCGCCGCAACCGGCTGATCAGCGGCTTGAGCCGCGGCGTGCTGGTGGTGGAAGCCGCGCCCAACAGCGGTTCGCTGATCACCGCCCGAGTGGCGACCGAACAGGGGCGCGAGGTGTTCGCCATTCCCGGTTCGATCCATTCGCCGCTGGCGCGCGGCTGTCATGCCTTGATCAAACAGGGCGCCAAACTGGTCGAATCCGCCGCCGACATTCTCGACGAACTGGCGTGGCAGCAGCGGCTGGCACCGCCGGTGCTGCGCCAAGACCGCCCGCAGGACGAGCGTCAGACGGCGCACCCCTTGCGGGTGCCGGCCGAAACCCTGTCAGACCCGATACTGGATGCACTGGACGGCGCGCCGACCACCCTCGACGCGCTGACACAAAGAACCGGGTTGACGCTGGAAGCGCTTTCAGCGAAGCTGTTGGCGCTTGAACTGGACGGGCGGATTGCACCCTTGCCCGGTGGGCGTTACCAAAAAATTCACTGACACTATGCTCGACATCCTGGTTTACCTCTACGAAAGCTTCCGCATGGCGGAACTGGCGCCCGACCGCGACGCGCTGGAAAAGCGCCTGTTTGCCGCCGGTTTCGAAGAAGCCGACATCAACGCCGCGCTCGACTGGTACGCCAACCTCTCCGGCAGCGCCACCCACGAACGGCTGGCACTGGCCTTCGACCGTCATTACGCGCCCGAGGAGCTGGAGCGCCTGAACGACGCCTGCCGCAACGAACTGACCTACCTGGTCTGCGCGCAGGTACTCGACCCCGAATCGCGCGAATGGGTGATTTCCGGCCTGATGGCGCTGGGCGGCGAAGACATCGAACCCGACCACGTGCGCTGGATGACCCTGATCGTGCTGTGGAGCCGCGGACTGATCGAACATTTCACCCACCTGGAAGACATGCTGCTGAACCACGAGCCAGGACGTCTACATTAATAAAGTAAAACCATGTCCAAACTCGTCATCGTCGAATCGCCGTCCAAATCCAAAACGCTGAAAAAATACCTCGGCGCCGACTACGACATCCTCGCCAGCTACGGTCACGTACGCGACCTGGAGCCGAAAACCGGCGCGATCGATACCGAAAATTTCACCATGAAATACCAGGTCATCGAGCGCAACGCCAAACACGTCGAGGCCATCGTCAAGGCCGCCAAAAAGGCCGACGAAGTGCTGCTGGCAACCGACCCGGACCGCGAAGGCGAGGCGATTTCCTGGCATATCAGCGAAATCCTCAAGGAGCGCAAGGTCAAGACGCCGATGAAGCGGGTGGCGTTTTACGAGATCACCGAATCCGCCGTCCAGGACGCGGTGCGCAATCCGCGCGAGATCGCGACCGACCTGGTCAACGCACAGCAGGCACGCCGTGCGCTGGACTATCTGGTGGGCTTCAACCTGTCGCCACTGCTGTGGCGCAAGATCAGCCCCGGTTTGAGCGCCGGCCGCGTGCAGTCGCCCGCCCTGCGCATGATCGTCGAGCGCGAGCTGGAGATCGAGGCTTTCGTGCCGCGCGAATACTGGACGCTGCATCTCGATACCCACAAGGGCGCGCAGGCCTTCATGGCCAAGCTCACTCACTTCAAGGGCGAAAAGATCGAGCAGTTCACGGTCGAGCACGAAGCGCGCAGCACGGAATGGCTGGCGATGCTGGAGGGCCGCGATGCCACGGTGATGCGCATCGAAAAGAAGCGCCGCGCGCGCCATCCCGGCGCCCCGTTCACCACCTCGACGCTGCAGCAGGCCGGGGTGCGCCAGCTTGGCATGACCACCGACCGCGTGATGCGCACCGCGCAGCAGTTGTATGAAGGCATCGACCTCGGCGAAGGCCCGGTCGGCCTTATCACCTACATGCGGACCGACTCGGTCAATCTGGCGCAGGAAGCAATCACCGACATCCGCAAGTATGTGGGCGCCAACTTCGAAAAAGATTACCTGCCGCCAGCCGCCATTGCCTACAGGGCCAAAACCAAGAACGCGCAGGAAGCCCACGAAGCCGTGCGTCCGACCGCGGTGGTCCGCACGCCGGAAGCGGTCAAGCCATTTCTTTCACCCGACCAGGCACGGCTCTACGAACTGATCTGGAAGCGCACCGTCGCCTGCCAGATGACACCGGCGCAGTTCGACACCGTTGCCGCCGACATCACGGTGGGCGAAGGCACCTTCCGCGCAACCGGGCAGACGCTGGCGTTCGCCGGTTTTCTTGCCGTCTACCAGGACGATGAGGAAGAGGCGGAGTCCAAGCTGCCCGCGCTGATCGAGGACGAAACCCTGCCGGTCGACAGGCTCTACGGCGAACAGCACTTCACCCAGCCGCCGCCGCGCTACACCGAAGCCAGCCTGGTGAAGGTACTGGAGGAATACGGCATCGGCCGCCCGTCCACCTATGCCAGCATCATTTCCACCCTGCAGGACCGCGAATATGTAGTGCTGGAAAAGAAGCGCTTCCAGCCGACCGATGTCGGCCGGCTGGTCAACTGCTTCCTTACCCGTCATTTCGGCCACTACGTCGACTACGACTTCACCGCCAGACTGGAAGACAAGCTTGACGATGTGTCGAATGGCAAGCGCGAGTGGACGGGCCTGTTGGGCGAGTTCTGGGGCGCATTCGACGGCGACCTCAAAGCCAAGCAGAGCGTCGAGCGCGGCTGCCCGATTTCGGAGGCCTGCCCCAAGTGCGGCAAACCGCTGTTCATGCAGGCAAGCAAGCGCGGCCTCTTTATTGGCTGTTCCGGCTACCCGGAATGCGATTACACACGGCCGCTGCATGCGGCCACCGCGGAGGGCGACAACATCCTGGGCCAGGACCCGGCCAGCGGGCTCGATGTCAAGCTGCTTTCCGGCCGCTTCGGTCCCTATGTGCAGATCGGCGAGATGCCGGAGGACAAGAAGGCGCCGAAGCCTCGCCGCGCGTCGTGGCCGAAGGAAATCCCGCTGGAAAACGCGACACTTGAACTGGCGCTGAAATTCCTCTCGCTGCCGCGCGAGGTCGGCCATCACCCGGTTACCGGCCTGCCGATCGTCGCCAACAACGGTCGTTTCGGCCCCTATCTGCTGCACGACGACAAGTTCAAGTCGATTCCCAAGACCGACAGCGTGTATGAAATCGACCTGCCGCGTGCACTCGAAGTGCTGGTGATGGAGCGCGCGCCGCGCGGTGCCGATTCAGCCGCCTCGCTGCTGAAAAACCTTGGCCCGCACCCGGAGGATGGCAAGGACATCACCGTGCGCAGCGGCCGCTATGGCCCCTACGTGAAGCACGGCAGCACCAACGCCACCCTGCCCAAGGACATTACGCCGGAAGAGATCACCCTGGACGAGGCGCTCGAGCTGATCGCCGCGCGCGTCGCCAAAGGGCCGGTCAAGAAACCAGTAAAAAAGGCCGCCACCAAACCCGCGGCGGCGAAGAAACCAAAAGCCGCCGATGCGGCCGCAGCGAAAAAACCCGCCGTTAAAAAGGCGGCCACCAAAAAAACCATCGTCAAAAAGCCCGCCAGCAAAAAAACCTCCGTATGAGTTCGCCCCCCATCCTGCTCATGGTTAATGCCTTCATCGGCACGGCCAGCTACAAAAAACTGTATCAGGAACTGGGGTACGCAGTCGTTACCGAATGGTCGGAGCGCCGTGCCATCAGTCTGGTGCGCAAAACGCCGCCCGCCGTGATCGTGGCTGATTTTTACCACCAGGCCGATTTCCGCGACCGCCTCTCCAACCTCGAATCCCTGCTGGCCACGGCGCAAAGCATACCGAATACCCGTATCCTGGTTTTTTATGAAACGGCTCACCAGGCTGTGCTGGACAAAGTCAGCGCCCGTCTCCGCATCGACGCCGCCTTCTCCCTGCCGGTTCAGGAAGAACAACTGCGCACCACCCTGCGGGCCTGGCTTGGCAACACCGCGCCACCTTGAACCGGAATTAAACTTTTATTGGGGTTGCCCATTAAACCTCCGCCTTCTGTGGAGACGATCGATCATGCTGCGTTTAGTCATCCTGCCCCTGCTTCTGGCGTCTTCATTTGTGACCCGTCCTGAACTGAGTTGACACCTTTTCATGAAGAAAAGGGGACGTCAGATGGACACAGGGGTTAAACGGACACAGCGAAACTACAGGATCATACGTCCAGGTTGCGCACGCCAAGGGCGTTTGTCTCGATGAAAGCGCGGCGCGGCTCGACTTCGTCTCCCATCAGTGTGGTAAAAATCTGGTCGGCTGAAATCACATCCTCGATCTGCACTTTCATCAACCGGCGCACCTTGGGGTCCATGGTGGTTTCCCATAACTGTGCAGGGTTCATTTCCCCCAGACCCTTGTAGCGCTGGATGCTCATTCCGCGTTTGACCTCGGCCAGGAAAAAGTCCATGGCCTCGCGGAAACTTTGCACCGGCATTTCCTTCTCGCCCCGCTTGGCACGAGCACCCTGGCCTATCAGATCGCGCAACAGATCGCCAACCTTGACAAGCTGGTTGTAATCGCCAGATTCGAGCAGATCCGCCTCAAGGAAATTGACATAGGTATTGCCATGCGAATGACGGGTGATACGCAGACGATGACTGTCAGTTTCACTGATGAATTCGGCAGCTATTTCATATTTCTGCGCATCCAGCGCAGCGCCCAGGCTCGCCTCGCTCTGCATGGCGGCGCCACTGTCTTCCAGACTCAAACGCGAAATTCGCATTAAGGCCTGCAGCACGTCGTTGGGTAGCAGGCGTGCCAGGCGTTCGCATACAGCCTCGGCAAGGAAGTATTCGCGCGCCAGCGCTTCCAGTGCTTCCCCCACAATCGGCATGGCGCCATCCATCGGGGTCAGTTCGGCGTCTTTCATCGCCTCGGCCATCAGGTGTTCCTTGAACGCGTGTTCATCCTTGATGTAGCGTTCGGACCGCCCGTGCTTGACTTTGTACAGCGGTGGCTGGGCGATATATATGTGGCCGCGCTCGACCAGCTCCGGCATCTGGCGATAGAAAAAAGTCAGCAGCAGGGTACGGATATGCGCGCCATCGACGTCGGCGTCAGTCATGATGATGATGCGGTGGTAGCGCAGCTTGTCGGGGTTGTAATCGTCCTTGCCGATGCTGGTGCCGAGCGCAGTGATCAGGGTGGCGATCTCCTGGCTGCCGATGACCTTGTCGAAGCGTGCGCGCTCGACGTTGAGGATCTTACCCTTGAGCGGCAGAATAGCCTGAAACTTGCGATCGCGTCCCTGCTTGGCCGAGCCGCCGGCCGAATCGCCTTCAACCAGGTAAATTTCGCACAGCGAGGGGTCTTTTTCCTGGCAGTCGGCCAGCTTTCCGGGCAGGCCCAACCCGTCCATGACGCCTTTGCGGCGCGTAATTTCTCGCGCCTTACGCGCGGCGTCGCGCGCACGGGCGGCATCGATAATCTTGCCACACACAATTTTGGCGTCACTGGGGTTTTCCTGCAGAAATTCTGCAAGCTTCTGTCCGACGATTTCCTGCACTACCGGCTGCACTTCGCTGGACACCAGCTTGTCCTTGGTCTGCGACGAGAATTTTGGATCGGGAACCTTGACCGACAGCACGCAAGATAAGCCTTCGCGCATATCGTCACCGGTAGTTTCGACCTTGGCTTTTTTTGCCAGCTCGTTTTCTTCGATGTATTTATTCAATACCCGCGTCATCGCCATGCGCAGGCCAGTCAGATGGCTGCCGCCATCGCGTTGCGGGATATTGTTGGTGAAGCACTGCACCGTTTCGGAATAGCTGTCGTTCCACTGCATGGCGACTTCAACGGTCATGCCGTCCTTTTCGCCAATTGCGCTGAATATCTTGGGATGCAACACCGTTTTAACCCGGTTGATATATTCGACGAAGCCCTTGACGCCGCCAGAATGTGCGAAGTTCTCACTCTTTCCGTCGCGATGATCGATCAACTCGATCTTCACGCCATTGTTAAGAAACGACAACTCACGAATGCGCTTGGCAAGAATATCGTAGTGAAATTCCACGTTGCCGAAAATTTCATCGTCGGCTAAAAAGTGCACTTCTGTACCGCTATTTTCCGTGTCGCCGACGATTTTCATCGGAGAAACCTCGACTCCTTTCTGGGTTTCGATTTCTCGATTTACGATCTTGCCGCGATTGAATTCCATCAGGTGTTTCTTGCCATCGCGGCGAACGATCAGCTTCAGCCATTTCGACAGGCCGTTGACACACGACACGCCAACGCCATGCAGCCCTCCCGACACTTTGTAACTGTTCTGGTTGAACTTGCCGCCGGCGTGCAACACCGTCATGACAATTTCTGCCGCGCTGCGCCTGGGCTCATGCTTGTCGTCGAACTTGATGCCGACCGGTATGCCGCGCCCATTGTCGGTAACCGAGATGGAGTTGTCTGGGTGGATAATGACCTTGATATCGTCGCAATAGCCGGCCAGCGCCTCATCAATGGCGTTGTCCATCACTTCGAACACCATGTGATGCAAGCCGGTGCCGTCGGAGGTATCGCCTATGTACATGCCGGGCCGCTTACGCACCGCTTCCAGACCTTCCAGCTGCTGAATGCTGTCTTCGTCGTAACCGCCATTCGAGTTATCGGGCTTCGCGTTTTCGGGCTTGTCGCTCATGGTGTTCCTGTCGGCTGTTGCATAAAGTTTGAAGAGAAATCTTCCGGCTCGGATACGCGATTAAATTCTCATCGGCATCACGACGTACTTGAAACCTGCTTCATCTTCACTGGTCAGCAGCATGCTGCTGTTGGCGTCGCCCAGCGATAGGGTGATTTCTTCGCTATTGAGCGCGCCCAGGCCATCAAGCAGATAAGTTACGTTGAAGCCGACATCCAGCGGATCGCCATCGTAACTAACTTCGATTTCGTCGGCCGCTTCTTCCTGTTCGTTGTTGTTGCAGACGATGCCCAATGTATTCTCACTCATCACCAGGCGCACGCCGCGGAATTTCTCATTGGAGAGAATCGCCGCCCGTTGCAGGGCCTGAATCACGCTCAGTCGATTGGCCTTGAGGTGGCGCGGCTGGCTGGCCGGGATGACACGATGGTAGTCGGGAAATTTGCCGTCAACCACCTTGGTCACCAACTCGGTAGCCGGCAAGGTGATGGTGACCTGGTTGGCGCCGATACGCAGTTCGACCGGATCCTCCACATCGCCCAAAAGTTTGGAAAGTTCGATCACGGTCTTGCGCGGGATGATGACTTCGCGCCCCTCGGCTTCGGTTTCCAGTGCGGTTTCCGCATAGCTCAGACGATGACCATCGGTGGCGACCACGCGCAATTGCTTGCCGTCCAGTACCAACAACATGCCGTTGAGGTAATACCGGATGTCCTGGCTTGCCATGGCGAACTGCACCAGTTGCAACAAGTGTTTCAAGGTTTTTTGCGGCAGCCGGATGGCTTCGCCCAACGCCGCTCCTGTTTCTACCCGAGGAAAATCCGCGGCTGGAAGCGTTTGCAGGGTAAAACGCGACTTGCCCGCACTTACCACAACCTGGCTATCCTTGGTGTCGAGCTTGAGCTTGGCGGCGTCTGGAAGCGCTCGTACGATGTCAAACAGCTTGCGCGCAGCAATGGTGATTGCAAAGTCTTCGCCTGCATCCGTGGTTTCCAGCTGGGTGCTCACCTGTAGTTCCAGATCGGTGGCCAGCACGGTCAACTTGCCGCCTTTTTTCTCGAGCAGAAAATTGGACAGGATCGGCAAGGTATGACGTCGCTCGACGACGCCAACCACAGCGGTGAGAGCAGCCAAAAGAGCGTTGCGTTCGCTTTGTATTAATAGCATTTATATATTCCTGAGAATCATAATAAAGGCGGTCTAAAACTGGGGATAAGCTTTTTTACCTAATAAAAACAACCGCTTGTTATTGGTTTTTGGGTGTGGACAACGCCTTGGCAGAGTGGGACAGGTGGGGATGATTTTTTCTATGCCCCCCGCTTCACATGCTTTATCCACATTTCATCCTCAGCCAGTCAGGCTTTGTAGTAACACCAGATAATCGCGTCCGATGTCGGCTTGTGTCTCGCGCAGCTCGGCTACTTTGCGGCAGGCGTGGATGACCGTGGTGTGGTCGCGGCCGCCGAACGACTCGCCGATTTCCGGCAGGCTCTGGTTAGTGAGTTCTTTTGCCAGTGCCATCGCGATCTGGCGAGGCCGTGCCAGGTTGCGTGTGCGTTTTTTGCAAAACATGTCGGCGACCTTGATCTTGTAAAAATCGGCAACCGTTTTCTGGATGTTTTCAATCGAGACCATGCGCGAGGTCGAGGCGATGAGGTCGCGTAACGCCTCTTTTACCAGTTCCAGCGTAATGGGTTTTTCATGAAAGCGCGAAAAAGCGATCACCCGTTTCAGGGCGCCTTCCAGTTCACGCACATTGGAACGCACCTGCTTGGCGATGAAGAAAGCGACATTTTCGTCAAGTTTGATATTTTCCGCCTGCGCCTTGGCAAGCAGAATGGCCACCCGCATTTCCAGTTCCGGCGGCTCGACGGCAACCGTTAGGCCCCAGGCGAAGCGTGATTTGAGCCGGTCGTCCAGGCCACTGATTTCCTTTGGGAAGGTGTCGCAAGTAATGACGATTTGTTTTTTGTTTTCAATCAGCGAGTTGAAAACGTAGAAAAACTCTTCCTGGGTACGATCTTTTTTGGCGAGGAACTGGATATCGTCGATCAGCAACAAGTCCAGCGACATGTAGCGCCGTTTCAGGTTGTCGAATTGTTTGTTAAGGTAGGCTTTGACCACATCGTCCACATAATCATTGGCATGGATATAACTGATGCGAGCGTTGGGGTTGGCTTGGCGCACGGTGTTGCCGATGGCTTGCAACAGGTGGGTTTTGCCCAGACCCACCCCACCATAAACAAATAGCGGATTATAGGCAATACCGGGATTATTGGATATTTGCAGCGCGGCGGCACGCGCCAATTGGTTGGCGCGCCCAGAGACGAAGTTGTCGAAATTGAACCCGGGGTTGATGCGTAGGCCTATCTGGTCTGGCACAACGGCGCTGGTCGGCGCAACGGTGGCGGGTGCCGTAGCGATCGAAGCAGGGGACGACGGACGGGGGGCGCTTGGTTTTTTTCTCAACGCATAGGTGATGGCGACCGGGTGTGTGTAAAACTCAATCGCCCAGCTATCGATGTGTTCGGCAAATTTCTCGCGCACCCAGTCCATCACGAAATGATTGGGCGCTAGAATGCGCACGTTGCCGTCCGCATCTTCAAATACCAGCGGCTTGATCCACGTACTGAATTGCTGCTGGGTCAGATTGGCGCGGAAACGTTCTTGGCAAAGGTCCCAGAAAGAATCCATAGTCGAGTGTCGGGAAGCGGAAAGCCGCAAGGGATTCAAACACGAAGCTTACTCTCCTTCGACGAGGTTATCCACAGGCACGATGAACTGGATATTATCAGGAGCACCAGTCGAACTTGACATCCCCCCCGCGGAGCGGGTTTAATAAGCGGTTTTTCAACAGATTTTTTGTGTCTGGTCGTCCTGCGCGGGTAGGTTCGGGCGGGCACCTGCCAGAAAGGTATAGTCATGAAACGTACTTATCAGCCTTCCACCGTTCGTCGCAAGCGCACGCACGGTTTTCGCGCACGCATGAAAACCAAGTCGGGTCGGGCCGTGATCAATGCACGTCGCGCCAAGGGCCGCACCCGTCTGGCTGTCTAATCGACACGCTGCCCAACAAGGCGCGTCGCGTGCGCATCATGGATGCGCGCCTGGTAAAAAAAACCGATTTTGACCGGGTGTTTGCCAACAATCAGCGCGCCCGTACAGATTATGTGGTGGTGATGGCACGCCCTAATCAGGTAGGTTACCCGCGTTTGGGAATGGTGATTGCCAAACGCCTGCTTGCGCGTGCGGTGGACCGCAACCGCGTCAAGCGCTGCTTGCGCGAAAGCTTCAGGCAGGCTTTTCCGGAACTTCCCGCGTGCGATTTTGTAGTTCGCCTGATCGCCAAGCCGGTTCCGGGTGAAGAAGCGCGCGATTTGTCACGCACCTTCAAGCGTGCCGGTCTCCGGGCCATGGCAAAATGGCCAACCGCTCCGGCAGGAGAAGCAGCGCCGGAATTCTCCTCCAACTAAACGCGTCCCGTCTCATGGATAACCAGCGGCTGATTCTTTTTATCGTTTTTTCTTTTTCTCTGCTTCTGCTGTGGGAAGCGTGGCAGGATAAAAGTGCGCCACAGCCAACCGTGCCGTCCGCGACAAGCGTACCGGCCACAGGCGTTCCTGCGCCCAGCGAGGCCTTGAAAGCGACTGTGCCACCCGCAACGCCATCAACCGGTTTCGGCAAGGGCGCGCGTGTCGTGGTGGAAACCGATGTCTTGCGCGCGACCATTGATGCCAACGGCGGCGATCTGCGTCAACTGGACTTGTTGAAGTATCACGAAACAGAAGACAAAAATAAGGTCCTCACCCTGTTCGAGGACAATCAGACGCAGCCTTATCTGGCCCAAAGCGGCCTGGTAGGCAAAGATCTGCCGACGCACCGCAGTGTGTATCAGCTCAATTCCGGCACCTATCGCTTGACCGGTGGTGTTGCGCAACTGGAAGTTCCGCTGGTGTGGAACGACCCCGCCAGCGGAATTCGCGTTGAAAAAGATTATATTTTCAAGCGCGGCAGTTATGCGGTTGAAGTCAGAACCCGTGTCACCAACGGCGGCACCAAACCCATCGATTTGACGCCCTACTATCAGTTCACCCGCCACGGCGAAGCACCGCGCGGGGAATCCTTTTTCATCCACTCGTATACCGGCCCGGCTTTCTATACCGATGCCGAGAAATTCAAGAAAGTCACCTTCAAGGACATTCAGTCCGGCAAGGCAGACTTCGAGAAAACCGCTGATAACGGCTGGGTCGGCATGGTGCAGCACCACTTTGTCGCGGCCTGGTTGCCCGAGAACGGGGTCAAGCGGGAGTATTACACCCGCGCCTTGGGCGATGGGCTGTATTCAGCCGGCGTGATTGTGGCCGAAGGCACACTTGAACCCGGCCAGCAGAAGACCTTTACCGTGCCGTTGTATGCTGGACCGCAAACCCAGACAGCGCTGGAAAAAACTGCACCGGGACTCGATCTTACGCGTGACTACGGCTGGCTTACGCCATTGGCATACCCGATTTTCTGGTCGCTGGAAAAAATCGAGCGACTGGTCGGCAACTGGGGCTGGGCCATCATCATCTTGACTTTCCTCCTCAAGCTGGCGCTGTATCCGCTGTCGGCGGCGGGCTACAAGTCGATGGCCAAGATGAAGAAGCTGACGCCGCGCCTGCAGAAACTGAAGGAAACCTATGGCGACGACCGCGCCAAACTGCATCAGTCGATGGCGGAGATGTACAAAACCGAGAAGATCAATCCGCTTGGCGGCTGCCTGCCCATTGTGATTCAGATTCCGGTATTCATTGCGCTTTACTGGGTGCTGCTCGCGGCAGTCGAAATGCGCGGCGCGCCCTGGCTGGGCTGGATCACCGACCTGACCGCACCCGATCCGTGGTACATCCTGCCCGTCATCATGGGCATCACCTCGATTCTGCAAGTCAAGCTGAATCCGCAGCCGATGGATCCGATGCAGGCCAAGATCATGATGATCATGCCGGTGGCGTTTACCGTGATGTTCGTCTTTTTCCCGGCGGGTCTGGTGCTCTATTGGGTCGTCAACAACATCCTGTCGATCGCGCAACAGTGGGTGATCAACCGGCAGGTCGTGGGCGGTGACAAACCCGCCGCAGGCAAGGCCTGACCTAATCGCCGCCATTGCCACCGCCCCAGGGCGCGGTGGAGTGGGGGTGGTGCGGGTGTCGGGTGCGGAGATAGCGCCGCTTGCCACAGCGATCCTGGGGCGCCTGCCAGAGCCGCGTCGTGCCACATTTACCCGTTTTCTCGATCGCGATGGCGAAGTGCTTGACGCGGGTATCGCGCTTTATTTTGCCGCGCCGCACTCCTTCACCGGCGAGCATGTTCTGGAGTTGCAGGGGCATGGCGGGCCGGTGGTGCTCAATCTCATCCTGCAGCGTTGCGTCGAGCTCGGCGCGCGCTTGGCAGCGCCGGGTGAGTTCACCCGCCGCGCTTATCTCAATGGCAAGCTCGATCTGGCGCAAGCCGAGGCGGTGGCCGATCTGATCGACGCGGCATCCGGAGAGGCGGCGCGCTCGGCCGTGCGCTCGCTCGCCGGCGCGTTCTCGGCGCGGATTGCCGAACTGGTCGAGGCACTGACCCGCCAGCGCATGCTGGTCGAGGCCACGCTGGATTTTCCCGAAGAAGAAATCGATTTTCTGCGCGACGCCGATGCCTTCGGCCGACTCGATGCCATCGATGCCAGCCTGCGGGCGGTGCGTTCGCAAGCCAGGCAGGGCGCGTTGCTGCGTGAAGGCCTGACCGTGGTGCTGATCGGCCAGCCGAATGTCGGCAAGTCGAGCCTGATGAACCAGCTGGCCGGGTTCGAGGCGGCGATCGTCACCGAGATCGCCGGCACCACTCGCGACACCGTGCGCGAGGCGATTCAGATTCAGGGGGTGCCGCTCCACATCATCGATACCGCAGGTTTGCGCGATACAGACGATGCAGTGGAGAAAATTGGCATTGCCCGCACCTGGGACGCGGTGGGCAAGGCCGATGTGGCGCTGCTGCTGGTGGATGCGGCGCACGGCGTGGGCGAACGCGAGGAGGCGATCCTGCAACGCCTGCCCGGTGTGGCACGACTGACCCTCCACAATAAGATCGACGCCACCTTTGATGCGCCGCGCGCGGCGGGCGACGAAGTCTGGCTGTCCGCCAAAACCGGCGCCGGGGTCGAACTGCTGCGCGAAAAGCTGCTCGAAGCGGCCGGCTGGCAGGCCGTGGGCGAGGGCGCGTTCATGGCACGCGCACGCCACCTCGACGCGCTCGGCCGCGCCGCGGGCCATCTGGCCGCCGCGCGCGCGGCCGCTGCGCAGCTCGAGCTGTTTGCCGAAGAACTGCGGCTGGCGCAGGCCGCTTTGTCGGAAATTACCGGCGAATTCACTGCCGACGATCTGCTGGGCGAAATCTTCAGCAAATTCTGCATCGGCAAGTAAACGGCCGCGCAGGACTTTTTCCCGAGTGCGCTAGCGCTTATGCTTGAAATGTATTCCACCCTTCAGGATTGTCAGTCATGCTGACTTGGCGCGGCATCGCCGACGAACTCAAGACCCATCGCGCGCGCCTGCTGCAGGCCAACCTCATTGCGCTGCTGGCGGTCGCTGCTGCGGTGCCGGTGCCGCTCTTGCTGCCGCTGATGGTCGATGAGGTGCTGCTGCAGCATCCAGGGAAAATGGTCGCCGCCGTCGGCGCGTGGTTTCCGGCGGCGTGGCACGGGCCGGTGCTGTTCATCGGCGCTGCGCTGCTGCTGACGCTGGCCTTGCGGCTGACCGCGATCCTGCTCAACGTGTGGCAGGGGCGGACGTTTTCGCTGCTGGCCAAGGAGGTGGTGTATCGCATCCGCGTGCGCATGCTGAACCGCCTGTCGCGCATTGCGCTGTCGCAGTTCGAGACAGTGGGCGCAGGGCGGGTGACATCGCATTTCGTGACGGATCTGAATGCCATTGACAGTTTCCTCGGCGCCTCGGTTTCAGGTCTGGTGGTGTCGGTGCTGACACTGGTCGGCGTCGCCGCGGTGTTGTTCTGGATGCACTGGCAGCTGGCGCTGTTCATCCTGTTGCTGAACCCCGTCGTGATTCTGTTTTCGACCCGGCTTGGCAAGCGGGTGAAGGATCTGAAAAAGTTCGAGAACCGCGCCTTCGAGGTGTTTCAGGATGCGCTCGCCGAAACGCTGGATGCCTTGACCCAGATTCGCGCGATGAACCGCGAGAAGCATTATCTGGCGCGGGTGAGCGAAAAGGCGGCCGACATCCGTCGGCACGCTGCGGCGTTCGCCTGGAAATCCGACGCGATGGGCCGGTTTTCCTTCTTCATTTTCCTTGCCGGGTTCGACGCCTTTCGCGCCGGGGCGATGCTGATGGTGGTGTTTTCCGACCTCTCCATCGGCCAGATGCTGGCGGTGTTCGGCTACCTGTGGTTCATGATGACGCCGGTGCAGGAGCTGGTGAACATGCAGTACGCCTGGTACGCCGCCAATGCCGCGCTGGGGCGGATCAATGCGCTGCTCGGCCTCGCCAGCGAACCGCAGCATCCGGCGCTGCGCGACCCCTTCGCCGGCCAGTCCACTGTTGGTATTACGCTCGACCACGTCAGTTTTGCCTACGACGAGGGCGAGACGGTGCTCGATGACGTCAGCCTTGCAGTGGCGGCGGGCGAGAAAGTGGCGCTGGTGGGCGCCTCCGGCGGTGGCAAGTCGACCCTGGTGCAGGCCTTGCTGGGCCTGTATCCGGTGAAGTCGGGGCAGATTTTGTATGGCGATGCGCCGGTGACCGAGATCGGCTGGGAAACGGTGCGCGAGCACGTCGGCGTGGTGCTGCAGCACCCGGTGCTGTTCAACGACAGCGTGCGCGCCAATCTGACACTGGGGCGCGAGGCCGATGACGCCATGCTGTGGCAGGCGCTGGAAATTGCCCAGCTGAAGGACATCATCGCCGAGCTGCCGCATGCGCTGGATACGGCGGTGGGACGGCAGGGTGTGCGGCTGTCCGGCGGGCAGCGGCAACGCCTGGCGATCGCGCGCATGATCGTCGCCGACCCAAAAATAGTCATTCTCGACGAGGCCACCTCGGCGCTCGATACCGACACCGAACGACGCCTGCATCAGGCACTGAGCGGATTTCTGGCCGGGCGCACCACGCTCATCATTGCCCATCGCCTGTCGGCGGTAAAACAGGCCGACCGCATTCTGGTGTTCGAGAATGGCCGCGTGGTGGAAGCGGGCGGGCACGATGAACTGATCGACCGCGGCGGCCTGTATCACAAGCTGTATCACCCCGCCTGAGGACATTCGAAACCGGATCTGGCTATTACAGCGTTTTCTGATATACTGCACCGAGTTGTGCATACAGCAGTGGGCAGGCTAGGTTTATTTGCCGCCGTGCCTCGGGACTGTTCTCACAGCCCCATCGTCTTCGACCTCTCTATTGTGCTCCGGCAGTTCCTGACAGCCGGCAGTGACAAGTCTTGTGGTTGGCGCCGATGTGATCGACGCGACCCGTTGAGCGGTCAGGAATTAATACATTCCAAACGCCGCTTATTTTCCGGTTCGTATTTTAATGGCCTGTTCGGTATTGAACCGGGCGCAGGTCTGTTTTGCGCGTTTGAGCGCACTAAAAAGGTATTTTCATGAGCTTTTCCGAACTTGGGCTAGATCCCCTCCTCCTTAAATCCGTGTTGGCTTCGGGCTACGAAAACGCCACGCCGGTGCAGCAGCTGGCGATTCCCGCCGCGCTGACCGGCCGCGACCTGCTGGTGTCGTCGCACACCGGCAGCGGCAAGACCGCGGCATTCATGCTGCCGTCGATCCAGCGCATGCTGGCCGAGCCGACGATCAAAGGCATGGGCCCGCGCGTGCTGGTGTTGACGCCCACGCGCGAACTCGCGCAGCAGGTCGAAAAAGCGGCCATCACCTATGGCAACGAGATGCGCCGTTTCCGCACCGCCTGCCTGGTCGGCGGCTCGCCGTATGGGCTGCAGCTGAAGCGCCTGTCGCAGCCGGTGGACGTGGTGGTGGCAACCCCGGGTCGCCTGATCGACCATCTGGAGCGCGGCAAGATCGACTTTTCGCGTCTGGAAGTGCTGGTTCTCGACGAAGCCGACCGCATGCTCGACATGGGTTTTGTCGATGACATCAAGGCCATCGCCGCACGCTGCCCGAAGGAGCGCCAGACGCTGCTGTTCTCGGCCACGCTCGATGGCGTGGTGGGCAATCTGGCGCGCGAGCTGACCCGCGACGCACAGCGCATCGAGATCGAAGCAGTGCCTCACCTGGAATCCAAGATCGAGCAGCGGCTGCTGTTTGCCGACAACATGGACCACAAGAACCGTCTGCTCGATGCGCTGCTGCGCGGCGTGGAGATGACCCAGGCCATCGTGTTCGCCTCGACCAAACGCAGCACCGAGGAGATTTCCGACCTGCTGTCCGAAAGCGGCTTTGCGTCCGACGCGCTGCATGGCGACATGCAGCAGGGCCAGCGCAACCGCGCGCTGCAGCGCCTGCGCGAAGGCCGTACCCGCGTGCTGGTGGCCACCGACGTCGCCGCGCGCGGCCTCGACGTGGCGGGCATCAGCCATGTCATCAACTTCGATCTGCCGCGGCAGGCCGAGGATTATGTCCACCGCATCGGCCGCACCGGCCGCGCCGGCCGTACCGGCATCGCAGTGAGCTTCGCCGGCATGCGCGAAGTCGGCCTGGTGAAGAACATCGAGCGTTACACCGGCAACCGTATCGAGGTCCATACCCTGCCCGGGCTGGAACCCACCCAGAAGCCGACCTCCGGCCGTCCCGCAGCAGCGGGGCGCCCGCGCAGCAACGCAGGCCCGCGCGGCGGGTTTGGCGACAAGCGCAGCGAGCCGCGCAGCTACGGCGACCGTCCGCCGCGCGGCGACAGCCGCGATAACCGTGATCGCGGTTACCGTGCCGATGCGCGCCCCGGCGGCGACCGTCCTGCCCACAGCGATGCACCGCGCGGCAACCGTGCGGACAGCGCCCCGCGCGGCGGCCCGTTTGGCGGCGCCCCGCGTGCTTATGGCGACCGTCCGCCGCGCAACGAGGCTTATCGGGGTGTCGATGCCCACGCAGCGCCCAAGGCCGAAGTCAACGGCAACAGCGTCGAATACTGGGAAAAGCGCGAACGCGAGGCCAAAGCCAAAGCAGCCGCCCCCCGCAGCTACGGTGACCGCGGCAATAGCGCGCGTCCCGGCCAGCCGCGCAGCGGCGGCAATGAAAACCGCGGCGGCGGCAATCGCGTCGGTGTGCGGGGCCGTTTCAAGGACTGATCGCCCGCACGATCACCGGCGATAGAAAGGGGCTCTCACGAGCCCCTTTTTTATTTCCCCGAGTCGTGTGGCCGCCGCGAAACCTGCGGCCCACACGGGCATTGAGTTTTTGCGACAATACAGGATTGATTCCGGTCGTTCGCGGCAGCGGGAAGGCGCTGTACCTTATGGAAAATGACACCAGGGCACCATCGCAAAGCCATCCCGCCTGGCGCTGGATAAGCGACCGCGGGCTGCGGGTGGAGACGGGAGACACCACGCTGACGCGTTATGCCGCGTTGATTTCGCTGAACTTGCCGGAAATAGAAGACATAATACCGGCAGATGGCTGCCTGTTTCTGGTTTTTCGGCGCGGCACAGGTTTGTCGGAAAATTTACGGTCGGCATTGATCGCGCCTGTGGCCGGCATGCCGGCCACAGGCGGAACGCTGCACGAAATTGTTGTCGAGTACGGCGGGGCCGCCGGGCCGGATTTGCCGGTGCTGGCAGAGCGGGCAGGCCTGGACGCCGCGGCCTATATAAACAGCCATGCGGCGGTGGAATATTCGGTTGCTTTCCTGGGCTTCCAGCCGGGCTTCCCGTATCTGCATGGCCTGCCTTGCGCCCTGCACGCGCCCCGCCGGGCGTCGCCGCGGCTGCGGGTGGCGGCGGGCAGCGTGGCGATCGGCGGGGGATACACCGGGATTTATTCTGCCAGCGGCCCCGGCGGCTGGCAGATCATTGGCCATACGACGGCCGTCATGTTCGACCCGCAGCGTGCTGCACCCGCCCTGTTGTTGCCGGGCGATCGTGTTCGCTTTGTGCCCAGATGATCGAGGTGCTGCACGCAGGCCTATGCGATCTGGTGATGGATCAGGGACGGTCCGGCCGGGGCGCGCTCGGCGTACCCGTCGGCGGCGCGGCGGATTCTGCGGCGCTGGTGGCAGCCAATCGGCTGGTGGGTAATGACGCGGCGGCGGCGGGACTGGAAATCACCCTGAGGGGGCCCGCCCTGCGGTTTCCGCTGGGGGGCGTCGTGGCGCTCGCCGGTACGCGCTTTGCGGCGACGCGCAGCAGCGGCGCGGCGGTCGGGTGGGGCGAAACACTGGTTCTGGCGGCGGGAGAGACCCTGAATCTGGAGCAGGCAGAAACGGGTTGCCGCTGCTGGCTGGCGCTGCGTGGCGGGCTGACGGTGCCGCCGGTGATGGGCAGTTGCAGCACGTTTCTGCCGGCTGGATTCGGCGGCTATCGGGGTCGTGCGCTGCGGACGGGAGATGTGCTGGCAAGCGGTGCGCAGGCGGGTGCGGTGCGTTTGCTGCGCGCGCGCGCACCCGCCATTGAGCGGGACGTGCCGCTGCGCGTGGTGGCCGGGCCGCAAGCCGGCCAGTTCGACGATGCGGGACTATTGGCGTTCTTTGCTGGAAGCTATCGGGTGGAGACCGCGTCAGACCGTCGCGGTCTGCGGCTGGGCGGGCCGACGGTGACGTATGCGCGAGCTGAACTGCCGTCGCAGGGGGTGCTGCCGGGTGCGGTGCAGGTGCCGCCGGATGGCCGGCCGATCGTTTTGGGCTGGGACGGTCCGGTGACCGGCGGCTACCCGGTGATTGCCGGGGTGATTGCCGCCGACATGGCGAAACTGGCGCAGCTGCGGCCGGGCGATGCGGTGCGGTTTGCCACCATCGAGCTTGAGCGGGCTCGGTTACTGGCCACCGAGCAGTGGAAAATCGAGGAACTGACATGATCGAACTTAATGCCGATATCGGTGAAGGCTGCGACGACGCCAGCCTGATGCCCTATCTGGGGCGGGTGTCGGTTGCCTGCGGCGGCCATGCCGGCGATGCTGCGAGTATGGCCGCCGCGCTGCAGCTGGCGGCCGCTTATGGGGTGGCGGCGGGCGCCCATCCAGGCTACCCCGATCGCGTTCATTTCGGCCGCCGACCGCTGGCCGCGACCGAAGATGAAATTGCAGCATGGGTTACGCAGCAGACCGAGGCGTTGGCCGAGCAGGCGGGGCGGCTGGGGCTTCGATTGGCGCACGTCAAGCCGCATGGCGCGCTGTATAATGCGGCGGCGCGCGACGTGGGCGTGGCCCGGGCGATCGCCCGTGCGGTGGCGGCATTCGATCCGGCGCTGGTGCTGGTGGGCCTGTCCGGATCGCAATTGATTGCGGCCGGCGCCGCAGCCGGCCTGGCCGTCCTCGACGAAGCGTTTGTAGATCGTCGCTATCAGGCCGACGGTCTGCTGGTTTCACGTGAAACCAGGGGAGCGCTGGTGACCGATCCCGAAAAAGCGGCACATCAGGCGCTCGCACTTGCGCAGGGTTTGCCCGTCGCCACCTTGAATGGCAGGCCTCGCAGGATCGCTGCCGGCACGATTTGCCTGCACAGCGACACTCCCAATGCATTAAATATCGGCCGGGCGGTCCATGCCGCCCTCATCAACCGTGGATAATGCCGCCCCTGACCCCTGACCCCTGACCCCTGACCCCTGACCCCTGACCCCTGACCCCTGACCCCCCTATGCCGCTCCTTACCTTTGACCGACTTGAACTCGCCTATGGCCACTGGCCCCTCCTTGACGGCGCCTCGCTGGTGGTCGAGGCGGGCGAGCGCATCGGCCTGATCGGACGCAACGGCACCGGTAAGTCGAGCCTGCTGAAAATCATCGCGGGTATCAATCCGCCGGATGCGGGGGACGTGTGGCGCAAACCGGCCCTGAAGCTCGCCTATGTGCCGCAAGAGCCGCAGTTTCAGCCCGGACATACGGTGTTCGAGGCTGTGGCCGAAGGCGTCGGTGCGGCACAGGCCCTGCTGGCCCAGTACCATGCTGTGGCGCATGCGATGGCGGAGGGTGACGAGACGGTATACGCCGACTTCGAGCGGTTGTCGCACGAGCTGGAGTTGGCCGACGGGTGGCGGCTCAATAGCCGGGTGGAGGAAACCCTGCAGCGCCTGAGCCTGGACGCCGACCGTGCGGTCGATACTCTGTCCGGCGGACTCAAGAAACGCGTCGCGCTGGCGCGCGTGCTGGTCACCGACCCCGAATTGCTGCTGCTGGACGAGCCCACCAACCACCTCGATTTTTCTGCCATCGAGTGGCTGGAAGGCTTGCTCAGGGACTTCAAGGGCGCGCTGCTGTTCATCACCCACGACCGGCGCTTTCTGGACAATGTCGCCAACCGCATCGTCGAGCTGGATCGCGGTCAATTGCGCGAATACCAGGGCAACTTCACCGCATATCAGGTCAAAAAAGCCGAACAGCTGGAAATTGAAGCGGTGCATAACCGCAAGTTCGACAAGTACTGGAAACAGGAGGAGGTCTGGATCCGCAAGGGCGTGCAGGCCAGACGCTGCCGCGACGAAGGCCGAGTGCGGCGACTCGAGGCCTTGCGTCTTACCCGCGAGGCACGCATAGGCCGTGCCGGCCAGGTTGGCTTCCAGATCGACGCCGGTGACCGTTCCGGCAAGGTGGTGGCCGAGCTCGAGCACGTCACCTACGGTTACGACGACAGAACGTTGATCCGCGACTTTTCCGGTACCTTGCTGCGCGGCGACAAGCTAGGCCTGCTCGGCCCGAACGGCGCCGGCAAGACCACGCTGATCCGCCTGATTCTGGGCGAGCTGCAGCCACAATCCGGCAAGATCCGGCAGGGCACCAAGCTCGAGGTGGCGTACTTCGACCAGTTCCGCAACCAGCTGAACGACGACGCGACGCTGATCGATACAATTTCTCCCGGCTCCGATTTTGTCGAAACCGGCGGGCAGAAAAAGCACGTCATCAGCTATCTGGAAGACTTCCTGTTCCCTGCCGAGCGGGCGCGCGCCAAGGTGTCGGCACTCTCGGGCGGCGAGCGCAACCGACTGTTGCTGGCGCGCCTGTTCGCCCGCCCGGCCAACCTGCTGGTGCTGGACGAGCCGACCAACGACCTCGACATCGATACCCTGGAACTGCTGGAGCAATTGCTGCAGGAGTACGGCGGCACCGTCCTCATCGTCTCGCATGACCGCACCTTCCTCGACAACGTCGTTACCCAGTCCATCGTGTTCGAGGGCGACGGCAAGCTGACCGAGATCGTCGGCGGCTATGCCGACTGGCAGACGTGGAAAGCGCAGCAAGCCAGGCTCGCCCAACAGCCCGCCGGCACCAAGGCCCCAGCGACGACCGCGTCCCCCAAGCCCGCTGCCAAATCCAGCCTCAGCTACAAGGAAGCGCGCGAACTCGAGGCTCTGCCGGGTCAGATCCAGACGCTGGAAGTCGAGCAGGAGACGCTTGCAGCCCGACTGGCCGACCCTGCGCTGTATCAGGACCCGCCGCAGGCGGCGGCGCTGCAAGCGCGCACGGAGGCCATCGAGACCGAATTGCTTGACGCGCTGGCGCGCTGGGAGGCGCTGGAGGCGAAACAGGCTGGATAGCGTGAATGTTTCACGTGAAACGAAAGCTGGCAGCGGGTAAAATGCACCTATGAATTTCCCCGAAACCTTCGATGTCATCGTCATCGGCGGCGGTCACGCCGGCACCGAAGCCGCGCTGGCGGCCGCACGGATGGGCGTGAAGACGCTGCTGCTGACGCACAACATCGAAACCCTCGGCGCCATGTCGTGCAACCCATCGATCGGCGGCATCGGCAAAGGACATCTGGTCAAGGAGGTCGACGCACTGGGCGGCGCGATGGCGCTGGTCACCGACGGGGCGGGGATCCATTTCCGTACGCTCAATTCGTCCAAAGGGCCGGCGGTACGCGCCACCCGTGCGCAGGCCGATCGCGTGCTGTACAAAGCGGCGATCCGGCAGCGGCTGGAAAACCAGCCCAATCTCACGCTGTTTCAGCAGGCGGTGGATGATCTGTTGCTCGACGGCGACCGCGTCGTCGGTGTAAAAACCCAACTCGGTATCCTTTTCGGCGGCCGCGCGGTGGTGCTGACCGCCGGCACCTTCCTTGCCGGTCTGGTGCACGTGGGGCTGGAAAACTTCCAGGCGGGGCGTATGGGTGATCCGCCGTCGGTGTCGCTGGCTGCGCGCCTGCGCGAACTGAATCTGCCGGCCGGCCGCCTGAAGACCGGCACCCCGCCGCGCATCGACGGCCGCAGCATCGATTTCAGCCAGACTCAGGCCCAGCCGGGCGACGATCCGGCGCCGGTGTTTTCCTTCATGGGCGATGCGCGGATGCATCCCGCACAACGCCCGTGCTGGATTACCCACACCACAGAAAAAACGCACGAGATCATCCGCGGCGGACTCGATCGCTCGCCGATGTACACCGGCGTGATCGAAGGGGTGGGGCCGCGCTACTGCCCGTCGATCGAGGACAAGATCACCCGTTTCGCCGACAAGGCGAGCCATCAGATTTTCCTCGAGCCCGAGGGACTGACCACCCATGAAATCTACCCCAACGGCATTTCGACCTCGCTGCCGTTCGACGTGCAGCTTAATATCGTGCGCTCGATCCCGGGCTTGGAAAACGCCCACATCCTGCGCCCCGGCTACGCCATCGAATACGATTACTACGATCCGCGCAACCTCAAGGCCTCGCTCGAAACCAAATCGATCGCCGGTCTGTTTTTCGCCGGTCAGATCAACGGCACAACAGGGTATGAAGAAGCCGCGGCGCAGGGCCTGCTGGCGGGCATCAATGCCGGCTTGCAGGCGCAGGGGCGCGATGCCTGGAGCCTGGGCCGTCACCAGGCCTACCTCGGCGTGCTGGTCGACGATCTCATCACACGCGGCGTCTCCGAGCCCTACCGCATGTTCACCAGCCGCGCCGAATACCGCCTGCAGCTGCGCGAGGACAATGCCGACATGCGGCTGACCGAAGCCGGGCGTGCGCTCGGCGTCGTCGACGATGCGCGCTGGGACGCATTCAGCCGCAAGCGCGATGCGGTCGCGCGCGAGACCGAGCGGCTGAAGGCGACCTGGGTCAACCCGGCGACTTTGCCGGCCGCGGACGCCACCCGCCTCATCGGCCAGCCGATCGATCACGAATACAACCTGTTTGAGCTGTTGCGACGTCCGAACCTGGATTATGCGCAGGTGCTCGCTTTGCCTGGCGGCGGGGCGGGCGAGGGTGATTCGCGCGTGGCCGAGCAGGTCGAGATCGCCGCCAAATACCAAGGCTATATTGACCGGCAGAACGAGGAAATCGGCAGGCAGCACGAGCAGGAAACCCTGCGTCTTCCCCCCGACCTCGACTACAGCCGCTTCACCGGCCTGTCGATGGAAGTGCGCCAGCGCCTGCAAGCGGCGAGGCCCGAGACCCTGGGCCAGGCGGCGCGACTGCAGGGCGTCACCCCGGCGGCGATTTCAGTGTTGCTGGTGTACGCCAAGCGCGGCTTCAAGCCAGACGAACAAAAGAAAAGCGCATGACGGCCGAGCAACAATTAATGGCGGGAATCGCCGCCCTGGATCTGGCCTTGCCCGCAGGTGCCGAGGCGAAGCTGCTGGCCTATCTGGCGCTGCTGGATAAATGGAACCGCGTGTACAACCTGACCGCGGTGCGTGAGGTCGAGCGCATGGTCAGCCACCACTTGCTGGATTCGCTGGTGGCGGTTCCTTTCTTTCAGGGCGGCGGTTCTGATTTGATTCGTGTGCTCGACGTCGGCAGCGGCGGCGGGCTGCCGGGCATCCCGCTGGCGATTGCGCGGCCGCACTTGCAGGTGAGTTTGATCGACAGCATTGCCAAGAAGACCGCTTTCCTGCTGCAGGCCAAGGCCGAGCTGGGGCTGGCCAATTTGAATGTGGTGACGGGCCGGGTAGAGGATTACCGGCCCGAGGCGGGGTTCGATGTCATCGCCTCGCGCGCATTTTCCGATCTCAAGGAATTCGTCACCCTGACCCGCCATCTGCGCAGACCGGCCGGCCGCTGGCTGGCGATGAAGGGGTTGATGCCGCACGAAGAGATCGCCTCCTTGCCGGATTGGGTGAAAGTAAGCGCTAACCACACGCTGGTCGTCCCGGGGCTGGAAGCGAGCCGCCATTTGATTATTCTGGAGCCTGTTTAATGAGCCGAATCCTGGCAATTGCCAATCAAAAAGGCGGCGTCGGCAAGACGACGACGGCGGTGAACCTTGCCGCGAGCCTGGCCGAACTCGGCCAGCGGGTGTTGCTGGCCGACCTCGATCCGCAGGGCAATGCGACCATGGGGGCAGGCATCGAAAAGCGTACTGCGTTGCCGACGGTGTACCAGATACTGCTCAACCAGGTGAGTGTGCGCCAGGCGCGGATGCGCTCCGAGGCCGGCCATTTCGACGTCATCCCGGCCAACCGCGAACTCGCGGGTGCGGAAATCGATCTGGTGAACCTGGAGCAACGCGACCTGCGGCTGAAGGCGGCGCTGGCGCAGGTGGCCGACGACTATGACTTCATTCTGATGGACTGCCCGCCGACGCTGAATCTGCTGACCGTCAACGCCTTTGCCTCGGCGGAAGCGGTGCTGATCCCGATGCAGTGCGAGTACTACGCGCTGGAGGGCCTTACCGATCTGGTTGCCACCATCAAGAAAGTCAAGCAGCGGCTCAATCCCGACATCCGCATCGAGGGCCTGCTACGGGTGATGTTCGACCCGCGCAGCACGCTGGCGCAGCAGGTGTCGGACCAGATCAAGCAGCATTTCGGCGACAAGGTGTACGACACCGTCATCCCGCGCAACGTGCGACTGGCCGAGGCACCCAGCCACGGCCTGCCGGTGCTGGCCTATGACCGCCACTGCAAGGGTACGAAAGCGTATATGGAACTGGCCGAGGAAACGCTCAGGCGCGCCGGCATCACAATAGGGGAGACCGCATAATGGCCAAACTCAAGGGACTCGGGCGCGGCCTCGATGCGCTGCTGGGCGGCGAAGACAATGCAGCGCCACCGCAGGGGGACTTGCGCATGATGAATGTGGCGCAACTGGCGCCTGGTAAATATCAACCGCGCACCCAGATGGACAGCGAATCGCTGCAGGAGTTGGCTGACTCCATCCATGCACAGGGGCTGATGCAGCCGATTCTGGTGCGTGAAGTCGCGGGCGGCTACGAAATTATCGCCGGTGAACGCCGCTGGCGTGCCGCGCAGATGGCGGGGCTCGACGAGGTGCCGGTGCTGGTGCGCGAAGTGGCCGACGACGCGGTGGCGGCGATGACGCTGATCGAAAACATTCAGCGTGAAGACCTCAATGCCATCGATGAGGCGCACGGCATGCAGCGTCTGATTCATGAATTCGGCATGACGCACGACGCGGTGGCGCAGGCGCTCGGCAAGTCGCGTGCGGCGGTGTCCAATCTGCTGCGTCTGCTCAATCTGTCGCACCCGGTGCAGGACATGCTCACCGCAGGCCTCATCGAAATGGGCCACGCGCGCGCGCTGCTGCCCCTGCACGCGGGCTCGCAGCGCGAGCTGGCGCACGAAATCGAAATGCGTGGCCTGTCGGTGCGCGAAGTCGAGCGCCGGGTGGCGCGGCTGAAGGACGCCGTTGTCGCACCGGCCAAGCAGGCCGTCTCGCGTGATGCGATCCGCCTGGAAGAGGCGCTGTCGGATGCACTGGGGATGACGGCCCACGTGCAGGCCAGCAGCAAGGGTGGCGGCAGGCTGACGCTGCATTTCGCCAGCACGGAAGAGTTGCAGGGCTTGCTGCAGCGCCTGGGCATCCAGCTGTAGGCGTGGGGCACAGCTTGGCGGATAGGCAATTATTTGGCCACCGAACATCAGTACATGCTGAAATTCATCATCAAGGTGCTTGATGATTGCATAGGCCTCGCTAATTCTAGTATCATGCTTGGCTAATGTTAACCGGCAATCCTACCGGCATTCAGCGCGTCGCTCTGGCGCAAGCCGGGCTCGCACCGCTCGCCGCGCTGGTAAGCGGGGGGCTTGCCGGAGTCGGGGCGGGGCTTGCCGCCTTGTATGGCGCGCTGGTGGCGCTGGCGGTCAGCGCAGTGCTGGTCTGGCACGAGCGGCAGTCGATGCGGCACCCGGAGTGGGATCAGCACCGCTTGTTCAAGTTGTTCGTCCGTGCCGGGGTTGAGCGGTTGCTGCTGCTGGCGGGGTTGCTGATTGTTGGCCTCGGAGCCTTGAATCTGGCACCCTTGCCGTTGTTGCTGGGGCTGCTGCTGGCCCAGCTCGGCTGGCTGGCCGCAGCGACAGGCCGCTAACTAAAAAAACAACTGCTCGTTCAGCGGGTTTTGCCAAGGTTGGTTTTGAATGGACGCGCAATGCGCGCCCATTCAAAACTTACTTATTGAATTTGATCACTATGGCTTCGGAATACCATTCCTCTGGCGAGTACATCAAGCACCATTTGCAAAACCTGACTTATGGCCAGCATGTCGACGGCACCTGGGGCTTTGCCCACGGCGCCGAAGAGGCCAAGGCCATGGGTTTCTGGGCGATCAACGTCGACAGCATGCTGTTCTCGATCGGCCTTGGCGTCCTGTTCCTGTTTTTCTTCCGCATGGCGGCCAAAAGGGCGACCGTCGGGGTGCCTGCCGGCCTGCAGAACTTTGTCGAGTGGGTCATCGAATTCGTCGACAGCACCGTGCGGGGCTCCTTCTCGCATCGGAATGCGCTGGTTGCGCCGCTGGCGCTGACCGTGTTCATATGGGTGTTCCTGATGAACATGATGGACCTCATCCCGGTTGACTGGCTGCCCTATGCCGCGTCGATGGCGGGGGTGCCGTACCTGAAAGCGGTGCCGTCGACCGACCCCAACGTGACCTTCGGCATGTCGCTGTCGATCTTCGTCCTGGTGCTGTACTACAGCGTCAAGATGAAGGGCGCGGGCGGCTTCTTCTCCGAACTGGCGTTCCAGCCGTTCCCCAAATTCCTGTTCCCGGTCAACCTGCTGCTCGAAGGCGTGGGCCTGATCGCCAAGCCGATCTCGCTCTCCCTGCGACTGTTCGGCAACATGTACGCCGGCGAGATGATCTTCATCCTGATCGCGCTGATGTTCGGCGGCAGCTGGATTCTGGCCCTGTTCGGCGGCGTGCTGCAGTGGGCGTGGGCGGTGTTCCACATCCTCATCATCACCCTGCAGGCCTTCATCTTCATGACCCTGACCATTGTTTATCTGGACATGGCTCACGCAGAGCATCATTGATTTCGATTGTGTCCACCCCCTTTTCAACTTTAATTTTTACCTTTAGGAGCAACAAATGGAAATGACTCAAGCCGTGCTGTATATCGCGGGTGCCCTGATGATGGGCCTGGGCGCACTGGGTGCCGCCGTCGGCATCGGCATTCTCGGCGGCCGCTTCCTCGAAGGCGCTGCCCGTCAGCCCGAACTGATCCCGATGCTGCGCACCCAGTTCTTCATCGTCATGGGTCTGGTCGACGCCGTGCCGATGATCGCCGTCGGCCTGGCCATGTACGTTCTATTTGCCGTTGCCGGTTAATTCGCGGGTTGATACGGAACTTGTCTAACCCCTGTCATGAATAAGGTGCGGATATGAATTTCAACGCAACTTTGATCGGCCAGTCCGTCACGTTTATTTTCTTCGTGTGGTTTTGCATGAAGTTCGTGTGGCCGCCGATCATGAACGCACTCGAAACGCGCAAGAAGCAGATCGCCGACGGCCTCGCCGCGGGCGACCGCGGCAAGCACGAACTGGAACTGGCCGCCAAAATGGCCGCGAACAAACTGCGCGAAGCCAAGGTGCAGGCGGGCGAAGTGATTGCCCAGGCCGACAAGCGCGCGGCCCAGATCATCGAGGAAGCGAAAATGGCCGCCAAGGAAGAGGGCGACCGACAGCTTGCCGCTGCCCAGGCCAATATCGCACAGGAAACCAACCGCGCACGCGAAAGCCTGCGTGACCAGGTGTCAGCACTGGCCGTGGCCGGTGCAGAAAAAATCCTGCGCCGCGAAGTCAATGCGCAAGCCCATGCCGAGCTGCTGGGCCAGCTGAAAGCCGAGCTGTAAATCATGAGCGAGCTGTCTACCCTGGCACGCCCCTACGCCGAAGCGGTATTCCGCCTGGCGCAGGACGAAAACGACCTGGCGGGCTGGTCGTCACGCCTGCAATCGCTTGCGCTGATCGTAGCGGATGCCCAGGTGGCGCGCCTGATCGCCGATCCTGCGGTGGCGGCCGATCGAGTGGCCGGCCTGATTGTCGAGGTGGCTGGCAGCGATCTCGGCGAACGCGGCAGCAACTTCGTCAAGGTGCTGGCCGAAAACGACCGCCTGTTACTGCTACCGGAAATAGGTGTGCAGTTCGAAACGCTGAAGGCCGATGCCGAAGGCACGCTCGAGGCCACCATCACCAGCGCACAGGAACTGTCGCAAGCCCAGCTCGACGAGCTGGTGGCGGGGCTCAAGGCCAGGTTCAACCGCGCGGTGAACGTGCAGGTGGCGGTCGATCCCGAACTGATCGGTGGCGCAGTCATTGCCATCGGCGACCAGGTGATCGACGGCTCGGTCAAAGGACGGCTGCAGCGCATGTCCTTCGCCCTGCAGGTCTGAGGCGCGGCCAGGCTCATCCAACTCATCTTTATCGGAACCTCGCGGTTCGGAGAATATAAATGCAATTGAATCCAAGCGAAATCAGCGAACTGATTAAAGCCAAGATCGAAAACTTCGGTGTTGCAAGCGAACTGCGCACCCAGGGTACGGTCGTCTCGGTCACCGACGGTATCGTCCGCATCCATGGTTTGTCCGACGTGATGTCGGGCGAGATGATCGAAATGCCGGGCAACACCTTCGGCGTGGCGCTCAACCTCGAGCGCGACTCGGTCGGCGCGGTGATCCTGGGTGACTACGAACACATCACCGAAGGCGATGTCGCCAAGTGCACCGGGCGTATTCTCGAAGTGCCGGTGGGCCGTGGCCTGCTGGGCCGCGTGGTGAACTCGCTAGGCCAGCCGATCGACGGCAAGGGCCCCATCGCCGCCGACAAAACCATGCCGATCGAGCGCATCGCCCCCGGCGTGATCGAGCGCAAATCGGTCGACCAGCCGGTGCAGACCGGTCTGAAGTCGATCGACGCCATGGTGCCGGTCGGCCGTGGCCAGCGCGAACTCATCATCGGCGACCGCCAGACCGGCAAGACCGCCGTCGCGATCGATGCCATCATCAACCAGAAGGGCACCGGCGTGACGTGCATCTACGTCGCCATCGGCCAGAAGGCCTCTTCGGTTGCCAACGTCGTACGCAAGCTGGAAGAGCACGGCGCGATGGATCACACCATCGTCGTCGCCGCGACCGCGGCTGACGCCGCCGCGATGCAGTACATCGCACCGTACTCCGGCTGCACCATGGGCGAATACTTCCGTGACATCGGCGAAGATGCCTTGATCGTGTACGACGATCTGACCAAGCAGGCCTGGGCCTACCGTCAGGTGTCGCTGCTGCTGCGTCGTCCGCCGGGCCGCGAAGCCTACCCCGGCGACGTCTTCTACCTGCACTCGCGCCTGCTCGAACGCGCCGCGCGCGTCAACGCCGACTACGTCGAAAAGATCACCAACGGCGCCGTCAAGGGCAAGACCGGGTCGCTGACCGCGCTGCCGATCATCGAAACCCAGGCCGGCGACGTCTCCGCCTTCGTGCCGACCAACGTGATCTCGATTACCGACGGCCAGATCTTCCTTGAAACCGACCTCTTCAACGCCGGCATCCGCCCCGCGATCAACGCCGGTCTGTCGGTGTCGCGCGTCGGGGGTGCTGCGCAGACCAAGGTGATCAAGAAGCTCGGCGGCGGCATTCGTCTGGCGCTGGCGCAGTATCGCGAACTCGCGGCCTTCGCCCAGTTCGCTTCCGACCTTGACGAAGCCACCCGCAAGCAGTTGGAGCGCGGCCGTCGCGTCACCGAACTGATGAAGCAGGCGCAGTACTCGCCGATGTCGGTTTCACAGATGGCGTTGACCCTGTTCGCGGTCAACAAGGGCTACATGGACGATGTCGAGGTTGGCAAGATCCTGCCCTTCGAATCCGCACTGATGGCCTTCATGAAGGCCAAATACGCCGGCATCATGGACAGCATCGAAACCAGCGGCGATCTGGATGACGCAACCGAGAAGGCGCTTACCGCCGCGGTCGACGAATTCAAGAAAACCGGCGTCTATTGATCGGCCGCGCGGGTTTGCAGCCGCTGGTTTAAGGAGCAAGTATGGCAGCCGGAAAAGAGATACGGACCAAGATCAAGAGCGTGGAAAACACGTGCAAGATCACCAAGGCCATGGAAATGGTGGCGGCGTCGAAGATGCGCAAGGCGCAAGAACGGATGAAGGCCGCGCGCCCGTACGCCGAGAAAATTGCCCGCGTGGCAACCCACCTGGCCTACGCCCACACGGAATACAAGCATCCATTCGTGATCGCGCGTGACACCGTCAAGCGCGTCGGCCTCATCGTCATTACCTCCGACAAGGGCCTGTGCGGCGGCCTCAACACCAATGCCCTGCGTGTTGTAGTGAGCCAGATGAAGCAGTGGGAAGCCGCCGGCGTCGGCATCGACGTCACGGCGCTCGGCAACAAGGGGCTGGGCTTCATGCAGCGGCTCGGCGCCAATGTGGCGTCGCAGCTCACCGGCCTGGGTGATGCCCCAGGCATGGACAAGCTGATCGGCCCGGTCAAGGTCATGCTGGACGCCTACCTCGAAGGCAGGATCGACGCGCTCTACATCGTCTACAACCGCTTTGTCAACACGATGAAACAGGAGCCGACGCTGACCCAGCTGCTGCCGCTGGTGAAAAAGGAAGACGCCGAGGACGCCACGCTGAAAACGTACTGGGACTACATCTACGAGCCCGATGCCAAACCGGTGGTCGACGAGATGCTGAAGCGCTACATCGAGTCGCTGGTGTATCAGGGCGTGGCCGAGAACATCGCGTGCGAGCAGTCGGCGCGGATGGTGGCGATGAAGTCCGCTTCCGACAACGCCAAGGACGTCATCGGCGAGCTGAAGCTGATCTACAACAAGACCCGCCAGGCTGCGATCACCAAGGAGCTGTCGGAGATCGTCGCCGGTGCGGCCGCGGTTTGAACGTGCCCAATACATTGAATTACGCGAGCACAGAATTTAATTCTTTTAGGAAACAAGCATGAGCAACGGAAAAATTGTTCAGATCATCGGTGCCGTGGTGGACGTGGAGTTTTCGCGTGATGCCTTGCCCAGGGTCTTTGAAGCGCTGAAAATGGAGTCCCCCGAGCTCACCCTCGAAGTCCAGCAGCAGCTGGGCGACGGCGTGGTGCGCACCATTGCGATGGGCTCGACCGACGGCCTGCGCCGCGGTATGGACGTACTCGCAACCGGCAATCCGATCATGGTTCCGGTCGGCCAGGCGACGCTCGGCCGCATCATGAACGTGCTCGGCACCCCCATCGACGAAATGGGTCCGGTTGCGGCCGAGACGCACATGCCGATTCACCGCAAAGCCCCGGCCTATGCCGACCAGGCGGCCTCGGTGGAAATTCTCGAAACCGGGATCAAGGTGATCGACCTGATCATGCCGATCGCCAAGGGCGGCAAGGTCGGCCTGTTCGGCGGCGCCGGCGTGGGCAAGACCGTCACCCTGATGGAGCTGATCCGCAACATCGCCGTCGCCCACTCGGGCTTCTCGGTGTTCGCCGGCGTCGGCGAGCGCACCCGCGAGGGCAACGACTTCTATCACGAGATGAAAGAAGGCGGCGTGCTGGACAAGGTTGCGCTGGTCTACGGCCAGATGAACGAGCCGCCGGGTAACCGCCTGCGCGTCGCGCTGACCGGTCTCACCATGGCCGAATACTTCCGTGACGAAGGCCGCGACGTGCTGCTGTTCGTCGACAACATCTACCGCTACACCCTGGCCGGCACCGAAGTGTCCGCGCTGCTGGGCCGGATGCCGTCCGCGGTGGGCTACCAGCCGACGCTGGCCGACGAAATGGGCCGCCTGCAGGAGCGCATCACCTCCACCCGCACCGGCTCGATCACCTCGTTCCAGGCCGTATACGTACCGGCGGACGACTTGACCGACCCCTCGCCCGCCACCACCTTCGCCCACCTCGATGCGACCCTGGTGTTGTCGCGCCAGATCGCCGAGCTGGGCATCTACCCCGCGGTGGATCCGCTCGACTCGACCTCGCGCATTCTCGATCCGCAGGTCGTCGGCGAAGAGCACTACAACGTCGCCCGTGCGGTGCAGGGCACGCTGCAGCGCTACAAGGAACTGCGCGACATCATCGCGATTTTGGGGATGGACGAACTGTCGCCGGAAGACAAATTGTCGGTGGCGCGTGCGCGCAAGATCCAGCGCTTCCTGTCGCAGCCCTTCTTCGTCGCCGAAGTGTTCACCGGCGCGCCGGGTAAATATTGCACGCTGAAAGAGACCGTTGCCGGCTTCAAGGCGATTGTCGAAGGCGAATACGACCATCTGCCCGAGCAGGCCTTCTACATGGTCGGCCCGATCGAAGAAGCGGTCGAAAAGGCGAATACGATCCAGTAAAAGCGGTGAAGGGTAAAGGGTGAAGGGTAAAGGGTGAAGGGCACAGGGTGAAAACCTGCAGGCCTTCCCCCACCCTTCCCCCTTCCCCCTTCCCTTCACACAGAAGGAACAAGTTATGGCAATGACCATCCATGTCGATATCGTCAGTGCAGAGAAATCGCTCTACTCCGGCAGCGCCGAAATGGTGATCGCGCCCGGCGAGCGCGGTGAACTCGGCATCTACCCGCGTCACACACCGCTGTTGACCACGCTCAAGCCCGGTTCGGTGCGGATCAAGGTGCCCGACCAGGCCGAGGAAGAACTGATCTACGTTTCCGGCGGCATTCTCGAGGTGCAGCCGAACTTCGTTACCATCCTGTCCGACTCCGCGGTTCGCGGCGTCGACCTCGACGAGGCCAAGGCGCTCGAAGCCAAACGCGCCGCCGAAGAAGCGATGAAGGACAAGGTCGCCGCCATCGACTACGCGCAAGCGCAGGCCGAACTGGCTCAGGCCGTTGCTCAACTGGCGACGATTCAGAAGCTGCGCAAGCTGATTTGATTCACCCAGGCTAGAACACAGCCAGGCAACCTTTGGGTTGCTTTTTTAATGGGCCACCGGGAATGCGTATTTCGCAGGCAATGGCTTGACTAAACCATCTCATGGACTAGTTATTAAAAAGAGCGTGTTTAATAACATCATGTATGGTGCTGCGTAACCCATTTTTCCTGAATCTTTAATTGGAGCTTGATCATGCATAAAACCCCCTTTCTTTTCGGCCTTGTCGGTGCGACCTTGATTTCTACCGGAGTTGTAACCGCGCATGCGGCAGAAGCTCCTTTTTACAATCCGACCAATGCCGCCAGCCCGACGGGGTATACGACCGGCTACGAGCTTTTCCGGACAATCGGCTGTCCTGGACGGGAGCTTCTTGGCGTCCCCTGCCCGGTGCCTGCCCCCGCGCCGCTTGCTGCAGAACCTGAACCAGAACCGCTTGCGGCCGCGCCCGAACCTGTCGTTGCACCTGCGGCACCGCTTGCGGTAGTGCCTGCCCCTGTGCCGGTTGCGGCTGTTGCGGAACCCGTACCCGTCGCGACGCTCGTGCTGGAAGGTGTGAATTTTGATTTCGACAAGGCGGTCATCCGGCCGCAGGACTACGCCAGACTCGACCAGGACGTCGATGCCTTGAAAGCATGGGGCGATGTGGATGTGGAGGTTGCGGGCCACACGTGCAGCATCGGCACCGAAGAATACAATATGGGTCTGTCACAGCGCCGCGCCGAGGCCGTGCGTAACTACCTGGTCAGCAAGGGCGTCTCGGCAGATCGTCTGACCGTCCGGGGCTACGGGGAGTCCCGACCGGTTGCCAGCAACGCCACGCTTGAGGGTCGCGTCCAGAACCGCCGTGTCGAACTGGTTCGCTACAAATAGAAGTTCCTATTTGAGCCGATTACGGGGACTACGGTCCCCGTTTTTTGGTAGTGGCGTAGAGTTGTTCTGGCGCCGTGTTTACGACACGGAAAAAGCACCCCAGCATGCGTTTTGCGTATCTTGCGCGATCAAGTTCGAAAAATGCTGCATTATGTTCGGTAGCGCACAGAATCGGCGTGCGCCTTTGGGTATTCTCAACTGACTGTTTATTACCCAACATCCTGCTAAGCACCATCGGTGTTCAGGATAGCCTTCGAATTTTGCTTGAGTTTTTTATAGGAGCTTTACTATGCGTACAACCCCTTTCCTTTTTAGTATCCTTGGCGCGACCCTGATTTCTGCCGGGACGATCAGCGCGCACGCAGCTGAAGGCGTTTATTACGACCCGTCCAATGCCGCCAGCGCGAGCGGGAAAACAGTCGGTTACGAGCTTTTCAGGACGATCGGCTGTCCGGGCAAACAGCTTCTTGACGCACCGTGCAAGGTGCCGGCGCCCGTGCCCGAGCCCGAGAAGTTTGCTGCTGCTGAGCCCGCGGCCGCACCTGCGCCCGCACCTGCTTATGTCGCGCCCGCGCCTGCGCCGGTTGTTTATGTCGCGCCCGAACCCGCGGCGCCGCAAAAACTGGTGCTCGTAGGGGTGAACTTTGATTTCGACAAAGCCAGCCTGCGTCAGGAAGACGCCTCCGACCTCGACAAGAACGTCGAGGCTTTGAAGGCATGGGGCGATGTGAACATCGAAGTTGCCGGCCACACGGACAGCATGGGCAGCGATGCATACAACATGAAGTTGTCGCGCCAACGCGCGGAAGCGGTCCGTAACTTCCTGATCAGCCGCGGTGTCGCTGCAGACCGCCTGACCGCCAAGGGCTATGGCGAAGCGCAGCCGGTTGCGGATAACGCGACGGAAGAAGGTCGCTTCAAGAATCGTCGTGTCGAACTGGTCCCGCTGAAGTAATCGCGTTTCCATTCAAGCCAATTACGGGGACTTCGGTCCCCGTAATTGTTTGTGAGTGCCGAAGCGTGCGCGCATGACGGGCAAACTGCGACGCACAAGCTTTATACTTGGCGCGCATTTTGCTCATTTATTTTGCCGATGTGGCTCATCATCCAGACACACGAATGGAATCCAAGCTTGAAATCCTGATACTCGCGGCGGGCAAAGGCACCCGCATGCGCTCCGACCTGCCCAAGGTTCTGCATAAGCTGGCGGGCAAGCCCCTGCTCGGGCACGTGGTGGATACGGCCCATGAACTCGGCGCCGCGCAGGTCTGCGTGGTGTACGGTTTTGGCGGTGAGGCCGTGCCGCAGTCGATGGCTGACGACAAGCTGACGTTTGTGCTTCAGGCCGAACAGCACGGCACCGGCCATGCAGTCAAACAGGCGCTGCCCCTGTTGGCCAACGACAGCGTCACGCTGGTGCTGTATGGCGATGTGCCGCTGACGCACAGCGCGACCCTGCAGCCGTTGGTGACCGCGGCGCAGGCCGGCAAGCTGGGGCTGCTGACGGTGACGCTGGCGCACCCGGATGGCTATGGCCGCATCGTGCGCGAAAACGGCAAGGTCGCGCGCATCGTCGAGCACAAGGACGCGACGCCTGCCGAGCGCGCAATTCATGAAGTCAACACCGGCATCCTCGCCGTGGCGACACGCCAGTTGAAGCGGTGGATCGCCGAACTGAAGAACGACAATACGCAGGGCGAGTACTACCTCACCGACATCATCGCGCTGGCGGTGCGCGACGGGTTAGATGTGGAAACCTATCAACCGGGGTACGAGTGGGAAGTGCTGGGGGTCAACAGCAAGGTGCAGCTTGCCACGCTCGAGCGCATCCACCAGAACGAGATCGCGCAGGCGCTGCTCGACGCCGGCGTGACCCTGATGGATCCGGCGCGGCTCGACGTACGCGGCATCCTGACGTGCGGGCGCGACGTACTGATCGACGTCAACTGCGTGTTCGAAGGCCACGTAAAACTGGGCGACGGCGTGCAAGTGGGCGCTAACTGCGTGCTGCGCAGCGTGACCGTGGCGGCGGGCACGCGCATCGACGCCTTCACCCTGATCGACGATGCCGAAATCGGCGAAGCCAACCGGCTGGGGCCGTTCTCGCGCATCCGCCCCGGGACCACGCTGGCGCGCGACGTGCACATCGGTAACTTCGTCGAGATCAAGAACAGCCAGATCGACGACGGCGCCAAGATCAACCATCTTTCCTACGTCGGTGACACCACCATGGGCAAGCGGGTCAACATCGGCGCCGGCACCGTCACCTGCAATTACGACGGCGCCAACAAGCATCGCACGGTGATCGAGGACGACGTCTTTGTCGGCTCGGATACCCAACTGGTGGCGCCGGTCACGGTCGGCCGCGGCGCGACTCTTGGCGCCGGCACCACGCTGACGAAAGACGCGCCCGCCGGCGAACTCACCCTGGCCCGGGCGAAACAGCTTACCCTCAGCGGCTGGACACGCCCGGTCAAAAAGGTGAGGGGTGAGGGGTGAGGCGTAATTTTAATTTAACGGGAGGTTTGGAAATCATGGCAAGACTACACGAGCAAGAAAGCGGTGGTTCGGCGCTCAAGGCCTCACCCCTCACTCCTCACGCCTTACCCGGCGCGGAGCGCCGCTGATATGTGCGGTATTGTCGGTGCGGTTGCGCAACGTAACGTCGTTCCCATTCTGCTCGAAGGCCTGCGGCGGCTGGAATATCGCGGCTACGACTCGGCCGGGCTGGTTATCGTCAATGGCGGGTTGAAGCGGGTTCGCAGCATCGGCCGCGTCGCCGCGCTGGCCGCGGAATGCGCGGCGCAGAAGGTGCACGGCCACCTCGGCATCGCGCACACACGCTGGGCCACCCACGGCGCGCCGTCGGAGGCCAATGCGCACCCGCATGTCAGCGGCCGCCTGGCGGTGGTGCACAACGGCATTATCGAAAACCACGAAGTGCTGCGCACCCGGCTGAAAGAACTGGGGTTTGTCTTCACCTCGGAAACCGACACCGAGGTCATCGCGCATCTGGTCGAACTGTATTACCGTCAGTCGAAAGACCTGCTTGCTGCCACCCGTGCGGCGGTGGCCGAACTCGAAGGCGCCTATGCCATCGGCGTAGTAAGTGAGGACTCACCTAACCGGCTGGTCTGCGCCCGCAAGGGGAGCCCGCTTCTGATCGGCCTGGGCATCGAGGAAAACTTCATTGCGTCGGACGTCTCGGCCCTGCTGCCGGTGACCCAGCGCGTGATGTACCTGGAAGAGGGCGATGCCGCCGACGTCGGCCTGCTGTCGGTGACGGTGGTTGACGCCGCAGGCAAGCCGGTCGACCGCAGCGTGCATATTTCCGAGCTGTCGGCCGACATGGCCGAACTCGGCAATTATCGCCACTTCATGCAAAAGGAAATTCATGAGCAGCCGCGCGCGCTGACCGACACGCTGCTGATCGCGGTGGCGCAGGATCATGTCCTGCCAGAATGGTTCGGCTTCGACGCCGCCGAGGTGCTGGGCAAGGTGAACGCAGTGACTTTCCTTGCCTGCGGCACCAGTTATCATGCAGCGAAAGTGGCCACGTACTGGCTGGAAGCGATCGCCGGCATCCCGGCACGTGCCGAAATCGCCAGCGAATACCGCTACCGCACTTCGGTGCCCAACCCCGATGCGCTCATCGTCACCATTTCGCAGTCGGGTGAAACCGCCGACACGCTGGCGGCGCTCAACCATGCCAAGACCCTGGGCCAGGACAAGACACTGACCATCTGCAACGTGCCTGAGTCAGCGCTCACCCGCGCCTCGCGCCTCAAATTCCTCACCCGCGCCGGGCCGGAAATCGGCGTTGCCTCGACCAAGGCCTTCACCACCCAGCTGGCTAGCCTGTTTCTGCTCACACTGGTGCTGGCCAAACTGCGCGGCCGGCTCAGCGCGGAACAGGAAGCTGCGTATGTGGCCGAACTGCGCAGCTTGCCGAATAAAGTGCAGCAGGTGCTGGCGCTGGAGCCGCTGGTCGAAGCCTGGTCGCAGTATTTTGCCAACAAGCATCACGCCCTGTTCCTCGGACGCGGCGTGCACTATCCGATTGCGCTCGAAGGCGCGCTGAAGCTGAAGGAGATTTCCTACATCCACGCCGAGGCCTATCCGGCCGGGGAGCTCAAGCACGGCCCGCTGGCGCTGGTGGACGAAGACATGCCGGTGATCACCATCGCCCCCAACGACCAGCTGATCGAAAAGCTGAAATCGAACATGCAGGAAGTGCGCGCGCGTGGCGGCGAGCTGTATGTGTTTGCCGACGGCGATGTGCACATCGAGGAATCTGATTTTGTACACGTCATCAGGCTGCCCGGCGGCGGCAACGGCGCCCTGTCACCGATCCTGCATACCGTGACGCTGCAGATGCTGTCGTATCACGCCGCCCTGCAAAAAGGCACCGACGTCGACAAGCCACGCAACCTGGCGAAGTCGGTCACGGTGGAATAAGCAATAGGGAAATTCAGGCTTGGTCTGACAGGTCGCGGGCGTTCAGGTCATGATGGTCTGGCAGAAATCGGCCAGAGCCGCCGTTGGCACGCTGAACAAATCACGTCTGCTATGCGCGGCACACCCGTCGTTGAATAGAAACTCAAGCTGAACGGCCGCTTCCAAAACGGCGAATTCACTCTCCCTTAAGAGGCCATCCGGCTTCCGATTTGTAACCGTCCACTTCTAAATGTGGTGCAAGCATTGTGGAAATTTTCTTAGGTGGTCAGGCCTCGGACGAATCGGCTATAGGGCCTTCACTACTCTGTGAGTAGTCGGCAGATCAGGAGTATGAGCATCATTCCTCCAAAGCAGGCAAGGTGAGCTGGAACCGTGTCATTTGGTCAGCGGACATCACTGTGATTGAGCCGCCATGGGCGTCAACGATGGATTTGACGATGGAAAGCCCCAGCCCAGCCCCATCTCCCTTGCGCTGACGCGATGGATCGACACGGTAGAACCGATCGAACAGTCTGGGGAGGTGCTCAGCCGGGATATTCGTGCCCGGGTTCTCGATGGAAACGGTGGTCTGACCCCCGTGCCTGGCCATGGATATCTGTACCGTTTTACCTGGTAAAGTGTGCTGGATGGCGTTCGATATAAGGTTACTGAGCGCGCGCCGCAACATCATCCGGTCGCCACGAACGGTGGCCGATCCCGTCTGGATCAGCGAAACGCCACGCTCTTCCGCCCAGGCTTCAAAGTAATCGAATAAATCCTGGGTTTCATTGGCCAGATTGACTTCTTCCAGACTCGGTTTGAGCAGGCCGTTGTCGGCCTGTGCGAGGTAGAGCATGTCGCCAACCATCTGCGCCATGCGTTCATACTCCTCCAGGTTGGAGTACAAAATTTCCTTGTATTCATCATTGCCGCGTGCGCTGGAAAGTGCCACCTGGGTTTGGGTCATGAGATTTGAAATAGGGGTGCGCAGCTCGTGCGCAATGTCGGAAGAGAACGCGGAAAGCCGTCGAAAAGAATCGTCCAGACGAGCCAACATGGCGTTAAAAGCGGTGGCGAGAGGCTTGAGTTCCGCGGGTAGTCCGGTAGTCGGCAGGCGTTCCGCCAGATGTTCGGCGGATATGCCCCCCACCATGTTGGTGACTTGACGCAAGGGGGAAAGCCCCCATCGGGTGACTGCCCAGCCCAGACTGGCTGTGGCCAAGGCGGCCAAAGCGATGGCGATGGCAAGCACTGACCGGAACTTGTTCATGAAAAGATCATGATGCTCGATGTTCAGTGCCACCGCTACGGTGTAAGACCTGCCATTACCCGCGGCCACCAACACGGCCATGCCCCGGTAGCTCACACCAGCCAGCTTCCACTGCCGCAAGGTGCCGGATGTACAGACTGTCGGCTGGATGTGGCAATCTTGCAGCAACGTTCGCGGGAAATCTGCGCCTGATGTGGCAAACCAGATATTGCCCGTTGCATCCGTCACAGCCACTGCGAGACCATGGTGGCCGACCAGGGCGTCATCCAGTCGTTGGGGTAGAGAGTTCAATTCCGCTTGGGTATACGTGTGCTTGAATAAATTCTGGATGAGTTCCAGCTTGCCATTGAGTTCGTGCAGATCTCCCTCTTTGAAATGGGTCTCCACCCCTTGCGTCAGGAAATAGCCCGTCGCCAGTAAAACCAGAGAAGCCGACACGGCGAAAAGAAGACTGATCCGGGCAGTCAGCGACAAGGTTTTCATGGTTCTGCATTTTCCGAGAAGGTTTCCAGCACGTAACCCATTCCCCGCACGGTGTGGATGAGCTTGGACTCAAAGCCTTCGTCGATCTTGACCCGCAAGCGTCGCACCGCCACATCGATGACATTGGTATCGGAATCGAAATTCATGTCCCAGACCTGTGAGGCGATCAGACTACGGGGCAGCACTTCTCCCTTTCGGCGCAGAAACAGTTCGAGCAGGGCGAATTCCTTGGCTGTCAGTTCGATCTTGCGTCCCGCCCGCATGGCCCGCCGCCGCAACAAATCCAGTTCCAGATCGGCCACCTTGAGGACAGCGGATTCCAGGGTGGCATGCCCGCGGCGAACCAGGGAGCGCACCCGAGCCAGCAGTTCGGCGAAAGCGAAGGGTTTTACCAGGTAATCGTCGGCGCCCAATTCCAGCCCCTTGACCCGGTCCTCGACCTGGCCACGTGCAGTCAAAAACAGCACCGGCATGTCGATGCCTGCCCGGCGCACGCCTTCGAGCACCTGCCAGCCATTGATGCCGGGCAGCATCACATCCAGGATCATCATGTCGTAGTGCCCCGCTTTGGCGAGTTCCAGTCCATCCCATCCCTCGCGCGCCAGATCCGTGACGAAACCGGCCTCGGTGAGACCTTGCTTCAGGTAATCGCCCGTCTTGGGCTCGTCTTCGACGATCAGGATTTTCATGGTTGAAATATCAGGACGGATGCAAGCATCCTGCCACAGCTCGCACCCGATGGATGGGTGCATTACAGATTTGTAATCCGCTTGTCAGGTTGGTGTTGGGCATGCGCCCGCAGGATGCGGTCAAACGAACACCGCCTTGGCGCGGTAAACAAGGATAACCCTGACGATATCGATGGGCTGCATTTGCCAGAGTTCCGGGTTTTCTTGAGACTTAACCTGAACATTCGAGACCATCATGCGTCACTTCCTGTTGATTTTTGTTGGCTTGCTGCTCACGCAACCCGTTTGCGCTGTCAGCCTGCGCGCAGCACTGGATCAAGCCTGGGGCACCAGCCCCCAAGCGCAAACCCTGGAGGCAAAGCGCGCGGAAAGCGATGCCCAGACCGTCGCCGCGAACAGCCTGCTGCCCGGCGCGCCCGCCGTCATTTTGAGTCATCGTGGTAACCAGTTGACCAACAATACCGGCTTGAACGAGTGGGAAGCCGGTATCGCTTTGCCCATCTGGCTACCCGGTCAGCGCGATGCGCGGCAACGCCAGGCGCACGCCGGCAAGGATGGCCTGGAAGCCAGTATGCGTGCGCTACGCCTGAAACTGGCGGGAGAGCTGCGCGAAGCGATCTGGCAAGTGCGCCAGACTCAGGCTCAAATCCAACTCGAGGAAGCGCGCGCACAAACTGCGAAAAAACTGGCGGAAGATGTCGCCAGGCGGGTTCGGGCAGGGGAGTTGGCCAAGACCGATTTGAATCTGGCGCAGAATGAATGGCGCACCGCCCAGGCAGCGATTTTGCTAAGCCGTACCCAGCTGTTCCAGGCACAGCAAGCCTATTCCACCCTCACTGGTATGACAGCCTTGCCTGACGACATTTCGGAAAGCGCGCTGCCGAAGCCCTTGCCTGACGACCATCCGTTACTGGAAGAGGCGCGCAAAGCGATCGAAACGGCGCAGGCGCAAGTGCGCCTGGCAGGCGAATCGCGCCGCGACAATCCAGAACTTGAACTCGGTATGCGCCGGGAGCGTAGTAGCCTGAACGATCCTTACGCCGACTCCGTAATAATCGCCCTGCGCCTGCCCTTATCCACGGATGCGCGCAACCGGCCGCTCATCAGCGCCGCCCAAACCGCCCTTGCCAACGCGCAAAGTGAATACAACCGCACCCGGCTCACGCTCGAATTCCAGATACGGCAGACGGAGCAAAGCTTGCAAGCGACCGATCAACTGCTGGAGCTGGCGCAGCAGCAGCGAGCCGCAGCGCAGGAAAACCTAGGACTGATCCAGACATCCTTCGATCTCGGCGAAACCGATCTGTTCACCCTGCTGCGTGCACGAGCGGCCGCATTTGAAGCCGGACAGGCTTACAACCAACAAGAAACCACGCAGGCGCTGTCGCGCGCCCGCCTCAATCAAGCTCAGGGAGTCTTGCCGTGACGACAATCATAAAAATGGCCATTCATTTGTCATGGATACTGGTTTTGCTGATGCCGCGCTTCGTCTTTGCCCACGCCGGCGAAGACCATGGCGACGAGGCACGTGCGCCAGTCAGCCTGTCAGCGTCTGGCTCGCCTCTGGAATTGAAGTCCCCCGATGTGGAACTGCTGGGTGTGCTTCAGGATGGCAAGCTCGCGGTCTTTGCCGACCGCTACGCCACCAACGAGCCTATCCTCAACGCGAAAATCGAGCTCGAAAGTGACGGTCGCAAGCTTCAGCTACTGGCCACGAAAGATGGCAGTTACACGGCCGCTGCGGACTGGCTGAAGCAGCCCGGCACCCATGAGGTTGTGGTGAGCGTGGAAGCAAACGGCCTGGAAGATTTGCTTATCGGCACCTTGGAAATACCTGGTTTGAAGTCTGACGAAGCCCACGGGCGCGCCTGGGTTGACTACGGGAAATGGGCGGCAGGTGGCATAACAGGGGCCATTGCGTTGCTTGCGCTGTTCAAGCTCATCCGCCGCCGCAAGGGTGCGGTAATAACCCTGGTGTTGCCAGTGTTTGCTGCTTTCCTGCTCGGCGGGCACAGCAATCAAGGCTTCGCCCACGGCGACGAAGATCATGGCGACAAACCCAAAGACGCACCCATTGTCACCTCGGTGAACACCGTAGCGGTCGCCACGCAGACTCCCCCCGTACGTTTGCCAGACGGCAGCGTTTTGGTGCCCAAGCCCGTGCAGCGGCTGCTCGGTATCCGCACCCTGCTGGGCGAGACACGTGACGTCGCCAAAACAGTGGCGCTCAACGGCCAGATTAGTGCCGACCCGAATTTCAGCGGGCGCGTGCAGTCCAGCCAACCCGGGCGGATTGCCGCGCCCGGCGGTGGCTTTCCCGCCATTGGCATGAAAGTGAAGAAGGGACAAATCCTGGCTTACATCGAACCTGTCGCCAGCAGTATCGAGAAGGGTAATCAGCAGGCGCAACTGGCCGAACTGGCGAGCAATCTGGGTCTTGCCGAACGGCGCGCAAAGCGCTTGGAGCAACTGGTTGGCAGCCTGCCGCAAAAGGAAATTGACGCGGCGCGCGCCGAAGCGGTAAGCCTCAGGGCGCGCAAGGCGGCGGTGGCGGGCAGTCTGTTCCAGCGCGAAGCCCTGCGTGCGCCGGTTTCTGGCGTGATCAGCCAGGCTGATGCGGTCGCTGGCCAAGTGGTGGAAGCGCGCGAAATATTGTTCGGAATTGTCGACCCGGCCAAGCTTTGGGTGGAAGCCGTCGCCTACGATACCGCGCTGTCCGGTCAAGTGGCGGGCGCTTCCGCCATGACCGCTGACAATCAGCCGTTGACGCTGGCGTTCATCGGCCAAAGCCATCAACTGCGCGAACAGGCGCTACCCATGCAGTTCGCTGTCAAACCGCCCTTGCCCATATTAAGCGTGGGTCAGCCGGTGAAGGTGTTTGTGCAAACCAAGCAAGCCATCCGCGGCATCCCCGTGCCGCAAGGAAGCGTAATGAAGAACAGCAGCGGGGAAACGATCGTGTGGGTGCACGTCTCAGCCGAACGCTTCATGCCGAAAAAGGTGAACGTACAAGCGGTGGACGCCAATACGGTTGCGGTGCTGGAGGGGCTGCAGGATGGCGACCGGGTGGTGACGCAGGGCGCGGCATTGCTTGCACAAATACGCTAAGAGATAGACATGTTTAAAGCAATCATTCAATCCAGCCTGAGTCAGCGCTTGTTCGTAATCGCGGCGACGCTCCTGCTGCTGGTGTATGGCATGCTCACCCTGAAACAGCTGCCGGTGGACGTCTTTCCCGATCTCAACAAGCCCACCGTGACGCTGATGACCGAGGCCGAAGGCATGGCACCGGAGGAAGTGGAGCAGCTCATCAGTTTCCCCGTCGAGACGGCGATGAACGGCATACCGGGAGTGACGCGGGTACGCTCGGTTTCTGGCATCGGTCTTTCCATCGTGTACGTGGAGTTCGACTGGGGCACCGACATTTACCGCAACCGCCAGCAGATCGCGGAGCGGCTAAGCCTGGTACGGGAACAGATTCCCGCCGGCATCACTCCGCAGATGGGGCCGATCAGTTCCATCATGGGCGAGATCATGTTGATCGCGATGACTGCCGACTCCGCCAAGGCGAGCCCGATGCAGGTGCGCGAACTGGCGGACTGGGTGGTGCGTCCGCGGCTGCTCACGATCGCTGGTGTGTCGCAAGTGATCCCTATCGGTGGCGAGGTGAAGCAATACCGGGTGGCACCCGATCCAGTCAATCTCGATCGCCTGGGCGTCACGCTGGAACAGATGGAAAAGACGCTGGTAGATTTCGCGACCAACACCAGCGGCGGGTTTCTGGAGTCGCACGCGCAGGAATACCTGATCCGCAATATCGGGCGCACCACCAAGCTGGAAAATTTACAGGATCTGGTGGTCGGCTACCGTGAAGGAATACCGATTTTGCTCAGGCAAGTCGCCAAGGTGGAATTCGCTGCGCGCCTGAAGCGTGGCGACGCGAGCTTCATGGGCAAGCCTGCGGTGATCCTGTCGGTGCAGAAGCAGCCCGGTGCGGACACGATCAAGCTCACGCGCGAAATCGAAGCGGCGCTCGCGGAGCTGAACAAAAACATGCCCGCCGGCGTCGCAACGAAAGACATCCTGTTCAAACAGGCCAATTTCATCGAAAGCTCGGTGAGCAACGTGGAAGAGGCCTTGCGTGACGGCGCCATCATGGTGGCGGTGGTGCTGTTCCTGTTCCTGCTCAATTTCCGCACCACCTTCATCTCGCTCACCGCGATTCCTGTCTCCATCCTGATCACGGTGCTGGTGTTCAAATACTTTGGACTGTCCATCAACACCATGACGCTGGGAGGACTGGCGATTGCCATCGGCGAGCTGGTCGACGATGCAGTGGTGGGAGTGGAAAACGTGTTCCGGAGGCTCAAGCAGAATCGGGTGGCAGTCGAAAAGGCCTCCGTGCTGGAAGTCATCGCCGCGGCTACACTGGAAGTTCGCTCCGCCATCGTGTACGCCACGCTCATCATCGTGCTGGTGTTCGTGCCGCTGTTCGTCCTTTCCGGTATCGAGGGCAAGCTGTTCGCGCCGCTGGGCGTTGCCTACATCGTGTCCATTCTTGCCAGCATGCTGGTGTCGGTCACGCTGACGCCGGTACTGTGCTATTACCTGCTGCCGAAAATGAAGCGGCTGGAGCACGACGACAGCCCAGTCGTCAAAAAGCTCAAGCAATGGGATACGGGCCTGCTGCAGTGGTCGTTCGAGCACAGCAAGCTGGTTCTCGGCGCGGGGCTGCTCGCGGTGGCGCTCGCGGTGGCCGCCGTACCGTTCTTCGCCCGTTCCTTCCTGCCCGCGTTTAACGAAGGCACACTCACCCTCACGGCCGTGATGAATCCGGGCACCTCCTTGTCGGAATCCAACCGCATCGGCACCCTGGCGGAGCAATTGATTCTGCAAGTGCCGGAAGTGACCCAGGTGGGGCGGCGCACCGGCCGCGCCGAGCTAGACGAACATGCGGAAGGCGTGCATTACAGCGAGATCGACGCGGACCTGAAAAAATCCGCCCGTTCCCGCGAGGCCGTATTACAGGACATCCGCAACCGCCTCGTGCCGCTGCCTGCCTCGGTCAGCATCGGCCAACCCATCTCACACCGGCTCGACCACATGCTGTCCGGGGTGCGCGCGCAGATCGTGCTGAAAATCTTTGGCGATGACGTGGACACGCTACGCGGACTGGCGGCGGGGTTGCAAGCCCGGCTTGCCAACATCACGGGACTGGTGGATTTGCAACTGGAAAAGCAGGTACGCATTCCGCAACTGCAAATCCGCGTCGATTACGCCAAGGCCAGGCAGTATGGCGTCACCCCGGCAGCCATCAACACCGCCCTGGAAACGCTGTCCAACGGCGCCACTGTGGCGCAGGTGATCGAAGGCAACCGCCGCTTCGACGTGGTGATCCGCCTTGCAGATACAGACCGCAGCGCACAGGGCTTGAGCAACCTCTTGGTGGAAACACCGGGCGGACGCATCCCATTGCGCCTCATCGCAGAAATCCAGGACAGCGACGGCCCCAACCAGATCCTGCGCGAAAACAGCCGCCGCCGCATGGTGTTGATGGGCAATAGTGACGGTACCGACATGGCGCAGATCATCCGCGACATCCGAGCAGAGCTCGCCAGACACCCACTGCCGGAAGGCTATTTCACCCAGCTGGAAGGCCAGTTCCAGGCACAGGAAGAAGCCAGCCGACTTATTACGGGACTGTCATTGGTGTCATTGGCCATGATCTTTCTCGTCTTGTATAGCCGCTACCAATCCACCGTGCTGTCGTTGATGATCATGGGCAATATTCCGCTGGCGCTGGTGGGCAGTGTCATCGCGCTGTGGATCTCAGGCGGTGCGCTGTCGGTGGCAAGCCTGATCGGCTTTATTACCCTGGCCGGCATCAGCACGCGCAACGGCATCCTGAAAATCAGCCACTACATCAATTTGGTGGCGCACGAGGGTGAAGCATTCGGCAAGCAAATGATCCTTCGCGGCAGCCTGGAACGCCTGACGCCAGTGCTGATGACCGCGCTGGTGGCGGCCTTCGCCCTGATTCCGCTGGTGCTATCCGGAGGCGATCCGGGCAAGGAAATCCTGCATCCGGTAGCGGTGGTGATTTTTGGCGGCCTGGTGAGTTCCACGCTGCTGGACACCCTGCTTACGCCGGTGATGTTTTACCTGTGGGGCGAAAAACCGATGATGAAACTGCTGGCACAAGGCAGTAAGGAAAATTTCTGATCCAGCAAAAAGATAAGCGGAATGTGAAGAACCAAAAACAGCAGTTCTTTTTTTAACTTTATCCAAGGAGCCACCAAATGAAATACCTGAAACCATCCATCCTCGCCCTGGCCTTGCTCTTCACGCAAGGCGCGTTCGCCCATAGCGACGAATATCTCGACACCCAAACTGCGCCTCACGGCGGCCAAGTGCGCATGGTGCAGCAGTACCACTATGAACTGGTGGTAAAAGCCAACGAAGTGAGCGTTTATATCACTGACCACGCTGGCAAAGAAATTGGCGCCCAGGGCGCAACAGGGACCGCAACCATACTTTCCAGCAAGAGCAAGGCCAGTGTGAAGCTCGTGCCCGCTGGTGACAATCAAATGAAAGGCTCGGGTAAATTCGAGCTCGCGCCAGATATGAAGGTGGTGGTTTCCATCGCGTTACCTGGTCAGACGGCGTTACAGGGCCGTTTCACGCCTATGCAGCAGGCGTCATCAACTTCTACATCCGCTATGCCCGGTCAGATGTAGTGGTCTGAACATCGAGCCAATCCGAAGATGACGCAAATGTAATCCCTGCGTCAGGTCGATGTGGCAAACCCCATTCCATACTGGCCCCTACTCCTGAATAAAGGTCTTGTATGAAAAATGCTGTTGCCAGCTTTCTTCTCATCGGCGGTCTTGCCCAAGCGCCTTGGGCTGCCCCGGCAACCCCGGTGATTGATGTCTACAAGAGTCCGACTCGCGGGTGCTGCAATAAGTGGTTAGATCACCCTAAGGCGAATTGATTCAAGGTATGTCCGGCGGTAACGACATGATGGTCAAACGCATGGAGATGATGCAGAGCAATATGGACATGCCTCAAGGCGTCCCCGAGAAACCGGCCAAGTAATGGCCGTCACGGCGGAAGTTCCCACCGTATTCACTTAACCGAAAGTAAGGAGCAAATCATGAAATCCGCAATTGCATTCACTACCCTGGCTCTGCTGGTCGCACCGGCTTGGGCAGACGATCAGAGTGGCAACCCCGACCTGAAGCAGGGTATTACCAACGTGCATGACATACATTTTCCTCACGTTGCCGGTGACAGTCATGAGCCGGAAAGAGGGGGCGGCGATAGCTACGGATCGGTTCTGCTTGATGATCAGCCAAGCGGGCATGTGCCCCACAAGCAGGGGGATGGTAGCCACAGGACCGATGAGGTGTGGCCGAGCTACTAACACAGAGTTGTATGGCCCGGCGAGATAACCCATCGGATCGCAGGTACTTAAAGTACCGGATTAAAGGGGCGGGATATGGTTGGTTTTGAACCTTTTGGCATGGGATTGGGAATGGTCCTGGTCTGGCTCATCCCTATCCTGCTGATCGCCCTTGGTCATCCACAATGTCATCAGCATCAGTAACCGGGATGGAAAACCCGAGCCTACGTCTCGGGCTATCCTGGAAGAAGGTTACCCTGGAGTTCGACGACAAGGGTGTGGTCATCGACGTGCTTTACAACGAGAACGGGCGACACGACGGTCTCACAGCCATGCAGGTGTAGAGCAGGATCGCGGCGAAGGCCACAGCGTGAAATGACAGAGGCCATGCACAGAGGCAACCGGCGTGCGGGGGAAACAGGTTAGGACTGCTATGCGTCCCATCGAGTCTCTGGATAGCGATAGATTCCGTTGTTGATGGAGACGGGCGGGTCGAATTTTACACAAGGCAAGGTGGTTCTCATGAACGTCAAGATTATTGCGACAAAGAGTTGCAGTCACAGTTTGAGCTTGCAACAAGAACTCAGGAATATGGGTATCCCATTCGAGGTGTTGTTCGTCGAGGATGAGCCGGGGGTAGTCATGGCACACGACATCCGGCATTCCCCGAATCTCCTCGTGAACGATGAAGTCGTTTTCCGGGGACAGCCGACGCCGCATGAGCTACGGGAGTTTTTCGGCAAGTTAAGTCATTAACCGTTCTTCCATGGACAGCCTGAAGGCACAACACTACGGCTGGCGTATGCCATTGATGGCTTCAGGAATCATGCGTTGCCATAAGTTGCCATAAGGAGTGCAAGCTATGAGTGCCCATTCGTCTCACCTGCACGAGGAAAGCGACACTGGACACGCAGGCCATCTCCACGACGGCGGCGACTCAGAACACGGCACTCATGGCCATCACGCCCACATGGCCGCCGATTTCCGGAAACGCTTCTGGATCGCGCTGGCGCTGACCCTGCCCATACTGGGGCTTTCTCCCATGCTCCAAAAGCTGGTGGGCTTGCGTGAGGCCATCCGGTTTT
>Ga0307377_10000044_pt1 | contig 188102 bp, 146 predicted proteins | sample TR3MG_FD_202535 | JGI IMG/M metagenome (GOLD analysis project Ga0307377, IMG submission 202535) | Soil microbial communities from Risofladan, Vaasa, Finland - TR-3 | ecosystem: Environmental > Terrestrial > Soil > Coastal area > Acid sulfate soil | place: Finland: Risofladan, Vaasa... | reverse complement strand
ACATCGGCTTCGGGGACAGGGACAATCCTCAGCCCGGCGGCAGAGGAAGCGTGTACGTAGATGATATTCAATTGTATCCCCGCAGATGCACTCTGCCAGGACCTCAGGCTGATTTGACCAGCGATTGCGTTGTCGAATTCAAGGACTATGCTGTCCTCGCGAATCAGTGGCGCCACTCGCCCGGCAGCCCGTCGGCAGACATTGCCCCTGAGCCTCCTGACGGCATTGTTGACATACGGGATTTGGCTGTCCTGACGGATAGCTGGCTTGTGGAGGCCTGGTGGCCGTAACAGACGTCGGGATGGCCCAAGTATTGGAGAGTGCTTAGAGCCTATCCGAATAATCCGGAGCAACGAAACGTAATTATGGCACAGACCACATGAAGCAAACCCAGAAAATTTTCAGGTTTCTTTTCCCAGCGTGTCAGAATACGGCGGAATCGGTTCATTCAGTTGATTCACAAACCGACCCAGGACCTGCTCATCCAGTTTTTCCGCCCATAGACCGAGGCCCAGCTTCTCAATGTAGTGGGAATTGATTATCTGCTCGTACTGTCCCGCCACCGGCAGCACCAGCATCTTCTTCTTCAAATACAAACACTCGCTTATCAATGATAAGCTCGCAAGCGATTACACTTGGGGGCCCGGCTACGTCGGCCAGAATACCCTCGGTTGTTTGGCGAAAATAGCTTGCGAGAAGTCAAAAAGCACCGTAAAATCATGTCGGCACGGAAGAACTGAACACCTTAGGCAATCAGTAAAGTCCAGCGGTGTGATGGAATAGCTATGGTATACAAGCCGGGATATCTGAGGGAGCGGTCCAAGTGGTTGATTAACGCGCGAAAGGTGGCGATGACTGCCGGGACTGGTGTCTTAGCTCTGACATTATTCGGCTCGAAGGTCATGGAAATATTGACAGGTTCAAGATACATCATGGACTTTGGTCATATAGCACTTTTGGGGATGACCGGTGTGCTCATCTTTTCTTGGATATGGTCCAGCCAAAAAGAACTTGACTTGTTGTTTGAGTGGCTCGACCCAGAACGGTACGAGCCTCCATCCACCATCATCGAGACCATCCTAATACTGACTTTGGGAGTACTACTTGCTGGCCTTTTGGTCACAGCCAAAGACCCTCGTTCGTATGCTGTACTATTCACAGCTTACAGCTTTGCCAACATATTGGCAAATAAGAAGGTGCAATCAGAAGTTGGTGAGGCAATATCCAAGAGCAAGGACCGGGCTCAAAAGGACCTAAAGCATGAGCACCTCATCCGACAGGCTCGCCTCTACCTGAAAGGCCTCCAGATTCTTGAACGCTACTATGTGCTCAGACCTCACGGTTTGCTAGCCCTCATCACTCTCGTCTTTTCGTCAATTGGCCTTCTGGTCTCCATCGTCTGGTGGCTGGTCGGCTCCGATGTAGTCGGCTTCGCCTCATACGCCACCTTTGTGCTCATATTAGCTGCAATTGAGGTCACAATATGGCATTGGCGCCTTGTTCGTGATCTCGCAATAAGACCCATCAAGGCAGAACTTAACGAATTGACACAGGTCAGCAATGACCTCGGGACCACCGATGGGAGCTGATTTCATTCTTTCCGCTGCTCTCCAAGTTACGTCAATGTCGTCTCTGTTGTTTTGGTCGAAGCCAGAGCAACCTCCACACGCCCGTCTTCATAGGCGAACTACAGCCCGAATATCTCTCTCACCCGCTCGCCGAAATACTGTTTCAGATATACGAGCGATTTTTGCGGCCCGACAAACATCACGTCATGCCCCGCATCGATAAGTCTCTGCCCTATCAAATGCGACCGGCTGCTGTGCCCGAACCCTTCCCCCGCAACACCATAAATTATCTTCGCGGCTCCGCCACCGGCACCCCGCCGATGAACGACGCCATATAGTCGTCCTCCGAATATCCTCTCCCGTTCGCCTTGGCGATGTTTGCCGTCCCCGTCTTGCCGAATACCTGCCATTTCTCCAGTTTCGCTTTCTTGCCCGTCCCTTCGTTAACTACCCCCACCAGTGCCTCAAAAGCGGTGAGTCCACCCGGTTTGCCGAGCACGAGGTCGGCCGCGGACATGTACTCATCCATTTCGGTGGTATATCCGATGGGTATGATTCGCACGGGGCAGTCGGGCGGGAGGCCGCCGACGAGATTGTCGATGCGACTCTTCAGTTCTTCGTTTCGGCCGCAGACAGCAATTATCTGAGCGATGCTGCTCATTTTCACCAGCGACTGCATCAGTTTTTCGATTGGTCCGACGCCGAAGCCGCCGGCCGAGACCAGTATGGTGGTGCGGGAAGGTTCGAGGCCGTGCTTGAGCCGCATCCCGAGCTTGTCTTTGTGGTCGGCGAAAACCGGGTCAATGGGAATTCCTGAGACAGTGATTTTCTCAGAGGGAACACCAAGCTCTTCAAGGTGGCACCGCGTTTCCTCCAAAGCCACGAAGTAATGCTCGTATTCGCGGCACAGCCACATGGCATGAACGTCGAAGTCGGTAATGGTGATGACCTGGCGTGTGCTGAGGCGGCTTTTGGCCTTTAGCCACGAGATTATTTCCGCAGGCAGAAAATGCGTACAGACCGTAATTTCGGGTTGATACTGCTCGAGCATTTTTACGAAAGGTCTGGTATTAAGTTTCTCAAAAGCCAAACGGAGGCGTTCATTTTGCCAGGGTTTGTCAAAATGGTCATAGAGCCAGCCTAAGACGTCCGGCGCCTTGTTGACCAGCTCGATATAGGCCTTGGAGTAAAGGTCCTGAAAAACCTTGTTTGTGTACTGGAGGGTATCGACATTACGCACCTGGCGGGCGGCATTCAGTTGAACGAAAGACTTTTCGATTGCCTGGGCAGCCCTGATATGACCTGCCCCCACCGACGCCGACAGGACCAAAACCTTCTGAAACATAACGCCTCGGTCGCAGAATTTCACATTACAGTGCGCACCGCCACGGCTCGCATCGTGAATACTAACCGATTGTGCGCGGATTTGCAAATTCACAGGCGCGCCTTTCTATGACTTTTGCAGCGACATGCGCAGGTGTGAAAATCCGCCTCGGACGCGAATGACTTGCAGGGTCGGTATTAGCCGGGGTCTGTGGACTCGACTTTGTGGATTTTGGGTCCGACGATTTTGCCGGCGTACCTGAAGGATTTGACGAGCATGAAAAAGAAAACGGCCGCGGCCAGCAATAAGACAACGGTTGTGAGCCAATGCCGAGGGCGAAATCTTTTCAGTGAGGGGGCAAAAGCAATAAGGGCGAAAGCGGCAGCAAGGACTATGACCGCGTCCCAGCTTGCGCGCTGCCAATAGCTGCCTCCGAGGCGGATCCACATTCCGAACTCGTCGAAGGTCAGGGCCATAGCGATTCCATAAATCAGAGCGGCGAACCGGAGGCCTCGGCCGGTGGGGCGTCCGAGCAGCAGGTAGCCGCCGACAGCAGAAAGCAGGAAAATCCCATAGTTGAGGTGGTGAATGTGCGTGCCGCCGAGGTGGAGGTAAAGGTCGGGGATACTCCTTGACATAATGAGAAATACAACAACTCTGGCGGATATGAAGGTCAATAGAAAGGTGACGAGTACCATTCGAGCCAGATGTGTAAAAAGCGGCGTCTCGACGGAAAGGGTTTTCTTTTCCTGGTTCATGGTTAACCATCCTGAAAAGACCAGGCCGAACCCGCCGATTAAAAGGCGGCACGGCGATAGTTTCTCCGCTAATCTTGATTTTGTCAAGCAGCTTGGCCGGCGGATACAGAGTTTTGGTGCTTGCGGCGGCCATTTGCTCAACCTGAACGGCAAAGGCGGGAGGAGTTATTTTGATTTTCGGGCGAGTCTGGTATAAATAGCCGTGCTGGTGCTTATTGAAAGGTCGAGAAGATTATGTTCCGGCTGAAAAGTTGGCGGCGAAGGCGATTGGGGAATCGAGAGTTTCCACAGGAATGGCTGGAGATTCTCGAGAAGAACGTTGGATATTACAGGCGTTTGCCGGAGCCGGACAAGAAGGAGCTGCAGAAACATATACTGATATTCATTGGGGAGAAACGATTCGAGGGGTGCGGGGGACTGGAGATAACCGATGAGATAAAGGTTACGATTGCGGCGCAGGCGTGCATTCTTCTGCTGCACCGGCAAACGGATTATTACCCCGGGTTGTATTCTGTGCTGGTATATCCGCAGGCTTACGTTGCGAGGGAAGCAAGGTATCTTGGGGGCGGGGTAGTGGTGGAGGGGCTGCACGTTCGCTTAGGGGAATCGTGGCGTCGAGGGTCGGTGGTGCTGTCATGGGACGACGTGCAGAGAGGTACTGCGGACATCCATGACGGGCACAATATCGTGTTTCATGAGTTCGCACACCAACTGGACCTGTCGGGCGGCAAAGGTGACAGCAGCGAGGTGGTTCGCAGCCGGTCGAAGTACATCGCGTGGGCGCGCGTGCTTCAGAGGGACTACGAGCGGCTTCGTCGGGATGTGGGCGGGAGTCGGCAGACCCTGCTGGACAGGTACGGGGCGACGAATCCTGCAGAGTTCTTCGCGGTGGCGACAGAGTCGTTTTTCGAGCGGCCGAAAGAGCTACGGAAGCTGCACCCTGAATTGTATAACGAATTGAGGCAGTTCTACCAGCAAGACCCTGCCGATTTGTAGGTTTTTTGAGGCCGTTGTGGCAAGCGCGGTTTGCAAATGACTTGAAACGGCGTTGTGTGCTGCTATAATGCCGGTTTTGCTAAAGCGTCGGCAGACGGCAGGCCGAAAGGATAAATTAAGAGGAACAGCAACAGAAAGTTGTTGCCTTTGCAGAAGGAGAGATATTTTGGAGAATCATCGTTGGAGCAAGATTAAAAGGTCTCGGAAAAGCGGTTTTCGGGCTCGCATGCGGACCAGCAAAGGGCGAAAGACGCTGAGTAACAAACGGCGTGTCGGACGCTCGGTCAATGTTAGATGAGGATTGCCGCCGACCGGTTGCGAGGCGGCATGACTGGCCGGTGGTCCGCCAGGGCGCGCACTGTAGACAGTAAAAAGGGCAATTGTGGTTTAGATGGACTTGTTTGGCTGGTTAATACACGGATGGGGCGGGAATATTCAAGCCGCGGCCCGAAAGGGCAAGACGGACAAGGTCAGATTCATATTGGCCAGGAAGCCTGAACTGGTCAACACGAGGAATAATGTTGGCGAGACCGCCCTGTGTTTAGCGGCGGGCGAGGGACATACCAAGATAGTCGAACTTCTGCTGGCCGGCGGAGCGGAGGTGAACGCCAAAGATTCTTACGGCGAAACCGCTCTTCACAAGGCGGCCAACGGTGACCACGAGCAAGTAGTCAAACTCCTGCTGGCCCGCGGGTCGCAAGTCAACGCCAAAAGTAATAAAGGGCATACCGCCCTGCACAGGGCGGCAGGCGGCCGCAAGGCGGTGGTGGAGGCGCTGCTTGCGGCCGGTGTGGAGGTTAACGCCAGAAGCAAGAAAGGCCATACCGCTCTGGACAGGGCGGCGGCGAGGGGGCGCAAGGAAGTGGTGGAGGCGCTGCTTGCCCATGGAATGGAGGTGAACACCAAGGCGGGTGACGGGGGCAGGCCGCTGCACGCGGCGGCCAACGCCGGTCACAAGGAAATTGTGGAGCTTTTGATTGCACGCGGCGCGGAGATAAACGCTCAGAATAATGACGGCGAGGCCGCCTTGCACAAAGCAGCCAACAACGGTCACGTGGGAACAGTCAGAGCTCTCATTGCCGGAGGAGCGGATGTAAACACCAGAAGCTATAAGGGGCATACGGCTCTCCACCGTGCGGCCAGAGGACACAAAGAAGTGGCGGAGCTTCTGCTGGCAAGCGGGGCAGAGGTGAACGCCGAAAGCAGAAAAGGACATACCGCCCTGTGGAGTGCGGCCGTCAGGGGCCGAAAGGATGTAGTGGAGGTTCTGCTTGCCCATGGGGCGGCGGTAAACGCCAAGGACAAATGGAGCAAAACGCCTATGAAGGCAGCGATGGACGCGGGGCACAAAGAAATAGTGGAGCTGCTTCGGCAGCACGGCGGGGCTGCATGATTTCCAGATGCAAGCGCACAACGGGACAAGATGAGGCGGGGCGGGTGACTCAGCCGAAGGATAGTCCGATTTTTTTTGCGACGGAACGGATGTGGTCAGCGGCAAGGCGGTATTCTCCGGCGTCCTTCAAGTGCTCCACCATGAGCGGAGTGTCGGGGAACCTGCTCAACTGGCTTAAGAACTCGGCATAATCCAGACCTCCCAGACCCGGACGAACCTCGTCAAGATGGGTGGTGAATTTGGGCTGGAGCAGGATGTCCTTGGCGTGGCAGCTCTTGATGCGGGGGCCAAGCTTTTGAAAGAATTCGCGAATCAGCTCGCGATTCCCATAATAGCGCTGGGGACTGGTGACAAGATTGACTGGGTCGAAATGGACGGCAAAGCGGCTGCGGTCGATGGCTTTAATCAGGCGGAGGTACGAATCGGCGGAGTCGGGATAGGCCCAGGGCATAGTTTCGAGGGTCAAATACGTTCGTGCAGGTTTGACGTCGTCGATGATTGCGCGCGTAGTCTGCACAATCATATCGAAGGTTTCGCCGGTGAGGTTGTCGGGATGTGGGCCGTCCCAGCGTTCGGGATGGCGTGAGCCGCTGATATTGACGCAGCATCTTGCGCCAATACGGTCGGCGAGCGCGAGCCGCTGACGGCATTTTGCGAGGGCCTTGCGGCGGGTTTCCTCGTCGGGGCTGATGGGATTGGACCATGCGCCGACCTCGGCAATGACAATGTCGGCCTTTTGAGCGGCTTTGGCGTAGGCGTTGACAACATCGTCTTTTTCCTCGGGGCGGACGGGGCAGTAAGCGGCACGGTAACCAAGCCCTCTGATCATTTGTACCCAGGCATCGGGGCCGTCAAATTTTCCATGCGTGGGGCCTCCCAGCCGCAGTAATAAAGGAATTGTCTGTGCGCAGGCAATTCCCACCGCCGACCGGGCGGCCAGCAGAGCTGCGCCTGCCATAGACTTTTTCATAAGGTCACGCCGGGACAAGCTTTTGTGGTTCGTCATTCCGGGCGCCTCCTGTAGAGTAAGGACGATTCGGGAAAGGCAATATCAGGTCCCAAGAGCGGAAAAGAACGAGACCCTGTGAGGTCCGCGATTCTGGAGACAACATTTCTTATACTCGGCAACCATTTACCACAACACCACGAGAAACTAATTCTATAACAGAAGCGCTTGGAGCGGCGCTGCCGCTCCACTTAAACCTCGGTACATGGCGCCGACAGCGGTTGGCAACAGGCCGCGTTCAGGAAGATACTTTGTTTTGAACCCCGAACGACCGGGCCGCTCCGCTTATCTGCCGAGGGACTTGAGATACTGCCTGGATTTTCGAAGCCCCATTCTGGATGCTTTCTTCTTCACTGCGTCGGTTTTTCGCCCGAGCTTTGCAGCTATTTGAGAGGTTGGGTTCCTCGGGAAAAGCTTCTTCAGGAGCCTAACATCGCCGGCCGTCCAGAGACCCGCCGGGGCTTTTCTCTTTTTCGCAGCTTTTTTCTTCTTTGCCATTTTTGTGCTTCCTTTCAACAAATGGTATCCGCCAATCTTGTCACTGCCATCTGGGCAGCGCCATTACTCACATGGTATAATCTATGGGTGAAGTTTTACGGTGTCAAGTTCTTTTAGTAACGTAAAACAAAAAAATGTAATTAATTTGTCCCTGTCGCCTGCGCGGCAACACAGGCAAGGCGATTCGTTATTGTTGTGCTTTACAGGGACGAGTTTCGGGATATACTTGATTGTCGCTATGACAGAGACTGGAAAGAATTCGGTGGGTCTCGTGGAGACACGAACGATAAGGGTGATGGAGCCGGAGCAGCCCCTGGAGCTGGAGTGCGGCAGGAAGCTGGCCCCCATCGATGTCGCCTATGAGACTTACGGGGAGCTTAAAGGGGACGGTGAGAACGCCGTATTGATCTGTCACGCGCTCAGCGGCAATGCCCACGTTGCCGGCTACAATAGTCCCGCCGACAGGAAACCCGGTTGGTGGGACGCAATGGTCGGGCCCGGCAAGGGGATCGATACAAACAGGTATTTTGTCATCTGCTCCAATTTCCTCGGCGGCTGCAGCGGGACGACTGGACCGTCATCGATTAATCCGGAGACAGGCAAGCCGTACGGCCTGGCCTTTCCGATAATAACCATAGGCGATATGGTCAAAGTCCAAAAGCTATTGCTGGATAAGCTCGGCATAAGGAAGCTGCTGGCGGTGGTTGGGGGGTCGATAGGCGGCATGCAGGTCCTGGAGTGGGCCGTGGAATACCCTGACTTTGTCAGAGCTGCGATACCGATTGCGACGACCGCGCATCTTGGGGCGCAGTCCATAGCGTTCGACGCGGTGGGCAGGAATGCGATACTCGCGGATCCTAATTTTGGGGACGGCCAATATCATGAGGGCGAAAAGGGGCCGGACCTGGGGCTGGCCATTGCGCGGATGATAGGGCATATAACGTACCTGTCGGATGAGAGTATGCGTCGCAAATTCGGCCGGCAGCTTCGCAGGGCCGACCGATACAGCTACGATTTCAATTCCGAATTCGCCGTTGAGACATATCTTGACTATCAGGGCCAGAGCTTTGTGGAAAGATTCGACGCCAACAGTTATCTGTACATAACCAAGGCGGCGGACTATTTCGACCTGCAGAAAAACTATGGGACACTGACCGAGGCCTTTGCGCGGGTGAAATCGAGATTTCTCGTGGTCAGTTTCACGAGCGACTGGCTTTTTACGCCCGCGCAGTCAGAGGCAATGGTCAATGCTCTTGTTGCCGGCGGCAAGGACGTCAGCTTCTGCAATATCGATTCACCGTACGGTCACGATTCGTTCCTGCTGGAGCCGGAGACGCTGGGCCTGTTTATTTGCGGCTTTTTGGACGCGACATATCAGCCGGGAGTAAAGAAAGGGCGGATGAGCACGGCCGTACCGCAGCAGATACGCAGTTTCGAGCAGGCCCGGCGGACCCGTGTCGACTACGAGCTTATCGAATCGCTGATAGAGCCGGGCAGCAGGGTCCTGGATATCGGCTGCGGGGACGGGGAATTACTTGCAAACCTTGCGGCGGACAAAAACATAAAGGGCGAAGGTATCGAGCTTCAGCAAGACCTCGTGCTGGCCTGTGTGAGCCGGGGGCTGCCCATTATACAGTACGATGTCGAGCGCGGCCTGGCGAACTATGCAGACAAGAGCTTCGATTACGTGATATTGTCACAAACCCTCCAGACGGTGAAGAATCCGGAGAAGGTCTTCAGGGAATTGCTGCGCGTGGGCCGAAAGGTGCTTGTGAGCTTTCCGAACTTCGCTTACTGGCGGTGCAGAATGCAGATGTTCTTTGGCGGCAGGGCCCCGCTAACGGGGCATCTGCCTTTCGACTGGTACGACTCGCCGAACATACACTTTTTATCACTGAAAGACTTCGAGCGGTTCTGTAAGAAACTGGGCGTTGAAATAGAGAGGAGGATTCCGCTGGCAAAGACGCGGCTGCGCCCGGTGAGATTCGCGCCCAATCTGTTCGCGGAGCAGGCGATATACGTTACCAGCAAAGATTAGAGCATGACTTCGGAATAGGACTCCGGGTCATAAGACAATACTATATCCTGGATGAATCCGACAGGAATCTTTGTGCTCCCGGAGCGGTTGAAGGAAAGGTTGTTGTTGCCTGACAGGGTCATCTCGTCATTGGAATAGTTGATTATGGTGCCGTTTATTATCCCGCCGGCATCTCCGAAGAACGCAATTCCATTGCCGGCTATGGCGCCGTTCAGTGTGCCGAAACTGCCTCCGAAGGACAAGTGAAAGCCGGGCGCCAGCAGAAAGGTACCTGTCTCGCTTTGAAGGCCGGCGAACTGTTCTTCGCCTGGCAGTTCAGTAACAGGCTCGCTTGTCACATTACCGATGAAGTTAACCTGGTTCACGCCGGAATTATCGGCTACATCTCCGTCTCCGATTATGATTCCGATTATGGTTACGCCGCCTGCAAAAGTCACTATGTTGGGTGTTTCGATAAAGACGATGCCTCTTAATGTCACCTGGCCCGTGAAGGTCGGGTTGGTGCCTGCCACTATTCTTATGTTGTCAAAAGTCGCATCGACGGTGGTATCGGTGGAGGAGTCCACCGTATTGACGGCATAATGCTCAAAATGGTGCGGGTCCGGCGCCGGGAATTCCGGCGGGGCCTCTCCGATCTTGACGTGGTCCATTGCGGCCGCTCCGGTGTCCCCGCCGATGGATGCCTTCCCTCCCTGCAGAGTAACATAGGCGTCGGGGTTCGTGATTGTGACGTTGCCGGCGATTTGTGAGTTGCCGATGATGGCGAGGGCCTCGTTTTGGCCGGGGCTTTCGATAAAGACGTCGGATTCAACAGAGACATTTATGCCTTCGAGCTCTATATTGCCGGAAAGATGCAGCGGTCCTTTTGTGGCCACGCCATAGTCGAAGACCGTATGGGGTTTTGTATCGAAATTATAACTGGCGCCTATTTTCTTGGCCACGGAGCCGTACGTTCCGATAACACTCAACTGCAGTGTGTTCGAACCGCTTGGCGTGATTTCCGCGGTAAAGCTCCGCCCCTGCTGCGAATCCAGCACAACGCTTGGGACGGTTATCTGGGAGCTGGTTGCGTATGGCGTAATATTGGAGATTGTGTCAACGGCCAACTGGAGGGATTCTCCGATTTTAATGAATCTTTCGGCCGCCGGCGTATCGCCCGGTATTTCGACGTAGTTTAACCAAAGCCGAACAATCTCCTGTCCTGACTCTGCGGTTGCCCGTGCGCTATCAGCCTTGCGCTGGTTCTCGGCAAGCTGAAGATTAGAGCCGGAAATGGAATAGATGGAAATGGCCCATGTGGAAAGCACGGCCAACACTATCATTGACATCAAAAAAGCGCTGCCTTTGCGAATCTTGCGGGAAACCATTTCTTCCCCCCCTACGATACGACTTGGTTTGGGCTAATGCCTCCATGTCCTTCACCATATTAAGTATAAAAAACAAGTTCGAGGGATACAAAAAATTCCGGCCCGCAGAGGCGGATAGGGCCGATAAGAATCGTCTTTTCTGTGCTGCCCCACGGCGTTATTAATTTTCCGGAGATATTCTGCCGCAACTATGCCTTAGGCTGGGCAGGCACTTCCAGGCCGTGTTCGGGCATAAGCGTTGAGTCCCATAATATGTCCTGGGCGCAGCCGTCGGCTACGATACGGCCCTTGTCGAGCAGGACGGCCCGGTCGGCGAGTGCGGCGGCAAAGTTCATATTGCAGGTCGCAATGATTAGCGTCTGAGGCAAATTGCTCAGGAGCTTTATCAAATTGCGGCGGTTTCTCGGGTCAAGGCTGCCGTCAGGCTCATCGAGCGTGATAATCTTCGGAGACATAGAGAGGATAGTCGCGATGGCGGCAGCTCTTTTTTGGCCGGCGGACAGATGATGAGGGGCCTTGTCGGCCATATCCGCCAGGCCCACGGTTTTAAGGGCTTCGGCAACGCGTGCCTTTACCTGCTCGGCGCCAACGCCCATATTGAGGGGGCCGAACGCCACATCATCGAACAATGTGGGCATAAATAGCTGGTCGTCAGGGTTTTCGAGGCAGGCGCCGAGCATGGTGCGAACCTGTTTGAGGTTTTTCCTGTTGATTTCAAGGCCGTCAACGAGGACTTTCCCACTGCCTTTTACAAAGCCGGCCATGGCAAGCAGCAGGGTGGATTTACCGGCACCGTTCGGTCCTATCAGGGCGGCCTTCTGGCCGTGTTCGATACTCAGTGTTATGTCACTGAGGGCGGGCGTGCCGTCGGCGTAGGTGTATGAGAAGTTTATTAGCTCGATTGCCTTTGGCATTGAAGGCCCCTACCGCAAAACCGGTCTTATAAGAAAGTGCAAAGCCAGCAGGAAACAGGCCGCAACTGCGGCAAAGAGCAAATCCGCGGGACGAATTTGCAGTTTGGAAATCGTCCGCCAGTTCCCGTCGAACCCGCGGGCCTGCATTGCGATATTTACGCGGCCGGCGCTATCGATGCTTCGAATCAGCAGCGAGCCGAGCATAGCTGCCGCAAGCCGCAGCTCCGTTTTGACGCCGAGATTTCGCAGTTTTCTTCCCGCCTTTGCCCGCAGCAGGTGATGGGCCCTGTCGATGAGCAGGAAGATGTAGCGGTACAGAAAGCCGAGCTGGATTACCAGCAGCCTCGGCAGGGCCAGTTTCTGCAGCCCGGCGAGCAGGTCGTTGAACCGTGTCGTGGACACCAGTGCGATAAGGGCCAGCATCGTAACAACGAATTTGCCGAGTATTGTGAAGCATCGCATCCAGCCGAGCGAGGTACGCCACGTGACAGGGCCGAACAGAACGGTCACAGGCGTTTTGTCGTACAGCGGACAGCTAAGGGCCAGGACCAGAACAAACGGACTGATTACGAGGATGTGTTTAACGGCGAATCCGAGCGGGATTCCTGCCCAAACGAGAACGGCAAAGGGGCCGACGGCGTAACAGGCGAGGATGGCGGGCGAGGTGCGGGGCAGAGAAATGACCACGGCGGTAAAGACCAGCACAACCAGGAATTTTATCCTGCCGTCAAGCCTGTGTATGGCCGAGTCCTGATAAGCGAATTTGTCTATGTATGCGTGGTGCATATCCGGTCCCCGGTCCGATTCTTCAGGCGTTCAGCGGCCGCCTTCTGCTCAAAATCCGGGCAGTCAGCCAGATGACGGCCATTGTTAGCGCTGAGCCGACGACTCCTGCGAAACTCGTCCAGCCGGCGGTGGTTTCCGACCGCTGGCTGGGGGCCCGCCCCAGCTTTGAGGGTCTGATCGAGTAATCCGGCATCAGCGAATACTTTGCCTGGAAATCATCAACGGCAGCCACTTTCGAATCTTCATTCGTCACGATGGGTTTGAAATCCGGCTGGTCCGGCCTTTCGGCGTAACTCCACTCCAGGCCGTCGGGAAGGCCGGAGGCAATCAAAGAAAGACCTACCGCGACAATAACGGTAAACACGGCCAGAGTCGCCAACAGGGCTTTTCTGCTCAGCCTGACTTTACCCGGCAGATGACCAGCGACGATATCGGGCCTGACCTGCTGGAGGTATCCGAGGACGGCCAGAGTAATCAGGCCTTCGATGAGGCCGACCAGCAAGTGAACGCCGAGCATCGTTACCAGGAAATGCGAAAAAGGCACAACCAGCACCCCTGAAAGGCCGGCCTGTATCGGAACGAGCAAAGCGCCCGCTTCGAGAGCGATGACGCAAGCCAGCATGGCCCCAAGGTATATGCGCCCGCTGCCGGGCCTTCCGGCCGTAACCGTTTTGTAGAGAAACCAGCCGAGGTAAGTGGGTACAAGGGCCATGTTGATGAGATTGCAGCCCAAAGCCAGCAGACCGCCATCCTGGAAGATCAGGCATTGAATAATGACTACCGAGGACATTACTATTGCCGCGGCGTGCGGTCCCAGTATGATTGCCAGCAGAACGGCTCCGACGATATGCCCGCTTGTGCCGGGCATGGCGGGAAGCTGAAAATTCACCATCTGCGCGGCGAAAACAAAAGCGCCCAGAACACCCATCAGGGCAAGCTTGTCCGAAGCGATGATTTGCCTGGCTTTTCTGCAGACCAGGCCAAGGCCGGCCCCGGCAATTGCCAGTGTGCCGGCGGCAACCGGTACGGATAGTAATTCATTGGCCATGTGCATAACAAAATCCCCCTATTGTTCTATATGGTTAACTTTCATAGTCTTTCTGTTAAACCCTCTTAAATACTTAAAAGCTTATAAGTGCCCGCAAACCAAGTACGACAGCGTCACCGACTGTCCTGTCGCCGCCCGGGTTGGCAACATACTGAATACTCGGGCTGACGGCCAGCCACGGAGTTACCTGGGCGCTGTAGTAAAGCTCCCAGACGGCCTCGTAATCTTCGGTAAAATCGACGGCGCGATTACTGAATATTCCCTGTGCGAAGCCGAGAGCGAGTACATCGTCGTCGCGGTCGGGCAACAGGCCCTGATACTGAACGCCGAGACTCCAGAAGTTTGTCACTTCATTCACCTTGCTGCCGGCCCAGCCGTATCTGCCGAACACGCCCAGGCCCTGCGTATCCTCGGCATCGCTGTTTTCCTTATACAGCATCTGGTCGAAGCTCAGATAAAAACCTTTATCATCGCGGCGGGTCTTGCCGGTGACAAATTCCTCTTTATCCTGGGGGTCATACCAAAGACCGAGACGATATGCCCCCTGCAGCGGGCCGTTTGCAGAATTCAAGTGCGGCGTCAGGCCTGTTTCGAAAATCCAGAATAAATAGTCCTCATCGTGGAAGGTAGTCGCCAGGCCCGTTTCCCTTATATCGGCCTGGGCATCGGCTACGGCTGCCGAGACATACCACAAGTGTTGTGGGCTGTAATGCACAGCTACTCCGAGGCCGTTATCCGGGAACGGGATGGCCGGGTTGTTGACAAGGGCGCTATTGAGGAACTGCGTGTTTTCATCATTCGCGTAGCGGATGCAGTCAAATGAGACGGGGCAGCCGTGATGCTCGAACCCGCCGGTAAGGTCGAGTTTGCCGATTCTGACATAAAGTGTTTGATCGGCAAATGCCTTCTCGAACCACAGTTCGGTAATGTCCATTGAACGTTCCCCTGCCGCATCCCCGTTGACGCCGAAGAAACTGCCGACAGACGCTTCGTCGATGCCGTTTGAAAAACTGCCTTCGGTCAACATGTATAACCTCGCGGCCGGCACGCCGGCTAACTTTCTCAGGTCGGCTGAAAGTTCGAGGTCGTAGCTGCCGGACAAGCGGCCGGCCCGGCGGTGTGTGCTTGTTCCGCCTCGAACGTTCTGCTGATAAATCTGGGTTGTGCTCAGGGCCAATTCTATCCCCTTATCGGCCAATTGGTCGTTCAGGCCCCAAAAACCGCCCGTGAGCGTCTCCTGTTGCCATACGCCGGCGACACCGTCGGACTTCTCCGGGTCAGGCTGATAAGCGCAAACGATGCCGGCAACACTCAGGGAAACCACGATTCCCGACATAATCCTTGCTCTGTTCATTTCGACTCCTTTCTGTCTGCTCATCAGCAACCCTGCTGCGCATAACAATCTCACAATCGTGCTACTCGGTCAACAAAAAAATTTGATTCTTTCAAAAAAACTTTTGTCGGATAGAATAGCTTTTAACCGGTCAGAAACCGGCATACTGGTCTTGTTGCTGTCACGGGAGAACAAACATGAGTGAGGTTGAGCGTATAGGGGTCTCGCTGGATAAGAAGCTGCTTTCTGCCTTTGACAAGGTTATCAGCAAACAAGGCTATCAGAGCCGGTCCGAGGCGATACGGGATTTGATACGCGAGCGGATAAGCCGGGAGCATCTGGGCAATCCCCGGGCCGAAGCAGTGGCGGCGGTTATTCTGGTTTACGAACATCATTCGACGAAATTGATGCAAAGGCTGGCCGGCCTGCAGCACTCGCACGTTCTTAAAACTATTTCCTGCCTGCACGTTCATCTCGACGAGCACGACTGTCTGGAGGTAATCGTACTGCGGGGCCGCGTGGGTGAAATCAACAAAATGGCGGAAAACCTTGTCAGCCTCAAGGGCGTCAAACTCGGTCGCATTAACCTTGTCGCGATGCGATGACCTCAATTTCGCCTTTTTTCCGCTGATTCACAATTGAGGCTTGACAGGCAGGGGCACCGGCGATTCTAATATATGAACTTCGGGGCGATTAGCTCAGTTGGTTAGAGCGCACGGATCACACCCGTGAGGTCGAGGGTTCGAATCCCCCATCGCCCATATATATAAAGGCCTTGCAAATAAATAAGCTGCAAGGCTTTATCTTTTGGTATCTTGAATTTTAGATAGTCTGTTTGTCACGAAGTTTTCTGTGTATTCGTGCAACGTCGTTCTGAGTCAGTGTGATGTTTCGGCGTTGATTTTTTCAATAAGTGCCGGCAGCTCAGCAAGCTGATTTATTCTCCGGACGCCTTTCGGGGCTTTCTTTCCGGCATTCGTGTAGGCCTCTTTCAGGACAGCCCGCATTCCACTTTTTACCGCTGGTTTGACGTCATTATTAATGCGGTCTCCCACAAACAATATATTCCGCAGCATCTCGCCGATTCTTTCGGCGGCGATTTCGAAGATTCGAGTGTCCGGCTTTCTGAAATCGAATTCGTATGAATAGACTCTGACCGGAAAGAAGTCCAGTATGCCTAATTCTTCCAGATGTTTTTCGAGCGAGCTGCCGTTCACGAAAGTGTTTGAGACTATGCCGAGCTTAAGCCCCATTTTCTTGAGCGTGGTCAAGGTTTCTTTTATTTTCGGTTCGACTCTGCCCATTCTGCTCAGCGGCTCATACCAAAGCCATGCAAAATGCCGCCATTGTTCCTTATCGAGCCTGATACCTTTTTTCGCACCTATGCCCCTCAAGAGAACCAGCGAATTGAAATCGTTTTTAGTTAAATTGGAGAGCCAACTGCGCAAGTGCAGAGATATCAGGTTTCGCCAGCAGTAGTACTCGAAGCTGCCAACCGGCTGGCCCAGACTCTTGAGAAAATCGTAAGACAGCCTGGCCCCTTCTCGAAAGAGCCTGGTAGTGTTGACTTTGCCAAAGCTCAACAAGGTTTCGCCAAGGTCGAACAGTACCGCTTTGATCCTTTTGTCCGGCATTGTCAGGCCATACCTCGCACGGGGCGCACTGCTGTTTATGATTTCTGTGCTCAAGGCTTGTGCGCTTGCTTTCTCAACGGCGGCAAGTCGTCACCAAATGCTTCACGAACCCACTCGAACATTTCCTCGTCGGATATCGCCGAGACCCTGTCGGCGGAATACTCGGCGTCTATCTTGTCCTTGATTTTGATTATTCGAGGGCTATGCTTGGGTATCTCAATCTCGTACATAGCCTCTATCCAGTGTTTGATGCCTGCTGCTCCCGTCTTGTCGGTAATTGCCACGCTGACGGGCCGGTTCAGCAAGCGCTTCGTGTCGAAACAATTATAAATTTCCTCATCTTTCAACAGGCCGTCGGCATGGATGCCCGCCCGAGTGACGTTGAAATCCCTGCCGACGAGCGGATAATTGTGCGGAATCTCAAAGCCCAGCTCCGCTCTTGCGTACTCGGCCAATTCTGTGATGGCCGCGTAGTTGACGCCTTTTGTCTGGCCTTTTAATTGGGCATGTTCGACGACCAGCGCCTCGAGGGGCGAGTTGCCCGTTCTCTCGCCGATGCCGAATATGGCTGCGTTGGCGGCGCTGCAACCATACAGCCATGCCGTCGCAGCATTTATATGGACCTTATGAAAATCGTTATGGCCGTGCCATTCGAGCCATTCGGAGGGAACACCGATTTTCCGAAGTCCGTGTACGAGTTTCGGAACACTTCGCGGCAGAGATACGCCCGTCCAGGGCAGGCCGAACCCGAGCGTGTCGCAAAGACGAATCTTGACGGGTTTTTTATACCTTTGGGCCAGATTCATCAACTCTGCGGCAAAAGGCAGCACAAAACCCTCATAATCGGCCCGTGTTATGTCCTCAAAGTGACATCGCGGAACAACACCGTTATCCAGGGCCGCTTTGGCAATATCAAGATAGCTGTTCATGGCCTGGGCGCGCGTCTTGCGCAGCTTGAGGAATATGTGATAGTCGCTTGCCGAGGTCAAAATGCCTGTCTCTTGCAGTCCCATCTGGCGGACCAGCTTGAAATCAGCCGGCACCGCCCTGATCCAGCCGGTAATCTCCGGAAACTTGTAGCTTCGCTCTTTGCACAATTCCACCGCTTTTCTGTCGCGCTCGGAATACAGGTAAAATTCACATTGGCGAATCAAGCCGGTGTCGCCGTCTATCTCGTGCAAGAAATCGTATATCCTCAAGATTTGCTCCGGCGTATAGGGCGGCCGGGCCTGCTGCCCGTCACGAAACGTCGTGTCGGTTATCCAGATTCCGTCCGGAATATCATATTCAATCGTTTGGTTATCGAATATCACTTTGGGAAATTCCGTATATGGGAAACTTTCCCGATACAGACTGGGTTTTTCAACATCTACAAGCTTAAGGTTTTCATGCCCCATATTTACCTCCCGCAGGCGTTCCGTTGCCCGAAATACAATTTACAACACGCAAATAGTGGCCGAGATGGGATTCGAACCCATACGCCCTTTTATGGGCAGGGGATTTTAAGTCCCCAGCGTCTGCCTTTCCGCCACTCGGCCCGAAATAACAGACTAACCTATTTGGGGAAATTTTGCAAATTGTTTCTCCGCTTGGGACACCATAGGGCGGGGCGGACGCCATACAATCCGAATGGCTGCTTTTTGCCGCGGCGCGGATTCGAGAGCGGCTGCCGCGTGAACGTTAATTGCGTGAACCGTGGTTTCTGAAGTGGGATGTGAGATACGAGATAAATCGAGGCCGGAGGCGCCCAAGGAATTGGCGAACCTGTTGCTTTGCCTGAGCGAGCCGGACTCTGCTTTCCACGGCCCTTAGCTGTGAGTCGTCACCTGTCAGGAGCTTTGCCTTATGTATACTCTGGGCTGCATCATCCAATCTGCCCATCGCCAGATAAACAACGGCCAAATCCCTCAACGCCCGAACGTCCTTCGGCCTGATATCGAGCGCATGACCGAGAAACTCGGCCGCTTCCTGCAATCTGCCGCTTATGGCATTTGCAAAACCGAGATAATAGTAGCCGTCCGCGTTGGCAAAATCGATATCTACCGCTCTGAGCAGACATCGCGTCGCGTAATCCCCATCACCAATCCTGAGAAACATTGACCCAATAGACACCAATATATCCGCATCCTCCAGAGCCAGTTTTTCCTCCGAAACCAGATACTCTCTTGCCTGCCGGTTTTCGCCTCGCATTAGCGCATACTGGGCCAGTCTGTAGCGTGGACCTGCAAGGGTACCGTCTTCTCGCAGCGCCTGGCTGAACAGCTCCGTGGCCCGCGCGTAATCGCCATTGCCAAAGGCAATCTCTCCGAGGTAAAACGAAGCTGCTGCGAAATCGGGCCTAAGCTCGAGGATTCTGTCAAACTTTTCCTTTGCCGATTCGCTTTCTCCGACATCGAGCAGAAACAGACCGAAGTCGAAAATAATATCAATGTCGCCGGGATTTATGCGAAGCTCAGCGAGGAAGTGTTCGCGGGCGTGAGCATGGTCGCAATCGGACCAGTAGGCCTGTGCGATTCGGTAATTGATTTGGGGGTGGGCAGGTTCGAGCTCGGCGGTTCTTAGCCAGCAGCGAATAGCTTTCTTATATTGGCCCCGGGCAAAAAGGCTGTTACCGATGTTATAGTAACACAGGGCACAGTCCGGATTTATCTGTTGCGCAAGGTAGAACATCTGCTCGGCCAAATCGTGCAGGTCCATTTCGGTATAGGTGATTATGCGATTGCAGTAACAAGGTTCGAACCTCGGGTCAAGCTGCTCAATACGTTCGAAGATGCTTATGGCCAGGTCATACTTGCCTGTACGCGTATGGTCGATGGCAAGAGAATTCAATATCTCCAGGTCGTTAGGGCTAAGCTGCAGAGCAATTTCATACTCGCTTATCGCATCTTCGAACCGATTTACGGAATCCAGCGTAAGAGCCTTGTTGAAGTGCCACGAACTGTTCGATGGGTTTATCTCAATAGCCGTCTCCAATTCGTTGAGAGCCTGTGACAGCTTGCCGTCTTCATAGAGTTCGAAAGCCCTGCGTGCCTTTTGCTCGGCTTCCGTGTAGTAGCTGAATTCCATGTCTTCGAAGAGCATATACCGACCTTACCCCTGTTTCACAAAGATAGTTTCTATCTTGCCCAACCTACGTTTCGCTCACAGCGTGCTGTTGGGTTAACTGTTTTTTGGCCGGTTTGTCTGTTTTTCCGACGGGAAATTTCTTGTTGACAATCGGGCTTGTAACCCCTTACAATCGCAGAGGTTAGCCCAATCGCGGCGAACACACCTGACGGCCGCTACTGGCGCTGGTCGCTCTTTTTCTGGAAAGCGGCCTCTCGTAGTCTTATAATGTGAGGCTGTCAGGCAGGTTGCAAACGGGTCGGAATCGGCAGCTGTGGGCCTAATCACGAATCACGAGGTATCAATACAGTTTGGAGAAGCAAAACAATGATTAAAGAAATAAAGGGGCAGGTAACAGCCGGCAAGGGCAGTTATGCCATTGTAGTGAGCCGGTTCAACGAATTCATAACCGCCAGGCTGGTTGGCGGTGCGATAGATTGTCTGCGGCGCCACGGTGCTGCTGATGAACAGATATCTGTGGTGTGGGTGCCGGGCGCCTGTGAAATCACTATGGCCGCTAAGAAGCTGGCCCAGAGCGGCAAGTACGCAGCGGTAATCTGTCTGGGTGCGGTTATACGTGGTCAGACCTCCCACTACGATTATGTCTGTCAGCAGGTGGCCCGGGGTATAGGGCAAATCAGCTACGATTCGCCGGTGCCGGCCATATTCGGCGTGCTCACCTGCGATACGTTCGAGCAGGCTGTCGAAAGGGCCGGTACGAAGATGGGCAACGCCGGCGCCGACGCGGCAATGACAGCTATGGAAACAGTTAACGTAATGGGACAGATTTAAGTTCGTATCGCGTATCTCCGTCGGGATGCGATTAACCGGATATATAATTGTTGAGGCTGGCGAGTGGACAGAAGAACAAGGGCCAGAGAGCTCGCAATGCAGGGACTTTACCAGCTCGATGTCCAGGGTGAGGATCTGCTCGCGCTTTTGGACCAGTTCTTAATAGAAAACGAAGCCGACAGTTCAGTCCGCAGACTCGCCCTGGATTGGACAAAAGGAACGTGGGTCAATTTGGCGCAGTGCGATGAGCTGATAGTTGCCTCAACCATAAAATGGCAGTTGTCCCGGCTTTCGCCGGTCGACAAAAGCATTCTGAGGCTGGCCGTTTATCAGTTGAAGTTTTGTCCCGATATTCCGCCCAGAGTTGTTATAAATGAGGCCATCGAGCTTGGCAAGAAGTTCAGCACTGATAAGTCTCCACCGTTTATTAATGGTGTGCTTGACGCCATACTAAGAAAAATCGAATCTCATACAAGCCCCCAGGAACGAGTTACGGACAAAGAACCGCGGGTATGAAAAAGATTGCCGTACTAAACCAAAAAGGAGGTGTAGGTAAGACGACAACCGTTGCCAATGTGGCTGCTGCGCTTGCCGCCTCCGGGCAGAGCGTGGTAGTTGTCGACCTGGACCCACAGGCGCATCTGACAATACATCTCGGCCTGGAGCCGGACGTGATTGAGTTCGGCTCTTACAGGGTCCTCACCCAGTCGGAGCGACTTGAAGATTCGATTCTCCTTGTGCGGCCAAACCTCTGGCTGTTGCCTGCCAATATCAATCTGGTTGGCGCCGAAAGCGAACTGGTAAGTGTCGTCGGCAGGGAAACCATTCTCCGGGAGGCAATCAGGCCGGTTGAAGACAAGTTCGATTATTTGATAATGGACTGCCCCCCTTCGCTCGGTTTGCTGACCTTAAATGCCCTCGCGGCGGCCGACGAAATCCTGATTCCACTGCAACCGCATTTTTTGGCTCTCCAGGGATTCGGAAAACTGCTTCAGACCGTCGACCTGGTCAACAAAAGGATCAATCCCGAATTGAAGGTCAGGGGGATTTTGCTGTGCATGTTCGAGAGCAGGGCCTTGCTTCCGCACGAGGTCAGGGCCGATATCGAGCAGTTCCTCGACAGCGCACGCGGAACCAACTGTGCCTGGGCACATGCCCGGATTCTGCCGGTCTGTATCCGCAGAAACATAAAACTTGCCGAGGCTCCGAGCTACGGCAAGACGATTTTCGAGTACGACCGGAACTGCCACGGCGCAGAAGATTACAGCAAAGTCGCCGAGCTCATACACGCTCAGTACGAGCCGCCGGCGCCACCGAATATCCAGCCTGTTACTACCCTGAGCCAGGAGAATCAATCCCCCCCTATTGAAATCAGGTCAATCTCGCAACCTGATTCACAAACGGCTTGCCCTGAATCGATACAAACGCCCGCTGTTGATGACCCACCTGAATCGCAGTAGGCAAAACAAGAACAGACTTGGTTCTATGCGAGAATGGCGCAAGCTTAGTGCTGCAAAGCGTATTGCTTATTCGGCAACCCTCGTGCCCCGCATGCTGATTCACACCTGCGATGCACTCCGCCCCCGGCCCTTTAACTTTTTCAGCGCCGGCCTGGCTTTCCTCGCACGGCAGGTTCTTTGATTCTTCGGGGCGAGTTCGGCTCAGCGGGCTTACCTGGCGGTCTGGGAGGTCTGGCTCTTTCGGGTTTTTCGGCGCGGGCTTTCTCCGCCTCAATCAGTCGGGGCGACTTCACTATCTTGCCGGCCGCCTCTTTTCTAAGGGAATCCATTAGCGACTTGAAAGCCTTGTCCTTTTCTTCCGCCTCCAGTCGCGCCTTTATCCTATCCTTTACTTCTTCAAACGGTCTTGGCACCGGCTTGATTTGGCCCTTCTTAATTGCAACTTCGTAACCGCCGGCCTTGTCAACCTCGACAGGACCGACCAAATCGTTTTCTTTTGCGCTTGTTATCGCTTCAAGAAACTTCGCGCCATAGCGTCTTTCAACCGCGCTGTACATATACTTTCTGACCATACCCCCTCTTCTTCCATCCTCGGCGACGGAAACTTTTTTTGCGAGTTCGCTGATGTCCTCACCGGCCTTTATTTTATTGAGAACATCCTGGGCTTCTTCGAGGGTCCTGGTCCTGACATGTGCGAAGGTTAAATAGCCTGGCTGAGCCAATCTTGGGTCAGTGTTTTTGTTTTGCTGATAGTAAGCCAAAATGTTTGCATCAGTGATTTTAACAGCGTCCTGTACGCGCATTCTCAGCTCCTGCGAGAACCGGCTCTTTCTGGTCATCTCGGCGACAAACTTTACTTTGGGGTCGCTCGTCAGGCCCCGTTTTTCGGCCTCGGCATATAGCAGCTCGTTTTCAAGCCACCTATCGGCCAGCCATGCTATTTGGGAATCACTCGCGTCCGGCTGTATCCAATTGATCTGCTCGAGCGTCAGTTTTGCGTCGCCCAGACTCAGGATTACTTCTGAAGCGGCATTCTTTGCCTCTTTGCCCTCACCGGTCGGGGCCGTCTCGGCAGCAGAATAGGATACTGCCGACAATAATAGAGCGAGCAAGAAAACGCTGGGAATAGCCCTACGGAACATCTTGTATCTCCTTTCATTTCTCTAAAATCAGACTGTTACAATTTCCCAATGCAATACAAAATGGTAACATTGTTCATATTAAAAAGCAAGCGTTTTTTGCCGGCATGGGATGCCTTAGTTTCAGCCGCGACGGAGAGTCCTGCCGAGGGGGCTGCCGTCAAATCAGTTCCAGCGGGCTTTCCAATAGTTCTTTGATACGCTTGAGAAACTCGGCTGCACAGGCGGGGTTCGTGACTCTATGGTCAACCGCCAATGTCAGACTCGTCATTTTTCGCAAGGTCGGTCTGCCATCCTCGGGGACTACAGTCTCGACCACGTTGCCGACAGCCAGGATGGTACTTGCCGGCGGAGGTACAATCCCGATAAAAGAATCAGTGCCGTAAGCCCCAAGGTTGCTCAAGGCTATCGTTTCTCCCTCCATATCCTCAAGCGTCAGTTTATTGCTGCGCGCGTTGTCCGTAAGAGACTTCTCCAGGCCGGCGATTTCCGCCAATGTTTTCTTGTCCGCATCCCGAATGACGGGCACAACAAGCCCCTGAGGAGCATTGACCGCAAAGCTGACATTAACGTGGCTGGCGACCCTGATATTGTCGCCGAGCGGGCCGTCAGGCACTCCTATCATGATAGGATACTCTCCGGCTGCCAGCGCCAGCGCACGAATGAAGAAAGCATTGCTCGTGATTTTGAGGCCGAGCGATTTGCCGAGCTTGTGCCGCGAATGCATTAACTCGGTCACGTCGCCTTTCGATTCGATGTAAAAGCAGGGCTTGTTCTGCTTGGACTTCAGCATCCTTTCGCCGATTAACGCCTGGATTCGGGTCAAAGGAATAGAAACGCCGTAACGCCCCTTATCGCATTTGGCCGGCACAATATGATTTTTTGCCGCACTGTTTAGATTTAGGGACAAATCTGCCATCCTTCGGACCACAAATAAACGTTTCCAAATATACAACCGGGTGCTGCGAAGTATAATGCAGCATACTGATAAATGCAATAAATCGGCCTCGAAATTCGTCATACTCTGTGTGTTCAAATTGAGTAAGGCAGAAAAGTAAACCGATTTGGGAAGGAGTGCGTTATGTTGAAGAAAATTATTGCAGGTATTGTGGTTACATCTTTATTGGCGGCAGCCGAGAATCTGGCCGCTCAGGAGGCACCCGGAGAAGGCGGAACGGGGCAAGTAAGGCAGCGGCGCGTAAGTCCGCAGGATGCAGGACGAGGCGCCAGGTCCGGGCGCGGCCGGCCAACGCGGGAGCGATTCGACCAGTGGCTCAACGAGCTTACAGAGGCCTATCAGCAGCAAGACAGAGAAAAGATGGGACGCTTAATCGAGGATATGAAGCAGAGAAGAGGGAGCAGGCCTGATGCCCGCGGCGGCCCCGGGCCGGAACCGCGGGACAGAGACAGGGATATGTCGCCCGCGGATAATTCGCCGATACCGAAGGAAGATGCTGAGAAGAAAGTCCTGGGCGTACTTGAAGATATGGACCGAAACCAGCGGAGAGGAATGATGAACGTGCCGCTGGAAGACGGCAGGCTGTTGCGGCTTCTGGCAGAAACGATGGGCGCAAAGCGCGTGGTCGAAGTGGGCACTTCGAACGGATACTCGGCTATCTGGTTCTGCCTGGGCCTTCGCAAAACGGGTGGGAAGCTCATTACCCACGAAATCAACGCCGAACGGGCTGAACTGGCCCGCAAGAACTTCAAGCGAGCCGGTGTTGAGGACATTGTAACGCTGGTCGAAGGCGACGCTCACGAAAAAGTCAAAGACCTCAAAGGCCCTGTCGACATAGTCTTTCTGGACGCCGACAAGGGCGGATACGCCGACTATCTCAACAAGCTTCTGCCGCTCGTACGTCCCGGCGGACTGATTCTGGCACATAACACGACGGGGTCAGGCTCGGGAATGCAGGACTACATCAAGGCAGTCACCACCAGCCCCGACCTTGATACGGTTTTCGTGAACAGGCAGGACAGAGGCATCGGCGCAACACTGAAGAAGCGTTGAGCAAGCGTACTTCAAATAACGACCCAAACGCAGTGGTTGGCGCCGGCTTATTATGGACACTGCCCCCAAAAAGGAACTGTCTCTTTTCGATTCGACCTGCATCATCGTCGGAATTATAATAGGTGCTGGCATTTACGAGACGGCGCCGACCGTGGCGGCGTGCATGGGGGGCCCGACCGCCGCCGTAAGTATATGGCTCATCGGAGGCGCACTGGCGCTTGCCGGGGCGCTGTGTTACGCGGAGCTGGCAACTGCGTATCCACACGAAGGGGGGGACTATATCTACCTTAATCGAGCCTACGGCGGCTGGGCGGGTTATCTGTTTGGCTGGTCGCAACTGGCAATTATCAGGCCCGGAGATATAGCTCTGATAGCGTTTATCTTCGCGCGATATGCGCACCAGCTATATCCGTTCGCGCACAGCAGCACAGTCTACCCGACGGTGGCAATCGGCGTCTTAACGACTCTGAACATCCTGGGTGTGAAGGAGGCCAAGTGGACGCAGAATCTTCTGACTTCGGCCAAAGCGCTGGGGCTGCTGGCCATTATTGTCGCGGGGTTTCTGGCGCCTGGCGCTGCGGCGTCCGGAACGCAGCCGACCTTCGCAACCGGAGGGCTTAGACTGGCCTTGATTCTGGTGTTGTTTACTTATGGCGGCTGGAACGAAATGGCTTATGTAGCCGCTGAGGTCAGGCAGCCGAAGCGAAACATCGTCCGCGCGATGATAATTGGCACCACGGCGGTCGCCGGGCTGTACGTGCTGGTCAATTGCGCGTTTTTGTCGGCGTTGGGCTATACAAAGATGAGCCAGTCCGAGGGTGTAGCCGTCGAGACGGTCGCTGCGGTCCTGCCGGAAATAGCCGGTAAAGCGATAAGCATACTGATTTGCGTCTCGACCCTCGGCGCCGTCAATGGCCTGATTTTCACCGGGGCGCGCATTTCTTACGCGATGGGCGCCGAGCACACCGTGTTCAGGCGCCTGGGCAGATGGAGCGGACGTTTCGGTACTCCGGCATGGGCCCTTGTGGTGCAGGGCTGCCTGAGCCTGGCAATTGTGCTGCTGGCCGGGTCCTTCGTCGACACCATTGTCTATGCCGCCCCGGTGTTTTGGGTGTTCTTTCTGGCTGCCGGCATATCCGTGTTTGTGCTCAGGCATAAAGAGCCCCAGACCGCGCGCCCTTATAAAGTCATCGGCTACCCCATGACACCGACCATTTTTTGCGCCAGTTGCGCTTTCATGATTTACAGTTCCGTCTCGTACGCTCTGGTGCAAAAGCCGGTCGGCCTGCTTATCCTGGCCGGCGTCCTGCTGGCAGGCGTTTTGATGTACCGGCTTACCGAGGGGCGCGGTTCGGCACGCTGAGTCACTGTTTGGTTGCTACGAAAACAGGCCGGCGGCGACGACACACCCACGAGGTCACAGGCTCGACTTCTGTATCGTCCCTGTTGACAGACACGGGCAGACTTAACACACTCGGTACTCGTGGAGAGTTTCGACCATGGCCATGATGTTTTCGGGCGGGACATCGTTTCATAGTTTAGGCAACAGTCGCCTGCCCGTGAAGTTCTCCACCTTCAGGGTATAACCAGCGGGAACATCTGCGTGATACAGGGTGCCGCCGGCTTCGGCCCACCATCGAACGTTAATCGGGCCGTCGGGGGTGGGTATTTTACCTTCGGACCATTCAAGCCCAACATCGTTGAAACGCAACTCGACAATCTTATTTTGTGTATCGATGCGGCGCACACCGAGAACGTCGCGGTACAGGCAATGGGCCACGTGGCTGGCGAAGCCGTGATTACAACTGGCCGAAGTGCCTGTGTGTTCCCACAGAGTTCCGGTCCTCTCAGCCATATAGAGAAACAAATCGATGAGTTCGTCCTTCAACTGCCGGCAGTATCCGAACCGGCTGAGCAGCTCAAGCCTCAGGTAATTGCCGACAAATGAGTTGGCAGGGTGCACCTGCGGATACGCCTTTGTTTCGGCTCGCGCGGGGCCGAACTGCCGGCGCAGCATGTCCCAAAGCTCCTTATGCGTGTCCGCATCGACGAGCCCAAAAAAGAATGCGAAATACTGACAGACTTCGGTCCGATTTTCGGTCGTTTGGAGTTTGCCTTCTTTTCGCAGAGCGTTATCGACAAAGAAATGCCCATCAAACGCCTGTCGTGTTATCGCCTCTCGTAATTGTTGGGCCTGAGTCAGCAGTTCCGGCTGGCCGTACATTCTGCCTGCCGCTTCGAGCACCGCCGCATATAACATATTCGTGGGGTAGCTGACGTCCTGCACGAACCGATTCGCCTCGGACCATTCGACAAACACCCAGCTTTCCAGCTTCTCGAGCAGACCATCCTCGTTTTTGAACCGCTCGAAGTACTTCAGCAGTGACATAACTTTCGGCTTTAACTCGTCAACCAGCCGGCGGTCACCGCTGCGCGCCAGGTACTCATCGAGCTGGATTACAAACCACATTGCCCAGTTGGGGATGAACCTGCCGTCGTAGTGGTCAGCCGGATAGCACATTGGCAGCATCCCCTCCGGATGGTGCTCAAAACGCGCCGGCAAGAGGTAATTCTCGAAGAAGTTTTTCTCGATAGTTGTGTTGCCGCACAGGTCAAAGGCCACACGGGCGGTAAAGAAGCTGTCGCAGAGCCAGCCGGCCCGCTCGCGTGAGGGACAGTCCATAAAGATGTCCAGTGCGTTTTGCCGAAATGTCTCTCGCGCCGCTTCGAAGATGCGATTCAGCCGCCGGTCACTGCAGGCAAAATACGCCCTCGAAGCTTCGGGGTTGGCGTACTGGCGCAGATAGACATTCGTTAGCTGACAGGTCCCCTCAAGCGCCAAAAATTTCAGGTAGCGCATCGTGTACGGCTCGAAGGTTTCCAGTTTATACTCTCCGGGCTGCAGCTCGTAGCCGACGGCGTTGACGCACTTGAGCCGCTTAAAATCAACGTCTCGGTCAGACAAAATTTCGTCGAATGTAACAAACAGCCGGGTTTTTTCATTACACCTGACTTGCGCGCCAATAAAGCCCGTCAGGTTTGTCCCCATGTCGAGGACGGCAAATGAATTCTTATCCAAGGGTATGACCCTGTCCGGCGAATAAGGCTGATTGACGTCGACCGTATCGACCGACTTTGTCTTCTGCAGTTCTATGGATGGGACAACTTCCAGCTGGTCTTCGGGAAAACCCTTCAGCTTAGGCCTGATACCGGTGAGTTCCCGTCCTTTCCACACCTTTGCAACTTGCACGTCCGTTTGTATCCGGCCTCTGCTGACGTACCCGACGGGCTGGCGCATGGAAAAGTTCGGATACGCGACCCGACGCGGCAACAACTTTTTCTCCGGAACCGTAGCACACGCGGTCTTTGCAAACGGTGCGGATTTGTCGCTTCGCCACCGGTCGTACCCTTCATCCAGGCGGTAGTATTCGATAAAGGGCCGCTGAAAACTGTAACGCTGGACCTTTTGTACCCGTTCTCTAAGGAGGCAAGCCTCGAATTTTGCCCCCTTGGCGGCCGTCGAGGCCAGCACTTGGCCGTCCACAACCACCTCGGCCTGGATAAATGAGGGCTGGTCGAGCAGATAGTAGCCGTTGACATTGTAGCCCGCTGCTTCAACAGCCAGCACGTTTTCAGGGGCAGCCAGGTCCACAGGCCATTCGTCCACCCGCCAGTATCCGTGCGGCCCGCGTGCGGGACCATGACCGAGAAAATCGCCGTTTAGAAATATGCGGTAAACCGAGGACCCGGTAATTCGCAATACCGCAGTGCTGTTTTTCGGCCGGTTGATAACAGCGCGGAACCCGACGAAGAGGTTCTTTTCTGTCTGGCGGCCTTCCGGCCAAATTGGTTTCGCCGAGCGGAATGACACATTCCGGCCGGTATCGGCATATCTGGTTCCCCCTTGTCCCTTATGGGCTTGAACAGTGCTACCACCGATTGCAGATTCGACCGACAAGAATACCGCACAAACCGATATTACCGCAAACACAACCGTTCCGGCTGCCACTGTGGATTTATTGGCCATTGTCGGACTCCTGTTCATTTACCAAAGTAATTCGGTATTCGTAATCTGAGATTCTTCAGATTCCGAAGTTAGCCTGCTCTGGCCGACTATATCAAATTCGCCCTGAAAATGCGACAGTCCCGTGCTTTGTAACGGCCTATCACATTCGGAAATCGCCAATGCAAGCGCCGTTTGGATGTCTATAACAATGCTTCGGCACCGATATCTCTTGACCATGCCGCGGGAAATTTCTACTTGTTTACCGGCCGATGGCTCTCCCAAGACTCGTTGGGAATCGCGCCGAACGCACAAGAGTCGAATCGATTAGGCCCACACAGGCGATATCAGGTTCGTTGTGGCATTTCTCAATATATTGGTGCAATTGCAAAGGTACTGTGCGTTCATTAAGGGAGCATACTACACACACCTATGGTGATAACGAACTTAACTGGATTCCTCCGTGACCGCCAAGGTTGGCAAGATATATGAGTGCTGAGAGGTTTAAAAGATGAGAACATCGAAAGAACGAAAAGGTATTAGTTTTTTGCGCTACTTGCTGCTCGGCGTACCGCCAAGAATGCGTTTGATAATAGCGTGTTCTCTTTTAGTACTGGCCCTGCTTGGTGCCGCAATGACGTGCATTTGTCGGTTACGGTCTGACCAAGCTAATAGGGTGCTTCGTCGAAAATGGCGAGAGGAGTCCAATGTAATGGTCGGCCGAACACTGATTGAGGCTGCCAAAGCAGTCAGTCTTGAGTATGGCGTGCCACCTCCGGAGGCGAATGCTGATCCGAATGAGTACTGGCGCAGAGTGCACCCAACCGCGACCGAGCAAAACGCGCCCGACCTCTAAAAGCCCGCACAAGCATCTTATTTTAGCAAGCCGAGCGGACAATTGAGAAGGCCGCGAAATGCTGGGTTCCAGCCAGATTGTGGACAAAGAAAACCTCGGCTACGCACACGCACGCCAACGCTCACTTGGTTGACCTGTGCGCCGCCAACACCCACGATTATGTCATTGATGCAAAAAGGAACCGATAGCTGGCATTGGCTGCCAAAGTCTCAAATACGCCCTACGCCCAGCTACCTGGTCACAGACAACGACGGCTATAACTACGAGTACGATTACGAGAAACGCATCGTCAAAAGCACCAGAGACCCCAACGACACGTATGACGCCTTGAACGTTCTGCAAGATACATTTGTTTACGGCAGCCGGCTTAATTTTATCCAATCTGCCGGGTTACGCCGGATAAGCCCGTTTGCACGCCGGATTTGGAGAACATGGGCGTGGAGCAAATTATGCCGGGCATTTTACTCTTGACCAAGCACCCGGGACCGACAAAAATGCCTGGACCTGCATAAAAAACAGGGTTTGGTACGTTGTTCATACAGGCAGGTTCCTGTTTGAAAAACAGGTAAGCCGGCTAATCAGAGCGAGCATTATGGGTAAGGTCCGGATTTTATCAGTGGCACTGGCGATTGCCGCTTCGGCAACAGCTTCGGCGTCGCAGAAGATTGACCTTTCGCGTGCTAAGGTGGTCGTGCTAAATCCCCAAAAGAAAATTGAGGCGAAGGCGGCGGACATGCTTCGGGACGAGGTCGAGAAGCGGACGCGGATAGGTCTTGAGGTTGTCTCGAAGATGCCTGGTGAAGATGAAGCGGCGATTTTAATCGGGACAGCGGGGGAGATGGCTGAGAAGTCGTACCGGCCTGCGGCAGGTTTTGAGGTTCCATCCAGGACCGATGGCTACGCTATCTGGATTGACACATCGAAGCGGCAGGCGGCGACAATTTGTGCGGCTGGTTACGACGACAGGGGGACGTTGTTTGCGGCCGGCAGGCTGCTCCGGCTGCTCGAGATGAGCAGAGACAAGGTCCGGCTTGACAGGGAAGTCAAGGTAGCGACAGCGCCGAAATATGCGCTGCGGGGCCATCAATTCGGTTACCGGCCAAAGACCAATTCTTACGACGGCTGGACCATCGAGATGTGGGAGCAGTACTACCGGGATATGGTCGTTTTTGGAATGAACGCCTTGGAGCTGGTTCCGCCGGAGACCGACGATGATAAGGACAGTCCTCATTTTCCCAAGCCCAAGCTGGAGATGATGATTGCGATGTCACAACTGGCTGATGATTACGGTCTTGATGTATGGATATGGTATCCGGTGGTGGAGTACGATGTTGACGGAGGTGAAATAACCGCGGCAATTGCGGAGCTTGCTTTAAAGAATCGGGATGAAGTCTTGAGCAAGCTGGCCCGCGTGGACGCGATATTTGTGCCCAGCGGCGACCCGGATGAAGTGCATCCCAAATACCTTTTTCCTCACATGGAAAAGCTGAAGAAGATATTGAATCGTTATCATCCGAATGCGACTATCTGGAGTTCAATCCAGAATTACGACGATGAAGACAGAACAATGGGTTGGATAAAGGAGTTCTATGACAGACTAAAGAGCGGACAGGCCGATTGGCTTGATGGCGTGGTGTTCGGTCCGGCGACGGAGACGACGCTGCCACAGATGAGGAGAGATGTTCCGGCGAGGTTCCCGATAAGGCGTTATCCGGATATAACGCACTCGAAGAGGTGCCAGTACGAGGTGCCGGATTGGGACAGGGCTTTGCGTAATACTCTGGGACGCGAGCCTATAAACCCCCGCCCCCGAGCTTATGCAAAGATATTCAGGGACCTGCAGCAGTATTCCATCGGCTTTATCACCTACAGCGAAGGCTGCAACGATGATTTGAATAAGGTTGTGTGGAGCTGTCTGGGCTGGGACCCTGATATGAAGGTTGAGGATATCGTGAGGGAATACAGCAGGTACTTTATAGGAAGGGATTTTGAGCAGAGTTTTGCTGACGGGATTTTCGGCCTCGAAAGAAACTGGGCCGGTCCTTTGAAGGATAATGAGGGCGTGTATGAGACGCTGAAGCTTTTTCAGCAGATGGAGAAGAAGGCTACGCCGCAGGACAAGCTTAACTGGCGTTTCCAGCAGGGCCTTTACAGGGCGTATTATGACGCGTATGTCAAGGCGAGGCTGGAATATGAGACGGACCTGGAAAGGCAGGCGGTCGAAGTGCTCAAAAGGGCGGAAGAACTCGGCTCGTTGAAGGCCCTTGATGAGGCGGAGGCGATTCTTAACAAGGGGGTGACCGACAGGACAAGGCCTGAATGGCGGGCGCGGGCCTTCGAGCTGGCCGAGGCGCTGTTCCAGAGTATTCGGATGCAGATGAGCGTCCCGAAGTACAAGGCCAAAGAGGTCAGCAGGGGGGCTAATCTTGACCTTATCGATGCGCCCTTGAATAACAGCAAAGAATTGAAGGACATGTTCGCTGATATTCGCCGCATCGATTCCGAGAAAGAGAGGCTTGCGAAGATTGGCGGGATTGCGGCAGGCAGGTACAAGAAGGGAAAGTACGACTGGGAAAAGGTGATCGAGGATACGTTCGAAAAGGAACTTTAGAATTGGCTTTTACGCCGGAACCTAATTAAAGGAGATGTGTTATGAAGAAAGTAAGAGCAGCGTCATTAGTATTTGCATTGATTATTTCAAGCGGGGCGTTCGGTGCATCGAGGATAGATGTATCAAAGGCGAAGATAGTCGTATTGAATCCTCAGAAGAAGATAGAGGCGAACGCGGCGGATATGCTTCGGGACGAGATAGACAAGCGAACGAGGATAGGACTCGATGTTGTTTCGAAGATGCCGGGAGCAGACGAAGTTGCGATTGTAATCGGGACAGCGGAGGAGCTGGCCTCGAAGTCGTATAGGCCCGCGGCCGGCTTTGAGGTTCCATCCAAGGCCGACGCGTACGCGGTCTGGGTTGACACGTCAAAGCGGAAAGCGGCGACAATTTGTGCGGCCGGTTACGACGACAGGGGGACGTTGTTCGCAGCCGGAAGGCTGCTGCGTCTGCTCGAGATGGGCAGGGACAGGGTCCGGCTTGACGGCGACGTAAAGCTGGCGACAGCGCCGAAATATGCGCTGCGGGGCCATCAATTCGGTTACAGGCCAAAGACCAATTCTTATGATGGCTGGACCATCGAGATGTGGGAACAGTATTACCGTGAAATGGCTGTCTTCGGGATGAACGCAATTGAGCTGATTCCGCCGAGGAGCGATGACGACGACGACAGTCCGCATTTCCCCAAGCCCCAGATGGAAATGATGGTGGATATGTCGCAACTGGCGGCGGATTACGGGCTGGATGTCTGGATTTGGTTCCCGGCGATAGACAAGGATTATACCGACAAGAAAACCGTTGATGCCGCGATCGAGGAATGGGGCGAGGTCTTCCGGAAGCTGCCGAAGGTCGACGTGGTATTTGTGCCGGGCGGGGACCCGGGCAGGACTCATCCGACCATATTGCTGCCTCTTATGGAGAAGCAGAAGAAGAATTTGAATAAGTATCATCCAAAGGCTCAGATATGGGTGTCGCCGCAGAGCTTTGATTATAAAAGTCACGCCAAGGGCTGGATGCGGGTTTTTCTTGATATATTGCAGAAGGAGCAGCCTGCATGGCTGGATGGGATCGTATTCGGACCGCAGATCAGGATGACCCTGCCGGAACTGAGGAAAGAGGTGCCGGCAAAATACCCAATCAGGCGATATCCGGATATAACCCACAGCCGGGGCTGTCAGTACCCGGTGCCGGACTGGGACAGCGCTTACAGCAGCACATTGAGTCGTGAGCCGATTAATCCGCGGCCGCGTGGTTATGCGAAGATTTTCAGAGATTTCCAGCAGTATGCGATTGGGTTCATCACATACAGCGAGGGCTGCAACGATGACTTTAACAAGGTATTGTGGAGCTGCCTGGGCTGGGAGCCGCAGATGAAGGTGGAGGATATCACAAGGGAGTACAGCAGGTACTTTATAAGCGCAAGATACGAGCAGAAGTTTGCCGAGGGGCTGCTGGCTCTGGAGAAGGACTGGGAAGGGCCGCTGCTGACGAATGAAGGTGTGTTTGAGACGCTGAAGCTCTTCCAGAGGATGGAAAAGGACGCGACGCCTCAGGAGCTTCTTAACTGGCGATTTCAGCAGGGGCTTTACCGGGCGTATTACGATGCATATATCAGACACAGGCTCATATATGAGACGCAGCTCGAGCGGCAGGCGAAGGATGTTCTGAAGACGGCCGGGCAGATTGGCTCGCTGACGGCGATGGAAAAGGCCGAAGCGATACTGGATAAGGCGGTGACGGAGAAGACAGCGAGCGATTTGCGGGCAAGGGTCTTTGAGCTGGCGGAGGCGTTGTTCCAGAGTATTCGAATGCAGTTGAGCGTCGAAAGGTACAAGGCCATCAGGGTCAACCGGGGCGCAAATCTTGATGAAATTGATAAGCCCTTGAACCACGCCGCCGACTTGAAAGAGCGTTTCAATAGAATACGCAGGCTCGAATCAGAAAAAGAGCGCGTTGAAGCGATTGGTAAGATGGTGGATTAGCACGTTTTCGCCAAAAGCGATATTGTGTTCAACACACAGGGGCGCAAGGCCCTTGTAAAACGGGAGCTGATTGTTGTACTTGACGAAAGGCAAAAAGATGAGAAAAGGTTTTGTATTCGCAGTTTTAATCTCGGTCGCAACTACTTTCTATAATCCCTCCTCTGGAGCTGTGCCCGGCAGCGATGAGCTGCCGCTTCAGTATGTGGGGCCGGAGCTGCCGGACGGCGAGGCGCCCGACGGGCGGCTGATGTACAGCCCTGAGGTGCAGAACATCCAGATCAACCGCGCCAACCGGAAGCACCCGCCCTTCCTCCCGCCCGAATCCGAGAACCGAAAGGGCTGGACCTATCAGCACCACGTGGGCATTGGGGCGTGGAAGGGAAAGCTTTACGCGGTCTGGGACATGACTCACGTGGGTGAAGACAATCCGCCATGTCACCTTGTGTACTCCACCTCGGACGACGGATTCACCTGGTCGGAGCCTAAGGACCTTTATCCATTCGATAAGGCTTATAACCTTCGCTTCTATTTCTTTCATTCGAGCAACGGCCGCATGCTTGTCTTTGCGGCCGGGTGGTACCCGACGGACAATATCAGTGAATCCAAGAAGGACAGGTTATATGTTCGGGAGATTACGGCGGACCACAAGCTGGGGGAAATCTATACTTTGATCAAGCCGGGGCCGGGCCATCCGCCTTTCTATACGGAGAGTGAAGACGCCGGTTTCCTTCAGGCCTGCGGGGAAGCGGTTGCAAATAAGCCGCTGCTGGAACAGGGCGATTACGGGCTGCTGTTGGGCGATAGGAAGATGAAATGGCACGAGGACAAGAACTGGCCCGGCGGCGAGGTTCCCTCTATTGGCGGGGACCTTTGGGTCTTCGGCAAATCCTTATGTTTCTACCATCGCAAGGACGGCGTCCTGGTCGGCACCTGCAAAATGGGCTGGGTGACACAGTCGAGAGACGAGGGGCGGACGTGGTCTTTCCCAACGATTCCCCCCGGAATCAAAGGCGGCGGCGGAAAGCTTTGGGCGCAGAAGACGCCAGACAGCCGCTATGCCATGATTTATATTCCCCAGCAAGAGCATCGTTATCCGATGGCGATAACCACGAGTGACGATGGTATTACCTTTAAGGATATGCGAGCGGTGCACGGCGAGGTTGCGCCGCAGCGCTACGCGGGCAGGGCCAAGGACATTGGCCCGCAGTACCTGCGCGGTATAAGTGAATGGGGGAGCGACGGGTCGCGTCAGGAGAAGGATTGCATCTGGACGATTTACAGTATGAACAAGGAGGATATCTGGGTGAGCCGAGTCACCGTTCCAATCGCCGCCGATGCGAAGGCGCATGCCAATGACAGTTTTGACGGCGTTGCGGTGGGGCCTCGCGTGCCGGGGTGGCATACGTACTCGCTGTTGTGGGCGCCGGTGAGCATTGCGGCCGAAGGAGGCGGCAGGAATCATTACCTGCGGCTCGAAGACCGTGAACCGACCGATTATGCGCGTGCGATCCGGGTTTTCCCGCAGAGTAAAAGCCTTAACGTGAGATTCCGTCTGGCTGCTGAGCAGGCCGACAATGGCAGGCTTGAGATTGATTTGTTAGGTGAACTGGGTTCGCGTCCGGTGCGGCTGGTACTGAACGACAAGGGTAAACTCCAGGCCGTTGACGGACGACAGTCGGCAGTGGAATCATACTCGCCCGGGCTGACAGGCACTTATTTCAAGAGGGCGAATCTTACCAATCCGGAGGAGGATACTGATATTCTTCTGAGTCTGAATAATGACTGGGGCAGAAGCAAAGGCAATGATTGGAGCGCACGGTGGAAAGGATTTATCGATTCCCCTTACAGCGGCGAGGTCACCTTCAGCGCCGAAGCCAACGACGGCCTGCGTCTTTTGATAGGGAATAAGGTTGTTATCGACGGGCTGTCCTCAAGCGGGGCCCGTGCAGGAAAAGTTGCCATGAAAAAGGGCGAGAAGACGCCCATTACTATTGAGTTTGCCTCGGAACGGGGCAGGGCCAAACTTGTCCTTTCCTGGTCGTGGGCGGGGCAGGCGGCAACTATCGTTCCTGCTTCGGCAGTGAGCCACAGGGAAGAACCGAAGCTTGAGCCGGCAGACCTGATGGCCTACAGGGCAGGCGAGTGGCTGAACGTTGACATCAATGTTGATTGCCGGACCGACAGGTACACTCTCAGAGTTAATGGCCGTGAAGTGCTCACGGACGCACGCTTTGCAGAACCATCCTCGATGGTATACGCCGTATCCTTGCGTACGGGTGAATTCCGCGGCAATCCCACCGGGCGTGCCGGTCAGGATATACCAAACTCGGAAGACCCGGTCGCTAAGGTCACATACCGCATCGACGACGTCATAACCGGTAACTGATCAGAGAAGCTGACGGCACGGGACAAGTTGGTTAGGCCCGATTCAATCAACTAAGAAACGAAATGTCATGGGCAAGAAGACGATTTGGATGGTCACAGGTTTGCTTATAGTCGGTGCGGTCGCATCGCTGTCGGCTGCTGCCAAAGTAGATGGGGCAGGCAGGCCAGGTCTGGTTGGTCAGCGCTTTGGCGAGGCGAACCTGACAAATGTCAAGAACGCCGAGGTGATCGATTCGCTTGAACATCTCTGGACCGAAAACGACGACCGAGGCGGCTCGTGGTCGGCGAGGTGGCGGGGATACATCGTTGGGCCTTGGACAGGTCAGATTACGTTCCATGTCGTTACTAACAAAAGGGTCAGGATAGAAATCGACGGCAAGGAACGAATTCGCATACCGGGCGAGGTGGACCCTGACGGCGTTTTCGAATTCCTGCAGTCGCAGACGGGCCACATGGAACGGTCGGCAGCTATGCCCATGGTCAAAGGGCAACAGTATCCAATTACGATAACCTTCGTTCTTGAGGAGGGACCCTACGGATACCTGAGCGTCAAATGGAGCTGGGAGGGACAAGAGCCGACGTTGGTCCCGCGTGAGAACCTTCTGCACACGGTAGAGCAGGAAAGTGATGTGAACTCGCAGCCTGCATCGACCGTCGACCGGAGCGGCTTTGTCACGGTGCCTGTGCAGCACGTTCTCGTGTACGGCAAACCGGGGCGGTTTGCCGGGTGGCCCGCCAATGACGGCCTGTGGAGCTGGGGTGACGAAATCTTAGTGGGTTTTCATGAGGGCACCTACGAAAAGGTCAAGGCTTTGAGCAACGCCCACAGCCTGAATCGCAGCCAACCTCGGCGCGATCTTTTGGCCAGAAGCCTGGATGGAGGCGAGACGTGGACGATTGAAGACCCAGACAACTACGCGGGCGACGGCCGAAAGCCAAAACCATGTCCGGGCAACATCAATTTTTTGAGCCCCAATTTCGCCATGCACTGCCGGGGCGACAAATTCCGCATCTCATACGACCGCGGCAGGACCTGGCAGGGCCCATACAAGCTGCCGGACATTGGAAAGAAACTGTCTGCCCGAACAGACTATATCGTCAAAGGTCCGAAGGAGTGCCTGTTTTTCCTGTCGGCCGAAGAAGAAAGAGTGCAGGCGCTCTTTCAGGACCGGGCCTTCTGTGCACGGACGACTGACGGGGGCAAGACAATTAGCTTTGTCTCCTGGATGACGGCTGAGCCGATTTCCGTGCGGTCGGTTATGCCTTCAACGGTGCGCGTTTCTGAGAACCACCTCGTATCGGCCCTGCGCCGAAGGCTGGACGTGCACGTCGAGGACGATGTTGACGTCAGCAGAGACTGGATTGATGTGTATCAGTCGAAAGACGGCGGCAGGACGTGGGAATTCCTGAACAAGGCGGCCGACACGGAAACGGACGACGCGAACGAAGAGGAGCGCAATGGGAATCCGGCGAGCCTTATTCGATTAAAGGACGGCCGGCTTTGCGTGACGTACGGCTATCGCGAAAGACCCTACGGTATTCGCGCCAAGCTCAGTGTCGATAACGGTAAAACTTGGGGACAGGAGATACATCTGCGTGACGACGGGTGCACGTGGGACCTCGGATACACTCGCACTTTCCAAAGGACAGACGGCCAACTTGTCACTGTCTACTACTACGCCACGGCTGAAAAACCTGAACAGCATATTGTGGCAACGATCTGGGACGCGAATGAGGCAAAGTAGCTCATATTCAGTCAAAGGGGATGTTATGAACAAGAAAGCGATTTTGATTTTCACCATCCTGGCTCTCGGAGAACTTCTAATATCTTTCTCGGCTGATGCCAAAGGGGCGGAATGGACGAAGGCGGGACTGGTGGGGATTCAGTATGGCGATGAAGACTTTGAAAAACCGGAGGGCCTTGTCACGCTGAGCAGTCTGGACCAGAGCTGGGGGCAGGATGACGGATTCGGCAAGCAGTGGGCGGGCAGATGGCAGGGTTTCATAATCGGACCGGCCAGCGGCGATGTGGAATTCACAATTGAGACCGACCAGGCGGCCAGGATTATAATAGGCGGCAAGACGGTTGTTGCCTGCAAAGAGGGATCGGCCAGCGCCAGTATGCAAATGGTCAAGGGCGAGAAGTATCCGGTCGTTTTGACTTATGTCAAGGAAGGCTCGGAATATGGATGCGGCTTGAAGGTTCAGTGGAGCTGGGCGGGACAAGCTGTGAGTGTGATCGGCGGCGACAACCTTGTCTACTCGGAGCAGAAAGCAGTCGAGCTTAAGACAATGGTTGGCGCACGGCAAGATGATGATGAGGACGATGGAGACGGTGACGGCGATGGGGAGGATAAAAAGCTTTCATTCTCAGACCTGCCGGCGCCTGTGCAGGCAACGGTAAAGGCCAATCTCAACGGGGCGGTTATTGATGATATCGACAGCGGAACCGAAGATGGAAAACCTGTTTACGAAGTTGATGCCAAGCTGGACGACGGCAGGGAGCTTAAGCTGACAATCCTTATGGACGGGACGCTGTACGGCAAGCGTCTGGAGGAGCCTGCCAATCCCAAAGAGAAAATGTTGGCAGATGGCGTTATAGCGCCGAGCAGCGATACGGTTGCCTTGTGGTCGTTCGATGAGACTTCTTATCCTCACACCACGCTGACCGACGCCAGCGAATACGCAAAGGCCGATTTGTGTTTGATGGACGGGGGCGGCATGGTCGCCGGCAAATACGGAAACGCTCTGAAGGTCACAGGTTCCGATTACGCGGTCTGTTACGCGGGTTTTGCGGGTAAAGTAACCGAAGAAGAGCTGCGTGAACGTGATGGGACTCCGAGCGGTCTTTGGGGCCCGACCGAAGGGTCGGGGGCACTGCTTAGCGGCCTTGCCGGCGGCAGATGGACTGTCGAGCTCTGGCTGAATCTTTCATCAGTCGCCGGGGACATCTCAATTGTCGATATGGGACAAGCCTATGACCCCGGTTTTTCCTTAAACTTCAACGGAAGCGATTTCGAACTTACGAATCATTACGCAGGCGTCAAGGCCGTATGTCCGACCAGACTATCTGCCGGCAGATGGCACCACGCGGCGTTCACTCGTGACGGCTCAACTGTACGGCATTACCTGGACGGCGCTGAGCAGACGGCTCCTGCGGTTTCATCGATTTCGGTGCAGCCGGTACCGGACCTTCAGAAACCGAAGGACCGCGAACACGAAAGCCGCGGCTTTGAAAAGATGGATTCCGGGCAGCGAAGGCAAAACAGGTTCAATTTTGCGATAGGGACCGACCGTCGCGCAGACAAGGCGATGAAGGGGATGGTCGATGAGATGCGAATATCAGGGATCGTCCGTTACAACGGCAATTTCACACCTGAGAGCTTTTCGAGAAACTATGGAGAAGGTGCGCTTCGGCCTTCGGCGGCAAACGGGCCGGCGCTGCTGTTTGACCCCAGGCCTGTATCGATTCCGCTGCATCTCGGTGCGCGGAGGCACGTCTTTATTGACGACGCCATTATTGACAAGAAAGAAAACATGCAAATAACTATGAATCAGCCGTACGGCAAGGAGCAAATCATCAAAGATTTTAAGATAAAGAAATCCGCCTGGCGTCCGAGCGTTTTTGATGTTGACGGCAAGGTTTTTATGGCTATCCCGGAAAGCTACAGCTCCAACGAAGGACTGACTTTTCTGGCGACATCTCCGGACGGCCTTGAATTTACTATGAAGGGCAAAATAATTCCCGAGACTCCCATGTATGGCGCGTTCTTTAAGGACCTTAACCCCAATATATCGCCCGCAGAGCAGTATAAGGTCAACGCCTTCGTGGCAAACCGCGGTATGTACTTCTATATATCGGCCGATGGGCTGAATTGGCGCAGAAACGAGACGATTCAGCTTCCGCTTCGAAGCGGCGGAGGCGGCGAGTGTTTCTGGGACGACCAGCGTGGAACGTACTTAAGCTACATCAAGAGGGATTCCAGCTTCAGAACAAGAGAGTATCCCGGCAAAGGGCCTAAGGGGCATACGGCCCCTGTGTTTGAAACGAACGAGATTCTGAAACCGTGGCCTTTCAAGGCTCTTGAGAAGCCCTATTTCGAGGGCTGGCCTTTTCCTGCCGTTACCGGCGAAGGTCCGATGGGTTTTGCCGCAGCAAAGTACGGCGGGGTCTATAGAACCCGCGCCATAAAATATCCGTGGGCCCCCGACGTATATCTGGCCTTTATCTGGAGGTATCCCGGCGATGACAAAGCGAGACACGTGGAGCTTGCCGTCAGCAGGAACGGCCGGGACTGGAATCTCTTCGGGACCAACTGGTATATTCCCACCGGAACAGCAGACGAAGAGTTGACGATGTACGGGCTGATTCGCCGGGGCGACCAGATATGGCAGTATGTTGATGAAGGTGGAGCGCACGGGGGCGATGCCCCAAGGCAGTATTATCGCTACAGCCAGCGTCTTGACGGCTTTGTTTCACTTGATGCCGGGGAAACAGCCGGAACAGCAGCCACTCTTCCATTGATGTTCGAAGGCAACCAGCTTGTTCTCAATATCAAGGCAACGGGCTGGGCAAAGGTGGCCGTCACCGACGAAGCCGGCACGGAACTTCCGGGCTTTGCTCTCGGCGACTGCGATACGATTAAAGCTGACTCAACCGCCCACAAGGTGACATGGCGAGCAAGCGGCGATGTCTCCGGCCTGAAAGGAAAGATTGTGCGCCTGAAATTCCAGATGCAAAATGCCAAGCTCTACGCCTTCGAATTCAAGAATTAGTGCGACTTTGCTTGAAGATAAGTTGGAAAGACTGTATACCGCTCGCCAAATCCGGGAGCAGAAAAGGATGTGCAAGGGAAAATGCTGGATAAGGATGGTGGGTTGATAGATGAGTCAACGAAGGTTCTATCCGATGATGGGCGTGCCGCTCTGTATACCGCCGGCAATGAGCTATGAATTCCGCCGATCGGTAATCTCGCAGTGAGGTCTGTCGCATGCGTAGAAATATTATATCCATCGTACTGGCCGGTCTGTGTGCTCTTACGGGTGATTTAGCGTGGTCTCAAAGCCGCAAGATTCCGTCGAGGTGGGTCGGCGGGCCTGTCATCCTGACGGCGGGCGAGAAGGGTTCCTTCGACGACGTGGCCGTAAAGGACCCCACAATAGTCTATTATCAGGGGAAATGGCATCTGTTTTATACGGTGAGCGGCAAGGAACCCGGCGGCATCGGGTACGTATCGGCTGAAAGCCTCGATTTGCTCGCGACGGCGCCGCGGCACAAGCTGAATCAATTTCGCGGGCAAACCAGTGACAGCCAGGGCGGTGCGCCGCAGGTGTTTTTTTTCGAGCCGCAAAAGCTTTGGTATCTGATTTACCAGACGAAGGATTTCAATCGCCAGCCGGTTTATTCCACGACGCCGACAATCGACAAGCCCGAATCCTGGAGCAGGACCAGGAACCTGATAGTGCGCGAAGAGCCGGACGTTAAATGGATCGATTTCTGGGTTATTTGCGACGATGTGAATGCGTATTTCTTTTACAGCCGGGGCCGCAAGGACGTTTACGCTCGCTGGACGAAAATCGGCAATTTTCCGAACGGTTTCGGGCCCGGGCGATTGGCTTTTTCGCCGATGCCCAAACCCCTGACCGAGGCGGTGCACATCTACAAGGTAAGGGGCAAACAGGAATATCACATGTTTTATGAAACCAGGCCCGAAGGCGAGAAAATGCGTCGTTACGGTCTGGCGACGGCTTCGAATCTGCTTGGGCCCTGGAGCCGCGAGGCCGACGATTTCGCCATCGGCGACAAGCTGGTCTTCTCCAGCCCGGCGGACCGGTGGACCGACGAGGTTTCACACGGTGAAATGATTCGGACGGGTTACAACCAGAAGCTCGAATACGCCCCGGCGGACGGGCGGTTCCTGATTCAGGGGCTGCGCTCGAAAGAGCACGTTGGCGAGTACCGGCGACTGGGCTGGCGACTGGGCATCATCAGGCCCGTCTATGGCGATAGTGAGAATGCGCCGGCGAATACCTTCTTTGTTGCCCGAAATGGGAATGATTCCAGTGGCGGCACCGAAGACCGGCCTTTCAGGAGTCCCGAAAAAGCTATCGAAACGGTACAGCCCGGCCGGACCATTCTTATCAGGGGTGGAACCTACGCGCTTGTGCGCAGCGTCAACCTGAGCAAAGACGGCAGCGAAGGAAAACGCATCAACCTGTGGGCCTATCCGGGCGAGCAGGTTATACTGGATTTTTCGAATGCCGGCGACTCTTCGGATGGATTGAAAATAGAGGGCAGCTTCTGGCACCTGAAGGGTTTGGTGATACAAAAGGCGGGCGAGAAGGGCATTCATGTCAGCGGCTCAAATAATGTTTTCGAGAGGATAATAACCCGGAAGAACGCAGATGCAGGGATTAAGCTTGATAACGGTGCGGCAGACAACCAGGTTTTGAACTGCGATTCGTACTTGAACTACGACAAGGCGACACACGGGAGCAACGCAGACGGTTTTGCCGCGAAGCACGGTCTTGGGAAAGCAAATGCGTTCATTGGCTGTCGTGCCTGGAACAACTCGGATGACGGCTTCGACTTCATGGAGGCGGGTAACGCGGTGCGCGTTGAGAATTGCTGGTCGTGGGGGAACGGACAGAATATATGGGGTGACGCCGGTTTCGATGGCAACGGCGTGGGATTTAAGCTGGGCGATGGTCCCGGCGAACACGTCATAATTCGCTGCCTGGTGTGGGCAAATGCCAAAAGCGGATTCAACATACAGGGCAATACATCGAGTGTCACCCTGTACAACAACACGGCCTGGAATAATGGCAGAAACTACTTTTTCGACGATAATCACCCTCATAAGCTGAGAAACAATTTGTCCTTCGAGGGCGAGGTTGTTATGTGGCCGGGCATCGACCATACGAACAACAGTTGGAACGGCGGATTTATGGTTACCCGGGATGACTTCTTGAGTCTGGACGATAGCGGCGCCAAAAGTCCGAGGAATCCGGATGGCGGCTTGCCGGAAAGCAGTTTTCTCAGACTGGCGCCAAACAGCGATTTGACAGATGGCGGAGTCAGCGTTGGACTTTCCTTTGTGGGGCGTGCACCGGATTTGGGGGCCTTCGAAACACCAATTATGCCGACCGGGAAATTTTAATGAGATTTCGCAGTTGTGACGTATTTGGCGGTTTGGACTGTAGTGACATAAGGCCAAAATAATTCCCTTGTACTCCATTGCGCGTCATCGATGCGTCTGCAATATAAGACTGCGTACACCAATGCCGGGAAGAAAGCCCCGAAAGGCGTCCGGAGAATAAATCGGCTTGCCGAGTTGCCGGAGCTTCGAGAAAAAATCAACGCCGAAACATCACACTGACTCAGAACGACCTTGCACGAATACACAGAAACCTTCCTCACAAACTCATCCATCATCCCTGCGCAAGCAGGAATCTGTAAAAGGCTCCGCAATTGCCTCGAAAACTTCGTCACAAACAGATTAAAATCTGACACTCTAAACCTAACCGATGCCCTGCCTGCCCTTCGTAGCCCCCAAGGCGAATGGTAGTGTGCCATATTTCGCACCTCTTGTTTACTCGACTTGCCAAACGCTATCCGCTCCGCGCTGCCTTTCTGTCATTGCGAGGCCGAAGGCCGTGGCAATCTCAACCGCCCCTCGTCATTGCCAGGAGCGACCAGTCCTACGAAGCCCCCAAAGGACGGAGGGCGGAAGTGACGCGGCAATCTCAACCCAAATGACCCATAATAAATAATAAATCGACTTTCCACTTCTCTTTTTCCTTCTTTTCTGCTATTTTCTGTGCGTAAACGCGCGATGCGTCCGGGCACGGAAACAACATGAGGTACAATTTACGAGATGACAGGCCTGTCCTGAGTGTAATCGAAGGATACGAGCGACGAGCGACAAGCGACGAAATACCAGACCTGTCCTGAGCGCAGTCGAAGGACACGAAACTGTTTGCCGGGTTTGTTGTTTTGATAATACAATGTGATGTGAAAAAAACGTGACTGTCCCCAGTTTTAAACGAAAATGCTTGGTCCTTGCGGTTTTGCTTCTTATCGGAGAAGGGTACTGCTCCGACAGTAATGGTGCGTGTAGTAAAGCGACGCTTCCAGAGGTACAGGCCATCACCAAGGGGCCGAAATTCCACTGGTTCGGATACTACGACAAGCTCCAGTTTGACCCCGCCTGCCGATACGCACTCGGTATGGAGGTTGACTTTGAGCATCGTTCTCCCACCCCAAACGACACCATCAAGGTTGGAATGGTTGACCTTAAGGACAATGACCGCTGGGTCGAACTTGGCGAAAGTCGGGCATGGTGCTGGCAGCAGGGCTGTATGCTTCAGTGGCGACCGAAGTCCTCGAGCCAAGTCCTCTGGAACGATAGGGAGGGTGACCGTTTTGTCTGTAGAGTAATGGATGTCAAAACCGGCAGGAGACGAACAATCCCCTATCCAATTTACCACATAAGCCCGGATGGCAAATGGGCCCTCGGAACAGATTTCTCACGCATTAACGACATGCGACCAGGATACGGCTACGCCGGAATCCCGGATACCAGCAGAGACGTGATGACGCCGGCTGGTTCGGGCATCTACCTTGTGAATATCGACTCCGGCGAGCATAAATTCCTGTTCTCCGTGGCAGATATCGCAAAGTTCCGCTACGGCGGCCAGAGTGCCGAACACAAACTCTATTTCAACCATGTGGCCTGGAGTCCTGACGGCAGGCGATTCCTCTTTTTCAACCGTGGTCAGGGGGTAACAACGCAGGTGTATACTGCCGCCGCGGATGGGACCGATATCCGGTTTCTGGCCGAACAATCGTCTCACTTTGCTTGGCGCGACCCAAGGCATGTTCTAATCTGGTCGGAAGGTGCATACCGCTTGTATGAGGATAACGGTTCCGGCAACGGGCGGGTAGTCTGGCACGCCCCAAATGGCCATGTTTCATACCTGCCGGACCAAAACTGGGTCGTCACAGACACTTACCCCCAGGCAGACCAGCGCCGGCAAGAGGTTTATTTATATCATATTCCATCCGGCAAGAAGGTATCCTTGGGTCGTTTTCATTCACCCGTCCAGTACAAAGGCGAATGGCGCTGTGATACCCACCCACGGGTGAGCCCCGACGGCAACAAGGTAATTATCGACTCGGCCCACCGCGGAGAGGGTCGCCAGATGTATCTGATTCCTATAACCGGCATCACAGATTCTGTGCGCCAGAAGTAACAGCCCGGCAACAGAAATCTTCCCCCCGGCCGACTTGTCCGCCGTTTACCCGCCGCAGGCGGGTTCGTCTGGCGGACTTGTCCACCGCTTGCCCGCCATCCTTCTGGCGGGTTTACCCGCCGTCCTGCTCGTCCGCCGTAGGCGGATTTGGCGGGCAGCCGGATTAACTTTTCACTTCCCTTCCCGCCCCCCGCCGTCATTCTGAGCAACGCCGAGAAATCTATTAAAAAAACGCGACGCCCCGCGTCGCCTCCGCCTCGGTTAGCCCCCAGCTCCGCTGGGGGTCAAACTATAACGCACCCCCGAAGCCCGCACGACTCCCGCTACCTCTTCAAATCCTCCATAAACCTTATGCGCGTCTCTGGCGCGGATCATCCCGACCGAGCACAGCGCGCCCTTGTCATCCCGACCGAAGTCCGCCGTAGTCTTGACGCAGGCGGACGAAGCGGAGGGACCTGGCCCCCACATATAATCAAGCGCCCGTCTATCATCCCCGCCAAGCCAGAAATGCACGCCCTGTCATTTCGAGCGACCTGTCCTCCGCAGCGCCAACGAGCCGAGAGTGCAACCGCGGCAATCTCACACCGAATAATCCATAATAAATAATAAATCGATTTTCCCCTTGCCTTTTCCCTCCTTTTGTGCTATTTTCTGCACCTGAATACGTGATGCATCCGGGAGCGGAAACAACACGAGACACGATTCACCAGATACGAATTAAAAGGCGGGAATTGTGGACCAAGCCACTGTATGTACTATTAAATAGGAACAGCGATGTTAAAGGAAATCAATCTAATAAGAAATATAGGTTGTTTTGACTCTTTCAGTGGTCTGAGCGACCTCAAAAAATTAGTCCTTATTTATGCAGAAAATGGGCGAGGAAAAACCACTCTGTCTGCTATCTTATCTTCGCTGGCAAATAACGATGCTAATATACTTATGGCAAGAAAAAGATTAGGAGCTTCACACCAACCTCATGTTATACTCAGTATTGAAGATGCAAATGCAGCTACAATATTCCGAGATAATACATGGAACCACCCTTTCGAACCCATTTTTATATATGATGATGAGTATGTAAGTCGAAACGTTTATTCAGGCCTTGAAATAACAGCTAATCACAGACAGAGTTTGCATGAAGTTATTCTTGGTCATAGGGGAGTGTCGTTAGCCAGAAGGGTCGATGAGCTTGCCCAGAAGATCAGTGAATGTAACCGTATAATAAGAGAAACTTCGGATGAAATAACTTCCGATAAAAGCTTTGGATTGGATATTGATGCTTTCTCCAGCCTCCCCCAAATCGAGGGTATAGAACACGCTGTAAAAGAAAAGCAGAAAGAATATGATGCCGTGTGTCAATCAGATACTATTTCAAATAAGCCCCTTTTCTCACAAATTTCTTTTCCCGTTATTAACATCGAAGCGCTAAGAGATATATTGTCAAGGGAGTTATCTGATCTAAATGAAACTGCTGTTCAAGGCGTAAGAAAGCATTTTTCATTGATTGGTGATAAGGCGGAAGAGTGGATATCAGATGGTATGGACAGGATTATAAGTGAAGGTGAAGGATTAGAAAGATGTCCTTTCTGTGGTCAAAACATTAGTCCTCTAGATTTGATTGATATGTATAGAGCATATTTTGGTCAAGCATATATAGCACTAAATAGAGACATCGAGTTGCACATAAGTCAATACGCAACAGATTTCAGCGGTGATCAGTTATCCTCAAAGCAAGAAGATGTAAACAAGGTGATTGACTTGCATAGATTCTGGCAGACATTTCTTGAGCTTCGTGAAATAGATATAAAGTGGGCCGACATTTCTACTACTTGGCAAGAAGCTCGAGATGAAATTCTCTCTTTACTGACAACCAAAAAGTCCTCTCCGCTTAATACAGTAGACTTAACAGGTGATGCTAAACAAAAAATTGAAAGATATATTTCCATTATTAGCGGAGTTCAGGAGCAAATTCAATCTTTGATTAACTTAAATCAAAAAATGAGCGAAATAAAAGCCTCTGCAGATTCTAGTAATCTGCAAGATGTACGCAATCAATTGAACAGGCTAAAGGCAACTCAATCAAGACATTCAGATGAGTTAAAACGTTGGTGCGATATTTACCTGTCTGCAGTGAGCAAAAAGGCTGATTTAGAATCTGAAAAAGAAATAGCACGCGTAGAGTTGGATAATCATAGGCAGACAGTTTTTTCGCAATATCATGATTCTATAAATACACACTTAGAATTATTCGGCGCAAATTTCAGAATTGGAGCATTGCAATCTTCTAATGCGGCGGGTCTTCCCAGTACAACATATCATTTAATTGTGAATGACCATGAAGTGCCATTAGCAATTCAAGGAAATAGGCTTGATTTGCCATGCTTCAAAAACACTTTGAGTGCTGGCGACCGTAATACACTTGCGCTATCTTTCTTTTTTGCTTCGCTTGAAAATGAACCCGACTTAGAAAATTCAATTATTGTTCTCGATGATCCTATTTCAAGTCTTGACGATGGACGTACCACGACAACAATTCAAAAGATTAGAAGTCTCCTTTCTTTGACTAAGCAAGTCATTGTTCTATGCCATTTGACAGCCTTTCTATGTGACATTTGGGAACACTCAGATAAAAATAATACGACTGCATTGAAGATTTCGCGGCGCCTGAATAGCACTTCCGATATAGTACCATGGGATGTGTCGTCTGATGCATTTACTGAATACGATAAGCGCCACAAGATTCTAAGGGATTACGTTAACGAAGATACGGGGGATAAGAGATACGTTGCTCAATGTCTAAGGCCTGTTATGGAAAAATATTTACGTATTACATTTCCTGAGCATTGTATGCCAGGAACCTCACTTGGTCAATTTGAGAATCACGTAAAAAATCTTTTGGAAAATGGGCAGCGAATTACGAGTGATGTTGATTTCCGCGAGTTGAGAGATATAAGGGAATATGCTAATAAATTTCATCATGATACTAATCCTGCTTGGCAAACAGAACAGATAAATGACAATGAACTTTTGGGATTTGTAAAACGTGTGCTGAATTTTGTAAAGCACGGTACGACATAATAAGATTTCTGAAAAAGCTGGCACAAATTAAAGGTGTCGGCTACTTTATTATCAGCAGAAAAACTAGGGACAGTCACCTACGCTACTCTGCAAAGTACTCGTTACGTAGCACGACCTGTGGCCAATCCCGGTTTTGAACCTTTGAGAATTCGCATTTTGAATTTGTTTCCGCCGTGAGGCGTCCTCCGGAGGATTCTTGTCCGCCTCGCCGTTTGGCGGACTTGTCCGCCGCTTGCCCGCCACGCCTTCTGGCGGGTAGTCTTGACGTAGGCGGATAGGATTTCCTGCTTCGGATTTCCCTCCAACTCTGTGCCCTCTGTGAACTCTGTGGCTAATCAAAGATTTCACTTTACATCCGGCTTGTAATAAGGTATAATACTGCCCAAACTAAATACCCTATAACACTCAATGCTGAACGCTGAATACTGAAACCTGGAACTTGAACACTTAAACCCTTGAACCTCAACCCTCAACACGGACGACCTTAAAATGCCTACCCAACCCCAAAATTTATCCCGTGAGATGGTCTTACCTGCCTATAAGGCACCTATCTCACCGGGACCGCCCCCATCGCCCCCGACCCTGTCAAACCCGGCAAACCTCCGCTCCGCGAAACAAATCGCCCCTCCTGCCATGCAGGTACGATATACGAGATACGAGATGCGAGATGCGAGATACGAATTGATTATGCAAAACAAACCCAATTTCCTAAAAGCCGAAATGAACGCAAGCTTTGTTCGAACAAAGGGTTATGAAAATGAAAACGCCATCAGGCCCCCAAAAAAACAAACCCAATCAAACCCAATTTTTGTACCATTGGTTCTGTTTATTGTTTATAAATGCCTCCAAGCGCTGACAATTTGATAGGGAATTTTCTGTATGGGTATGAGTAATACTGCTTTTCAAAAGTGTATCAATCCCGACTGCGGGGCCGAGTTCGATTGCGCCCAGGTGCTCTTTAAGTGTCCCCGGTGCGCCGATTTGCTCGATACACAATATAACTGGGACAAAATCGAGGTCCCCGACAAATTGAGCGACCTCGGCAAGCGCTGGGCAAGCAGAAATGACAGACTGGACTTTTCGGGTGTATGGCGCTTCCGAGAGCTGCTTGACTTCTGCCAGGACAAATACAGGGTGACTATAGGCGAAGGTCAGACAATTCTGCAGCAAAACGACCTGGTCGCCGGCTACGTCGATTTGAGACCGGGGTGTCTGTACCTGCAATACGAAGGGCTGAATCCCTCCGGCTCGTTCAAGGATAACGGCATGTCGGCGGCTTTCAGCCACGCCAGGATGGTCGCAGCACGCTCGTGCGCCTGCGCGTCGACGGGCAACACCTCCGCGTCAATGGCGCTATACGCACACAGTTGCGGCCTCAAGAGTACCGTATTTATCGGCTCGGGGCGAATCGCCTTCGGCAAGCTCAGCCAGGCGATGGACTACGGCGCTCAGACGATTCAAATACGAGGCGACTTCGACGACTGTATGCGACAGGTCCAGGCTGTCTGCGCCAGGCTCGGATTGTATCTGCTCAATTCGCTCAACCCCTTCCGGCTCGAAGGCCAAAAAACCATAATGTATCGAATCATCGAGCAGATGGGCTGGACTACCCCTGACTGGGTCGTTGTCCCCGGCGGAAATCTGGGCAATTCCAGCGCTTTCGGCAAGGCCTTTCTTGAGCTGAAGCAACTGGGGCTGATTGAGCAGGTGCCGCGTATGGCAATCATCAACGCCACCGGCGCCGACACTCTGACCCACCTCGTAAATAACAAGAAGCTCGTGTGGAACAGCGGTAACGTTGAGCGGAAAATCATTGACGACTATTACGCCGATTTGACGGCTCGCAATTTCTCACCGCATACTTGCGCGTCCGCGATAGAGATTTCGCGGCCGGTTAATCTGAAAAAATGCCTGCGCGCGATTGATATATGCAATGGCATAGTGCGTGCCGTCAGCGATGAAGAAATCTGTGACGCAAAGGCAATCATAGGCAAATACGGCCTGGGCTGCGAGCCGGCCTCGGCGGCATCGATAGCAGGCCTGAAACATCTCAGGGCCGAGGGCGTCATCGGCGCCGACGAGCGCATCGCCTGCGTGCTCACGGGCCACCCCCTGAAGGACCCCAATCTGACCGTCAGCTACCACAAGGAAAAACAAGGCCGGTTCAGCAACCCGCCCATAGAAGCCCCGAACGACCTCGATGAAATAATCAAGCTGATAAAATAACCGAAGGCGGAGCAATTACACTGCTGCGTTTGTCGGCGAGAGCGGATTTTTGTTCCCGAAAGTGGGAGATAAGCTATGTTTAGCTCGGTAATTGAATTCTTCAAAAGCGCAATAATGGAACAGATAATACGCGACCCCGTCTGGGCTACGGCAGCTCTGGTGGGTCAGGTGATATTCGGCGGGCGCTTTGTCTTACAATGGATAGTCAGCGAATACAAAAAAAAGTCCCATGTGCCGACGGCTTTCTGGTTTATGTCCCTGGCAGGCAGCCTAATCCTGCTTAGTTATTCTATTCATATAAAAAACCCCGTCTTTATGCTCGGATTTTCATTGAACACGCTCATATACCTGCGGAACCTTCACTTGATTTACAGACGCCCGCAGGAAACCGCACAAACGGCCATAGATAAAGCTGAGGATTGAGATGTTCCGCCTCCTTCGAGACGTGGTAAAGACCGAGACTAATACTGCCGGGACGAGAAGTCTTGTCGTCTGCGGTGTGTTGATTATTGCGGCTGTCAACGCGTCATGGATGCTTTCCAGCAGAACGTTGGACAGCCATGAGTGTTTTGTCTCGGTTACCGCCCGCGAGATGCTTCAAAGTGGTAACTGGGCTTTTCCGACCTGCAACGGGCGCCCGAGACTCAATAAGACGCCGCTCCCTTATTGGCTCGTGGCCGGTGTGGGCAAGATAACCGGCAAAATCGATGAGCTAACCGCCCGGCTGCCAAGCGCCTTCTTTGCCTTCTTGTCAGCCGCGGCTATCCTTTACTTTGTGAATCGCTGGCTGTCCTTCAGAATTGCGGTAATTTCCGCGTCCGTCTGGGCTACATCGTTAGGTTACATTCGCTGTTCACACAGTGCCAGACCGGATATGGCACTTGCGTTTTTTGTGGTGCTGTGCCTCTCGAGCTTCTACTCCGCAGTTAACACTGAGAACCGCAGTGAGCAGGTTATATACATGCTCGTTTTCTGGGTCAGCTTCGGGCTCGGGATGCTGGCAAAAGGGCCTGCGCCGGTGCCTTATGTTTTTATTCCGGTATTTCTTTATATCGCCTTTAACCGACAGTGGAAGATTGTATACCAGTTGCTGCCGATTGCTGGCAGCATTATTTTTCTGGCCATTGTATTACCATGGCCCTTATTCATTGCTCGTAAGGTCAACTGGGATTTGACAGTCTGGAAGCGGGAATTTTTTGACCGGCTGTTTGGTGATTACGCCGCGGGGCATTTCCCGGTTTATTACTACCTGCTTATAATGTTTAAGTATGTAACACCATGGGTTGCTTTTCTGCCAATGGCTTTAGCTGCTCCTTTTTTCAGCGTCTGGCGCAATAAACGACCAGTAATGATGTTCTTATGGCTCTGGTTTGTCCCGGGCATGCTCTTTCTTACCATCGACGTCTGTAAACGCCAGCACTATATACTGCCTTTGATGCCGGCAATGACCGTCCTGGTCGGGATTTTACTGGAGGATATGGTTTTTGTTCGAAGAGCATTTAGCCTGCGGTACGCAAAGTCTGTTCTTCGAAACCATGTTTTGGTCATAATTGGAGGCGTCATTGCCGGGACCGTTTATATCGCGCAGAAACGCCGCGACATTCTGAGCGAATCCATTGTTCTTGGAGTGCCCACGATAGCCATAGCGGCGGCGGTTGCTTTACTGTTCGCAAAGAGGAAGCCTGCCGCCGCTCTGGGTATGGTTTTCGCTGGAATAGTTGCTTGGGTAATGATATCAAAGGCCTGCTTCGCGACGATGCTGGACGTGGACAGGCATTCACGGGATTTTGCAAGAAAGGTCGCTCAAATAGTACCACAATCCGACAGACTGGTGGCCTACCGGCACGTGTCAAGCAGATTTGTACAGTATTTTGGTAAAGTCGTACCGGAGATACAGGACAGGTCGGAATTGTCCAGGCGTTACCGACAGGGAGACTGGGTCGTTTGCTCCTCAGAGTATCTCGAAGACCTGACTCAGGACAAGGGGCTAAGAAGAATATACTACAGAGCGCCGATTGCCGGAGAAGAAAAGGAAGATGCCGGCGGGGTGCTGTTTCACAGGACAGCGCCTGTTATGGAAAACACCGGTAATAATGTTCCCGGCAGCAAATCTATTTTGCCAGAAGACGGATGAATTCATTTTCCTGCTCGGTCAAATCTCTGTCGTCGATGATTTTTTGGACGACCTCGACGGTCTGTTCAGGAGTACATCCCTGCGCCCTCTCAAGCCATGCCGCCACAAGCATGGCCACTCTTTTATCGTCGGCCGACCCGTGCAGAAGCACGGGCAGATTCTTCTTATGAGCCATTATAGCGAGGAATTCATCCTGAGTTCGTTTGTCGGGGAAATAAGTGCCTTTATCAATGGGCATTTCTACATAATTGACGCCGTTGCGTCTGGTCCAGATTATTTCTTCGGTATGCCAGTTGTCCTCCCGGTGTTCTGAAACCTGGCGTATATTCACTATTGTTGTGATATGATACCTGTAAAGCAGGCGGAAATAATCCATGCCTCTGGGCTGACCGCTTGTGTAAAGCACACGGGGCTTTACCGTACAAAAATCCGCGATATGAAAATGCCTGGTCAAGACTATTACCGCTGCCGTTACAAGCAAGATAAATATCAAGCCGGTCCGTGATAGTTTTTTCCGTTTCATTTCGGGGTCCGTTACAAGTTTCCCTTGCGGAAGATGTTGCGCACTGAATATACCTTTTTGTTTGTGGATTCGAAATAGACCCTGCTTACCATTTCACCTATCAGGCCCGTGGAGATGAAAATCAGACCAACCAGCAGGAGTACCGCCGCCAGTCCGGCCATTGGCCCATGTGCGACCAGAATAGGCACGTTATATACCATTTTGTCGTAGAGAACGTAGGCATCCATCAGCAGCGCCGCGAGGATGCAGTACATGCCCGCTCTGCCAAAAAAGTGCAGCGGCTTGGTGATATAGCCGAGCAGGAACTTCAACGTGATTAAATCAAAAATGACTCGGAACGTTCTTGAAATTCCGTAGTTGCTGGCGCCTTCCTGACGCGCAACATTTTTTATCGGCACTTCGCTGATTTTGGCGCCGCTTCGGGACAGCAGCGCCGGGATAAACCTGTGCATCTCTCCATATAGATTCAGCTCCTCAATCACCTCGCGTCTATAAGCCTTGAAAGTGGTTCCGAAGTCATGGATACCTACACCACTGATTTTCGAAGCAAGCCAGTTGGCAACTCTTGAGGGGATTTTTCTCATCAGCATACTGTCTGCCCGGTGTTTGCGCCATCCGCTGACAACGTCCCAGCCTTCGTTAATCTTTGCCAGGAAACCAGGTATTTCCTCCGGACTGTGCTGGAGGTCTCCATCCATGGATATTACAATTCGGCCGTTTGCAATATCAAATCCCGCGGCGAGCGCCGCTGTTTGCCCGAAATTACGACGAAGCTCAATCGCGACAACTCTGCTGTCCTTTTCTGCAATATCTTTTATCAGGCTCAACGTTTTGTCCGTACTGCCGTCGTCAACAAAGACAATCTCATACTGCAAGCCCTGTCGGCCCATTGTATCGGTCAATCGTTCATAAAGTTCTTTTGCGACAGGTTCCTCATTGTAAAGCGGCACCACTATAGAACAATCAATCCTGCCATTGTCATATTTGTCCATAATGCACCAGCTTTATTCCCGCGTCTTTGAAATACCGCTTGGTTTTTTCGCTGCAGAGGGCCTCAAGCTCAACTTTGCGCTGACCGAGCAAGCGGGTTTTTTCCGGCTTAAGACCGTCGGTGAATCCCGGGTGGGTCATCACTTCCGCAATGGACGCCGAACTATACAAAGTTACGGCCCTGAAAAAATTCACATCAATCTTGCCCGTATGCGCAATGCCCAAAAGCATATCGGTTACCAGGAAATCGCGGTTTTGAAGGCGGTTAATGAATGCCATAGTCCTGAGTCTTTGGGCCCTTGTTTTCCCGCCTTCGCCGGGCAGCGGCCAAGGCACTGTGGAGACCTCCTTCGGCTCGAGGGCAAAACGTATCGCCGGGATTTCAAAACGCCGCGCCAATCCACACACGATTGAAAACAAAGCAGGGAACGTGTGGAAGTGCTTGTGTGAGTCCAAATGAGTGGGCTTTATGCCTCTGTCAATCACCCATTGGATTTGGGCGGCAAGCTCGGTTCTTATGGCGCCTCTTTTTTTTGGTCCTGCCAAAGAAAAGAAAGCCAGCTTCGTGGTCGAACAGGCAAATTCGCCGTCGGCGCCGAGCAGAGGCTGCAGGCCGGTATTCTGCGACAGCGGCCGGCCATCGGTAAGATTAAGGTGAACGCCGACGCCAAGCGCGGGCAGTTTCCCGGCTATTTCGACGGCCTCCGCGGCGGCGGGCATATTGGCCATAATTGTCGTACTTGTCAGTACGCCATCGGTATGGGCCTGTGCTACAGCCCGGTTCACTCCGTCGCAAAGACCAAAATCATCTGCGTTAATTATGATTCGATTGTGCATGGGCAGCAAGTTTAAGCGGCAATAAGGAACGAGTCAATTGGAAAGTGGTGTTTGGCGGATGGGCGAAAGAATCATAACGCCGGTCCGAGCAAGCCGGCGCTCAGGAAGCCGGCGGCAAGGGCTAAGCAGCCGATTGAATGTAAAAGGACTGTGATTTGGCTGGCGCGGTATTGGCCCGGGACGGTCAAATCTTTTTTATTTGCGAATCTCATAGCGACAATGGCAAGCGGCAGTGTGAACAGATACAACAATCCAGCAACAAAAAGCTGCGATTTGAAAATGAACATTTCGGCCGCCGCGATAACATAACTTCCAATAAGTGCGGCTCGGTAAATCCAAATGGAGACCGGTACACCGAAATGCACTACGAGGGTTCTCTTGTTTGCCACGGCGTCGGCAGTAACATCCGGAAATTCGTTCACCAGAATCACAAGGAAGATAAGTATGCCCACTATGCAGGCGGGCAAGAGTGGAAGCAGGTCAATTGTTTCGGTCTGAAGATAGTATGCGGCATATACCGGAAGCAGGCCAAACAACCAGCCGATGGCAAGCTCGCCAATCGAACGGTAGCCGAGCCGAACCGGGGGAGCGGTGTAGAAAAAGCCGCCGAGCAGACCTATGAGGCCGACAATAAGAATAAGAAGACTCTGTGTCAGAAGGACAATGACCACGCCGATTATCGAGCCAATTGCCAAAGCCGACAAGGCCAGTAATAAAGTTGCCTTCGGCGAGACAATGCCCTGCTGGATGTAACGCCTTCCTCCCGAGAATGGCGTCGGGTTTTGATTGGCCCAGTCGTTTCCGGAGGTGTGGTCGAAGTAGTCGTTGGCGATGTTGGCCCCCGCGTGCAAGGCCGTTATCGCCAGCAATGCGAGTATGAAAAGCATGGTTGAAAAACTGCCGGAAGCGGCGTAACCGAGGCTTGAGCCCACCAAGACAGGCGCCGCACTTGCCGCGAGGAACTTTGGCCGAGAGGCAAGGAAAAAAGTGACAAGTTTAGAGTCTTTCAATCGAGATTTCATGGGCTTATTTTAACCGGGCATTTGGCAGAATGCACGGTTTTTTGAAGACCAGGCTTGATGGCTTTTGGGCTTGAAGAGGACAGGCGAAATAGGCTATCATTGACCTATCGCAAGGAGCCGGAACAGCAACGGCAAAAGTCAAAGAAGCTGGCGTGTCAGATTCCTGATTATGGGTAACATATTCAACAAATGCCAAACCGTTTTGATTTGCGTTTTTTTGGCCGTCTCGACACTGGCGGTTTACTGGGGAGTCCTTCAAAGCGACTTTGTCAATTTCGACGACCCGATTTACGTCAGTGAAAATGAACATGTCGTGACCGGATTATCCGGCGATAATATCACTTGGGCCTTCACTTCGAAAGAAGTCAGCTATTGGCATCCGTTGACGTGGCTGTCTCACATGCTGGACTGCCAGCTATACGGTTTAAGAGCCGGGATGCATCATTTGACCAGTCTGCTTCTTCACATTGCAAACAGCCTGTTGTTGTTTTTCGTTCTTAAGCAGATGACAGGCGCTGTTTGGAGGAGCGCTTTTGCGGCAGCACTTTTCGCACTACATCCGCTTAACGTGGATTCGGTAGCCTGGATCGCCGAACGGAAAAATGTACTGAGCACGCTGTTTTGGCTGCTAACGATATGGGCTTATGCAAGTTATGTGTATCGCGGCGGAACCAGCCGTTACTTGCTAACAATCGCGTTGTTTGCTTTGGGTCTTTTGGCCAAGCCCATGCTTGTTACTTTGCCGTTCGTGATGCTGCTCTTGGACTACTGGCCTCTTGGACGTTATCGGTTTGAGCAGCCCGGCGATACCAGCAAGACCGCTAAGTCAACAGCATTTAGCTATTATCTGTCAGTGTTCTTTCGTCTGTTGCGAGAGAAGATTCCGTTTTTTGCTCTTTCAGTGGTTGCGGTTTATTTCTTTTCTTCGTCGGGTCACCTGGCCGGTATTGAAGTGCCCGAGGAAATGGTGCCGATTAAGCTTCGCGTCGCAAACGCTTTGGTTTCGTACATAAGCTATATCGGCAAGATGGTCTGGCCTTGTAAGCTGGCGGTTTTTTACCCGTATCCCGACAGGGCGCCAATGCGGGAGGCTGGGGGGGCTTCGTTGCTGCTTGTGTGCGTGTCTGTAGTGGCGCTTAAGCTATTGAAGAGGAGACCCTACCTCGCAGTCGGATGGCTATGGTACCTTGGGACTCTGCTGCCGGTCATAGGTCTGTTTCAGGTAGGTCTTTGGCCGGCCATGGCCGACCGCTGGGCGTATGTGCCGTTGATTGGGCTATTGGTCATTATTGCGTGGGGAAGCGGCGACCTTGCGGCCAAGTGGCGCCTGCCCAACTTTATTGCGGGTCTTGCCGCCGGTGTTTGTGTTTCGGCCCTGATGGTTTGTACGTGGTTACAAGTGGGATACTGGCGCGACGGCTTTACCCTCTTCACCCGCGCCCTTCAGGTGACAAGCGGCAACTATATTGCGAATTACAACCTTGGCACTTTCCTGTTCAGAAAGGAAAGAGCTGATGAGGCAATCGAATATTACAAAAAAGCGATTGCAATTCACCCGAGCTACGTTGACGCCCATTACAGTCTGGGTATAGCATTATCCGCCGAGCAGAGATATGCCGAGGCAATTAAGGAATACCATGCGGTTCTTCGGCTCAGAAAGGACCATAAAAAGATACTATTTCGGCTGGCCGACGCATTAGCCAAGAACGGACAGCTCGATGAGGCCGTGATTTACTACAAGAAGGCTTTGGAGGGCGACCCCAACGATACCGAGACGCTTAATAACTTTGCGCTGGCACTGGTCAGAAAAGGAGAAGTTGACGAAGCTATTAAACTTTACCAACAATCTCTTGAAAATGACCCCAATTCTGTTGAAGTGCTCAATAACCTTGGCAACGCTCTTGTCAGCCGGAAGGACTTTGCCCGGGCGGTTTCCTGCTACAAAAAGGCCTTAAGGCTCAGACCCGGCTTTGCCGAGACGCCTTACAATCTTGCCAACGCTCTGAAACAGGCCGGACAAATTGACGAGGCGGTCTTTTACTATCGCGAAGCGCTGCGGCTCAAGCCGGACAATGCTGACGCCCACTACGGACTCGGATTAGTCTTGACGCAACTCAAGAAATACAACGAAGCTGTCGAGCATTTCAAAAAAGCGATCCGGCTAAACCCGGATTATGCGCAGGCCTATTACAACCTGGGCGTGGTTTTTGCAAATCAGAACATGAACGCGGAGGCAATAGAGCAGTTTCGGCAGGTTCTGCGTATCCACCCCAATGACGCAGAGATGCACTGTAACGTCGGTATTCTTCTGGCCCAGGAGGGCCGTCTCGATGAGGCGGTCAAGGAATTCCGCGAGGCTCTTCGGCTCAACCCCGGCTTTACTAAAGCGCGCGAGCAGCTCGAAGCGGCCCTGGCGAAGAAAGCAGTTTCAAATCCCCGGTAAGAGGCCGGTCACTTTGTTTGACGGTCAGGGCGAGCGTGTCGCTCGCAGGCGAACAGATTTGGGTCCCGGCGGGGTGAGCATCTGCCACGCTGGCAGTGCGAGAGTTATCGGCTGCAATTTTGCCAGACGGCGGCAGATGCGGGCCGCGTAATGCAACCACATTACTGGCAAGCACTTACGCACATACGGGTCAGCGGGCGGATAGCTGGCACGATATTTGCACATTTGGTCAGGTTGTGGTTTGGAATTTGGCAAAACTGGAAGAGGTAAACGTTCTGGCCAGTGAGGCAGACTGGGCCTGGCCGGAGGCTGTACGTGATATATTCAGGCCCAGAGACGTTAACCTGCTGGTTGCCAGAAGCACCGGTGAGTTTATAAGTATTATCGCACGGCGGCGAATTCATACCACAATCGTGGACATAGACTCAGAGGAAGCCGGCGGCCTGACAACAGTAAGGATTATTCGGATGAGTTATCCGCTGCTGCCTTGTATTCTTTTGACAAGCGCGGCAGGCGAGGAGACACTAAGCAAAGCCCTGCAACTGGATGTCTTCAGCGTTATAGATAAGCCGGTGGATATGGGCGTGTTGCGCGAACAGCTCAACAAACTATTCATAAAGAAGTACGATAGCTACATTTTCAAGTAAGCAGGAAACAGGGCCGGTGAAACACCGGCAGGATGGATGTGAGGCAGGCGGGCTTGCCTATTCGTGGAATGACAAGATAGAAAGAAACACATAAGAACAAGAAGAGACTATTTTGAAAGGAGCAAGTGCAAATGAAGATTCGACCATTGGCAGACAAGGTGCTTGTGCAGCGGTTAGAGGCAGAGAACAAGACGGCCGGCGGAATAGTGCTGCCGGACACAGCGAAAGAAAAACCACAAAGAGGTAAAATTGTGAGTGTCGGCGAGGGCAAATTGCTTGACGACGGAACGCGCAAGAAAATGCAGGTCAAGAAAGGCGATACGGTGCTTTTCACGAGCTATGCCGGGACGGAGATAAAGATAGAAGGCAAAGAGTATCTGATCATGGATGAGTCGGATATCATGGCGGTAATTGAGAAGTAGGAGGTGACCTGCTGTCTAAATTTGATTACTGATTGGTAATAATTGATTGCTGAACTACAAATTTACAACTTCGAAATAGGAGAAAGGAAGACATGGCAGCTAAAAAAATAGCTTTTGGTACCGATGCACGTTCGGCCATCCGTGAAGGGGTCAGGAAACTTTCAAAGGCGGTCAAGATTACGCTTGGTCCGTGCGGCAGGAATGTGGTTTTGGAAAAATCGTTCGGGTCGCCCACCGTCACAAAAGACGGCGTCACGGTGGCAAAGGAAATTGAGCTGGAAGATTCCTATGAGAACATGGGTGCGCAAATGGTCAAGGAGGTGGCCTCGAAGACATCGAGTGTGGCGGGCGACGGCACGACGACGGCAACAATCCTGGCCGAGAGCATCTTCGATGAGGGCCTGAAGAATATCACCGCGGGGGCCAATCCGATGCAGGTCAAACGCGGCATCGACAAGGCCGTCGAGGCAATCGTGGCAGAGCTCCAGAAGATGAGCACTGCCGTCGAGTCAGGCAGGCAGATTGAGCAGGTGGCGACTTGCTCGGCGAATCAGGACGCCGAAATAGGCAAGAAACTGGCCGAGGCGATGGACAAGGTGGGCAAGGACGGCGTCATCACCGTCGAGGAGGGCCAGTCGCTGGAAACAACGGTTGAGCTGGTGGAGGGAATGCAGTTCGACAAAGGGTATCTTAGCCCCCACTTTATAAACAACGTCGAGAATATGACGGTTGTGCTGGAAAAGCCGTATATACTGGTGCACGAAAAGAAAATAAGTTCTGTCAAATCGCTCGTTCCCTTGCTGGAGAAGGTGGCTAAACAGGGCAAGCCCCTGCTGGTTATCGCCGAAGAGGTTGAGGGTGAGGCGCTGGCGACGCTGGTTGTCAATAAGTTGCGTGGCGTGCTGCAGGCGGCCGCCGTCAAGGCGCCGGGCTTCGGCGACAGGCGAAAGGCAATGCTCAGCGACATCGCGGTGCTGACCGGCGGCGAGGCGATCTTCGAGGACCTGGGAATTGAATTGGAAAACATCGACCTGAATATGCTTGGACGGGCCAAACGCATCACTATCGACAAGGACACAACAACGATAATCGAAGGGGCCGGCAGTACGGAAGCCGTTAAAGGCAGGATTGAGCAGATTAAGGCTGAGATTGAGAAGTCCACGAGCGACTACGATATCGAAAAATTGCAGGAACGGCTGGCAAAGCTGTCCGGGGGGGTGGCGCAGATTAATGTTGGGGCCGCGACCGAGGCTGAGATGAAAGAGAAGAAAGCGCGTGTGGAGGATGCACTGCATGCCTGCCGGGCCGCGGTGGAAGAAGGGATTCTGCCCGGAGGCGGAGTGCCCATGCTCAGAGCTTTGCCGGCGTTGAATAAAATCAAATGTGGCGGCGACGAAAAGGTCGGCGTGGATATCGTGCGAAGAGCGGTGGTGGCCCCGATCAAGCAAATCGCGCAAAACGCCGGGCTGGACGGCTCGATTGTGGCCCAGAAGGTTATGGACAGCAAAGATAAGAATTTCGGGTACGATGCGCTGCGCAAGGAATACGGCGATATGATTAAGTTCGGCGTGCTGGTGCCGACGAAAGTCGAAAGGGCCGCACTGCAGAACGGCGCTTCAATCGCTTCGCTGCTGCTGACGACAGATGCGATAGTAAGCGAGATTCCTGAAAAGAAAGAAACCCCCGCCATGCCACCGGGAGGCGGAATGTATTAAAAAATCGCGGATGATAACGGCGTATGGCGGATAAGGAAAAATGCGATACTATCCGCCATACGCTCCGAAGGCCTGTGAATGAGTTTTAGTTTTTACACGAATGCAATCTCCCAAGCATCCAAAAAGGTCGCGGCGGGAATATTCGTCACCGGACTGCTGCTGATTGGTTTCGGACTTCTGGTTTACGTTCTGAGAGATTTGTTCGCAATGCTTGCCGCGATAATATTTTTTGCCGCCGGTCTCGGCTGTACTGTCACGGCCGTAAAAATCCTGCTGGCGCAGAGGAGAATTGACAGAATGGCCCGTAACAATTCCGGCGCCTACAGGCAAAACGTTCAAATCCACATCGAAGAACACAACGACTAAAAGCTCATATCACGAATTCGGCGCGGTCGGCCCACTGTGCGGAATCAGCGGATTTTCAGGGTAGCCAGCGCAAGAGCGGCAAAGAAAGCGGCCAGCAGCCAGAAACGCACAACAACCTGCGGCTCGCTCCAGCCGGCCAGATGAAAATGATGGTGTACGGGGGCGCATCTGAAAAGGCGTTTGCCGCCGGTATACTTGAAATATGTAATCTGCAGGACCACACTGGCTAATTCCATTATGAACACACCGCCGATAACTAAAAGCAGGATTTCATTTCTCGTAACCAACGCGCCATAACCCATCGCGGCCCCCAGCGGCAGGGAGCCAACGTCGCCCATGAATGTTTGAGCAGGATGCGTATTGTACCACAAGAAGCCGAGCAGGCTGCCCAGTATTGCCATGTAAAAGACGCTCAGCTCGCCCGCCTTTGGTATGTGCGGCAGCAAAAGATAGCTCGCCCAGGTGACAGGATTGGTTCGTGCCATCGTCTCGGAAGCGACATAGCAAAGCACGGCCAGGACCAGACTAACCATTCCAACACATCCTGCTGCCAGTCCGTCCATACCATCGGTCAGATTGACGGCATTACTGGTGGCCGAAATATAAAAAATGGCTATCAACACGAACATCCAGGGAGCCAGCGGCAGACCATATTTGTAGAACGGCAGCCAGAACAATTTTCCGTCGTCAATGTGCACGAAATCAGCGTACAGGAATCTGGCCACCAGGACGGCCCCGCCGATTTGAAACAGCAGCTTTTCCCAGGGCTTCAGGCCGTTTCTGCTTCGGTGGCGGGATACGGCGGTGAGCTTCAGCCAGTCGTCAACGCCGCCGAGAATAGCAAACCATATCACCACAAAAATTGCCTTTTGAACGAAGGGGTTGTACAGTTTTTCTTCGGAATCGTAATCGCAGAACTTTGCCCACAGAAAGGTGCCCGCAAGAACTGAAAGGATGATTATCAGGCCGCCCATGGTGGGAGTATTGGTCTTTTCTTTGGTTAGCTCATTCAGAGCGGCGTGGTGGAACTCGGGCCGGTCGCCGATTTTTTTGCGCATCAGCCAGCGAATAATCCGCGGACCGATAAAAAGGGCAATCAATAAACTGGTCAGTAGAGCCATCACCGACCGGAACATCACGTTCTGATAGGCGTAGAAACCGAGCCTGTGCGTGAAAACTTCGCGAAAATACCATAGCAGATGGTATATCATTTCATATCTCTTATCAGGCGCCTTGCTTCACGAGGAAAAGCTCCTTCAGTCTTTCGATGACTGTTTCCAGTCGGGCAACTCGTGAGCCTTTGACCAATATTATATCGTAATCTTTTATGAATCCTTCCAGTTTATTGTTAACGGAAGCGGCATCTTTGAAGCATTTTGTCTGTAAATTGTGTCCGGCGTTTCTTTTTGCCGACTCGGCAGTGATTTGAGCAAATTCGCCGACGGCAAGCAGAAGGTCCACTTTAGCGCGGGCAATCTGACAACCGAGCTCGGCGTGCAGCTGTCGACTTTGCTCCCCAAGCTCAGCCATATCACCACAGATAAAAACCGTTCTACGCCTCTTTGCAGAGCCGATGTCTGCCAGTATGTCCAGTGCATTTTTCATCGAAGCGGGGTTTGCATTATAGCAGTCGTTCAAAACCGTCAGTGTTCCGATTTGCAGCAGCTCTGTGCGCATAGGAATTGCCGGCAAGGTCCGCACTGCCGCAGCAAAATCATCAACAGTCAGGCCGAACCTGCTGCAAACAGCCCAGGCTGCAAGGGCGTTCTCAACATTGCCCCGGCCGGGCAGCGGCAGGTAAACCTCCGAGCCGTCGACGGTAAAACTACTGCCAAAACCGCTACCCGCAATGTTTCTGGCTTGTATATCAGAAGTATCTGATTGGCCGAAAGTTATGAATTTCATATCTTTGGCCCGGCAGGCGCTTATTAGTTGGTCGAAATCGGCGTTGACTATCAAAATACCATCGGGGCCGAGTCCCTCCGATATTGACAACTTTTCCTGCACTATCGCCTGTAAGTTCACGAAACCGTCCAAATGAGCGGGGTAAACGTTCGTTATGACGGCGATGTCGGGCAGAGCGATTCGAGTAAGGTACGCAATTTCGCCGGGGTGATTAGTACCGATTTCGGCGACGACGATTTCGTCCTCAGGCTCGGCGCCGAGCAGCGTCAGGGGCAGGCCGATATTGTTATTGAAACTTTTCGGCGCCGCAGATACATGGAAATGCCGGTTCAAAACATGATAAACAATCTGCTTTGTGGTTGTCTTGCCTGCCGAGCCGGTTATCGCAACCACCTTAAAGTTCATCCGCCGGCGGTATTGACCGGCAAAATCGCCAAGAGCTTTTATCGTATCGGGCACTATGAGCAGGCTCCGGCCGGCAAGCTTTGCATCTTCAAAGTCCCTGCCGACCACAGCACATACGGCGCCTTTGGCAAAGGCATCGCCAACGAAGTCGTGACCGTCGAAATTCTCACCGGACAGAGCAAAGAAACAATCGCCCGGCTGAGCGGTTCGCGAGTCGGTGCTTACGCCGGTGAAAAAACCTTCAATATTGTTTGTCGGCCCGGCCTGGATTATTTCAGCCAGCGATTCGATTGAAAACTCTTTCATTTTCGCTTCCGGAGGCACCCTTGCGCAACATCTTTGTCATTGAAATCGAACTTTTGCGTGCCTATTATTTGATACGTTTCGTGGCCCTTGCCTGCTATAAGCACAATATCATCTGCGCCGGCGGCGGCGATAGCCAGCTCAATGGCCTTTTTTCTGTTCGGCTCAACTGTGATTGCGGGCGAATGAGGATTTTCGAAACCGGCGACTATTTCGTTTATTATGGCCTCCGGCCGTTCGGTCCGCGGATTGTCGCTGGTAACAACTACACAGTCAGCCATCTTTTCGGCGACCCTGGCCATCCGCGGGCGCTTGGTACGATCCCTGTCCCCGCCGCAGCCGAAAACAACCGTCAGCCTGCCCCTGCATAAGGGCTTCAGCGTGGCCAGGACATTTTTCAGGGCGTCATCGGTATGGGCATAGTCGATAAGGACGGAAAAATCGCCGTCCCAAGCGACCTTATCCAATCGACCCGGCACCGTCTTCAGTGCCGACAAGCCGGCCCCTATTGTTTCGAGGTCGAAACCGGCGGCAAGGCACAGACCGGCCGCCGCCAGGTGATTGGTGATGTTGTGTCGGCCCAGAAGGGCACTGTCTACCGCTTGTCTTTGGCCGGCACATTCCAAAACGAAACCAGTGCCGCTCGTGTCCATTGATTCAATATGGGCGCTCAGGTCCGCGGGCTGGTCGATGGCATACCATAGTATCCCCGCTTTTGTTTTCCCGGCAAGGCTGACGGCGTGAGGCGACTCTTTGTTCAGTACGGCGATTGCGTCCGAGGTTAGTCCCTCAAACAGGAGCCTTTTGGCGGCCAGATATTCTTTCTCGGTTTTATGATAGTCCAGGTGGTCGCCGGTAAGATTCGTGAATGCAGCGGCCTTGAAGTCTATGCCGGCTAAGCGCCGTTGATGAAGGGCATGACTGCTGGCCTCAATCACCATATACTTCGAGCCGGCTTTCAGCATTTGCGATTGCATCTGGGCGATAACGAAGCAGTCCGGTGTTGTCAGAGTTGCCGGGGAACCGGCTAAGCCGGTATCATAAACAACCGTTCCGATAAGGCCGCACTTTTCACCGGCTGTCTGGATGCAGGAGCGAACGAGAAAAGCGACGGTAGTCTTTCCGTTTGTGCCGGTAACAGCAAGGTTCGTTAGTTGCGAAGCGGGATTACCGTTGCTTGCCTGCGCCAGCACAGCCGCCGCTTTGGCAGAATCCTCAACGACAACAACTTTGGCCTCCGCATTTGACATCCCAGAGCCGGCCTGGGCCTTCCGGCAAACGATGTATTTGGCCCCCCCGGCAATGGCCTGCTCGATGAAGTCATGACCGTCATAAACATTGCCCTCGACGGCGACGAAGACATCGCCGGGCCTGACAAGACGCGAGTCGGCACAGACGCGTGGGCCGTCCGGCAAACGGACCAAGGCTAACAAGTCATCGAACGTCATAGCATACTCAACTGGTGAACGTTTTTCGGTCATTTTAGCCAAACCCCGGCATAACGCAACCACACCTCGCTACAATACGTCGGACCTTTAGGAATATCGGGTAAAGTCGCAGCCATAATTTATAATTATTCGAAATTATGGCGATGGAAAACGCGGTTCTCGGTTTATACTGAGGGGTGTTAGTGAATAATTTATGAATCAATATGGGTATGGGAAAAGGGTTTGAATCATGAGAATCCGGTATCTTGCTGGCATTTGTCTGATGACAGTAATAAGCCTGCCTGCTTTGGTATCAGGCGAAACGGAGTATTTCGCGGTGTTCATGGAGGGCAAGAAGGTCGGCCACGCGATACAGAGTCGGGTCGTGGCCGACGGCAACGTTGCCACCACCGAAGAGGTCAGCATAACCATAAGCCGGGCGGCCATCCCGGTAACAATGCAAATGACCGAAACGAGCATAGAGACAACCGATGGCAGGCCCGTCGCTTTCGAGTCGGTACAGAATCTCGGCATTATGATGATGAAAGTGGCGGGCACGGTAAGTAAAGAGGGCACGGCAGAGGTAACTGTTGCGTCGATGGGCGCCGAGCAGAAGAGCACGCAGGAATGGCCGAGCGGCGCGGTAATGGCCGAGGGTTTGCGGTTGCTGACCCTGAAACATGGTCTTAAGGAAGGTGTGAGCTATACGGTACAGGTGTTCAGTCCGGGAATGCTGCAGGCCTTTGACGCGCAGGTACGTGTGGGGGCCAAACGAAACGTTGACCTGCTTGGCCGGGTGGCCGCCTTGACCGAGGTTACCACCACCCTCAGTGTTGCGGGCGCGGGTGAGATTGTCAGCACCAGCTACGTTGACAAAGAGCTTCGGGCGCAAAAAACCGTTATGCCGGTCGCGGGGATGCAGATAGAAATGATAGCCTGCGCCAAGGAGTTTGCGCTGAGCCAGGACGACGTTCTGGATTTGGTTGACAAGCTGTTCCTGCCAAGCCCGTCGCCGCTGGGAAATGTGGCTTCGGCCAAGTCCATCACTTATCATTTGAGTCCGACGTCGGGTGTGAGCAGGCTGGAGATACCATCCACCGACAATCAAAGCGTACGTGTCAGCACCGAGGGCGGGGTAATCGTTACCGTCCAGCCGGTCGTTGCGGCGCGGGGAGCGAAGTTTCCTTACACAGGCAAAGACCAGAAAATCCTGGAGGCGATGCAACCTAACAGATACCTGCAAAGCGATAACAAGGAAATAGTTGACCTTGCGCGTCGTGCGGTGGGCAGGACCAAAGATGCGGCCGAGGCCGCCAGGAGAATCGAATCATTTGTGGCCGAGTATATCGAGAACAAAGACCTGTCGGTCGGTTACGCCTCCGCGACGGAGGTGGCGGCCAGCAGACAGGGCGACTGCAGCGAGCACGCGGTGCTTACCGCGGCCATGTGCCGGGCGGTCGGGATTCCCGCGCAGGTAGTTGTGGGGGTTGCGTACGTGGAGGAGTGGGCCGGACTGATGAACGGATTTGGCGGGCATGCATGGACGCAGGCGTACGTCGGGGACAAATGGGTCGGCCTTGACGCGGCATTCAAGGGCACGGGGCGGGGCGGCTACGGTCCCGGCCATATTGCTCTGGCCGCGGGCAATGGCGAGCCGGCGGACTTTTTTAGGTTAGTAACCACACTGGGACAGTTCAGAATCGATAAGGTAATAGTCAACCAGAACAAGTAACTGCCGGGTCTGTCTTGTTCGAGATGCGCGTCGTTATTTAAGGCCACAAATTTACTGTTGCGGACAGGGTTCGTCGTTCAGTATGCCTTCAAGCAGGAGATTCGCCAACACCGGGCCTTCGTCGGTCATAGTCACCCACACTATATGGTCGAACTTACATTCATCGAGGCTGGCCGGCTTGTTACCAGCGCCCGTTGTGGCCAAGATGTAGTATCGTCTGCCATCGTACACGGATTTATCGTACGTGTGCCTATGTCCGGCAAATACGGTATATGGCCTGTGACCCAGCAGCGCGACGAACTTCTGCCAGTATTCGAGGGTTTCGGGATTCCACCAGAGAGGCTTGTGCAGGAACACTAATGTCCATCGAACACCGCGGTTGGCGTTAATGACCTTCCGGAAATACTCGAATTGCTCGTCGCTGATATAGCCCGAATCGGTATCTTCCGTATTCAAGCACAGGAACAAGACATCGCGGTAGATGAAATGATAGTAGCTTCGGCCGAATCGCTTCTGCCATATTTCGGCCATAGCCGCGTTGCTGATATCGTGGTTGCCCGGCACATAGAAAAAAGGCATGCGCAGCTTATTCGTCAAACCATCAAATTCATTCCACTGACGGTTTAGTTCAGCCTCATCTTCGCTGTGGCCTTCGATAAAATCACCGATGGACATAACGAACTGGGGATTCAAAAGGTTCAGTTTTTCAACCGCCTCGGCGAATACTCCCGGCCGATGTTTACCGGTCCGGTCGGCAACAATCGCGAACTGGAAATTATCCGGGTTGTTGTTGAACTTCAGATGCGTCCAGGGATTGGGCTTTTCGGGGACCTCGACCTTTAAGCCGGGTTCAACATGGGCACAACCGCTGAGCACGATTGCCAGAGCGATGCTGAGAAGACCTGTCAATCTCATTATGCTCCTCCTCAATTGAAAGGAATTCTACTCAAATTGTATGTCCGCCAGAACGAATTCGACATTGCTGCTGCCGTTGTAGTTATTAATCTGCGGCTGATACGCAACATTGAAGAATTCGTGTTCGAGCAGCTTCTTTTCCAAATCCGCGAAGCGAAATCCTATGCACCGCACGGCCGTTTTATTGTCGGTTATCGCCAGTTGGAGGTGCTCACTTCTTGAGCCGACTTTTCTCGGCGGGGCGGCCAGCCGAACGCCTTTGGTGGCAAAAACAGGTCTGGGATTGCCCTGGCCGAACGGCTCGAGCATCCTAAGCTCGCTGATGGTTTCTTTCCGGAACCCGCTCAGCGGGGCCGCCGCGTCAATGTGCAGTTTGGCCGCCATGTCATCTCTGTTGAGATTCTGCTTTGCATAAGCTTCGAAATCGGCGGCAAACTGCGGGATTTTTTCCGCTTCGATGGTTATCCCCGCGGCCATTTTATGCCCGCCAAAATCGACCAAATGCCGCGAGCAGGCCGAGATTGCATCGAGCAAGGAAAATCCCGGTATAGACCGGCCCGAGCCCTGGGCGCAGGCGTCCCCGGAGGCGCCGCGGTTAATCATGATAGTGGGCCGATGGAACTTCTCGACTATCCTCGACGCGACAATTCCTATTATGCCGGTGTGCCAGTCCTCACTCGCAAGGACAATGCTTCTGCGGTCGGGGCGGTCCAAACCCTGCTGAGCCACCATCCGGCAGGCATGCTCGAATATTTTTCGCTCACGCTGCTGTCGGCGGGAGTTTTGTTCTTTCAGGTATTCGGCAATTTCCGCCGAGCGGGTCGGGCTGTCGCCTGTCAGCAGCTCGACCGCCAGTCGCGCGTGTCCCATCCTTCCTGCGGCGTTGAGCATTGGCGCCAGACGAAAGGCAATGTGGTAACTGTCGAGTCCCTGTCCGGTAAGGCCGGCCGAGTCAATCAGCGCCCGGATGCCGCAAAGCTTGCAGTCCGGCAGGGACTTCAGGCCGTAGCTGGTCAGAATTCTGTTTTCGCCCCTGAGGTCTACGACATCTGCGATGGTGCCCATGGCCGCAAGCGTGGTCGCGTTTATCATAAAATCTCGCAGTCCGGGTTCAAGTTTTGTGCCTCCGGTGAATTCGTTGGCTATCGCCCAGGCCAACTTAAAGGAAACCATTGAGCCGGAAGAATCCTGGTTGGGATACGATTCATCCAGTCCAGGGTGGACTATAGCGAGGGCTTTGGGCAGCGCAGGGCCCGGCTGGTGATGGTCGGTTATTATCAAATCCAGTCCCAACTGCCCGGCAAGCTCGGCGGAACTGAACGCACTAATGCCGCAGTCAACGGTTATCAGGCATCTGGCGCCGGCCTGAGCCAGCGAGCGGACAGCTTCTTTATTCAGTCCGTAACCTTCATCGATGCGGTGCGGGATATAGTAATCGACGTCCGCGCCGAGCAGCGTCAGAAGCTGCCAGAGAATGGCCACGCCCGTAATGCCGTCCACATCATAATCGCCATATATGGTGATTCTTGTTTTTTCTTTGACGGCCTTTTTTATGTGGGCTGCCGCCGTTTTGACGCCCGGCAACAGCTCCGGCCGGATAAGGTCTGTCAGCTTCGGACTGAGGAAAACGGACCCCGCGCGGGCGTCGGTCACTCCGCGATTGATTAATACCTGCGCCAAGAGAGGCGAGACTTTCAACGACCTGGCAAGCTGAGAGGCCTCTGGGTCCTCTGGCCGGATTACCCACTGTTTTGTTTGCGTCCCTGCACTACGGTGCATCAGAAACGTACTCCGTTTCTATCTGTTTCGATTCGTTTCGCTGCAACCTTTATAGCAAAAAAAACGAGGGTTGCAAGGCTTGTTTCGGGCGTTTGATATACGAACGCATATTTAGCCGGGATACTTGATGCTTGCTGGGCTGAGGCCCTTCGGTCCCGGGCACAGCGACGCAATCTCATGCCCCCGCCGACGTGCGTTTGGTTATCTTGAGCGCAGCGAAGGATCTATTCAAAAAAAACCGCAACGCGAAGCGTCGCTTCCTTATCGGTTAGCCCCGACATTTACCCGCCATCCTTTTGGCGGGTTTGCCCACGCAATTCACTGCCAAAAGGGTGGCACCCTCAAGCCGACAACACAGAAGGGTGGCAGCCTCAAGCGAAGCTTGGGGATGGCAAATCCAACAACACAGAAGGGTGGCAGCCTCAAGCGGAGCTTGGGGATGGTTCCACTCGCATCTTGCCCGCCATCCGTCTGGCGGACCTGTGGGCGGGGCCCCGTCTTTGCCCGGCTCCGCCGGTCGGTCCTTGTCCCGCCACCGGTCAAACATCTTCCCCAATATTTAGCCGCGGGTTTCACCCGCGGTTCTCCCCTCCTGCCCCCGCGCCGCCGCCCATCCCCTTGCCCCAACCCTGTCATTCCGCACTTGATGCGGAATCCATTTCCCCCACCCGCTGCCCGCTCTACCCTACCTTTTTCTCATTGGGCCGCCGCAATCTCTAACCGCTAACCGCTACACCCTAAACGCTGTCTTTTTTCTTTGCCTTTTCACTTCCTTTCTGTTATTTTCTGTGTCTGAATGCGCGTTGCGGACATCTTGAGGCGAAATACGAGCTACGAATTAAAAGGCGGGAATTGCGGCTTTGTCGTATTTTGGCCTAACAACGGCGGCTGACAACTGGGGCGGCAGATAATTCGTGATTGCTAAATAGTGATTACTGAATTGTATTTGGTGAATAATATCTGAGGCGCCTTTCTATGGAATCATCCAGCTTACAAGAATTAGAACAAATTCCCGGCGTTGGTAAAACTATTGCCCGGGATATTGGGAGAACTGGAAGGATAACGAATAACTAACTGCTCACGTGGAGCCAAAAGCGTCTTGCGACGAGGCAGTATTGTCAGACGCAGATTTCGCAGATTATACCGATTTTAGCTAGGCGAAAAGGGGTTTGATATGCAATTAAGTCCAGAATCAAAAGCTATAATTAACAAACTTAATGAATCTCAATCTGTTTCCGCAACAAAAACTACCGTCGGGCCATTTAATCAAATAGCAAAAGATGTGTTGCTGATTATTATTGAGAACTATGAACAATTAAATACCTCATCTGGTGAAAGTCGTGCAAAGAAATTCTTAGATTATTATAAAAGGTTATTAGCGGATAGAGCAAAGCCAGCAGAAAAAAAGCAGGATGAAAACATTGAGAAACAACAGGAAGAAATAACGCAAGAAAATGCAGAACAGCCAAAGTGGTATATACACAATATTGAGTGTCATTCGATAAGGGGAATTGATAGTTACGGAGAAACATTCCCATTTTCTTTTGAAGGTAAATCTAATTTGATTTACGGGCCTAATGGTAGCGGCAAAAGCAGTTTACTTGGGGCTGTTATTTGGGCATTTACCGGCATAACGATAACGGATGCATTAGATGACGAGCAAGACACAGATATTCATCAAAAAACAGATGGAACAAAAAAAGGAGCAAAAGTACGATCCAATTGGCCTTTGATTTCAACATTGCCAGAATCAAACGATATAAAAAGCATTGTGCCTGATTCGTGGGTCAAAATCGAACTAAAAACAAGAGATCAATCAAAAACTTTATACATAAAACAAAGTCTTGCAAGTGATCTTGAGGCTGGAACTGATGAAAATGCGTTAAAGTCGTGCAAAAGCCTTGAGGAATATGGGATTAAACCTCTTGATCTGCAAATATCTCTTATTGCTCCAACTGTATTAAGCCGGAATACATTGGACAATGCTAATGACGTTATCAAAATATTATCCATGATATTAGGTTTTGATGTTCTAACTGATATCGGTGTTCTGGCTACTAATATAGGTCGGAACAGAACAGCATATGCAAGCACTATCGAATCCACAATCAATTCAAATTGGACTTCCTTACAAGACAAATTACTTCGCCTTGCTGATCCGCTCGGCGAAAAAAGTCCAGTGAGAGATAAACTCAAGGATTTAATCTCAAAGGATAAGCCAACGCTTAGAGAAGTAGCAGACAAGAACACCTTCATCCAAAAAGAAATTGATGACGCTAATAAAAGTCTCGCAGAGATACTTGGTGTAGATAGTGATGACAAAGGCTTAATAGAAAGACTTGCCGAAAAATTAATCGAAGCAATTGCGTATTTGGAAAAAGATTTTAAGGTTGTATTTCCTTCTTTTGCTGAAGTTCAATATGATGCTGAACAACACGGCGGCAAAACATTAGAAAAAACCGAAAAAGAATTTAAGGATTTTTGTGTAGAAGCCCAAAGGAGAATTGAACAAAGAATCGGATGGTGGAAAAAAGTAAACAAAGGTGGAAGTAAACTTGAACTTAAATTAAGAGCATCTTCGGATTACGACGTTGAGAAAATGGAGTGTCCGGTATGTGACCAATCCATTAAAGATTTACCGGTCAAAGTTGAGTTGGAGAAACTGAAAACGTTAGATCGGAAGCTTCAGCGAGAGTTAAAAGATTTCTTTAAAGACTTATTAGAAGAATTAAAGCAAATTGTTCCCAATGACATAAAGAACATCAGTCAGAGTTTGCCATCAGAGAGAATATTGACAGATTGGGACAAGATGAAAGTTGCTCTGGATGATTGTTTGAATGGCATCGTTAGTAGATATGAACCCAAAGTTCAATCACTCTGTAAGACTTTTGATGACATTTCTGTTGAGTCCATCGTGTTTTTTGATGAAGACGATGCTGAATTATTAACTGCATCAGATGCCTTCATTAAAGCATGTAATGATTGCTTGAAAGCAATTGCAATTTTGAAATGGGGTACTGTTCACTACGAAAACATTAAGGTTCAACTAGACAAATTGGTTACATCCTCTAAAGACACTTCACTTTTGTCTGAACTATCAAAAGGCAAAAGTAAGGCGTTAGACATTGGGCCTCTCAAAACAATAAAAACCCGATTGGGCGAAATAATTAAGTTACGAGAAACTATTGCAACATTAGATGCTGAACATGAGTTGATTGAAAGTTTGAAGTTGCCAATAGATGAAATTAAGAAACTGTCAGCATTTGCTCTTGAAAAAACAACGGAAGTCTTCAATGAAATCAAAACAGTGTCGGATAAAAACTGGAAATTACTCTATGATGAAAGTCCGACAGGCTTAATTCCTTCGAAGTTGGTACTTGAAAGAGGGAAAAAAATTGAACCATTTCTTTCAAAACGAAACTATGAAGTTGCAGGCAAATACTTTGCTAACGCAGGTCTTCAGCGATCAATAGCATTGTCTTTTCTCTGTGCATTGCTTGAGAAGCACGACGGAGGTATTTCTTTTGTATTATTTGATGACCCAATACTGTCTCTTGATGAAGATCACAGAGAATCATGGCTACGAAAAATCGTAGGTCCTCTAATGAAAGATAGACAGATTGTCTTGGCTACTCATCAAGAACTATTTATAACCAATTGTAATCAGGATTTTGTTGGCGAACGCATTATAAGGTTAAATCCAAGAACAAGAAAAAAACGAATATCATATGAACCTGGTTATTTGATTGAACAAGCAGAATATTGGTTAACGCGTAAATGGGAATATGCGAATGATCTATTATATCAATATGTGGAATATTTATTAGAAACCTTAGATTCATATAGTCCAGACGCTTTTTTTGACAAAAATAGGTTAAAAGATTCTTTTGAATCATATAAAAAATTACCAGATAGTAATCCTTTGAGTAGCAAGAAAAAAGATACGATCGTTAATGCTTTAACCAATTGTTTTACAGAAAATGTTTTCAGGAAAAGGCATTTATCAACTAGTCATGAAGTAACTGAAGCAATGAATAAAAATGCATATGAGAAATTAAAGGCACTGGATGAAGGCGCCTTCAGAAAAGAGTTGGGGAGATTAAAGGTGCTTAGAGCAAAAGAATTAAGAGGTAATATCATCAAGGATAGCTTACGTATAACTGATATGGCACTAAACATAAAGTTTAGTAATAGCCGCAATATATCAATAATTGGCCGAGCCGCGGCAAGGCCTGAAGCATGGGTTATTGAACCTACAGAACAAAAAACCAATGCTTCTATACAGAATTTTGCTTGTGTACATGTGACCGGCAATACCTTTGACCCAGTCGCGAGATGCGGGCAGTGCATTTTATTGTCAGACTCAGATGATATGCCGACCGATGGTGATTTGGTTGTTGGAGAATCCAGCGAGCAAAAGAAGTATCTCAGACGCATTTCGTTTGATGATGAAAACGCTTTTCTTTACTCGATTAATCCACTTAAGATAACGGCTCCTTTGCAAGTTGAAAGAAAAATGCTTTCACTGCATCGGGTCATCGGTGTTCTTTATGAACCGTGCAGGTACTGTGATGCGGGAATTTTAAATGGTAATGAGTGGCATCCATGCAAAGATATTGATCCTTCCTATTTTGAAAATAAGAAAATGATTGCTGTTGAAGGAGACAGCATAGAACCCGTAGCCCGTAAAGGCCAAAAGGTTCTTGTAGAGGAAGGGATGAGACCCCAAGACTGTACGATTGAATCGGGGGGATTAGCGGTAATCGAAACTGATGATGAATCTGTTGGCAACGAAATAAAAAGGGTCTATCCTAAGAAAGATAACTGGATACTTGTTAGTGCAAACCCACTTGAGCCATATACTCCGGACATTATTCCAATCGAAAAAATTAAAAAGGTTTGGCCTCTGAAAGGTGTGATATTCGAAGTTGCTGAAAACCAATTTTGATTACTGCGGGAGAGAGTTAAAGGTGTCCGGTACCTTTTTATTCGTTTCTTTGTTGACTTTTGTTTGAAAACTTGTTAAAATACCCGCTTATTAGCCAGAAGGCTAACGCAACCCGGCAGTAGGCGCCGACTATAGCGGCCAACCGCAGGAACCGGGCAAGTGGCCCAACTCAAATTTTAATCGTTCACGAATGGTGTTTCCCAAAATGCCCAACAACTAACAACTACGAACAACGAACTATGAACTACTCACAACCATCGAGAATCGAGTATCCAGTTATTTACGTGCCTATCAGGCACTACATCTGTCGAGAAGCCTCTACAAATTCGCCCTTTTATGCAAAACAAACCCAATCTTGTCCGCCTCCGGCGGATTCAGAACCCCTTATTTGACAAAGGATTACGAAAATGAACCACGACTTCAGACTCGCGAAAAACAAACCCAATTTATGCCATAGGTAACAAACCCAATTTCCTCACAGCCGAAATGAACGTAACCTTCTTTTCAGCAAAGGATTATGAAAATGAACCACCCCTTCGGTCCCCGCAAAACAAACCCAATTTATCCTGCCGTAGCCTGCTTGCCACGGCGAAGTCCCATACGAAGCCGGGCTGGTGAAGCCGGATTAAAGCCAATTTATCGCGGCGGAGTCGAAGCGAAGCGCAGATCCCTACGGGTGGGCTTCTCGAAATCCTCAGACCGGGGACCAAACAGAACGTCCTTCCCCCGGCGAAGTCCCATACGAAACCGGGCTGGCGAAGCCGGACCAAACCCAATTTCGAACGCCGCATCCCGCGCCGCTCGTCAAAGAAGAATGCCCCTCTTTCAGTGGGAATTCTCAGACGGCCCTGCAAAAGGTCCCGCGAAATATCGGGTCTATGGGCGTTTATCTGCTTTGTGGATGGTCTGGCGCAGTTCTTGCTCGGCCTGTGGGCTCCAGTACCCGCAATCAAGCTCGAGGAAGACGGAAGTATAGGGCAATGTGAGGTTGGTCTTGAGGATAAGGATTCTGAATGTTTTTGCGGCCTCGTCCAGCCTGGCAATCAGCTCCTCGTGTGGGACCGACTTAACCGCCCGCTTGTCCAGCAGAACGGCCAGCTCCCTCCGATAGGCTTCAATTCCCGGTGCACTTTCCTCGGCGACGTACTTCATCTCGGCGTCAAGATAAACATTTGCACGAACGTGCTTTGCGCCATCAACGGCTTTGAGTGCCGCCTTAACAACCTCGATTTGGTCGGCGCCGGTGGCAGCAGTCTCGATGCCGGCCCGGCTTTGGGCCGGATACGCGGAGTCGGCGATGACAATCCAGTTACGGTGGCCGAGAACGGGCAGTTCGGCGGCCAGTGTTTTGCGCCAGCCGCAGCCTGTCTCGGTCGCGCAGCCGGCAGTCAACATCGATGTCGCCAGAAGCGTGGCGAGGCCGGCAATCTTTATCCTTCTTCCAAGTGCTTTGCCCATATCCAAAATCTCCTAAAGTTTTTCAGGTTGGGATGTTCATGTCAAAATTCGATTTCTACAACGAGCGGGCGCTCGGGCAGGACCGTCACGGTCTTTTCCAGTTGCACCGTTATCATTTTGTCGACGTCCCAGGACTCGTTCGCTGCTTTGTGCACCTTCGCGCCGATTCCTTCAGGGGCCGTGACGCGCACCTTCTTGACGGATTTATCGGTCAACAGGTTGATTTTTTCGACGGCAAGATTCCCCTTTTTGACGTCAACCTTGAGAGTCTGCCTGTTGGGACTAATCTGCTGAGACAGCACGCCCCAGCCCGAATCGACGCTGAAGAAGACGCAGAACTGGTTTTCATATACTTTTGGCGCGAGGCGCAGCAGTTTCTCGACGGCCGAATAGCGAAAGCCCGACAGAGCAAGCAGGGCATTGTAATTAGCCATGGAACGGGCATAGTGGTTGCCCCATTCGATTTCGCAGAAGGGATTACGCTTTTTGCCGTCGAAGCGGTCGCGAATCGATTTGATTACCGTAAGACCTTCGAGGATATATCCTTCGTAAAGCATGTTGCCGGCGGCCTGATATTCATAGCCGATCTGGGTTTCGTCGCAGTACAAAAGCGGTCTTTCGGGTCTGCCCCCCTTCGGCCAGCATGCTATTAGTAGTCCGCCTTCATTGCCAACCGAATAGACCCGGTTGGTATTGATGTGGTCGTAAGAGCTGTCGATATAATTGTATTTGAACAGCGATGCGGCGGCCTTGTGGATATTCTCGCGGCTGTAGATGTCCTCCAGCCCCAGCATGCGGGCGTAAAGCTGGCCGTGTATCTGCTCGGAAATACTGCCTGCACCCAGTTGATAAGCCCCCGGCGCCGGGAGCATCTGGTGGTAGTATTCGCCGTTGAAGAGTTTTTCATCGGAGAGTTTTTTACCCGATTCGAAAACTCGCCGGTACTCTTTTGCCGCTTCCGTGTCCCCTGCGTGCAGGGCCATGCGTTCGCCGGCGAGAAGGGCCGCCTGGTAGAGGCTGCCGCACATCGTCTCGGGCGTTTTGAAATCGAGGTCCAACGTGTTATGGTGGGACCCTTCGAGCAGGCCGTCGCGGTCCTTGTCCCAGGCGACCCACGCATACTCCAGCGCCTTTTTGGTCTTGGGCCAGATTGCGTCGAACCACTTCTGGTCGCCGCAAATCTGCCAGTCACGATAAACCTGACATACCTGGCCGAGCTGACCATCCGCGGCGGACGTGAATTTGTCGTCCTGCCTTACCTTTGCGCCGGGACCGACGGGCATGCGGTAGATCACGCCTCCATCGGATTCGCGCAGACCGTTGAACATGAAGTTATCCAGCATCGACCGTTGGAGGTCGCCGAAAAGATATGGAATCGCCTGCTGATAATTCCACACATGATTGCACGTCCCAAAGCCCTGTCTGTTCTTGAAGTGGCAGCCCTCCCACCCGTACAGCGTGCCATCGGGATAGCGAACCACAGTTGTCGACCGCAGTATGGAAAGCTGGCTGGAAATAGCTTCCAGCACAACGCCGGGCAGGGTGCTCGAGAAGAACGCCTCCTGGAAAAGCCGCGTGTCGTGCCCCAGCCGGTCGAGGTTTGCAACGGTATAGCGAGCCACGTCCAGCCCATTTTTCCACTGCGTCGCATAATAATTTTTCCAGAATACCTCGTCAGGCCCCTCCCAGGCGCCGGGCACCCCTATAATCGGAAAATACCAGCCTATTACAAACGGCACCGTGCGTTTTTCACCAGGGCCAAGCGTCATCTGAACACCGAGCGAGCCGACCTTCGAGTTCTCACTATCAGCAGGCCTGGTCTCGCTCACCTTGGCGGGGTCTGGTTTTTCAGTAACAGCGTCTCCAATATCGTCGAACCGACCCTGCGCTGCAAAAGTGTTCACAAAGTACTGGAGACACATGAAATTATTCTTCCAACTGCCGCTGCCGCGCCAGTTCTGCTGCCAGGTGGTGACCGCTGCGGGGGTGGCAAGGACCATGGAATTGCTGTCTTGCCTGCCATCATGCATATAGAGGGCACAAAAGCCGGGTTCACGAATCACCTGGTTATATTTGCCGGCCCTGTTCTGGACGTTGGCCGCAAGCACCAAGTCCACTGTTTTGCTGGTGGGATTAGCGAGTGTGACATTGAGAATTGCCACAGGCAAAGAGGACTCGCGGGAATTGCCGGGAATGAACGGACTCCAGCCTTCGATGACGGCGGTCACCGGAAGGCTCTTGTCTTCGAGATACACCTTTGCAAAAGGGAACTTACCTTCAAAGCGACACTGCCTCATCCTCGGCAGTCCCGGCGCTTCGGTCTGTTCGGGTCCTATCGGGTCGGCAAGGCGTCCACGCCATTGGCCTTCCAGCACCTTAGAAACCGGCTCTTTCCCGTCGGCCTTTGCCCAGACCGACAAAAACGTAAACTTCGGCTGATAACCTTTGTTTGGTTTGTTGAAAATCTCCCAGTCAATGAGTTTTCCTGTGCCGGCCAGGCTGATGCAGCCGCTGCCGATACCTCCCATCGGAAACGCCACCATATTAAGGTAATCACCCTCATACGTGGTGCGAGCCTTTGTATCCAACAGCTCGGCTTTTGTATAGGGGAGTTCTTTTACAGGCTTTTGCTCCTTCGCCTGTGCGAGCGTGCCTGCACAGACGACAAGAGTACTGAGGAAGAAGGCAGCTATCTTCATAATCCGGCCTCTTTGGAACGCGCGATTAGTGTTTCAGGCCCTCATATAGAACCCGCCGTTAACGGCAATGTATTCTCCGGTGATAAAGCCGGCAGCTTCGCTGCTCGCCAGGAACAGAATGGCTTTGGCGACGTCCTCGGCGGCGCCGTTTCTTCCGAGCGGCGTTTTCTCGGCGAACGCCCTCACAAACTCGGGTGTGCTGAACTTTTCATGGAAGGGTGTCTCGATTACGCCGGGACAGACGTTGTTTACCCTTATGCCATACTTAGCGAATTCCCTTGCCATGCCGATAGTAAGGGTGGCGACGGCGCCTTTGGAGGCGCAGTATATTTCCGAGCCGTTGCCTCCGCCAGTGTGACCACCTACGGAGCCGATGTTGACGATGTTACCCTTGCTTTTCTTCAGATGCGGCAGCGCCGCCTTTGTCACCAGCAGGATGCTGCGGACGTTTATCGCGTAGATTTGGTCGTGGTATTCTACGGCGGCTGTTTCGAGCGACTGCCTTTCGATCATGGTGCCGGCGTTGTTGACCAGCACGTCGATGCCGCCGGCGGCCCCGGCAAATCGTTCGACCATTTTATTGACCTGCTTTTCATCCCGGACGTCCGCCTGCAGCAGCACGCCGTCGCTGTTCTGCTTGACCGCGGCGAGTGTTTTTTCGCCGCCCTTTTTCGAGGAGAAATAGTGGACGCCGACGAAACTACCCTGTTCGGCGAACATCAACGCGACCGCGGCGCCTATACCGCTGCTGGCGCCCGTCACCAGAATCCTTTTGCCTTTCAGGTCTTCATAAATCGTCATTCTTTACATGCCTTTGATTGTTCTATCTGCGGCTGTTTTCATCGGTGGTTGTAAACCAGTTGAATCTTTTTGTCCGGCTGATTTTGGGCCACCCAGAGTTTCAGCAACGAAGCCATGAGGTCGTCGCCGCCGGTGATGGTCTCGTAATGGTTGTGGGTGGAGCTGGCTTTGGGCAGAGGCGAAGTATCATCGAGAAAAATCTTAACGGCCTGCCGGGCAAAATAGTCGGCCCTGTCAAGGTAATAGTTCTGGCCGGTCAGCTCGTATGCAGCCAGCATGTGGAAGACGGACTCGGCCATTGAGCCGGGATAAAGTGTGATTTTCGTATCGGGCTCGGTGTAGAGATAGCGCGAAGCGGAATCAAGGACCAGCTTTCTGTAACCGTCCATTTTGACCTGCTGGTATCGCAGGTAGCAGAGCATGGCAATTTGGGCATCGGTGGCCTTGCCATAGCCGGTGGCCCAGATGGCCGTATCGGTCCAGGGGCCTTCTGTAAGGCATTCAAGCGAGTGCACGTTGGCGCCGGCCACGAAACCTTTGCCGGCGGGGCTGAAATCGTGAGCGAGACTGAGGTAAACTTTGTCGGTTTTGAGCGCCCTCTGGCGCATCTTGCGGGCCAGGTCGTCGGGGACCCTTTTCGCACCATCCCACAGATCGACGGCGAGTGACAGGTTACTTTCGGGCCACATAATTTCGAGCCTGCTCGGGTTTGTGGAGCAGGGGATGGCACCGGTTTTGGGGCTGCTGTTCTTTTCGAAATAGTCGATGAGCGTCTCGATGGCCTTGAGGAAAACCGGGTCTTTGCCGGCCTCATAAGCCCTGGCCCATGCAGCGATGTAGAAGCCGCCGTGGCGAGGGTACTCATTTTGCGTGCCGGTGGCGTGTTTTGTCCAACTGGCGTGGCGGGAGAATTCGCCGCTGTGCTCATGAATCTGGTGGTCCCAGAGTCCCTGTCCGAACCTTATGCAGGCTTGTGGCGCAAGCTCGAAGGACTTATCCCACAGGACCCAGGCGCCGAAGAACTCGTGATTGTCTCCTCTGGCATAGGCGAGTGTCTCGGTCTTGAAGCCCCATCCGATGTGCTCGCCCCAGGCCATCAGGCCGGTCGCGGGGCTTTGGCAGTTCTCAAAAAACCACTTCAGCGCCTTGTCGGCCTGCTGGGCGTACTTCTTGTCGCCGGTCACCTGGGTCAGAGCGTAGAGCGTCTGGTAAAGGTCCTGGTCGTGCATCGGGTTGGCGCCGTAGAGCGAACGGTCGCCGTTGCGAATGCCTTCGATTCGGCCGAGCTTTTCCTCTATCAGAGACAGGCTCTTGCGGTCCAAAGCCGAAGCAATCAGGGGCGATTGAACCGTTCCGTAAGTGTCCCTTCCATGTTCGAGCAGAGCATCGGCATACGACTTTACGATTCGCAGGTAATCCGGCTGCTTTTCAGTCGCGCCATCACTGGCAACCGCGAAGAGAACCAAACAAGCAATTATTGCCACCGATACCATTCTTTTTACTCTCATTACCTTCTCCTTCTACTAACTAAAACTCTTTTGTCTTTCAGGTTTTCACAAATCATCCTGGTTGTTGTGCGGCCGCGTTTTATGTGCGGCCGGGGCCATTTTATCGCAGGAGGCGGTTTTGTCAATTGCGTTTGCCGGCGGTTATTCAGCCGCTGCGGCTGCTACTGCGGCACAAAGGTCTGGACGCCCACGCGTTTTTCACCTTCGAAAAGCGAATAGACCGTGCCGTCGTCGGCGACGACGGCCCAGCTTTCACGATGGTCGGGCTCTGAGAGGCTCCAGGCGGTTACGAAGTCGCCGTTGTTGTTGAACTTCATTATACTTATTAACCTGCCGGTCGTTCGTCTCTGAATCTCGCCCTGACCGCCTTCCTTGTTTCGCACCATCAGATAGACATTGCCCCATTTGTCGCCGACCATGGTGTGGAAATAGACAGGCCCGTCTGGCGGATCGCCGTGCGCGAAGGCAAAGAGGAAGTTTCCGTTGGGGTCGAATTTCTGTGTGGGGCCGTAGTAGCCGGAGACGAAGACGTCGCCGCTCGGGTCAACCACGAGTCCGTGGGGGGCGTTGAACTGGCCGGCGTGCAGGCCGGGCTTGCCCCAGCTATACAGGAACTGGCCCGAATGGCTGTACACGTTGACTCGGAAATTATCGACGTCGGTTACGAAGAGCCGCTGCTGCTTATCGAATCCCATTCCGTGGGCGCGGTGAATCTGGCCGGGGCCTATGCCCTTTTCCGCGAAGATTCGGACGAATTCGCCCTCGTGCGTGAACATCTGGATTCTCGGCCGGTCGCCCTTACTGTCGCTGACCCAGATATTTCCTTCGGCATCTGTCTGGACCACCCGGGGCCTGCTAAGCTGGCCGGGGTCGCTGCCCTTGCCCTTGCCGACTTCGCCGAGGAACCTGCCTTCCGGCGTAAAACGCAGGATGCGCGAGTCATCGTGCTCGGCGATGAGCAGGTTGCCGTCCTTGTCGAGGCAGATGCCGTGCGGGTTCTTGAGATAATTGGGGTCATCCACCGGCTCGGACCAGGTGTGGACGAGCTCGTAGGCAGGGTCGGGGCGGCCCATTAGCACGGTTGCGAAAAGATAGCGATTGGCGGAGTCTTCGACCTCGGCGCAGATGTGGATTTCGTGGGGTTTGGGGGCTTTCTTGGGGGCTGTATAGAGGCCGTTGGGGTCGATGAGGCCCAGTTTCTTGCTGCCGCCGGAGATGTTATTGACGGACCATTTGACCTTTTCGGGCGCTGAGGCGGCCATAAGATAGGTGGCCAGCTTTACGACCTTGAACTGCTGCTGTTGACCCGGCTCAAGCTTTACCAGCGAGGGCTTTATAATTGAGCGATTGAAATCGGCGTCTGTTTTGGTGGCGAGGGCAGGCCCGCCGAAAGCGAGCAGACAAATCCCTGCTATGAAAGTGGGAATTGGCAGATATGCTTTCTTCATTACGAGGGTCTCTTTCCTGTTATCACTTAACGGTCTTTTGTGTGTGGACGGGTACTATATTATCTCAGGAGGCTTGATTTGTCAATTCGGTTTCCGTTCGGGCCTTTTGACCGGCCAGAAGACCTGCGGTAAAACCGCAGGCTAAATATTACTCTTGGTGCTTCTGGACGTACTTTATTCTTTGTTCCAACGCGGCGCGGTCAAAGCAAAACCGTTTGTCGTAGCCTCTCGTCCAGAGCTTGCCGGCATGACCCATCACCTCCAAGGCCAAGCGGGCGGCCTTCTTATAATAAGCCACCGTTTTGTTAATGGGCTGGTCTGCATATTCAGCGACAACGTGCACATGAGTGGCATTTACAGCTAATGCACAGATGTGCTGCCCTTGCGATTCAGCCTCTTTCGTAATCGCATCCCCGACCACCTTCTGCTGAGCCTTCGACAGCACAACCGAATCCTGCGACTGGGACCGCTCGTTGGCTTTCTTCAAGCGTATATTTGGAGGACAAGTCGCGCCCTTTTTCACGTATCCACGTTTGTCCCCCTGAAGCCACGTCCCGTACGTAGTCCATGTGAGCATATAGCCTAACGTCTTCGCCACAAAAACTCCCTATTTAGCCCTGGGTTTTACCCAGGTTTTTCTGATGTTCTTCAACAATTCTTAGTTTCATGTTCTTTGCTCCTACGGGTCAGCTGCTTTTGTTTGTTTCCTGCGCGTCGCTTTGGATTTGCGTCAGTTGGAGGCCGAAGCGGTCGAGTTTTCTCTGGCCTTCGTCGTACTGGCCGTGGGCGTGCCGCAAGTGGCCACCGAGCGTGTCCCAACTCCGAAGGAATTCTGCGAAATCCGCGTTTAACCTCTTTAGGTTCTGGCGGATTTCTGCGGCCTGCTTTTCAATCTGCAGGCCGTGCAGGCCCATCACCACCGTCATCAGATACGCATACAGCAGATTCGGCGAGACGGGGATTACCTTTTTATCGAGCGCGTACTGCAAAACGTCCTTGGTCTCGCCGGCATACTTTACAATCGTTTCGTAGTATACGTTCTCGGCGGGTATGTACATCATCGCGAAATCGAGCGTGCCCTCGACGGGCCGGATATAGTCGGAAGCGATTTTGTCGATGTGCTTGGTTACGTCACTGACGAGCTGCCTGCGGAGTTTCGTTTTTTCCTCTTCGGATTCGACCTGGACAATCCTTTCAAAGCTCGGCAGCGGGAATTTGGCGTCAATCGGCACGCTGTAATCTTCCAGCTTGACGAGCGCATCGACTATTTTGCCGTCCTGGAAGGTGTACTGCAGCTCGTAGCTTCCTTTGGGCATAATCTGGGCCAGCAGGTTTTCGAGCGACCATTCGCCCATCTGGCCTCGCAGCTTGGGAGAGCTTAGAATATCCTGAAGACGTCTTACCTCGGTGCCGACCTGGAGCATCTGCCTGTTGGTGCCCTGGAGTTCTCCGATTTGGGTGTTTAGCCGGCCGAGTATCTGGTGGCTTGATTCGAGATTTCGGTTGATGCTCTCCTGGCCTGTCTGCAAGGATTTTTGCAGGGATTCGCGGATAGCATCCTGAGCGGCCTTGAGGGCCTCAAGCTGCTGCTGAAGAAGGCCCACACCGGCCGCTTGGCCCGCAATTTCCCTTCTGCCGGCAAAGGTGGCGCTGATGAGCCAAATCAACAGACCCAGGACCAATAAAAGCAGAACCATCGCTACGGCGAATATTATCGATTCCATAATTTTCCCCTTAAAAAGCGATTTGATTATACGTTTTCCTGCGGTTTTCGTCAAAGACCAATCGTAATTGCCAAAAAGAGGCGGACAAATCTTGATATGCCGGCTGTATCCTTGTATAGTCTGGGCCATGAGCGGTCATGGAGTTCAGGCGACCGACGGCTTTTTGCGGGTTGATGTTTTGCAAAAGGGAGCCCATGATTCTAAATCGGAATGTTGCCAGATGCGGGGTTATTGCCACTGTAGCCGCGGTTTGTGCTTGTTTATCCTTAGTGTGCACAGGATGCGAGCAGCGCAGGGAGCCTGAAGTCATGGCAGGCGAGCCTGAAATTGTGATAGATAAATTTGTGCTCGGCGCGCTGCAGACTAACTGTTATTGCCTGAGAGCGACAAGAACAGCCGAGGACTGCTTGATTATCGACACCGGAAACGACCACGTGGAGCCTTTGATTGATTTTCTGAAGGCAAATTCATTAAATCCCGCCGCAGTGATTTTCACGCACGGCCATGACGACCATATCAACGGCGCATCGCTTCTTCGCAGGCATTTTCCCGGCATAAGGGTCCTCATTCACAAAGATGACGCCAAGGCGGTTACCCGTCTGGTGAACCGGGTCGAAACAATCGGCAGGGACGGGCCGATAGGATTTGCCGGCATTGAACTCGAAGTGCTTCACACGCCGGGACACACGCCGGGCGGGATAAGTCTATATTCAAAATCTCGACGCGTGGTTTTCGTCGGCGATACACTTTTTGAAGGGTCGATAGGCAGGGCGGATTTGGGGGGCGGTGCAGAGCGGCTCATAAAATCGATAAAGGAGAAACTCCTTGCTTTGCCCGATGAAGTGGAGGTTCTTCCCGGACATGGCCCGCCAACTACGATAGGCAAAGAAAGACGCTCGAACCCGTTCCTGCAATAGGAGAGTATGGGGTGGGCAATTCGATAAAGGTATACTTCCAGGTTCCTGTTTCGTATAAATAGCTTATGTGACCGACGAAGCCGGAGGTAGAACGATGATAGGCGACTCGTCGGAGGATTGCGCAAGAGAGCTAACGCAGGCCGGGGCCGACGCGATCGGAGCCAACTGCGGCAGCATTGACCCAGCCCAAATGGCCGCGATTGTGGCTGCACTCACGGCGGCAACGAACCTTCCTGTTCTGGCCCAGCCGAACGCGGGAAGACCGAAATTGGCCGGCGAGCGCACTGTATTTGAGATGGAACCGGCAGCTTTCGCAGAGGGTGTCGCAGAGTGCTTGCTCGCCGGCGCTCGCCTTGTCGGCGGCTGCTGCGGAACAACTGCCCGGCATATTCGTGCGCTGGCGGATGTCTTGAGCAAAAGGTAAGCGACCCCGCCGGCAGCAAAAAATGTGACATGGCAAACTATCACCTGGTAATCCTGAAGAAGCCCTATTTGGAGGCGATTATGGCCGGCCGCAAGCGGATTGAATCGCGTTTTACCATCACAAGACGGGCGTATTTCGGGCGGATTTTGCCCGGCGACAGGCTGTTCCTGAAGGAAAGCAGCGGGCCGGTTTGCGGCGTCGCAACAGTAGCTGCGGTCGAAAACTTCGAGAACCTGACGCCAAAAAAGGTTGCCGAGCTAAAGCAGCGATACAACCACGATATCGTCGGCAGCGACGAACATTGGCAAAGCAGAGCCAATTGTAAGTTCGGCTCTCTGGTCTGGCTCAAAGACGTTAAGCCCATTGAGCCTGTGCGAATCTGCAAGAAAGACTGGCGGGCGTGGGTTGTGCTGACAGAGAAGGACAACTTCGGCCTGTTTGGAAATGTGCAGATCAAAACCGGCCGAAGAAAACTCTTTTGGGGTTGATATAATAAGAGGTTCAGCGTTTTTTCTTTGAGGTCTGCAACGCTACCGCCAGTCGCTGGGGTAGTAGACTGACTGGGCGGCGATACTAAACTTTCTGCAAAGGCCCTCTGCGAGTGCCTCCGTTCTTTTTATCTGGCAGTCGGTCGGGCGGATGGTTCTGCCGTCGGCTATGACGCAGATTCGGATGGTCTGGCTGCTGCCGTACCATGTTCGGCCCGGTACGATTGACCATTGTCTTTGCCATTTCTCAGTCGGTTGTATTTGGCCGTCGCCGCCGCCGAGGCCGTTGTACAGACAGAAGTGGTAGTTGATATCTTCGGGACTGGCCAGCCCGCTGAGTGAGGCCAACTGTTCCACGTTGCCGGCCCTGGTGCCGCTGTAGCAAATTTCGATGCTGTTCCAGCGGCCGGGGGTCTGGGCGGCGCGACTTACGATAGCTTTTTCGATAGGGTCAAGCCGGTAGTAGCTTGCAAGGCAAAAAGGCCCCGCCTTGGGAGGATTGTTGCCAAGAGCCATCAAAGCTATCGCCCCCAACGTCATTGAAATCAGCAGTGCTACTAATACCTTCGCCACCCTTGGCTGATTCGACATTGCTTCATCCTTGAAAGCGATTCCAAAAAACCTGCAGGTGCTTCTTCAAAGAAACTGCAGCAATACTAATTACTACACATCGGCGCTTGCCATCAAATTACTCCAAATTTTGATAAAAAAAGTTTAACATTGGGCTGTGAGGTCAGCCGGCCCTCTTTGCTGTTAAGAAGACCTGCAAAGATTTGACGGAGTACACCCGCGTTTTTAACAATCAACTGTCAAATTCTATAAAGATTCCAATTTGCTCTGCGACTCCGAGTTTTAGGGGACCTTGCTGCAGCCTGCCGAATTGTGTCGTCAGCATTTTAATAGGCGACGTCCGTCATTTCAGATACCCTGCCAGATTCCTTCTTTCAGCCTGCAAGAGCATATATGTCTGGGCACGATTTGCCCTGGCGATGAATTGCCATAGTTTCTTGCCAGACAAATTGGAGCCTCATTCTTATGGTGCGCATAACGTATGCAGCCAACTTCTGCGCATAAAAAAACGGGGTCGGACTGGCGGAGGGAGAGAGGGGGAAAAACGCCCGACCCCCTGTACTGTAAATTCTACAAACCGCTCAAAATGATGTCAAGTACGAGCTGTCAGAAAAAAACAGCTGTTTTTGCGCGAAAAGATGACGGGGGCGGACTTTGGAGGAGGAAAGGAGGAGAAACGCCCGCCCCTGCCGACATATATCTTACAAAAAGCAAGAAGCTTGTCAATCCTTTTGGATGGGAAGAAAAGATCATCATACGCCCCTACGTATGACCAAAGAATTTCATACCAAGCTGATAATTGTATGTCGGCACCCCATGGAAAAGCCTATACGGCAGGCGAGACAGTCCTGGGAGTAGCAGCGTTTTCCCCGGCGCAGACAAGCAAAAAACGCTTATTCTACGAAAGGGGGCTCACCCTGTATTCCTTCCACCAGCTTGAGAGCTTTTTCAACATTCGGCCTCGGTCCGCGGCAGACAAGCCGCACAGAACCTTCGGCCCCCCCGATACCTCCGGCAGCCGCCTGGAAGACAGACACGTCCGCAAGCAATTTCAGGGCCTCCAGTTCTGTTACTATCTCGCCCGGCAGCAAAAACATCGAAGGAATATCGTTGAGCGACTCAATCGGCTCACGCATTTTCCTGACAATATCGATGGGGCTGCCGGCTACGTGCTTCTCAAGGCCGACGGGTATTACCAGATGGGCCTTGCGGGCGCCCACGTACGGCAAAATCTTGCCGGTCGTGCCCGCATCCGAACTGCCCACTATAACCGCTGCAAGCTTGTTATCGTAGTCAAGACAGTTGGCACCCTTGATTACAACGTCGCCGGGCTTCAATTGCTTTACGGCCTCGGCAAGCGACAGGTCCTCTCTGAGCTTTCCCTTTACTAACACGACCTCGCTTACGCTTTCTGCGCCCTTGAGTCTCTTTCCCCCCTTTTGCGGATAGGTGCGCCCGTAGATGTACGCGCCATGCGGAATCTTCCTGCCCAGCAGCTCTTCAGCAACGTATGTATTAGTAGTGCCTTTGGCAACAATAACCATACCGTCCTTGAGCGCTTCACGGACGATTGGCATTTGCGCCACAGCTTTGGCGATAAGCCTTTTGCTTTCGGAGACGGTCAGTATTAACTGCGCCTGGACAATCTTTTCCGGCTCCGGCTTTGTTGCAGAGTCTGCCAAAGCAACCAACCTTGTGCAAATCACAGTAGAAGCCAAGAACGCGGCAAATCCGGTTTGTTTCAGCAATCTCACAGCTTACTCCTTCGAAGAATCAGACTCACATCTTGAACTTGAACCCTGCCCGGCTACATCGCCGGCTCACTTGCCTGGATAATACCCCAAACAGTCCTCTGATTCCACTGTTTTTCTTTCTCGCGTAGCGATTGTAAGCCGTACTTCGGGGCTCTGGCAGGAAGTATACAACTTTTTTCGGCCATCACGGAAAACTCCAGGAATCGGCTTGACACAATCTGGGTATAGGTGTATCTTTATATAATCATGGTTTCGGGTTAAGTGCCCGATTGGCCGAAAACTTCCGGCTGAATAGTTGGATTTTTGTAAAGTCCGTTTGTTTAGTAGTGTCAAAATCCGATTGCACAGTTGCAAGTTGGGAGGAATAGATTATGAAAAAGGTTTTGTTTTCAGCGCTCATTATGTCCGCCCTATTGTGGAATTATGCCGCGGTTTTTGCCCAAGGCGAGGGAGAAGGTAGAAAGGCCGGCGGGCAAAACAGGAATATCAGGGAGGCGGTAAGGGCCCGGCAGACCGATCCAAATGACTTGCGCAGGCGTGCCGCAGAAATGCGGCTCAAAAATCAAGAACCTCAAGTACCACGTGATAAACGCAGAGAAGAGCTGATGAGACTCCGCGAAAAAAGGCGTGCGCAAATGGAAGAGGCCGGCAGACGCCGAGACGCCAATCGGCCGGAGATAATGCTTAGAAAAGGCCAGGACCATCAGCAGCAACTGAAGGCGTTGGAAGAGCAGAGGGCCCGTGTAGAGGCAAAGCATATGGAGCGCGTAGCGCAGTTGGAACGAATAAAGGCGTTAGCAAGCGAAGAAGGCTCGAAGGAAACCGTCGCCCGTGTCGAAAAGCTGATGCAAAAGGAACAGCGGAATTACAGCCTTAAGAAACAGCGTATGGAGATGCGCATGCGGATGCTCTCCCGTATGCAGGGAAGAAAAGAAAACGCTGGCTTGCCTGACGCGGTGAGGTCGGGTGAGGAGAGGCCCAAGAGTGGTTCGCGGGGCTACACCCGAAGGAGCAGAGGCGAGGTTAAAGGCAAAGAAGAAGGCACCGGTGAAGAGGGCGGTAAGTAAGGCTTGCCGCCGGCAAATTCGATACAGAGTGACTCTACTTGCGAGAGGTGATAAAATGTTACGCAGAGTATTGGTTATAGTTGCTGTGTCATCGATGGTGGTTTTTTGTGTGAGCGGCTGTAAAAAACGCTCCGGTCAGTCCGAGGTATCCCAGCCCCGGAAGGAAGCCGCGAAGACAGCGGTCCAATACGAGGCAGAAGCCAAGGAGCAAATCAACAAGGATAATATGGCCGCGGAACTCGAGAGGCTTGAAAAAGAAATAGACCAAGACGCCGCTGCCAACCCATAGGATGATTGGCAGGCGTGCTTCCTTGCCCGACGGCTTTGGTCCGGTAACTACGTACGTCTGATACGGTATTACGCTGGCTGTTCTTATTCGGCACAGTTGTACCACCAGGCCCAATGCTGTTTTGTTGCAATTCTTCGGTATCAGTCTGATTGCTCTTGACTTGGCGAGGCAGTTGTGGTAAAATAGCAGTCATGAATGGGGGTAGTGGGAAGGGTAAGCACACACTGAGGCGTTTTTTCTCGAAAAACGGGGCGCAGGTTCGCTGAGGTTCATACGGTAATCAGGCCGTATACGGCCATCCATTACAAAGAGCGTATAATGAAAAAGCTCGGGATCTGGATTATACCGGCTGGCGTTCTAATTGCACTATGTGCAGCATCGGTTGAAGGTGCGATACTAAGACTCAGTACGCATTCCTCCGAACCCGATGGTTACTTCACCTGCCCAGAACACCTGACCGCTAAACTGGATTTCTCGGTTGTTGACAGTAAGCTGACGCTCAGCATCACGAACTTAACGGCCGATAGCCCGGGGGGCATCGAATTAAACATAAACAAGATATTTTTTAATGTTACCGATAATATCACAGGTTTAGGCCTGATTGCCGCTACCGGCCCTGAAGGCCAGGTTACTAACGAATGGGATTTGGTTTTTTCTAAGGATGCCTTCATTGTGGGCGGATTCGGCCGGTTCGATGTGTCCGTTGCCGGAGGCCACGGCAATCACCCAAACGTGATAAAGCCCGGAAAAACCGTCAGTTTCGACTGTCATATCACGGGCACAGGCCCATTTTCGGATAGAGACTTTGTAACCTTGAGCGCGCCGCTCGGTGAACATATCCTTTCGTACGCTGCCGGAAAATTCTATGGGGAAGGGGACATTAGCAGCTACGGCGCCGTAAACAGCACTCCGGAGCCGGCAACCGTTTGTCTCTTTGCGTGCGGCGGTCTGGTATTGCTTCTGAGACGCCGATAATTGGCCATGTGGTTGTCGACAGCCTAATCCTTCCTGCAGCCTTTTGTCGGCCGATTCACGCTAATCCCCTGTTAAACCGGCTGTCAAAAACTATTTGAAAAAATACCATCTTCAAAATTGCACGCAATTCGGTTAACATACCGGCTATTCTGCAAGATTGGTGCAGGTGTAGCGAATTGTGAAGTTGCTGGAGTCCGGTATGAAAACCAAAATTTTTCTTTCGGCATTATTGGCAATTGTAACGCTAACTACAGGCTGCCAAAGGCCGCAGGCCAGGCCGGAATATGACAGGCCTTTGCCGCCGGGCCAGCTCGCTTTACGGAAAATAACCAATCCCGATGAAATGCCTGATTTTACCATCGGCTGCCACAATCTGGGCGGGATGCAAAAGGCGATAGATAACAGTCTTAATTATCTGAGTAAACCTTCGAGCCGGCAGTTCTTTCCCTACGGCGATATTACGCACCAGCAGGCGGTGGACAGTTTGAAGGCATTTAAGAAACTAATAGATTCCGGTCTGAGAGGACGGGAACTGCACGCAGCAATCGCCGAACAATTTGACGTTTATGTATCGGTCGGCTGTGACGGACAGGGGACGGTGCTTTTCACAGGTTATTATACGCCGATTTTCGATGGTTCGCCGGCAGCGGCCGGACAATTCCAATACCCACTGTACAACCAGCCCGATGACCTTGTGAAAGGCCCCGACGGCCAGATACTCGGGCGTCGCGGGACCGACGGTCAGATTACGCCGTATCCGCCGCGGGCTGAGATTGAGAGATCGGGCATTCTCAAGGGCAAGGAGATGGCCTGGCTGAGCGACCCGTTCGAGGCCTATATCGCTCACGTCCAGGGTTCGGCCAAGTTGAAAATGCCCAACGGCGAACTTGTCACCGTCGGTTACGCTGCCAGCAACGGTCACGAATATCATAGTGTTGCCGAGGAGCTGGTCAAAGACGGGCGTATACGCCGGGACAGGATGAGTCTCTCGACGATGATTGATTACTTCAAGAGACACATAAACCAGGTGGCGGAATACACTCAGCGGAACCCGCGGTTTGTGTTCTTCCGCAAGGAAGACGGTCCGCCCCGCGGCAGTTTGAATGAGCCGGTGACGCCGATGAGGACTATTGCCACCGACAAATCGATTTACCCCCGCGGCTGCCTGGCTTTTATCTCCACGGTGATGCCCAGAATGGTACGCGGCAGAATTTTTCGGGACCCCTACAGCGGTTTTGTTCTGGACCAGGATACCGGCGGAGCCATTCGCGCCCCCGGGCGGTGCGATGTATATATGGGCATAGGCGAGACGGCGGGAAAACTGGCGGGGCAAACCTATCAGGAAGGCCGACTTTACTATCTGTTTTTGAAACGTACGGCTCAGCCGATGCTTTCCGACTTGGCGCCGATGTCCATGCCGCGCGCGGGCCAGTGAGACTTTCCTGGCTTTATTTACATATCGGTATGGGTACGTATGGCACAAGACCTGAAAGATAAAACGCTCAGCGAGCTTGAGGGGCTGGTTGTCGGTATGGGCCGGCCGAAGTATCTGGCCCGATACATTTTCAGTTTTATCCATCGTCACGGTGTCACAGACATCTCACAAATAACCCCTTTGAGCAGGGCCTTTCGAGAAAAACTGAGCCAAAATGGCTTTCATATCTCGAATCTTAAGACAGTTCGGACGTTCGAGGACCCTGACCGGACTATCAAGTACCTCTTTGAGCTGCAGGATGGCAATCGCATCGAAGCGGTGCTGTTGTCCGACGGCGGGAGAAAGACCGCGTGCATCTCGACTCAGGCCGGCTGCGCTATGAACTGCGCATTTTGTGCGACAGCGAAGCTTAAGTTCCGGCGCAATCTGACGGCGGCGGAAATAGTCGACCAGGTGAACGCTATACATAAGGAGGGGCATAAAATCAGCAACGTCGTCTATATGGGGATGGGTGAGCCGCTGGAGAATTACGAGGCGGTTGTCCGGTCGGTGCGAATACTTAATCACCCTGCGGGGTGGAACATCGGCATAAGGCATCTGACCATCAGCACGTGCGGCATACCGCCGGCCATTGAAAAACTGGCCTGCGAAGACGTCCACCCGCGATTGGCCATTTCTCTGAACGCTCCGGCCGATTCGCTGCGAACGAAGCTGATGCCAATCAACAGCAAATATCCGATTGCCGCTATCATCAACGCCGTAAAGGTTTATCAGATGAGAACAAGGGGGCGTGTTACGTTCGAATATGTGTTGATAAAGGGCCTGAATGACAAGGTCATGCACGCCGGAATGCTGGCTAAACTGCTGGCGGGTCTGAGATGCAACGTCAATCTTATCGAGTACAATCCGCATCCGGGTTGCCAATCTGTTGCCAGCGGCAAGGAGGCTATCGAGCGGTTTGCCGGAACGCTTGAGAAGGCTGGGATTGAAACCGTCATCCGTTTCAAGAAGGGGCAAAGAATAAAAGCCGGCTGCGGCCAGTTGGGTGCAGACTGGCTTAGCGGACCTCCAGAGCAAGGGTAGTAGTTTTCTCAAATCGAAATGGAGGCAACGCAAGGTGCAACTTCGCCTTGCGGGTACAACTTTAGCGCCGCCGACGATGGGACTATCACTTAGCCTCGTGAGAATCGCTTAGCAAGGCAAACCACGAAAAGCGCCATCAGGCAGCCGCCGGCCAGCGCTTCGACCATCGCCACCTTGCGACAAAATCCCTCGGGAGCCGGGTATAAATCACCGTAGCCAAGCGTCGTAAAGGTTATCGTGCTGAAGTACAAACCCTGGAAAAACGATGAATCAGTCTGCCCGCCCCTGTAGACAAGCGAGCCGGGAACCCAATAGAGAACGGCGCAAAAAACAATAATCAACGCACTGGCCATTAGCACTCTGATGGGCCTCTCCCCGTAACCGAAAAGCAGTCTGCCAAATACGAGTTCCGGCAGCAGCCGCAGCCCCAAGAGCAATCGCGCTGCTTTTTTTGCCGGCGGTATAGTATCATACGCCGGGCCCCACAGTTTCTGCCATAGTCCGGCACATCGCTCATTATAAAAGCATTCACCTGCCAGATGATAATATCCAGCCTCCTGCGCGGACTGCTTGACGAAGCGCCAGAAGCTTTCATCCTCGCCGAAAAGGCGCCTGCCGAAGAAAACCGAATCATAGACGGGAACCGCCCTGCTTGAGGAGTAAACACCGCCGAAATCGGTCGGCCCGAAGAATTTCGCCTCTGAAAAGTTAGCGCCCTTTGCGAAATGGGTATTGGCGAACCTGGCGGAATCTTTGAAGACCGTGCTCCCAAGAAGACAGTAGCCATTAAAAACTGCCGTTCTGAACTTCGCGTCTTTGTGGAAGGTGCTGTTCTTGAATGTCACAATGCCGCCGAATGTGCAGCCGTCGAATCCCGCATTGCCGTGGAATACCGCGTTCCTGAATCGCGTCTGGGCCTTGAATACCGAACTGTTGAAAATCACGTCGCTTTTGAACCGCACAGAGATGCTGTCCGGCTCCGACCACGGACCCGAAAAGACAACGTTTTCCTCGAACACACACTTGTCAAAAACTATCGACTGCAAGAGCGTCAAAGTTTCGCAGGTCTGATTGCGCTCCAACGAGAGGCCCGCGGCGTGAAACTTTTCGGCAGGGTCAAACAAACGGTTTATGTCGAGTACACCTGTGACCGCGCACTGACTTAGCTGGATATCATCGCCATCGGCAAGAGCCTGAAGTAATTCGCTCGCGGATACGCTCTGTTTTTCTCTCTGAAAAGCCATTGCAAAAACGGCGTATGTGACCGACCAAAAGCTACCACTCGAGAGTCATAAAACGCAACGGGCAAATTATAAACGGTAATGGTCGGTCTGAAAAGCCCCAGGTGAAAAAGTGCTGCCTATTTCTCCTTTAGCATCTCATCGGTCATCATACGCACGCTGTCATCCTCAAGCAGCTCGCCGGTTTCCTTGTTCCACCGGCGGGTACGGTAGCTCAGGCGGTGGCTGCCGTGGCAGTCCGTGCAGTATTTTTTTTCAGTGGCGGTTCCCTCAAAAATAGGCCCGTGCGACGGTGTGTCGATTGCATCCTTCGGGTGACAGGCCATACAGGACGAGTTAATTTTTGCCAGGGGGTACATTATATCGGGCGGCGTGATGTTATCTTCGTCACTACAGTGGGCATCACAGGCGCCGTGGCACTTTTGGCACCCAATATTGGCGCGAGCGTGCACGGTTGCCAGTTCCTCGTCCGAATAGTTCAAATGGCAGACGTGGCAGCGGCTGTTATCGGCTACGGGGCCTTCCACCGGAGCAGGCTCCTGTTTGGCGTTACTATCATCGAGAAGCAGCAGAGGCTCCTCAATCGCGCTTGCCGGCTCCTCGCTGGCTTGAGGTTTCTGCTGATTCCGGTCCTTTTGCTTGCAGCTTATCGCCGCAACAGCCACGGCCGCTGCCGCAAGTATCAAGAAACAGTTTCTCAAATATCGCACGTAAACACCCCTTGTCAATTCGGCTTTCTGCTTAAACCTGTGCTCTTTGCCGGGCCCGGATTTCTGAAGATATTTTCCGTTGCCTGAAGGCCGGGACCTTGCTTCCGGCGCTGCTCCAGACTCTGTACGAAAACACCTATTCAGAGTTTTCGAATATGGTACTTTTGGCAACACTGTTGTCAACAGCTTTCTCAAACACCCGCGGGATAGCAAGCAAACATCGTGTGCCCCTGGCAAGGATTAGAGCGATGGTCGAGGATTGCCTAAGAAGCCTGCCGGACTCAGGCTTTCGCGTATAACGCGATTTTGTTTGCCCCATCCACCACAGTGATTCTGGTCTGCGGGTCTTCAGCAAGCCAGTCGTCCACAACTTTCTGCGGCTCGTGTACGGGGTGCAGGTGCGCCGCGGTGATAAGGTCATCAGGTATCTGGGTATGCATCCAGATTCTTCGCAGCCGTCGTATCATCTGGGCAAACTTGTACGGCTTGTGGCTGTAGAGATTGTATTCGCTCTCAATTGACTTAAGTATGTGGTCAACTGGAGCGGTTAACAGATTGTAGAAGTGTTCCATTGTGCGTTCTTCGCCGACGCCGTCGGGACAGGCAGCCAAAAACAGTACCTCCCCGCCATCGGCAACAGCGTTTTTTGTCAGCTCAAGGGCCCGCTGGGCGATGTAGAGCGTTACGTCATTGGGCAGTCCGCCGGGCGAGACAATCAGTCGGGAGACGGGCCTTACGGTATGAGTGTTTCTTTCATCGATTTTGTCAAACGCCTCTCCGGCGACGCGTTCAATCGCTCCAAAGCGGGCCCACTGTATTGTTCCGGCGGTGCTAATTGTTGCGAGGGTATAGACGGGCCGACCCTTTACGACCATTTGCATTGCTTCGAGCTGGTCACGGGCGACGGGATTATTTGTTCGGTTGGCGTTGGCGTGCCAGGGATGCAGCCCGAAGGTCGAATTGCTGTCGAGGGCCAGACTGTGATTGTGCTCGGCCGTTTCAAAGGCGCATATCCCGGGGACAAAATTCTTTATCGGGTTCGAGTATCCCGCAAAATAGTGGGTCTTCATATCCGATAGGGCCAGGAAAACATCGGCATCGTCGGCTTTGGCATTAAACATAACCTCTGTGCCACGTGATGTCCGACCCGCCCTTAAGAAGCCGTCCTGCTGACAATCGTGGGCATGTATCGCAAAATTTTCCAGCCCCGCTATTCGGGCGGCCTTTTGGATTTGGCGGGCGATTTTAGTGTTTGCCGGCGTGTCAGGGTCGTGGGTTCCGGTGCAGATAAGGAATTGGACGCGGGAGCTTTTCCGCATGAGCTTCAGAACCGGCGCCAGCAACAGCTCATCAAGCGCCGCTTCGCGGGTTCCGTCTTCAGTGAGCACGCAGAGGCTCCTGCCGGCAATCTCCCTTCTGAAGCTGTCTGTTTGCGCGTCCGAAAGGGCTTGCTGCAGGACTGCCATATTGTCCGCTTTTGCCTCATCCCGCCAGGGATATATGATTTCCTCAATGTTCTCTTGCGGAATCTGCAAAGACACTGTGCCTTTGCCGTAGTGAAGGTCGATTTTCATATCAATAAGCAACCCCTAAGCACTAAATACCCCTTCTGAAAGTAATTATACACGAGTTTTGGGTCATAAAGCAATCGAAAGCAATATCGGATATGGAACGGGGGGAGATTAGCAAAGCCACTGAGTCAGCTCAGCCACCGGACTTAATTAAGAAAAGTGCGATGCCGAGGATGGCGGCCACGCAGAGCCAGGCGATGAGGAAGCCGAGTGTATCGACCCTGCCGGGTGTGAGCAGTTCGAGGTCGCGCCATTTGGTCAGTCTGTGCCGGTCGAACCTGTGGGGATTTTCTATGGAGTTCTGAACATTTTTTTGGTCCTGCTGACGGTCGACAGTAACCGGCGTGTGAACCCGGGCGTAGAAGGCATCGAGCTTTTCCTGTTTTTCGCGCGGGCTGAGCAGGCTGCCAAGAACCATCAAAACAAAACTGGTCGGTAGATAAACGGCTATCAGCTCAGCGTGTGAGTCAATTCGCAGCAAAAACTCCGGCATGTGAACCTGGAACTTGGGGATCGGCATCAACATCCTGAAGAAGATATAAACTGCCATTGTTCCGATGACGCTGAGCCACACGCCCCTGCTTGTGGCGCGGCGCCAGAGCATACCGAGCCAGAAGGAGGCCCCCCAGAAGGCGGGCAGGTCCCAAACCACTTTGAGGTTTTCGAAGATACTGGGAAACAAAAACGCCGCTGCAACTCCGCCCACAACCACAAGTATGCCGACAAGCCGGCCCACCCAAAGATAATGTCCTTCGCTGCGGTCCGGCCTGATGTGCCGGTAGAGGTTACGGGTGAACACGGCGGAGGCATCGACCATAAAAGAATCACAGGAAGACATAACGGTGGCCATCATGGCGACAATCATCAGGCCGACACAGCCGGTGGGCAGGAGGTGCTTTACGGCGTAGCCAAAGACCCGGTCGGGATTGTCGATAACGCCGGCATAGAGGGCGATGCACATTACGCCGACAAAGGTCCAGCCGATGGTACAGAGGCGCTTGACGAAGCAGCCGTAGCAATAGCCGAACCGTCCTTCATACTCGGTTTTGCCCGAGCCGATGACCTCCATGTGGTGGGGCTGGGCGACGATTCCTGAGAGTGCGGCGAACGTCACCATTACGACGTAAAAGACAGTGAAGCCGGCAGGTGAGGTGAGGCTGAAGTAAGCGGCGTCGATTTTGTCGTGGAGGGCCGCAAAGCCGCCGATTTCGTGCAGGCCAAACGGAATCAACAGAAAAGACAAGACGATAATCAGCAGGCCCTGGACAAAGTCGGTGATGATAACGGCGCGGAGTCCGCCCGCCGAGCCATAAACGGCCACCAGGAAGGCCATAATGATTACGATGGTCTCGGCGCTGAGTCGGCCGCCGGAGATGGCTGCGACGGTTTCGGAAGTAGCTTTGAGGCCGAGGCTGACGTAGACTATGAAGAAGACGAGGCTGAAGATGGTGTAGAAGATGCTGAGCGACCGGCTGAATCGCATCTCGTACATATCGCCGATAGTCACGCAGCGCAGGCGCCGGTACCACGGGGCAAAGAGCCAGTAAAAAGGCGTGATAAAGAGGTAGAGCCATTGTGTCCATATTCCGGAAAAGCCGCCTTTGAAGGAATTTGAGGCAACGGCGACGGGCATTTCGCTGCTGGTGCCGGTGCCGAAGGCGTGCATCATGAGCAGTGCTTTGCCGAAGCGCCAGTTGCCGATAAAGAAATCGGTGGTGTTTTTCACCCAGCGAACCATCCAGACTCCGAGCAAAGAAATGCCGGCGAGGTAGACGACTACCACCAGAAAATCCAGAAGATTGATTCCAAAGACAGTCATAGGCTCAATTTCTCCAAATCTTTGTTGGGCTCAACTCAAATTTATGCGGAGAGATACCATTTCGAAAATGGTTTGTCAAACCGAATGCGTGAAGTAAGCGGGTGGGGAAGGGGACATACCAGCCGCTGAAGCATCAATGGAAACCTCTGGACAAGAAGCGGGGTCTTTCGGATAATGGCCGAAAAAAGATGAGAGCCAGGTGAAATCAGAGAAAGGAATTTTGGGCATGAAAGAGCTTTGCAAGATGCTGACGGTGGCGGGGGCAATTCTGTTGTGCCTGCCGGCAACCGATAACTATGCGCGCCAAAGGGCAAATAAGCTTGGCGGCAGGAAGCATGAAATGATTTTTTCCCGGCTGGTCTCGAAACATGAGCCGGAGACGCAGGCGGCAGAGAAATGGGACCATGCAATGCCGACGGGTAACGGGCAAGTGGGGGCGCTGGTTTTCGGAAAGATTGAAAATGAGACTATTGTTCTGAATCACGACTCACTGTTTCTGCGGACAAGAAAACCGACGCTTCCGGATATATCCGAGCATTTGCCCAAGGTGCGGAAGTTGGTTGCCGAGGGTCGATACGAAGAGGCGGCGCGGTATTATAAGGAAAATGTCAAGGCAGAGTACGATTATCAAGGCTCGGATTCCTACCATCCGGCGTTCGACGTGACCGTCGATATGCCTATGGCAGGGAAGATTACAGACGTTTACCGCGCGGTCAACTTCGAGACCGGTGAAGTAATAGTAAGCTGGAAGCATGAAGACATCACTTACCGGCGCAAGGTATTTGTTTCGCGCGAAGACAGCGTAGTGGTCATAAGTATCGGCGCTTCGAAACCGGGGATGATCAACTGCAAGGTGGGCCTGCTGCCGACCGGTCTTAAGCGGGAGGAACTGGGAGCCGGCAGAAGTGTCCACGTGCCGAGGTTTCCGATAGGGCGCGTGGCCAAAATCAGGCTCGACAAAGTGCCGATTACCTTCAACCTATCGGCTGAGAATGATTGGCTCACGCTCGTGGGCAGGTACGACGGCGGCACCGAGTACCGCCTGGTGGGCGGCGGGGAGTACGGAGGCTGCGCCCGCGTGATAGTCAGCGGTGGGAGTGCGAAAACATCTCAGTTGCAAGTGGGGGCTGAAAACGCCGACGAAGTGCTCGCAATAGTTAAATTGTTTGCCAACAAGCAAAGCACGGATGCGCTTGAACGCATTCGCGAGGATATCAAAAACCTATCCGCCGACTATGACCAACTTCTCAAACGCCACGCGGCTGTGCATCGAGAATTGTTCATGCGGGTGGAGCTGGACTTAGGCGGACGAGAGAGAGACAGGAAACTTCCCAATATGAAACTGGTTAACGAGGCACAGTACGGGCAGGCCTTGCATGCACTGTATGAGCGGATGTTTGATTTCGGCAGGTACGCTTTGATATGCAGCAGCGGGACGAAAGGGATGCCGGCAAACCTGCAGGGAATCTGGAACGGTGAATACGGCCCGCCCTGGGCGGCGGATTACCATGTGGACGTGAACATAGAAATGAATTATTGGCAGGCTTTGCCTGGTAATATGGCAGAGATACTACTGCCGTACATTGACTATTATGAATCGATGCTCGATGACTTTCGGGCCAATGCCCGCAACATTGCCGGGTGCCGGGGCATCCTGGCGGCGGGCTCGGGCACGACACACGGTCTGGCGGGTCTGGATTGGTGCTGCTGGACAGCCGGGGCCGGCTGGCTGGCGCAGCTTTTTTACGATTACTGGCTCTTTACCGGCGACCGGGACTTTCTTGAGAAAAGAGCGGTGCCGTTTATGAGGGAGGTCGCCCTGTTCTATGAGGATTTCCTGGTGAAGGGCAAAGACGGACGCTATGTTTTTATTCCATCTGTGTCCCCTGAGAACGTGCCCTCGAACAAAACGTCGCTGTACACAATAAACGCGACCATGGATATTGCGATTGCCCGAGAACTGCTAAACAACCTGTGTGAGGCCTGCGAAGTGCTGGGCATCGAAAAGGAAGGAGTGGCGCGATGGCGGCAGATGGTTACGAAGCTGCCGGCGTACATGCTGAACGAAGACGGGGCTCTGAGGGAGTGGTGCCACCCTGACTTTGAGGACAATTACGAGCATCGGCACATGTCGCATATGTACCCGGTATATCCGGGGCTGGAAATTACGCGTGAGCACACGCCCAGGCTGTTTAAGGCCTGCCGGGCGGCGATGGGCAAAAAGATGAGCGAGTTCGAATACGCCTGCGTGTGGTCATATGTTTGGGCGGCTACGATCCTGGCCCGGCTGGAGCAGGGGGATGAGGCACTGGAGGCGCTGGAGGTAGTGGCACGCGGGTACACGCTGCCGAATCTGTTTACGACGCTTTGGCTTTATAACTGGAAGGAGCCTATGTACCAGTTCGAGGCGGCCAGCGGGATACCGGCGGCGATGATGGAGATGCTGCTGTTTTCCGAGCCGGGGACAATCAAACTGCTGCCGGCCCTGCCGAAGGCCTGGCCCGAGGGCCATATCAAGGGGCTGCGGGCGCGGGGCAGGTTCGAGGTGGACATCTACTGGAGTGACGGCAGGCTTACCAAGACCATCATTCGCTCGCCGCTCGGTAATAGCGTCAAAGTTCGATACGGCAGCAAGGTGGTCGAGCTAAAAACCAAGTCGGGAAAGAGTTATGAATTCGACGGGAACCTGAAACGGCAGGGGTGACCGTATGGGATATGTTCGAAAGAGAGCTTCAGAATATGGGCTGTTCAAGGAGAGAAAGGTGAAAAGGGAAGTTTTTCGTCGCACGCTCGGCTGGCTGTGCAGGTTTCTGACGTTCGCTGTTGTTTTAGGGCGGAGTGATGCAGCTAACGCAAAGGGGCTTGAAGATTACAACGTGGTCTGGCATTCGCAGAGCCGGAACGTTCGCGAGTCGATGCCGCTCGGGGGCGGTGATATCGGCCTGAACGTTTGGGTGGAAAACAGCGAACTGCTGTTCTATATCGGGCGCAGCGGGACATTCGACGAGAATAACCAGATGCTGAAACTCGGACGGGTCCGGGTGAGGCTTGACCCAAGCCCTTTCAGTGAACAGGGCGGATTTCGGCAGGAATTGAGATTGCGCCAGGGTTATGTTGAGATAGAGGGCAAGAGCCCCGCTGCGGCGTCGGCGACCGTCAAGGTATGGGTTGAGGTGTTTCGGCCGGTCATTCATGTGGATATTGACAGCGATGTGCCGGTGAGTGTTGAGGCGCAATATGAGGGCTGGCGCAACGCGCCGCGGGAATTACCGGCAGATGACAGGAAGAGCCGGTTTCCGTGTATGAGCCTGGTGGGCTACCCCGGAAAGGTCACGATGTACCCGGATCACGTGACGTTCAGGGACGATACTGTTGTCTGGTATCATCGCAACAACAATGATGACCTTGTCTTCGATAAGGAAATAAAGCAGCAGGAGCTTGAAGAGGTTAAAAACCAGATATGGAACCCCTTGAAGAATCGGACATTTGGCGGCCTGATGAAAGGCGATGGAATGGTCGAGGCAGGCACGTCGACCGGGCACTATGTGAATACGGATTTCAAGGCGTGGAAGCTGCGGAGCCGCTCGGCAAAAAAGAACCACAGATTAAAGGTGTATCTTCATACAGAGCAGTCTGAAACTATCGAGCAGTGGAATTGCGGTTTGAATAAGTTAATCCGAGACGCCGACGGCTCGGAAGGTTCGGCGTGGAAGGAGCACCAAGGGTGGTGGAAGGAGTTTTGGGACCGCGGTCATGTTTTTATCAATTCCGACAGGCCGGACCCGAATGATATGGGGTGGCAGGTCGGGCGGAATTATCAATTGTATCGGTATATGCAGGGCTGCAACGCGTACGGGAAGTGGCCGACCAAATTTAACGGCAGCTTTTTTACGTGGGACCCCGGTCTGGTAGAGAACAAAAGGGGCGTCAAGACGGAGACGCCGGACTTTCGGACGTGGGGAGGCGGCAGCTTCACGGCGCAGAATCAGCGGCTGGTTTACTGGCCGATGCTCAAGAACGGCGACTTCGATATGATGCCGTCCCAGTTTGACTTTTATCGCCGAGCACTTGGGGCGGCGGAGCTTCGGACAAAAGTTTACTGGGGACATGAGGGCTGCTCATTTACCGAGCAGCTTGAGAATTTTGGCCTGCCGGTCGGTTCCTGCTACGGCTGGCTCAATGCACTTTCCAGGTGGGGGGAACGGAAGCCCGGTACGCCAAAGGGCGTTCAGTCGATAGGCTGCGTGTACCAGTTCGGTCATCAACTGGACTTTTCCTTTATGATTCTTGAGTATTACCGTTATTCGGGAAAGGACATTTGGCCGTACCTGCCGTTTATCGAGAGTGCGGTGACATTTTTCGATGAGCATTACCAGTACCGTCAGAAGCAGCGGTCGGGCAGGCTGCTGGACGAAAACGGGCATCTGGTGATTTACCCATCGAGAGGATGTGAATCCTACGTTGATGCGAATAATCCCGCGGATGTTATCGCGGGTCTGAAGGCGGTGCTGTCACGTTTGCTGGAGCTGCCTGAAAAGTATGTGCCGTGCGCCGAGAAGGAAAAGTTGCGGGCGATGTTGGAGCGTGTGCCGCCGCTTCCGGTTAAGGAGAAAAATGGTAAGCCTTACCTCGCCGGCGCCGAGTCGTGGAGTCGCTTCGCGGTTGGCGAGATACCTGAGCTGTATTCGGTTTTCCCTTACGGGCTGTATGGAATCGGTAAGCCGGGGCTTGAACTCGCCAGGTATACGTGGACGGACTGTTTGATGGAGCGGCAAAAAAAAATGAAAGAGCCGTGGTACCAGGGCGGGATATTTACGGCACGGCTGGGCCTTGCGAAGGAGGCGAAAGAGGTGGCGATTTTTAAGCTGAGCGATTCGGGACTGCGTTTTCCGGCATTTCGTGACACGGACGACTGGACCCCCGACCACAACTGGCTTGGGGCGGGGATGATCGGTTTGCAGGAAATGCTGATGCAGACCGACGACCGGCAGATTTACCTGCTTCCGGCCTGGCCAAAGGACTGGGACGTCGATTTCAAGCTGCATGCTCCCTATCAAACCGCCGTCGAAGCAGTAGTGCGAAACGGAAAAATCGAGATGCTGAGGGTGACACCGCAAGAGCGTCGCAGGGACGTGACAATCATGGAGCCAAAGTAGGGAAGAATGACAATGGGAACAGCATGAGCAAGAATACGGTATTGCGGATGGCCGCGTGGTTTATCTGTCTGTTCGTTTTGGCTTCAGTTGTTGGCGCGAGGCAGGTAGAGTGTGCGGCAGAACAGCCGGGCAGCGAGATGACGCTGTGGTATCGCCAGCCGGCAGCCAAATGGATTGAGGCAATGCCAATCGGTAATGGGCGTTTGGGGGTGATGGTATTCGGAGGTGTGTGCGAGGAGCGGCTTCAACTTAACGAGGACACGCTGTGGTCGGGCGGGCCGCACTGCTACGATAACCCCGAAGCATTCAAACATTTGGAGGAAGCCCGCAAGCTGATCGCTGAAGAGAAGTTCGATGAAGCACTGAAGGTGTGCGACAAGTATATGCTGGGAATTCCGCGGAACCAGCAGGCTTACCAGCCGCTCGGCAACTTGTGGATTCGGTTTCACAATCACGAAGGCGCCGGCGACTATCGAAGGGAACTGGACCTTCAGAACGGAATCGTGCGGGCCAGCTATCGGGTGGGGGATGCGCGATTTACGCGAGAAGTGTTCGCCTCGTATCCCGACCAGGTGATTGTTGTGAGGCTGGCGTGTGACAGGCTGGGCGTCCTTTCATTTGATGTGACGATGGACAACCCTCATCCGAGCGAGACCGAGCCGGGAGCAAATAGCGTGCTGCGGATGAGCGGGCAGGTGGCCGGACAAGCGCGAGACGGGCTGCTGGGGCCGTGGGAGTGGAAGGGACTGAAGTTTGAAGCAAGGGTGCAGGTCATTGCCGAGGGCGGTCAGGTTGAGCCGGGTGACAAATGCCTTAAAGTGCGCCGCGCCGATGCTACGACGCTGGTCTATACGGCGGCAACCAGCTACAAAAACTACCGGGACATCAGCGGCGACCCGGCGGCCATTTGCGAAAAGGTACTTTCAGCCGCTGCCGCCAAGTCGTATGACGAGTTGCGGAGCGCACATATAGCGGACCACCGGTCACTGTTCGGCCGGGTGGAGATTGACCTCGGAGGCAAAGAGGCGTCACAACGGCCAACCGACGTTCGTCTAAGGGCGGTCAAGGGCGGCGGTGATGACCCACACCTGGCGGCCCAGTCGTTCCAGTTTGGTCGCTACCTGCTGATTGCATCATCGCGGCCCGGCACGCAGCCAGCCAACTTGCAGGGCATCTGGAATGAAAAGACCCGGCCGGCGTGGGGAAACAAGTGGACGCTGAACGTTAACGCGGAGATGAACTATTGGCCGGTGGAGGTGTGCAACTTAGCCGAATGTCACGAGCCCCTGCTGCGGCTGGTGGAGGAACTGCGCGAGCCCGGTCGAAGGACGGCCAAAGTGCATTACAACTGCCGCGGATTTGTCGTCCATCATAATACCGACCTGTGGCGGGGGACGGCGCCGGTGGACGGGGCCAAATGGGGGATATGGCAAATGGGCGGGGCGTGGCTGTGTCACCACCTTTGGGAACATTACGCCTTCGGCGGGAACAAGGACTACCTGAAACGTGCGTATCCGACGATGAAGGAAGCCGCTGAATTCTTCGTGGATTTTTTGATTCCCGATGAAAACGGTTATCTTGTCACTTGCCCGACCATTTCCTTCGAGCAGCCTTTTGTGCTTCCCGACGGACGGCACGGACGGTTGTGCGCGGCCCCGACGATGAACCGGCAGATACTAAACGACCTTTTCGGCAATTGTATCGAGGCGGCGGAAATATTAGGGATTGACCGGGATTTTGCGGAAAAGCTCAAAGAAGTCAAATCGCGGCTGGCGCCGATGCGGGTCAGTACGAAAAGGGGACTGCAGGAATGGAAGGAAGACTGGGAGCCGGTGGTGGGGACGGGTCAGGCCGGGTATCTGTGGGGATTGTGCCCCGGCGACCAGATTACAGTACGCGGCACACCACAGTTGGCTCAAGCAGCGCTCAAGAGTCTCGCCTATCGCGGTCTCGACGAGAACAGGGAGCGTCTCGGAAGCTGGATTTCAGGGACGCTCGTCAATTATTATGCCCGGCTCGAGGATTCGAGGGCTTACCTCATATTACAAAGACATTTGCGGCAGCATGTGGCCTCAAGCTTGTTGTCGTTTTTCTCAAATGAAGATGTATTCCAAATCGACGGTAACCTCGGAGTGACGGCAGGCATTGCCGAGATGTTGCTGCAATCGCACGCGGGCGAAATTAATCTGCTGCCTGTTTTGCCGAGGGCCTGGCCGAGCGGCCACGTCAAAGGCCTGCGCGCCCGCGGCGGCTTCAAAGTGGACATTTACTGGAAGGAGGGCAAGCTAACCAGAGCAGTGATTCGGTCGTTGCTCGGCAAAACTTGCGCCATACGCCATGGTGACAAGGTAGTCGAACTGAAAACCAAAACAGGCGGGAGTTATGAATTCGCCGGTGGTCTGGAGCGCTTGTAACACAAGATGGTCCCGAAGACGAACAAGCGGTTTACTGGCGGATACGTTTTCTAAAGGAGCAAAGGTGAAAAAGAGTACGGTGTGCTGTGTCGTGGCATTGCTTCTAAGGCTTTGCGTTTTGGCAAATGCCGATGCGATGGACAACTGCAACGTGGTTTGGGAATCACAGAGCAAGAACTCGAGTGAATCCATGCCGGTTGGCGGAGGTGACATCGGCCTGAATGCGTGGGTGGAGAATAATGAGCTGCTGTTCTACATTGCGCGCAGCGGCACGTTCGACGAGAACAACGAGTTTCTCAAACTGGGGCGGGTTCGGATGAGACTCAGCCCCAATCCGTTCAGCGAAAACGGGGAGTTTCGCCAGGAACTGAAGCTCCGTCAGGGTTACATCGAAATCACCGGCAAGAATCCGGGCGAGGCGTTGGCGACTATCAAGGTCTGGGTGGAGGTATTTCGGCCGGTTATTCATGTGGATATAGAGTGCGACAAGCCGGTCAGTCTGGAGGCGGCTTACGAAGGCTGGCGGACGAAAGAACGTGAGCTGCCCGATGACGTGAAGGACAGCCGGTTCGGCTGCTTCGGCTATGATGCATATCCCGGCAAGGTTTATACTTATCCCGATATTTATGAGCACACCGACAAGGAGGTTTTGTGGTACCACCACAATCAAAACGACAAGCTCATTTTTGACGTGGCGGTCAAGACACAGGACCTCGAATCGGTCAGGGACAAGATGTGGAATCCGCTGAAGGACCTGACGTTCGGCGGGATGATGACGGGCAAGAACATGGTTTCCGCCGGCACCTCCGCGGGGAGATATGTCCTGACCAATTTCAAGGCGTGGAAGCTTCGCAGCAGCAAGGCTGCCAAAAAGCACAGATTGAAGGTCTTTCTTCATACTGCTCACGCACCATCAGTAAATGATTGGAAGCAGGAATTGAGGAAGCTTGCTGAGGCCGAAGAACCGGGGGCCAAAGAGGCATTCGAGAAGAATCTGGCGTGGTGGGACGAATTCTGGAAGCGAAGTCATATTCTGCTGAATCCGGAGAAGCCGGACGAGAGGGACAAGGTCTGGCAGATTGGGCGGAATTATCAAGTGTTCCGTTACATGTTAGGCTGCAACGCGTACGGGGAGTATCCGACCAAGTTCAACGGCGGCCTGTTCACATACGACCCGAGCCTGGTGAAGGAGAACCGAAAACACAGCCCGGACTGGCGGGCGTGGGGCGGGGGCAGCTTTACGGCGCAGAACCAGAGACTCGTGTACTGGCCCATGCTCAAGAGCGGCGACTTCGACATGATGCCGCCGCAGTTCGAGTTTTATCGCCGCACTCTGGGAAATGCAACGCTGCGAGTAAAAGAGTACTGGGGGCACGGCGGCTGCTGCTTTGCCGAGCAGCTTGCCAACTACGGGCTTCCGACTCCATCGCATTACGGCTGGTCGCAGCCGGGCAACCGAAGGTATCGGCCGCCCAATATTGAGAGAGGCGTGCAGGTTAATCCCTCTGTGAATTATCACTACGAGGCCCAGTTAGAGTTTTCCTTTATGATACTTAATTACTTCGAGTTTACGGGGACTGATATTTCGGCCTATATGCCGTTCATCGAAAATTCCGTCAGGTTCTTCGATGAGCACTATCAATATCGCAACCGAAAGCGGACGGGAAAGCCGCTGGATGAGAACGGCCATCTGGTCATCTATCCTTCCACGTCCTGCGAATCTTACAAGGGTGCGAAGAATCCTTCGGATTTGATTGCCGGGCTGAAGGCGAACCTTACGATGCTGCTGGAGCTACCGGAAACATACGCGCCGGCAGAGAAGAAGGAATATTGGCGGGGGATGCTCAAGCGGATACCGCCGTTTGCGATTAAGGAGGTGGAGGGGCGAAGAATTATGCAGCCGGCCGAATCGTGGCATCATTACCAAAACTGCGAGATTCCACAGTTTTATCCTATCTTTCCGTTCGGCCTGTACGGCGTCGGCAAGCCGGACCTGCAGATGTTCATAGACACCTGGAGATACGGAGATTGGACGCCGGAGGCCAGAGGTTACATTAGCTGGCATCAGAACGGAATCTTCTTTGCTCGGATGGGACTGACTCAGGATGCGGCCGAGTACAATATCAGGAAGCTGGAGAACTGCGGCCGGCGTTTTCCGGTCTTCTGGGGGCCGGGACACGACTGGGTGCCGGACCACAACTGGGGCGGCTCGGGGATGATTGGGCTGCAGGAGATGCTGATGCAGACCGACGGGCGCAAGATATATTTGTTTCCTGCGTGGCCGAAAGACTGGAATGTGGACTTCAAGCTTCACGCACCGTATCAAACCGTGGTCGAAGGCATGCTGCAAAACGGAGAAGTCAAGAATCTGAAGGTGACACCCGAGGAACGCCGGAAGGACGTGCAGTTAATGGGGCCGCATTAGAACACGCTATCTCTGGATTTTCGCCCCTGCGAGTTCGCCGAGCATTTGTTCCTCGGCGTCATACAGGTACAGAGCAATTTTGTCCGCGCTTGCAGGTATGTCAGTGTCTCCAAATGATTCCGCTGTCCCCGAAACTACAAGAGGCTCAAGCGGATTGACCGGCACCGGGCTGCCAAGTTCCTTAATCTTGTTTCCATTTGCATCGAGCAAAACCGGACAACAATTTGCTTTGTAGAAGACACCGAAGCCGCCGCTGAGGACAAGTTTTCGGCCGCGAAGCCGCGCGGTGAGGGGTTGGCAGGTGACGCCGACGTCACTGCAGGCGACGACCGGAAAATCAGGGGGGACTTTAGCGGCGTACCAGTCGTAGTGAAAGGTGTAGCTTTGGCCGGGCTGGAGATTGGCGAAGGGGCTTAGGATTTCGGTCTCAAGAAGGTATGGGTTGTCCTTCGGGTCCTCGGGCATTTTATTTACCTTGCCCCAGGCGACGAATTCGCCCAGACCATTGCACCAGAACTCGACAGAAGAATCATCGGGATAAGGTTTGTCGGCCTCGTAGGTAAAGCGATGAACAAAGGCATAGCCATTAGCAGCATCGACGGTGGCGACCCAGCCGGCGGAGGAGTCAAGACCTATTTTGCCGACGCGGTGCTGGTAGTTGACGCGCATCATTTGATTTTCATAGTCCGGCTTGAATGATGTGTTGTTAACCACGCCGTATAGAACGCGATATCCCTTGTAAAGTTTGCTGCGGGGATTCAGAGGACAATAGGCCCGGAAGTTTTGGTTGTAACCATCGCCGTGGCGGTTGCGGGTGTCGAATTGCGTGACCGTCCAGATGCCCCAGCGGCGGGGTTTTGTATCGATGTTCGTCATGGTCGCATCAATGCTGACGTGCGTGGTGCCGTCGAAGGTTTTTAGCAGCCGTGAGAACTGGATGCCGCTGCGTTTGTCTTTTTGACTCGTAAGCCGAATGGTTGCAGGTTGACCTTGTTTCTCTATCACCTCTGCAGCATACGGTTCGCCGTCGAGAACAGGGTCGGGCGGGCCCGGCCACTGTCGGTCGTTGTCCCAGCCTTGTGGGGCGGGCCACATTTTGTCGCCGCCGTAGTTGAGCCATTCGCCCTTGGGGCCGACGCCGGTGGCGGGCGGCTCGGTCCCGGCCAATTGGTCATTGACCCAGAAAAAACCGTAATCACCCAGCTTATATTGAATAATTCTGCCGCCGATTTGGGGAACAACCTGCACTTCAATGAGATTGTTCTTTAAGTCGATAGAATCCCACTTCCGTGCAGCGGCAAAAGAACCGACACTCCCGACGAGAACTAAAGCGATGGTCGTCGGCAAAAGTGCCTGGCTAATCTTCACCTTATTTCTCTTTCTCAAAAAGAATCTCCTTCTTAATCCGACTTGTTGAACTCCCTAACCGTCTCAAACATTGCCAAAAGGTTCGGCACGGGCGCTTTCGCCTGAATGTTGTGAATGGTATTAAATACGAAGCCGCCGCCTTTGCCGAATATTTCCATGCGCTGCCGGACCTGCTTGCGAACTTCTTCAGGCGTGCCGAAAGGCAGTGTGCGTTGAGTGTCGACGCCGGCGCCCCAGAAGGTAAGCCTGTCGCCGAATTTGGCTTTTAACATAGTCGGGTCCATGTTGGCGGCTGAGCACTGGACGGGATTTAGGATGTCAAACCCGGCGTCGATGAAGTGTTCGATTAACGGTACAATAGACCCGCAGCAGTGCATAAAGGTCTTCCAGGGTGTCTGCTCGTGAATCCAGCCATTGACCTTTTTGTGGAAGGGCTGGTACAGGTCGCAATATGCTTTGGGCGAGATAAATGGGCCGTTCTGCGTGCCGAAGTCGGTGCCGGTGACAAAGACCACCGAGACCTTGTCGCCAACGGCCCCATAGAGCTTTTCGAGGTTCTGCAATGTCACCTTGCACTGGCGCTCGAACAGCTCGTAGATGTAATCCCGGCGCGTGACGGTGCTGATGTACCACTCTTCTATGTCCCTGATTCCTTTTGGGTGTTTGAGCCAGGTGGCGGGTACGAGTGCAATGTCACCGAAGGCCATGTTGGGGAAACTGGCAAAGACGGCCTTGTCGGTTTTGCTGTACAGCCGGTCAGCTTCGGTTTTATAGTGGTTGAGAAGCTCATCGGATATGGGCACGAATTCTTCGAGATTATCTTCAACCTTCAGTTTGCTGTCATCGATAGGGTTCTGGCGAACAATAGCATCGATGTAGAAACCGCCTTTGGGCATTCTTCCGCTGGGAGGAGCGGTCTTGTCGCCTTCGGGATATTGGAGGATGTCGCCGTCAGGCTCAGGTTCGGTGTTGAATCCGCCGGGGACAAGCACAGGCGTGCCGTCGAAGGTGCGCCACTCTTTCCAGTCTTCGAGCTTGAAGCCGAACATTGTATAGGGGCTCATCAGGGGGACAACATCTATCCCGAGCGTATCCATCAGGTCCGGCTTGATTTCACCGAGCATCTGATAGGGCTCGACAACCTTTACTGGCGTGCCGGGCTTGTCCAGACCCAGGGCCTGTCGAAGCTGGTAGACGACGCTTACGTGCATTCCGGTCACCATGCTGGCGCCGAAGTCCATCGGTATATGGTCCGGCTCTTTATGGTTCAAAGTGAGATTCACTCTTTCTCTGGAGTTCATAGCTTTGCGCGCCTTTTCCATTCACACATTGAATTGTTTTGATTTTTTGCTTAAAGTATCAGCCATCACAGCCAGCAGCAGCGTTGCTCCCATCGCAAAATCGATCCAGTTAAGCGCGATGCCCAGCAGGTTAATGGAACTGATGATAATAGACATTAACAGCGCCCCAAGGAACGCCCCGGCCACGGTGCCGACGCCGCCGCGAAGGCTCGCGCCGCCGATAATGACGGCGGATATGACTCGCAATTCCAGCCCTTTTCCGGCGGTCGTGGAGGCAGAGCCTAACCTCGCGGTGATGATGATGCCGGCAAGGGCGGCGAGGAATCCGGTCAGCATATAGTTGAATATTTTGATTTTTCTTACGTTGATGCCGGATAGAACAGCCGCCTTTTCGTTGCCGCCGATGTAGTAGTTCTGGCGGAAGAATCGGCTGCGCCTCAGCAGAAAGTCACCGATAACCACCAGGACAAGGGAAATAATAATGGGGTATTGGACGCCAAGAACGCTTCCCTGGCCCAGGACGGTGAACGAGCGGGGAAGGCCTGAAATGTTTTGCCCTTCGGTTACAACCATCAGCATTCCTCGCGCAAGGCTCATCATCCCCAGCGTGGTGATAAAAGGATTAATGCCGACTTCCGCAATTATCAGGCCGTTAATCAAGCCAATCAACACTCCCACCCCCAGGCCGAGCAATATGGCCACAGGTACCGGCATGCCCTGGCTCAGCCAAATCGCCGTGACCGCGCCGGACAGGGCCACGGTCGAACCCACCGAAAGGTCAAAGCCTCCGGAAATCAGCAGGATTGTCATTCCGACGGCTATGATGCTCTGGTCCGACAGGGAAAGAAGCATGGCCGATATGTTCTGGGGGCCCAAAAACTGCGGGACCGCGTACCACATCGCGATGGCACTGAGAACGATAATATAGAGAATCATAAATTCGCGAAACTCGGTAATCCTCGCGACCGGCTCAAACAGACCCGACTTTCGTTCTGTGGTCAGCACCATAAATATCAACTCAAATTATTATTTCCCGGCAGGGACACTTCGCTGGCGCAGGCAATGACATTTTCCTCGGTGGCTGTTTCTGCGGTAAACTCGCCCACGAGCCTGCCGTTTCGAATTACCAGTATCCTGTCACTGAGGCCCAGGATTTCCGGCAGGTCCGACGATATCATTATTATACCGACTCCCTGGGCCGCTAATTCCCTGAGCAGGCGGTAAATCTCACTTTTGGCGCCCACATCCACGCCGCGGGTCGGCTCATCGACAATCAGCAGCAGCGGCTGTATCCCCATCCACATCGAGAGCAGCACCTTTTGCTGATTGCCTCCTGAAAGATTGCCAACCTGCTGCTTTACGCTCGGGGTAACAATGCTAAGCCTTGCGCGATTGACCTCGGCAAAATCGGTGATCGCCTTCTCGTCCATTAAGCCCAGACGATTAACAAAGCATCGCAAGCTCGGGGCAACGCAGTTTTCTCGAACGGTCATTTCCAAAAACAGGCCCTGTTCCTTGCGGTCTTCGGTCAGATAGCCGATGCGGCTGTTGATGGCCTGCCAGGGACTGCGTATCTCTACAGGCTGATTGTTCAAGAACATTCGTCCCGTCTCGAACGGTTCGACGCCGAAAATGCCGCGTGCAAGCTCCGTCCGGCCCGCACCGGAAAGGCCTGCAATGCCCACAATCTCACCGAACCGGACCGAAAAGGTTATATCCCGAAAGTCATGCCCGCGTGCCGCACTCTCGACGCGAAAGCACTCCCGACCGGGCTGCTTTGTCCTGCGGCCATACATATCGACAATCTCACGGCCCACCATTTTGCGTACAAGGTCCTGCTCAGTGACATCCTCGACAAGACACGTATCCACATGTTTGCCGTCGCGTAAAACAGTAATCCGGTCGGCCACCTCGAAGACCTCGGGCAAATGATGGGAAATGTATATTACGGAAAGCCCGTGTGCCTTCAGGTCCTTGAGAATCCCGAACAATCGCTTCACCTGGGCCCCGGCAAGGGACGAGGTGGGTTCATCGAGAATCAGCACGCCGGGATTCTGCGATACGGCCTTGAGTATTTCCATCACCTGTTGCTCGTCGGTGGAAAGATTTCCAAGCTGCCGACGAGGGTCAATCTTCAGCTCGAACAATCTCAGAATTTTTTCGGTGTCTTCATAAAGGCGCTTGCGGTCGATCAGATTAAGCCTGCCGGCAGGCTGTCGATGGGCAAAAATATTTTCCGCGACCGACAGCCCCGGCACCAAAGAAAGCTCCTGGAACACAACGGCGATGCCGGCAGCGGCCGCACTGTGCGGGTCTGGAAAGGAAACTGCGCTGCCGTCGAGGCGGATTTGGCCGGAGTCAGGCTGATGCACGCCGGCCAGAATGTGAATCAGCGTGCTCTTGCCTGCACCGTTTTCACCCACCAGGGCATGTATTTCGCTTCTTTTGAGTTCAAAATCGACGCGGTCCAGAGCACGAACGCCGGGGAAGGTCTTGACAATACTACGAGCCTCGAGGACAATGTCACCAGTATTATTAGCGGTCGGGGGCATAATCGTTATTTTCTCATGAAATACTCATAATTGCTCTTGTCAACGATAACAACTCCGGTGTCGACATACGAGGGGACGCCGGAAGCACCCGCCCGTATGTTATCCGAGGTAATAGGAATGTTCTGATTGTTGAGCTGGTAAAGAATCTGCACCGCGTAGAACGGCATCAAGGCGGTCTGCTGCGCCACGGTCGCGGATATGGTTCCTTCTTTTATAAGCTCCAATACGTCGTTGCCCCGGTCCATAGCGACAATCTTGACTTTTCCTGCCAGGTTCGCTTCACGCACGGCAGTGGCCGCCCCCACCCCGCCGGCTGCTTCCACACAGCCAAGGCCCGCCAAGTCCGGATGCTTTCGTAAGACGGCGGTCGCCACCTGCGCAGCGACTATGGCATCCGACTGGGTGTCCACAATCTGGACAATCTCGATTTGGTCGTACCGACCTAACGCAGCCTTATACCCTCTGACTCGCTCTTCGAGATTTGACTGGCCCACCTTGGTCATCAATGCCACCTTGCCGGAGCAGCCAATCAGGGAGGCCAGTTTTTTGCCTCCCTCATAGCCGGCCTGATAGTTCCCGGTTCCTACGAAGGCGACGCGCTTTGACTGGGGCAGGTCGGCGTCGACCGTGACGACCGGAATACCACTGTCAACCGCCTTATCTATAATGGGCGCCAGCGCAGGCTCAAAACCCACGACCACCACCCCTTTGATGTTCTTTTTGGCCAGCGTCTGTTCAAAGGCGGTAATCATCGCGGTCATATCGTATTCGGCCGGCCCCACGTACTCGGTCCTGACCCCCAGAACCTTGCCTGCCAGTTCCATGCCCAGCCTGTGGTCATAAAAATAGTCGAGATTGCCGAGGGCGGAAACCTCGACGTAAAGGTCATCCGATACAGCCTTTGACTGACCGCCGCCGACGCCGGCCATCTGTTGCTGCTTGCTCCGCTTAGCAATACTGGTGGCTATCATTACGATGGCCAGGACTACCAATGGTATTATCAGTTTCTTCATTTTTTGTCACCGTTGGCTGCTCTAAAGGCACAGCTACAATCATAATAATTATTCGCAGGGCCTCCGGCCCTGTGAGGCGTGCCTACCTTGCTTTTGACGGCATCCGTTTCGAAAAACTGCGCCAAGCCTCCATTGAGTGCCTGAGGTTCTCGCGGGCGTCGCCTTTTATGCCGTAGTGCTGAAGGCCGACAGGCCCGTCATAACCGAGCTCCTTGAGCGTCTTAACAAACTGGTAAGTATCGAATGAGCCGCTGTCCAGCGGCTGAATCAACCGGTCCCATTCCATCTTCTTCGTATCGCCGCGGTCGGCGCCGTTAATTGTAACCACAAACAGATAAGGCATCGCCATTTCCATCAGCGTCCTCATATTCTCCTGGCCCTCGACCTTCAGCCAGTGACACAGATTGAGTGTAGCGCCCACATTGCTGCGATTGACTTTTTTGGCCACTCGTACGGCATCTTTGACCTTCTCGACCCAGGAATTAGTGTGGGGATAGAGCGCCACTTTCAGGCCTGACTGAGCCGCCATGTACGCGATTTGCTGGATGACGTATACCGCATAAGGGTCGCCTGCGGCTTCGGAGGGTCTGAAGTACTGGCTCTTGACCGTGAGCCACAGCAGAACATCTTTGCCTTTCAGACGCCTGATTGTCTCTGGCAGTCGCGCGTCATACGGCCGGGTATCGGGATCAATCGAAACTCCAAGATAAGTGTTAAACATTTTCAAGTCGCGCTTTTCCAGCTCTTGAAGCATTTGCTCTATGCCGTCGATGCCTGTATAGCCAATTCCCGCGTAGCCAAGCTCTCTAAGCATCTCAGCCTGCTCGGCTGCGCTGAGATTCTTGCGGTCGGTGCCTGTATCCATTGCGAAAAAGGGATTTGTCAGGAGACTTGTAGTAGCCGGCTGGGTGGTCGCGCACGCGGACAGAAACAGACAGCCGAAAAGTACCAAAATGACAAACATGATTCGTTTACAGTGTTTCATATCCTATTCCTTTCTTTTGCTTTCAGAGGCGCCAGGGACTTCGCATCGGGCGCGAAAGCATACGGTTAGCTTCGTCGTCGTTGGGGAAGATTTCTTTGTCGGGGTCCCACTTAAGCTTTCGGCCCAGAAGCATCGAGATATTTCCCAGATGCAGGACGCTGCAGCAGCGATGGCCTACCTCGACGGGAAAGTACGGGTCCTTTCGGGATTTGACGCAGTCGAGAAAATTGCGATGCTCGCCGGCCGGTTCGGTATAGAGGTGAATCTCATCGGGCCCTATTACCGAGTCCATTATTGATTCGGGTTCGGCCTGGAGTTTTCCGCGCCAGCCGGTGTTGCCCACCCATCCTTCGGTTCCTTCAAAACGGATGTTAACCTGGCCCGAGGAGACTATCATGGTAACGCCGTTGGCGTATTTGTATTCGACGCGGTATTCGGTTGCGGTGTTGTAGAGACTGTCCTCGGGAAAAACGCCTTTGCCTTCAATTTCTGTAGGCCCCGTCCGCTCGGTGTCGTTGCCCCACTGGGCGGTGTCCACAATATGGGCGCCCCAGTCGGTAAGCTGGCCGCCGGAGTAATCGAGAATCCAGCGGAAGTTCCAGTGACACCGTCCCGGCGCGTACGGAGCATACGGGGCCGGGCCAAGCCACATATCATAGCCAAAACCCTCGGGCGGCTGCTGCCGCCGTCGGCCCTTCGCCGCATCGCCTTTTACGTTCCAGCCGCCGGGCAGTCCGACGCGGATGGTGTGCAGCCTGCCGATTCTGCCGTTGCGGACCAGTTCCGCCATGCGGTGGTATACATAAATCGAGCGGTCCTCGGTGGACATCTGGAATACTCGCCCGTATTTGGTGATGGTATCGCTCAGGATTCGGCCCTCCGCAATTGTAAGCGTGGGTTTCTCGCAGCATATATCTTTGCCCGCCCTGGCTGCCGCTATGGAAATGGGGACATGCCAGTGGTCGGGGGTGGAAACCATGACAGCGTCAATGTCGGAGCGTGCCAGCACCTCCCGGAAATCCTTGTACGCCGCACAATCGTTATTGCGGTACTTGGCGCTCACCAGGCCTCTTGCTTTCTCAATTTGTTCAGGGTCCACATCGCAGACCGCCAGAATGTGCGCGTCGGGCTGGCCCAGAAAACCTTTCAAATTAGTGTTCCTGCCGTGACCGCCGACGCCAATCATGCCGAGCGTGATTCGATTGCTGGGAGCGACCGCGCCGGCCTTGCCCAATGCGGACGATGGCACAAAATATGGAAACCCTATCACGCCGGCAGTGATACCCACGGTTCTCTTGAGAAAGCTTCGACGCGTGATTGCCTTCTTCGTCATATCAAAAACCTTCCAATTGTTCGAAATACGGCTGAGCTGCCCGGCAGTAATTCAAAAAATCTATACCGCTACGCTTTGCGCGGAAAAATCCTTCGCAGGTATTCGGCATTATTCCGGTAACTCGCTGCCAGCCCGAGCGGCTTGGCCCCTTCGATTTGTATCCAGCCGCGATAACCCGCGTCGTCCATGGCCCGGCGGACTTCTTTGAAATCAATCTTACCCCGGCCGAACAGATTGTCGTAGTCCTTCGCGTGAAACTCGCACAGGCGCCGGCTGCCGAGCAGACGAATTTCCGTATAGATGTCATAGCCGTTCTTGTGGGAATTGCCTACATCGTAGTAAACCTTGACCGCCGGCGAGCCAACGCGGTTGATAATATCGAGGTGCTCCTCGGCGCTAAGCTGGGATTCCAGCCCGATGGTAACGCCGGCCTTCTGGGCTTTAGGGGCAACACCCTTCAGGCGTTCCACAACAACCTCGGCGCCTTTTTCATCGTTTCTCAGGTCGGCTTTGCCGAAGAAAGGCAGCATAACGACCGGCACCCCCATGGCCTTGCAGACGTCGATACTGTCGGAAACCCACTGCTCGGTGCGAGGGTCGCTCTTATACGGTACGCCGTTCAGGTCCAGAAGACAGAATGACGCAATCTCCATTCGGTTCTTTTTGGCCTCCTCAAGAAAAGCTTTCTGAACCTCGGGTTTGCGAAGGTGCAAGTCATTCTTAACCCCGCCGATGTTCACCTGTACCCCATCAAGACCGATGAGCCGGGCCAGCTCGAAAGAGCCCGGGTCGGAGGACTTGCCCAGCGACCAGTCACAGGCGCCGATTTTGAATCCTTGTTTGGAGGACTTGCCCACTGATAACCCGGACGACCCGGACCGGCACGATGCGGAAATCCAGGCCAGTGAAAGCCCTGCCGCCCCACGGGCGGAATTTAACATCATCTGACGACGAGTCATACTTAACCACTTCATTGTCACTCCCTTCCAGTTTCATAAAAGATATTACACAAATAGAGTCGGCTTTTCCACTTACGATTTTAATCCTCGAAGATCCGCCTGCCACTTTTCCGTGCTCTTAATCAGTTTGTCCCAGTAGAGTTTTTCTCCTGCATACGCGGCGGTGCGTCCCAGAATTGTCACCAGATTGCTGCGGACGCTGGGTGCGACCGTCGGATTGTCGAACTGCCCGCCGGTAATATTGGAATAGAACGTCGCTATGTTATTGACGGCGCCCTGTTTGTATATATCCGTGGTTTGGCCGCCGCGATAGAAATTCTCTCCCCGGATAAGGACAGTGCCGCCGTACTCGGTTTCCAGAACGCCTTTGGAGCCGAACATTCGGTTCCTTATACCCCCCGCGGCACCGTGTCCCTTAAACTGTTTTGAGCTGAAGGTGACGCCTACCTTGTCGGGATATTCGAAAACCAGCGTGAAGCAGTCCCAGCAGGTGCCGACGCGGCGTACCTTTTGGCCGCCGATACCGACGGCGGATATGGGCGGCTGGTCCATAATCCAGCTGGCGACATCGAGCGTATGGATGTTCTGCTCGGTGATAATGTCGCCGGAAAACACCCGGTCAAGACCCCAGGCCCGCAAGCGATTCTCGGGATTAGCCGGGTCATCCCTGAGGAATTCTTCCTGGCCTCCCCAGGTGGCATTGGCGTGGTAGCTTGCTTCGCCGAAGGCAAACCGGCCTATGGCTCCGTCGTGGACGCGTTTAATCGCCTCCTGGTAAAGCTCATTGGCCCGCGTCTGGAAATCGACGAGAAAGCAAAGCTTCCCGGCAGTGGCCTTTTTTCCGCTCTCGGCAACACTGTGACAACCCTGTACATCCACCGCGATGGGCTTGGCGAGATACACGTGACAGCCGGCATCGACCGCAGCCGCGGCCTGCTCCGGGTGGAAATACGGCGGACTCTCAATCGCCACCGCATCCACCTTCTGCTCCAGAAGCCTGCGGTAACCGGACAGGCCGGAGTATCGCCGCGCAGGCTCCAGATTGAATTTCTCGCCGAAGGCGTCAACGCGGTCCTGAAAATATTCGGCGGCACCGACTATTTCGTATCCGCCGTGCTCTTTGAAAAGCCCGGCAATCCACGTTCCCCGGCCGCCGCAGCCAATCAGCCCCAGCTTTACCTTCGAGTTAGCCTCAGTGCCGCGGACAAGCCTGGGTTTGACAACTGCAAATGAGAAAGCGGCTGCCCCGGCGCCCGCAATGAACCGCCGCCGGGTGACTAAATCTTGTTTTCTGGCTGCGCCCAAATTTCCCTGTTTTTCGCCCATTTAGAAATCCTCCAATCACAATACGCCCGCCGACACCGGCAGGCCGACAGGTCTTCCTGCTTTCTGGCCCGCGCGGCTCCACATTAGAACGAAAGAAGACACTGCCAGATGTAAGCATACGCCAGCGCGTCTATGTCTTCCCACACCTTTCGGACGAGCTGCTCATCTCCTGAAATCCTGGCAAGTTCCTTAGCTTTCTGCTCCCAGGGAATGCAAACGCCCGGCTTTGGCTTGGGTTTTCCTTTTTCCGGCATTAGCAATTACTCCTTTTTCGTTATTCGCGAGGAAGCTTCGGTCAATACACTCCGTGCTCACGGGTGAACTCGGTCATGGCCCTGACGTTTTCAATCCTGGCATCGTTCTGGATTATCGCGCCGGCATCCATAATGTAACCGCCGTCGCGGGCCACGCCGGCAATCACTTTCCTGCAACAGTCCCGCACCTGGTCCTCGGTGCCGTAGCTCAATAGAAAATTGGGAATGCCGCCGCTAATGCAGAACTTTTGTCCGAGGACTTTATGCACGTGGAAGATGTCGCCCATGTCAACGTGATAGACGATTGACGCGTCCGGCAGCTCGGTGAAGGATTCCAGGTGTGCGTCCCAGTTGCCCTCGGCATAGAACAGGACCTGATGGCCGTGGGACCAGATTTCCTCGATTATCGGCTTGAGCGTCGGCCAATAGAGGTTCTCAAAATGCTTACGGGAGACAAAAGGAACACAGCCGCGGTGCATCCAAAGTCCTATCGGCACATTCTTTTCGGGGTCTGCCCCGGAAAGGGCCACGTGCGTCAGATGGGGCATGAGGGCTTCGCAGGCGGCAAGGACCTTTTCCGGCCGCTCAAACAAATCCATGGTAAGCCCGATATATCCACGGAGCTTGTCGGCCAGAATATCGAACGGGGCCTTCAGTATGCCCGAGATAGCAGAAACAGTACCGGATTCGGACCGCAAAAGCTCATTCTGCTTTCCGAACGCGTTAAAATACCCCTGCATTGCCATCCCACCCTTCAAAAATGACAGATTATTGCGATACGATGTCGGCCCGCCCATAGCACCGACATCGGTTGATACTCGCGGAAGCCAGACATTGAATAAGAAGCCGGTCGGGTCCTCGATAAGCTGGTCGTATTCGTCCGGCTTCATAAAGGCCTTCTCTTCGGGCGGCTCACAATATTGAAAGCCAATATCAGCTGGCAGGTCGATACCGGGGACGGCGTAGTACTTCATCCCTATAGCCTGCGTCAGCCCCGTCCAGACATAGACCATGTTGCCGACCACAGCATCCCAGTCGAAATCGGCGGCGCACTTGCGGGCGGCCGCAAAGGCCTTTTCATAGTCGTGGGCCACTTCCTGGCACGTGTAGCCGGCGTACTTGGCGGTGAATTCGGCGACGAAGGGCCGAATCGGAATCCGGTCCGGTTTACCATTGCGCATTGCGGTAACGTAGCGACTGAGTCGTTCGGCATACCGTTGTTCCATATCCTCAGCCATTTACTCCTGCTCCTTCATCGCTATCAGCCCTCGCGTCCACCAAGTCTTCGGGAACTAAACATACAACCGACGCCTCCTGGCAACACCAGTTGCCCATAGATTTCCCGGAATTAGACTCATAAAGGAGACTCGTTGCCTTCATAAACGTGCCGGGAAACGACCATTTTTCTAACAAACGCTCCGTATGATACGTGTGCCGCCCGGCAGTGTCAAGGTTCAGGAACACGCCTCTTGACCACTCCACAGGCCTTGGTCAACTCTGCCCAAATTGATTAAGATTACCCCTAATTCGCTTGCAATACGGCCTTTTTACCTGTAAAGTATGTGGGATTTTGGCCGAATAGAATACGTAATCGCTTTTGGCGGCGTAGCTCAGTTGGTTAGAGCATGGGATTCATAAGCCCAGGGTCGTCGGTTCGAGTCCGACCGCCGCTATTGACGCTTATCCCGCGAAGCGTCAAGAGTATCTCGCAGGCCTCGGCAGCCGGCGCTAAAACTAGGCTCTGTGGCTGACGACATACGGGCAACGAGATACGAAATACGAACGATGCCCCCATCGTCTAGCGGCCTAGGATACCGGGTTCTCATCCCGGCGACAGGGGTTCGAGTCCCCTTGGGGGTATTTTTTGCCAAAGCAAAAAGTGGAGCAGGTGAACAGTGGAAGGAAATTTAAGATTGAAAATCCAAGCATTATCCGCCAAGGGTGGGATCTACTTGAATTTCAAAACGGCGACGTCGCCGTAGAGTTTATTAGCGTTGCTGGACGTCAAATTTTACTTTCAAAAAACGCGGGCGATAAATGCGGGCGTTGGCGGCCATTTGCCAGAAATCAGTAGAGTTGCAGGCGTAAGTAATTATCAGTTCATCCGGATTGGAAAGCTCCGGGTGGCCTTTGGCTGCATAACAAAAATATGTTTTGTGCCATTTGTATTCCGGGCATTCGTAAATCTTATACGGCTTGCTCCATTTGCCAATCGGCGTATCCGAAACCCTCATCAATATATCCGCCGACATTCCGTACTCGGTATAAACAGCTACGTACTTCTTTATCGCCGCCTGGAAACTGACCGAATACTCCGCTGCTGTTCCGCTAAACAAACCGTCCGCCTTGTTAACATCAGTGTCCCAATCGGTACCATTCCAGAACCGCCATTTTTCAAAACCAGCAATTCTGTCCGGAGAGACCCGTGCAACTATCATATGCCGTTCGTTCATTCCCTTTTTCCAGTCCTCGTCGCAGCCATAGATATAGACAAAGTCCCCGTCTTTCATAACAGCCGAGCCAAAAAATAAATTACCGTTTTTAGAATAGCGGCCAAACGGAACTTTATATTGTTTAACCTGCCAGTTCAGTGGTTCATCCTGCGAATTATCCACCTCTCCTAACCACGTTCCAATGTATTCGCCGTTTTCAACTATCTGAGTAAGAAACAAATAGAGCTTTCCATCAGCTACAACACCGTGAAATATCCAGAACCCCCCGACGCCGTCGGCAGGCGTGATAAAGGCAGCTGGCTTTCCATCTTTTGTCCTCTGCCAGAAAAACTTTACTGATGCTGCTGACGGGTCTTTGCCGGATTGGAGTGCGATTGTATTATTTACCATTGTTGCGTCTTTGTGCTGGCCGTTGACTATATTGCCAATCCACGTATCGCTATATAGCCATAGCGTTACCGTATCGCTTAACGCCACCGAGTATGCTCCATCCGCACCTGTCCAGCCCTTTTCTTTTGTAAACAAGGCATCATACTGCGGCATCGTTTTGACCGAATACTTCAGTTTGGCCGCACCGACCTTTGCCTGCCCAGCTTGTCCGCACGAACTCATTAAAACTAATAGCACCAGCGAAAAAACCTTTGCTTGTCTCATACGTTACCTCTGTATCGCCTGCTGTTGCCCTTCCCTGATGCCGATTCCCGATAACGAAAAAATTATAACCTTCACCTGCGAAAAGACAAATGAAAAAGTAATGTCGTAGCTTGGCAGGAACAGGAATTTTATCTTGTGCGTTGATGATATGTAGATTTAAAGCGTTGAGAATTTAGAAAATAGAGGGTAGAATAATCAAAAATGAATGACAAAAATAAAGATGAGCAGTTTATGAAATTGGCGATTGAGCAGGCCAAAATCGCCGAGGAGAACGGCGACGTTCCCATCGGGGCGGTTGTTACAGAAGGGATTGGGTTATCTGGAAGAAGACAGATTATCAAATCAACCTAACAGGTCGCGGACCTGTTGGTGCAGTTTCGGCAAATCTTTCTGAACGACATCCCAGACAACAGTATTGTCGACGATGTCATAGCCGTGGATAAGAATATTACGGAAGGAGATTATGCGCTGATAATCTTCGATTTCTGACGCTGTTTGCGCATCTATCTTTGACAGGCGCTTTAATGCCTCGCCCATAATCTCAAACTGCCTCTCAACTGCAGATTGGAGCATCTGGTCGCCGGCGTAATCATCGAAACTTCTGCCGGCGGTAAAATCAAGAACATTAGACGCGGCTGCACGAATATCTTCCAGAATTTTCTTCGACTTAAGCTGCATAAAGGAGTTCCCGCCTTTGGCTTATTTGCTGCAGAAAATAGGGGTTTTTGATGGCGCTGGTCATAACCAAATCAACGTCTCTGCCAAGGACCTCCTTGATAGCTTCGAGCAGGCCGAAATACGCGTCAGCGTGTTGTCCCGGCCGGAGCGGCTGAAATTCAACGAGAAAATCAATGTCGCTGCTTTCATGAAATTGGCCGGTCACAGCCGAGCCAAAGACTTCAAGACGCTTGACAAAGTATCGAGAACAAATGGCCCTTATTTCGTCAAGATTTTCCTCAAAAAGCTTAATCACCTGCAAGCTCTCCAAATGTCAACCGACCGAATACATTTTACATTTTGCGCGGCATAGATTAACATCTTTTTGTCAGAAGTTCACCAAAAATAATAAGTCAGGATATGACAAACGACCAGGAAAAAAAGGACCAGCAGTACATGCGGGCGGCGATCGAGGCGGCAAGAACAGCCGAGGAGAACGGCGATGTTCCCATTGGGGCGGTTATCGTTTATCAGGACCGGATAATTGCCAGGGCCTACAACCAAAGAGAGCAGCTTCAGGACCCGACGGCCCATGCGGAAATCATCGCCCTGACACAGGCGGCCGAATTTGTGGGATGCTGGCGGCTGGAAGGCTGCACGATGTATGTTACTTTAGAACCCTGCTGTATGTGCGCAGGGGCGCTTGTTCTGGCACGAATCGACCGATTAGTCCATGGCTGCGACGACCCGAAAGCCGGGGCCTGTAAAAGCCTGTATAATATAGTCCAGGACGACCGGTTGAATCACCGCCTTGAAGTTACGGCCGGCGTGCTGTCTGACCAATGTACGGAATTGCTACAACAATTCTTCCAAAAACGCAGAGACGAAAACGCCAAAATAGATACTGAGAACTAATAACTAAAATTCAAAATCTCAGATAACGCAGAACCAGGCGCCGCGCGATTAGCGTGTCCGCTTGACCCGCCTCGTCAGGTATGAAAAATCCTGACTTGCAGATTTAATTGCTTTTATCTTGTGGATGCCACTCGGTTTTCCCTGCACCGGGCTTACGCAATCGCACCTATTGGCCCGGTGACGCCTGAATTCCGCGTATGCCTTACAGTGCAGCCGGAGATTGTTCCTGTATGAGAGATTGCCCACGAGGGTGACCAGCGGTTTGCGGTGTCGCCACAAGTTCCTCCACACCCTGCGCAAGATCCGCAACGTGGAATAGAAGTGCCGGTCGCAGGAGATTATTTCTTCGACGATGCCGTCCATAGACAAATGCTTATACCGAGCTACCGGGAAGGTTAGTGTGTAATATTTCCAGTCGTCCGGGAACGTATCGAGGGCGATGCGGCCCTGCGAGGTCATCTGGTCCCACAGGCGGGTGCCGGGCAAGGGAGTCAAAAACAGCACGTTGAGATTGTCCAAACCGTACCGACCGGCCGCCTCGGCGATACGTCTGCCGACGCCCGGTTCGTCAATGTCCAAACCGATGATAAAGGAACCCGCGACCTGAATGCCGTGCCGTTGTATGCGCCGCACGGAGGCGCGGAAGTCCCGCCCTTTGAGAAGGTTGAATTTCTTGCCGAGCTCCAGAAGCCCTTCCGGCGCCGGCGACTCAAAGCCGATGAAGACGCCTCTGCACCCGGCCTTCGCCGCCAGCGCCAGAAGTTCTTCGTCATCGGCAAAGTTGATGGTGGCCTGGGCAATCCATTCCTTTCGCAGCTTCGCCTGTGCCATGGCGCGGAACATGTCCTTGGCGCGGGCGATGTGCTCGGCGCTGGTGCCAATGAGGTTGTCGTCCACCACCAGAACATATTTCTCACGAATCGACCGGAATTCCCGTATGACATCCGGAATGCGCCGCCGGCGGTAGCGGGCTCCGTTAAACACCGTCACGCTGCAAAAGTTGCAGTTCAAGGGACAGCCCCGTGTGGTCTGAATGGCCCCGAAGACATATCCCCCAGCCAGCAAATCATGGCGGGCGAGCGGTATATCGTTTATCTCGGCAAGACCTCCGTCATACCGGCGCTTCAGGCTGCCATGCCGCGCGTCCTCGAGGACCTGAGGCCAGACGCCCTCGGCTTCCCCCGTGACGACCGAGTCCACACGCTCGGTGACCTCGTCCGGGCACATGGTTGCGTGAATGCCGCCCATGACGACGGGCACGCCCCGAGACCGGAAGTGAGCGGCCACTTCATAGGCGCGGTTCGCCTGCGAGGTGAAAGCGGTAATGCCCACCAGGTCTGGAGGAGCCATGGCTGGATAGTCGGGCGCGCCGAGGTTCTCGTCCAAAATCGAGATTTCCCATTCCGGCGGGGTCAGGCCCGCCAGAACCATAAGGCCGAGCGGTTTCCACACCCGGTAACGGTTCCAGCGGCTCTCGTTGACTTTGACGAGGCTGACAAGCGTGTTTGAGGGATTGATCAGATATAGTCGCATGGCGTGCATTCACTCCTGACTATGGATTTACTTTCCTCTTTCTTTTACTCATCGCCGCTTTAATGAACGCGCTGTCGCAATTACTATTCACCGGCCTACCGATAGGGTTCACCGGCGTCCCCATTCAGCGTCCGGTTATACTGCGGTGTCTGCTCGCTAATCGATATCGCCTCGCCTGATACAGAGATTTAAGAACGCTTGCTGAAAAACTCATGAGCAGGTCTCCTGTTCTGTAGCCTTTGCGCGCTGCTCATCGGACATCCCAGCCAGGCGCTCGACCTCACGCACATCCAGTCCGATTCCTTCGGCAACACGACGGCCATATTCCTGGTCCGCCTTATAGAACAACGCGGTCTGGCGCAACTGGATGCTCTTCTGCGCCTTACCTAAATGGTCCACGATGTTTCCGATGAGGTGGTCACGGTCCCCGTCCGACATGACTTTGCGATAGAGGTTACCGGCCTGCACGAAGTCGTCGTTGGGATGGGCGAAGGGGTAGCGACCCGCTTTTCCGGAAAGTTCGAATGCAGGCTCACCCGTCGTCGGGTCCGGGCCGGGTCCTCCGAAGCTGTTCGGCCAGTAGTTGGGCCCGCCGCCTGCGTTATCGTCAACACGCATGAAGCCATCCCGCTGGTAGCTGCTCTCAGGAGCACATTTGGGCGCATTTACCGGTATCAGGTGATAGTTCGGGCCCAGTCTGTGAATGTGCGTATCATGATAGGAGAAAACCCTTGCTTGCAGCATCTTGTCCGGTGAAATGGCAATGCCGGGGACCACGTTTCCCGGACAGAAGGCCGCCTGCTCCACTTCTGCAAAATAGTTGGCCGGATTGCGGTTCAGGACCAGCTTGCCAATCTTGATGGGCGGAACCTCTGCATGTGGCCAGACCTTGGTGATGTCGAAGATATCCCACGGAAAATCCTTGGCCTTTTCCGGCGTGAGAATCTGCATCTCCAGCGTCCAGGAAGGATAATCGCCCCGCTCGATAGCCTCGTAAAGGTCACGAGTGGCGTGGTCCGGGTCTTCGCCACAGAGCCGCCTTGATTCGGCTCGAGTCAGATTCTTGATGCCCTGGTCCGTCTTGAAATGGTACTGTACCCAGAAGTACTCGCCCTTGTCATTGTACCACTTGTAGGTATGGCTGCTGTAGCCATTCATCTGCCGATAGCCGGCCGGCGTCCCCCTGTCCGAGAAAAGGATTGTAACCTGATGAATTGATTCGGGCGTAAGGGACAGAAAGTCCCAGAACATATCCGGGTCAGGCAGGTTGGTCGCAGGGTTTCGTTTCTGCGTGTGGATAAAGTCCGCAAACTTCAATGGGTCGCGGATGAAAAAGACAGGTGTGTTGTTGCCCACGAAGTCGTAATTACCTTCTTCGGTGTAAAATTTGACGGCAAAGCCTCGGGGATCTCGCGCCGCATCAGCCGAACCCCTCTCCCCGCCAACGGTGCTAAAGCGAGCGAAGACCTCCGTACGCTTGCCCACTTCCGACAGAAATTTGGCTTTGGTGTACCTGGTCACATCGGCAGTAACCTCAAAATGGCCGTGCGCCCCCGCTCCCTTTGCGTGCACCACTCGTTCGGGAACTCGCTCGCGGTCGAAGTGACCCAGCTTCTCCAGTAAATGAACATCCTGCATCAGTACCGGTCCTCTTTCACCGGCTGTCAGGCTGTTCTGGTCGTCGGCCACCGGGATTCCGAAAGCGGTGGTTAACCTCTTTTTGCCTGTTTGTTTCTTTGCCTTTTTCATTGTTAGCCCCCTTCTTTTTCCGTAATGAACTTGCGCCTTCGTTTGGGCTTTGCTTCATACGTCACTTCCGGTCGCGTCAAAGCTGCTAACCCCCCCATGTGCGCGTCATATTATGGTCGCTACCGTCCCCAAAAGCAAGGAGAAAAAGCAAATACAAAGAAAAAAAATGCAGAAGTCTCCTAATTAAATTCGAGCTTGAATTTCTGGCCAAAATTGAGCCTAAAACAATCCTTGCGTCTTTGGCCCACAGCCTGGCCAATTTGTCATAACCAAATCCAAGTTGAATGACCGAGAGGCTTGATTTGCCTGTCGCCAAAACACAGGTATAAGAATGCCCGACACCGTGTAGGCCGTGTCGGATAGTTTGGCAGGGGAATCTTCAAAATGTTATCAAATGCAGCGGCGAAAAACCTGTTACCGTCCATTGGAAAAACTCTTCGCGGCTAAAATCCTCCAGTTTGAGCTAAGGAGTATAACTACCTCCTCCAGCCGGCTTCATCAATCCAGTAACCTCTTGGAACGGTGACCTTATCCACCTGTCCCCAAAGCGGAACCCGCCCTATGTTGTGACGAAGGAATGCATTGGAGACGAAGGGAATCGAACCCTCATTTCCGCGATGCGACCGCGGCGTGCTCCCGTTACACCACGTCCCCAGAGTTCGCACAAGTAATATTGTAATCGATAACTTGCCGGATTCCAAGTTTTTTAGCTGGTTCAAGCAAAGATATCAAAACCGCCATTTTTCGTAGCAGAGTATCTTTTCTATCGGCTCCCGGCTGGGCTCTTTGGGCCGGTCCGCCGGATAGCCGAGGGCCATCAGCTCTATTACGGCGATATCAGTGGGGATGTCCAGTATTGCCCTTACCTTTGCCGGGTCGAACGAGCCGATCCAGCAGGTGGCCAGGCCCAGCTCCGCCGCCTGTAAAGCTATGTGTTCGAGTGCGATAGCAACATCGATGGGTGCGACAGACTGGCCGCAGCGCATTACGTAATCGCTGTTGCTGCAGGCAACTATGATTGCTCCGGCGTTTTCGAGAAACGTCTGGCCGCTGGCCGCCTCGGCGAGCCGCCGGCGGGTCTGTTTTTCCGTTGCCACGACGAAACGCCAGTCCTGCAGATTCTTGGCCGACGGCGCCAGGCGGGCCGCTTCGAAGATGCTGTCGAGCTTCTGCTTCTCGATGGGCCGGTCCTGATATGCCCGGCAGGAATATCTTCTGCGAATGGCTTCGATTACTGTCATAAATAGCACCTCGAATTTCCCATTCAGGCCAATTGAGCGAAAGTCCGCGCTATTATTAAATATTAAGCCGTCAAGAACATTGACGCAAGAACCAAAAATCTGTATTTTACAATCAGATGGTGGGCGGTTAGCTCAGTCGGCCAGAGCGCCTGCTTTACACGCAGGAGGCCACAGGTTCAAGTCCTGTACCGCCCATTTGTGTTGCCGGCCGCGTTTAGAGAACTATTATAGCAGTATGTCGGGTTATTTCCTGCAAGTCGCCCAAAAAAGAGAAGTCATTCCCCGTGCTCAACTTTAGGGTAAATTCAGCCGAAGATTCGCCGACCTTGCGCGAACCGTTTATTGGGGCGTTGGGTTTGCGCCCAAAGAAGGTCGACGGCCTCGAATTATGCTTAGCCGGCAGGTACACGAATTATAAAGCCGCTGGCGTTTGGCAGATACCTGTACTCAGGGCGTTTCGGAGCAATTGTGCCGGGCTGGCCCTCGATTGTTTCACCAAATTCCTTGTGCTCGCGGCCGAAGATTGCTTTTGCGGCATTGCCGAGTGCTTTCAGCACCCCCGCTGCAGCATCTACAATCGCCTCGGAGGTACGGCCGGCGATATCTGAGGCGCTGGAGAGCAAATCAAAACCTTCGGCCGCTTGCGGCCTTCCGGGTTCGGCCGGTTCGTAATGCCTGTGAGAATAAGGGACCAACAGACCGGAAGCATTAGGCCAATATTTTGGATGAGCCTGCGCAGGGGCAGCCAGAAAGCCTGCAATTGTGACCGCGACCACACTTTCAATAATTCTCGAACTGGTCATTTTGCTTTCCCTTTCACTGCAAAGTTGTTTTTGAACACTCAATATACAGCGGTTACGCACCGCCGTTTTTCTGTCATCTGAGCAGAATGATCATTTTACACCCCCAAGATGGGACGTGGGCTTCGTCTTCCCGGTAAGCCTTTTTCCGCCAGGCGCGGTGGACACAGCTTCGACGCTGTCCTGTACTCGCAAAACCAGACGCCGGACTCTTACACCTTTTTTTGGGCCATTTTCAGGCCTCAGCCCCTGTCCCTGTAAACTCGTGTTTTCAAATCATTTTACCTTTAGTATTATGCTATCGAAGCGTCGAACCTTGCAAATCGGGGCGTTACCTGCTTTTTTTATTGGATAAATCACTTTCGTTTGTATAGGAGAATCCCCCATAGGGCATATTCTTCGAACCTTGGCATACGTTATTACATGGCGTGTTGCGTCAACCTGCCGGTTCGGTTATTGTGGAAACAAATGTTTTTGTCGGGCTTTTTGAGCAGGCCAACCGGTAAGCCGGGAGCCGGACGCTAATTTTGTTTGGAGCAGAGGATAGGATGAAAAAGCATGTAATATTGGCTGCACTGATTTTGGTTTTGTTGGCCGTATCTGTGTGTTTTGCAGATGACTGGCCCCAGTTTGGCGGTCTTAATCGAGACGGCAGGTCGGCGGAGACCGGACTGCTGAAGAAATGGCCCGAGGGCGGCCCCAGGCTGTTATGGGTAGTTGATGGCCTCGGCATAGGATTCTCTTCGGTTGCAGTTGCTGACGGGTACGTATACACGACAGGAATTGCCGGCGAAGATAAAGAGGTGGTGCTTTTTGCCTATGATGTTAAGGGGGTCTTCAAGTGGAAAGCTTCGTGTGGCCGGGGCTGGAGCGGCCCCCATCCGGGCAGCCGGACAACGCCTACGGTTGACGGCGACCGCGTTTATGTTCTGAGCGGCTATGGAAATCTGACGTGCTTCGATGCTCAAACCGGCCAGAAAAAATGGCAAGTGGACACACTCAAAAGGTTCAACGGCCAGAACATCAAGTGGGGCATTTCCGAATCGGTGCTCGTCGTGGATGATAAGGTGATTTGCACGCCCGGAGGAACGGACGCCTGCGTCGCCGCGCTGGATAAAATCAGCGGAGAAACGAAATGGGCCAGCAAGGGCCTGAGCGACAGGAGCGCTTATTGTGCGCCCGTTCTTGTGGAAAGAGGCGGACGGAAGCTCGTCGTTACGATAACAGCCGCCCACGTTGTCGGGATTGACGCCGAGACCGGCAAAGTGCTCTGGCAATACCAAAACAAGCTGCACAAGGGCGAGCCGAGAGAAGTCAATCCGAATAGCCCCGTACATCACAACGGCGGCATATATATCACCAGCAGATTTGTAGGGGGAATGAAGCTCCGGATAAGCCCGGACGGGCGGAACGTCTCGCACGTGTGGACCAATGAGAGCCTTGACCCGCATCACGGAGGTGTTGTGCTGGTTAACGGGTATATTTACGGCGCGAACACAAAAAAAGGCAACTGGATGTGTCTGGATTGGGACAACGGCAAGACAATGTACCAAAAGAAATGGATTGGCAAAGGGGCGATTATCTACGCCGATGGTATGCTGTACTGCTATGAGGAAAAGGAAGGTACAGTGGGGCTGGTGAGCGCATCGCCCGAAGGGTTTGATATCGTCAGCTCTTTCAAAGTGCCGTATGGGACCGCCGAACATTGGGCCCATCCGGCGATTTCGGACGGAAGGCTTTACGTGCGCCACGGCGACGCCTTGATGGCCTATGATATCAAGCAGAAATAACGTGCTTGTCCTGCCCGTAATCCCAAGGTTGTCGAATCTGTGGCATTTTTGCCGTTCTGTGTTTTTCGAAAAATGACTTTACCTTTTGAAATTACGTTTTGAGGGAGGGACGATATGAAAAAAATAATTTGCGGTGCAATACTTTTTATCGCGGTCCTTATTTTATTGGTGCGTGCCGGCGAGCTTGACGCATCTTTGAAGAAGTATGAAGCGAACTGGGAATCACTCAACACGCATCCTTGTCCGCAGTGGTTTCCGGATGCGAAGTTCGGCATCTTCGTGGTGTGGGGGCCTTACTCGGCGCCGGCTTATCGGGCGAGGAAAGGATACGCCGAGTGGATAGGCCATCCCGGCCGGGGCTGGATGAACGACCAGTTCATCCGCAAGACGTACGGTCAAAACGTCGCGTATGAAGACTTTGGGCGCATGTTCAAGGCCGAGCTTTTCGACCCGAATCAGTGGGCGGAGCTTTTTGCGCGCTCGGGGGCGCGCTACGTGGTCTTTACCGCCAAATACCACGATGGTTTTTGTCTGTGGCCGACCAAATACGCGAAAACAAAAAACACAAACCAATGGCACAGCGATGTAGTAGGGCCCAAACGCGACCTGGTGGGCGAACTTACCGACGCTGTCCGGGCCACGGGATTGAAGATGGGACTCTATTGGTCGCTGGCCGAGTGGTTTCACCCCCTTTGCTGCGACGGTGGAAAAAATATATGGTACTGTGCGGACCCGCAGCGTTATGCGCAGGAGCACATGTTTCCGCAGTTCAAGGAGATGGTCACACGGTACAAGCCCTCACTTATATTCGGTGACGGTGACTGGGTGCCTCCCGAGAAGACAAAGACAACGGAATTGGTCGCGTGGCTTTACAACGAATCGCCCGTGCGGGAGGAAATAGTCATCAACGACCGTTTCGGGCTGTGCAAAAGAGACTGGGGCAAGGCGGGCGATTACTACTGTACCGAGTACGGCAGCGGATTTAACGACAGGCAGGACAAGCCATGGGAGGAAAACCGCGGTATGGGGACATCGTTCGGATATAACCGAATGGAGACGATCGACCATTACAAGACGGGTGCGCAGCTTGTTCATTTTCTGATTGAGATGGTCGCCAAGGGCGGCAATCTGCTTCTGTGCGTCGGGCCTGCGGGCGACGGGCGAATACCCGTGATAATGCAGGAAAGACTGCTGCAGATTGGCGATTGGCTTAAAGTCAACGGCGAAGCGATTTACGGCACGCACAGATGGAACTGGGACTTTTACAAGGAAGATATTGTCCGTTATACGGCCAAAGGCAGTGACCTTTATGCAATTTGTGTTGAGTGGCCCGGCAAAGAGCTGGTACTGAAATCTCCCAAACCGCTTGCCGGCGCGAAGGTGACTATGCTTGGATATGCGGACCGGATAAAGTGGCGGATGGAGGGTGAAAACCTGTGTATCGATGCGCCGCAACTGACCATAGACAAGCTGCCCTGTCAGTATGCCTGGACATTCAAAATTGAAGGAGCAGCGCGCCAAAGATAGCACGGAAACAGGTCCTTCATTTCTGGGAGCAGATTCCTCCCGGAATTATATTTGAGCAAATAAGCTTGACATCCGAACGCCATACCGGTAGGCTTTTACAGCCCTGCGGGGGCAGGTGGAAAATGTCAATTTTGGAAGGAAGAAACAAAAAGGCGGCACAAGTGTCTTGAGAGGAGCTTGCCATAGCTCAGTGACGGACAACGTTCACATCTGTCTGGGCCACAGAAGCATAATGACCACCGGTTCACAATTGTAGCTATTGTTGGCCTTTTAAGAAAGAAAGGAGAACCCGATGACTCTTTTAATCTATGGCCTGATAACCGCTGCCTGCGGCGGGCTTTTGGCGGTGATGGCGTTATTTGGCGCCGACTCCGATATAGACACCGATGTTGATGCTGATTTCGACGTGGATACCGACCTCGATATGGGAGTGGCGGATATGGAAGCAGGCGAACTTGGAGGCCCCGGCATCCTGAGCTTCAAACTAATACTGTTTTTCCTGATTGGCTTTGGGCTTGGCGGTTTTATAGCGGCCTATGCCAAATGGCCCGTGCCTCACTTTGTCGTCGGCCTGGGCGGCGGGGTCGTATTCTGGTTTCTTGGCTACAAGGCCCTCAAACTGCTCTATCAGCAGCAGTGAAACAGCCAGATTAGATCGCGCTCGTTCTCCGGCAAACAGGCGAGGGTAACCGTCCCAATCCCGAAAGGCGGAACGGGCGAGATACAGGCCGTTGATACGGAAACCGGACAGACTGCTTATTTTAGCGCCCGGGCCGCGGATTTGAATAAGGAATTTGTCAAAGGCCAAACTGTCACCATAAAGTCCGTAGCCAGCGGAACAGCAGGAGGGTATAGGCCCCGACAGAGCTAAAAAGCCTAACGCCAAAAATCGACCCGGCGCAAGCGAAGATTAATAGTCGCCGGCAAAAGGGGCCTAAACGATCAACGTAACGCATATCTATGCGTTACTATTTGTCGTAAGGCCCTGTGCTTGTTCCTGCCGGGCAACAGTGTGCCATATACACCTCAAAACACGGGAGTCCGACCATGGCGACAATAACTTTTTCCATCGGTGAGCTTATGAGCATCCTCGATTCCGACGACCTTCTGCCCGAACGGATAACAGGATTTGATATCGAAGATAATAAAGTCTGGTTCAGGCTCAACACAGGCTGGCCTGTTCCGGAAACCATCCGTGTTGCAGTCGAATATGTTGACTTTGAGAACGGCACAGCAATACTCGAATTAAGCACCAATCTGCTAATTGACACGTTCGGCAGGCTGATTGACAGACTGCTAAAATCGCTGGACCTGCCCGATTATGTGAGCCGAGTTGAATATTCAAAGGTTTACATTGACATTAACAACTTGCTCGGCGAAAAAGTCAAAGGCATCCGGATAGAGAACATTATTTTGGAAAATGGAAAATTTTTCGTCACGACGTGCGACGTAGTCACAAATCTGCCGCCAGATTAGAACCTCGCTTTTGCTTTGGGATTCCGCAATAAAAGCTGACTCGGAACAGCCGGGAATACAACGGGAAAAGCGACCGCTGCCGTCAGATCAGCTCGGCGGCGGCCTCCGGTATCCAGCCGTCGCTGTCGTCTGAAAGTTTTATGTGCAGCCAGCCCGGGCGGTGCTCAATCAGGTCGAACTCCGTCCCCTCATGCAGTGGCTCTTTGAAGCTGGGCGGGGAATCCTGCCAGTCCGCCTGGTGGGCGATGACTTCCTGGGCCGTGATGACGCCGCAGATTCTGCGGGCCTCGCTCTGCTGCTCGATGACAACTGAAGCGAAAAAAAGCACTGTCAACAGCGCGGCAACTACCGCGACCAATGTCACCGGAGCACTGCGGCCGAACCATATCATGAAAATCAGACCGACGCAAAAAACCGCAAAACAGATGCACGCAAGCACAAACTTCGTCTTGATTGAAAAATCATAATGCCAGAAAAACAGAGTCTGCAAAACACGCTTTTCGGTCTTGACGCCGACTTTGTCTACCCGTTTGCTCAGTGCAAAGCCGAGGTTCTTTTGTACGTTTTCGTCGGCTTTATCGAGTCTCTCCGCGCGTCGGTAATTCAGAATCGCCTTGCCGAGCTCTCCTTTAAGGAAGTACGCATTGGCAACATTGTAGTAAAGCCCGGCGTTCCGGACTTGGCCTTCGTTTATAATCTTTTCGAAGCTCAGTATCGCTTTTTCGTAAAGGCTTTGCCGCCCTGATTCGACCGCGGCCGAATTGGCCTTTCGGAATGCATCGTTTGCCTGGCTGAAAAGCGAGTATAGCTGCTCCGCCGGCAGTTTGGCGTCCGCGCCGGCGGTCAGACCTGTCAGCCCGAGTAAAATCAGCGTAATCACTGCCCTTTGAATCCTCTTGACGGTCATCTCCTGGACTTCTTTTCGATATTGCGGACAAGCCCAACCACTTCTTTGATTAGCGATGCGCCCACCTCGGCCTCGACAGGGGCATAACGTGCGGCCTCGCAGCGCGCTATCGTATCTCTGTACCTGTCAGCTATTTGCGTGTCTTCGGTTGCACAGACAATTATCTGGTGACAGTCATCGGCGGTGAGCGAGCCCGCCACTTTGTCAAAGCGTTCGCCTATGTACTGCTTCATTATTGAGACGAGCAGTTCGCCTCGATTGTCCGGCTCAGCGGATACGGCCTTCTTCAGCTCTCGGATAGCGCGGCCGGGAGCCGAACGCCTGCGTTTCAGTGCGGTCTTTTCGGGCGTCGTGTGCGTGAAGAGCTTTACCAGAGAACTAATTATAAGTGCGGCCAAAGGCGCCCCCCAAAGCGCCGCATAGCCCGGATTAACCACGGCGGCCGGCAGTGAGAACCTCTGGTTCTTTAAGACTTCGAGACTCTCGTAATTGGCGGAAAGCCCTTTCCTTATCGCCTCAACCTCCTTGTTTACCGTGCTAAATTCGGTGCCCTCCAAATCCGCGCCCGTCAGTATTTTAGTGGGAGCAACCGTGAGCGCAATCGGGTCGGTCTTTGCCACTACGTACCTGCCTTTGTCCGGGTCGAAAAATGCCAGCGGAATCGCCGGTATTACAGTGACCTTGTCATTATTGGCCCGGATTGTCTGGGTGAAAACCTTCAAATCGTTTTCAATAATAGGGGAGCTTTTCTGTGAGGGAATCTTGAAGTTGGCCGCAATCTCCGGCATTTGTTCGAGGGCGGGCCACTGTACCGGTTTCAGGTACTTGCTGCCGCCGATTTTGACCGTAAGCGTTATGGGGTCGCCGACGTTGACGCTGGTCGGCGCAGCCGAAGCTGAAATAGTATAGCGCCCCACCAGGCCGTAAAACTCCGCCGGCCTGCTTTCTTCCGGCAGAGGCAATATTGTCAGCGTCAGGGGCTCTGAACCAACCATAAATCGCTTGTATTCGTACTGGGGGCCCCAAAAGCCGCGCGCGCGACTGACCGCCACGTTTGTGGAAACGGTGGCCGGGGCAAGTTCTATTTGACCGGCCGTTTTGGGAATAAGAACCTTCCGCAGGACGATTAAATTGAAGTTCCCGCCTTTGTGGGCCGTTCTGCTGTACTGGCTTACAAAGACGGTTACTCCTGTGCCCAAATCGTATTCTTTCTCCTGTGGGCTTACAACATCGGGATTCTCAAAATAAAAAGCATCGCTGCCAAAGACAGGGATGTTGAATTGCGGGTCACTGATCTGGGCCGAATAATAGAATTTGATTGTAATAATGACCGGCTGGCCCACGTAACACTGCTTTTCCGAAAGCGCAGCTTCGAGATCCAGCCTGTCGGTGGTTCCGGGTTTGAGAATGTTCACCTGGACGGGATTGGTTTGATAGGTTTTTCCGCCGAAGGTTACGGCAAGAGGCGGAACCTGTATCGGGCCGGCTTGGTCTGCGACAAGTGAAAAACCCATTACGCACTGCTTAACGACTTTCTCTGTCATCCTGCCGTTTATTAAGCTGATTGACCTCTGTGAAACCGGACTGTTGCCCGTGCTTTGCGGATGGTATTTTGCCAGCGGGGCCAAATCAACCTCGCCGGGGTTGGTGTCCCCATCGATAATTACATTGTAGGCAAATCTCTCACCGACATAGATATCTTTCGAAGTGTCGACCTGGGCAAAAACTCGCACCTGCCCGACAGCGCCGCGCGACATTGCGGCGCTCAGCGCAAGTACAACCAGCACGTATCCCGCCAAGGTTTTCATGCTACCAATCCATTTCGACCTTCTGGTAGCCGCCCCTCTGCAACATCTGCCTTTCTTTGCGCTGTTGCTGCTCTCTATTGAGTATCTCCTCGGCGGTCGCGTCGGGAGCGGCTGTTTCTTTTTTATTCGCCTGCTGCTCTTGCGGTTCATTTGCGTCCTGAGGCTGATTGGCGTCCTGCTGCTGGCTTTCCTGCTGCTGTTGCTGCTGTTGCTGCTGTTGCTGATTCTGCTGGCCGCCTTCGGACAACGCCTTCAGAGCGTTTTCAATATGTTCCACGGCTTTATCTTCAGACTCCCTTGCCTTGCCCCCGTCCGAAGCGTTCAGCCGGTCTTGCGCATCCGCCTGGTTGACCGATGCCTGGTCGAGTTCACCGGCGGCCTGCTGCATCTGCGGCGGCGGTGGATTGTTCGGGTCCTGCTGCTGCCGAAGCTCCTGCGAAATCTGCTCAGTCTCCTGCTTTAGCTGCGATTGTTCGCCCGCCTGCTCGGAATATTTCTTCGAAGCCTGCTCCTGCGAAATATCACCCTTGTCGGCCTGATTCTTCGTGTCTTGCGTTCGCCCGGCAAGGGCTTTCTGTTTGTCCAGCAGCTCCTTTAGTTTGTCCTGAAGCTGCTTCTGTTTGGCGGCCTGCTGCTCCTGCTGCTGTTTCTGCTTGTTGAGCTGGTCGATGATGTCCTTTATTATCAGCCGGGTGACTTCGATGTTCTTCGCCGCTTTTTCATTTTCCGGCTCAATCTCCAGAACCTGTCGCCAGTGTCCGATGCTGTTTTTCAGACCTTCGAGGGCCTTTTCCAGATTCGAGTCCCGCTGCTTCAAGCCCTCATTGAAGTAACAATTGCCGAGGTTGTACCTGGCCTTGGCGACCAGCTTCATATCTTTGCTTTCCGAGGCGACCTCTCGGTATAACTCCATCGCCCCGGCGAGGTCATCAAGGCGGTAGTAGCTGTTCGCCTTGTTGAACTTCGGCTCCGATGCATCGGGCTTTTCAAGAAGCGCCTGGTCGTATTTGCTGATTGCTTCGTTGAAATTGCCCCCGGCATACAATCTGTTTCCCTGGCTTACCGAACTCCGCACCGACTCCGCCCACGCCGGCCGCAGCAATCCCAAAACCAGCATCGCCACACCAACCAACTTATACTTTCTTACGCTCACTTATCAGCGCCTCACAAATAATCAGTCCGATGCCCAAAGCCAGAAAAATCTGGAATTTCTCATCATATTTCATCATCGTCACCGATTCAAGCTCACGCTTTTCGGCCGTGGCTATGAAGTCAGTGTAGATTTCGTCCAGATTAAATGTCTCCCCCGGCCTGACCGCCAGAAACCTCCCGCCCGTCGGAAAGACGATTTTCCGCAGCCTGTCACTGCCGAGCTTTGACCACACCTCTTTGCCTTTATATTTCAGGAAGGTCTTTTCCCCGTCCGGGCCGGTCACTGGAATACGCGAACCTTCGTCCTCATCGCCAAGCCCGATGGCGATTATCCTTATGCCTTCCGCAGCCGCCTTTTCCGCCGCCTGCTCGGGAAAACTTTCATACCCCTCATGCTCCTCGCCGTCGGTGATTAGTATTATGTCCTTATACTCCCGGCTCTGCCTGTCAAAGACGTCCGCCGCTGCCTTGCGGATCGCGTCGCCTATCATCGTGCCGCCCCGGCTGGTGCTTTCGGTGGACACATCCGCCAGAGCCATCCGCACAAACGCGTAATCCTGCGTCAGCGGACACTTCACCGTCGCGCTGCCGGCAAACGTCACAATCGCAATTCTGTCACCCTCCAGCGTCTTCAGCAAGTCGCCAATCGCTATCTTTGACCGCTCAAGCCTGCTCGGCCTGATGTCCTCGGCCAGCATAGACCGCGAAGTATCCAGCAATATACAGATGTCCCTGCCCTTGCGTTTTATTCGCTGAGGCTGCGCGTTCCATTTGGGCTCAGTCAGCGCTGTGACGATGCTTACGAAGGCGGCAACCAGCAGAAAAGCCTTGAATATCTGCTTTTTGAGGCTGACGGAAACATTTATCTTTTTCAGCATCTCGCTGCTGGCCAGTATTTTGAGCATATTGGCCTTGCGCCAAAAGCACCAAGCATAGGCCGGCAGCAGAGCCGCCGGTACGGCGAATAACAACCACAATGCTTTGTCGTTTCCCAGGTTCATAGTTATCCAAAATAAACCTGTCACGGCACTTTGCGAAACACCGTGCAGCCTGCCAGCATCTCTAGGGCCAATACCAACAATGCCCCCGCTGTCCAGGGTCCGAAGCGTTCTGCAAACTGAGTATATTGAATGGACTTGACCTTGCTCTTTTCGAGGCTGTCGATTCTTTCGACAATCTCGCGAAGGGCCTTGGCGTCGCCCGCCCGGCCGTAAAAGCCGCCGGTCTTCTCCGCAATCATCTTAAGCAGCCCCTCGTCGAGGTCCTGCTGCGAAGGAATCTTGAACGAGCCCATCATAGTCTGAATGGTCGTGTAAGCCTCGGCCGAGCCGATGCCAATCGTATATATTTTTATGCCCCATTTTTTTGCCAGTTCGGCGGCTTCGAGCGGGTCATATTGGCCGGTGTTGTTCCGGCCGTCTGTTAGCAGAATAATAGCCTTGCTCTTTATCTTAAAGCCGCTTTCTTCCTTTGCTTCGGAGGACTCACCCAGGGTCATTCCTAACTGCACTCTTCTTTGCTCAATTTCCTCTTCGGCTTTCTTGAGGCGGGCCGCGGCCAGCGCAAGCGCGTCGCCTATGGCTGTCCCATCCTCGCTGCGCAGCCTGACAATCTCGGTCTGTTTCAGGAACTCGAGCAAAACATTATGACCGAGCACCAAAGGGCACGTGGTATCGGCATATCGGGCGAACGTAACCAAACCGATAAGGTCGCCGCTTCTGCCGCCCAGCCCCTTTTCATCGCCGCTGATAAAATCAGCGAATACCCTCTTGACGACCTCTAAACGATTCAGCTTCTCGCCGTAATAATCCATTTCCGTGCCCATGCTGCCCGAGTGGTCAACGAGAGCCTCTATAGCCACTCCTTCGGTGGCGATTTCCGAGAGCACAGTTCCCTTTCGCGGACGGGCCAGCGCGACAATCAAAAGGCCGAGGCAAACAAGTCTTGCCGCCGTCAGCAACGGTCTCGATCGCAGCCGCCATGAGACAGGACAGGCTTTTATGTCACGCAGACTGGAGAATTTTACCGCTGCCGTGCGTTTCCTGCTCGCCGTCAAAAACCACAAAAGCGGCAAAGACAAAAACAGCAATAACGCCCATGGCGAATATAACTGCATTTAAGCACTCCGAATCTCAACCGTCTGTCCCGCTTCGACCGCACCGGTCACGTCAATCTTTCGCTCATCCGACCTGGTCTTCTCTATAAAATCTTTGACCAGGTCAAATGTTCGCTGAATCTGCTCGGCTGCGGGACTATACTTGGCAAATTTTACCAGGTCACAATGCTTGAGGAATTCTCCCAATCGCTCCTTGTCCGAGGCGCCGAGCACGTCTGTCCCCTGCAGCTCGCTTAGAAACTCTTCGGTGGTCCTTTCCGGCGCTCTGAGGTCAAACCGGTGTTCGATATAATGCCTGAGAATATTGCTGATACGTTCGTAGAACTCTTTGACCCTGCCGGCCTTGATAAGGTCGTCTTTTACAAGTGCCCGCAAACGCGCGTACGCGACCTCGTGAGCGGGCTTGAAGATTCTGACAAGACGCTCGATTCGCCTGCGCCGCAGGTAAAACCAGACGCCGATGACCGCGACAACAGCCGCCCCCCCTGCCGCCCAAAGCCACCGCAAAGAAGCCTCTTCAGGCATCTCGACCACGTTTTCAATATCGGCGATAACCAGCTCCGAGCGCTGGTCGCCCAGCAGCGAAGTAACCTCAATATCAATCGGCTCAGTCGTAAGCTCGTACTTTTTCTCCTGCGGGCTGTTGACATCGTGAAACTCGAAAGTGAAAGCGGGCATCGCATAATTCCCCGACAAGAAAGGCTCGAGCCGATATTGATACCTGCTGACCACATTGTTGTTCGCGTCGAGCTTGTTGCCCATATTATGCCAATCGACGATGCCGAAGTTCTCAAGCACCTTGTCAACCTTCGGCATCTGCACTTCATACCCGGGCTGGATTGAGGCTTCAAGTTCTACAAGCACCGTCTCGGCAATTGATATTTTGCCCTTGTTTACCCGGACGTGAGCCGTCAACGGCCCGCGCTCGTATACCTTGTCAATCTCAAATTTTGTCTCTTGGCCTTTCTTCTTTTCGGTTTTCGTGCAACCTCCGAAAACCAAAAGGAGTCCGACGCAAAGCAGCGCCGGCAAAAAACATTTTTTAGCGGTAATCCCCGTCATACATTCTTACATCTGCTTTGATTTGGCCGCTTCAGCCGGCTTCTCTGCGGGTTCACCCTCCTTGGCGCCGCTGAGCGCCGATGTATGAATGACCACATTGTATTTGTCCATCATCTGCTTTATATAGTCCTGCTGGACGTCCTGGCGTTTTTGGTCCAACAGGGTTGACATGACCTCCTCTCTGACTTCCTCGAAGCCTTTTTGTCGTTCGGCCTGTTTCTGTTCGACCCTGATGATTTCCCATCCTTTTTCGGTTTTGACCGGCTCATCCAGCACAGACGGTGCATCGGCTGCGAAAATTTTCGCGTTAAGGTCGGGAAGATTCCCGATACCCGGAACGTAAGAACCTTTGCTCACCTCGCTATCAATTTTGCCGCCGCTTTCTTTGGCGCTCGCGTCTTTGGAGAATTCCTTTGCCAGCTTCGCGAAGTCCTCGCCGCCCCTGATGCGCCCTATCAGGTCCTTGGCCTGCTGTTCGTCATCAACGAGGATATGGCTTATTTGCGCCTTGGCCGGCTCCACGTAACTGCTTTTGTTGGCGGTATAGTAGGTTTGGAGGTCCGTTTCGGTAATATTTATTCTTGCCGCGAGCTGCTGGTTCATTATGTGCTGGCTTAATATGCCGCGGGCCTGCTCTTCCAGAAGCTTCTTAACTTCCGGCTTTTCCGTAAGCTGCTCCTCCAGCGCCTGTCGGTACAAAATCTCCTGTGTCAGCCAGCTCTGCAAATATCGCTGTTTGGCCTCGGTGCTCTTATACTGTTCGAGCATTTTCTTTTTTTGTTCTTTGAGCTGGTCATCGGTCATAAACGCCGCCCACATGCTGAGCCGATTCTCAATATCATTTTCAATCTTCGCATCCAGGTCCGCTTCCGTTATTTTTTCCGCGCCTATTTCCGCAACTACCTTGCCCCCGGCCTGGTCCGACTTCTTAAAACTCGTGCGGTCTATCAATTCATACCGCAGGGCCGAAAACTTGCCGAGCTTCTCGAAACAATCCTTTATGTGTGCGTTAATCTGAGGCTCAAGCTCGGCAAGTCTGGCCGTGATTTCGCTGCGATAGTAATATTCAATCGCCTCCGCGTAAGAATTTGCCTTTTCCAGCAGTGTGCCTATTTGAAACAGGGCCTTGGCCCGCTCGGCATCTGTCAGCTCGCCGACCGCAAGATAATCCTGCCAGACCCTCGCCGCCCGGTCGTACAGATTTCGCTGGGCGAGTTTGCCGGCCAATTGCTTCGTTTGCTCAGCCGAAAAAGACCGGGCTTTCACCTCGGACACGGCATCCTTGCGCGACATCACTACGAATAATACCGCAGACGTCAGACCCACCAGAATCAGGAGCAACAGAACAAGTAAAACAGTTGGAAAACTGTTTCTTTGTTTCTTCTCCGGCAGCGAAAAATCCAATTTTTCTTCCATAAATCAGTACTCCTTAAGCTATCACAATTCGCCCAAATAACAGCCCAGGCACTTAATATCGTCGATGTCGCATGTGGAAAAACTGAATCAAATCCTGAATATATGATTTGTCGGTGCTTATGCTTATGCAATCTACATTAATCGAGCGGAGCATACTTCTGAGAGCATCGAACCGCCCTGCGCTTCTTTGGCCGTACCGATTTCGGAACTCTCTGCTGGAGGTATCTATAAGAATGGTTTCCCCTGTCTCGGCGTCGGCAAATTCAATCAGTCCCACACTCGGCATCGAGACCTCGGCACGGTCGCGAACCGACACGCCAATAACATCGTGGCGCTTATTCAGCAGGCTCAGCGGTTTCTTGAAGTCGGTCTCTATAAAATCGGACACGAGAAATACCGTGGCTCGTTTGCGGACGACCCTGCCGAGATAGTCCAGCGCCATGCTGATATTCGTTTTGCGCTGCGGCATCTTGAAGTAAAGCAGCTCGCGAATGAGCCGCAGAACGTGCCCGCTTCCCTTCTTGGGGGGTATGTACAGCTCGATGCGGTCGGTGAAAATCAGCAGGCCGACCTTGTCGTTGTTCTTGGCCGCCGCAAAGGCCAGCACCGCGCAGAACTCGGCGGCCAGCTCATTCTTCATCTTGTTGACCGTTCCGAAGTCGCCCGAGGCGCTAAGGTCGACGGCGAACATCACCGTCATCTCGCGCTCTTCAACAAATCGCTTTATATAAGGCCGCCCTGTACGTGCAGTGACATTCCAGTCAATCGTGCGGATATCGTCTCCGGGCGTATACTCGCGAACCTCGTCAAACTGCATCCCCCGGCCTTTGAAGACGCTTTCATACTGCCCCGCGAAGCTGGCGTTAACCGCCCGGGATGTGTATATCTGAATCTGTCTGACCTTCTTTATTAATTCTTCGGATATCATAACGCTTCCAGGCTGAATGTGCGGTGCTCTTCTCAGGGCACTTCGATATTATCGAAAATCATCTTTATGATATCCTCGCTGGTCTTGTCCTCGGCCTCCGCCTCATAGCTGACAATCACTCTGTGCCGCAAAACGTCCATCCCGATGCTCTTGACATCCTGCGGCGTGACATAACCCCTTTGCTGGATAAATGCATGTGCCTTTGCCGCGATGGTAAGATAAATTGTTGCCCGCGGCGAGGCCCCATAGCTTATGAAGTGGCCCAGCTCTATCCCGTATTTATCGGGGTCCCTCGTGGCGCATACTATTTCAACGATATAATCCTTAATCTTGTCGTCGATATATATTTCATCGACGACCGTTCTTACCTCGCTTATGTCCGCGGGCCTGATCACGGGCTTTATGTCAAACTTCTTGTCGGTCACAGCCATTCGGTCGAGGATTTCCCGTTCCTCGGTCTTGTTCGGATAGTCGACCTTAAGTTTCAGCATGAACCGGTCGAGTTGTGCCTCCGGCAGCGGGTAAGTCCCCTCCTGCTCAATCGGATTCTGCGTCGCCAGCACGAGGAAGGGACTGGGGAGGGGGAAAGTCTCCTCACCTATCGAAACCTGTCTTTCCTGCATTGCCTCCAGCAAAGCACTTTGCACCTTCGCCGGGGCCCGGTTGATTTCGTCCGCTAATATTATATTGGCAAAGATCGGACCCTTACGGGTGTAAAACTGACCGTCGGACTGCCTGTATATCTGGGTGCCGATCAGGTCCGCCGGCAGCAGGTCGGGCGTGAACTGGATGCGCCGAAAATCAGCGTCTATGGCCCGCGCCAGCACCGTCACGGCCATCGTTTTGGCCAGGCCAGGCACACCTTCAAGCAGGATGTGCCCGTTGGCCAGCAGTCCTACCAGCATCCGCTCGAGCATGTACCGCTGCCCGACAATCACCTTGTCCATCTCCGAAAAAAGCGCCCGCACGAATTCGCTCTTCTCCTGCACCATGTTTGCGATTTGTTTTACGTCCGCTGCCATAAAGATTTTCTCCTGCAAAAATCTTTGTTACGGTTGAACAGGTTCCTCATCTGTGCCCATCCGGGCATATAGTACCCGCAGGTACGAAAAGTATAACGTAAATATACGTTCTTGCCCTGCAAAAGGTTCTCATTATGCCAAAAAACCTGGAAAAATTCAAATACTTCGACGCCTCGTTTTTATCGCAGACGCGTCCGAAAAATTCGGGGTGCTGTTTGCCCGAAGCAATCTTGAATGCCCGCTGACCCTGCGAAATTTTGTCTTTGATAAGCCCCAAATCGAGGCTATAATTGCAGCGTGCCTTTGGCCAAAAGAACACTCTTTTTCGCTCTGTAAGCTGTTACCGTGCGAAATGAAACAGTCATGGAGAGGTGTCGGAGTGGCTGATCGAGCCGGTTTCGAAAACCGGTGTGCCCTTTGGGTACCGCGGGTTCGAATCCCGCCCTCTCCGGTTTATCTTGGTCGCTATCGCAACAACTGATAGGTCGTTAAGAAGGTCGTGGGCGGTGCGGGTAGGACTTGGACAATTCAACGCGGTAGTAGGGGACTTGGCGGGAAACGCCGGGAAAATACGGGATTTCTACGCACAAGCCCTGAAATCCGACGTGGACCTGCTGCTTTTTCCGGAACTTGCCATTTGCGGCTACCCCCCCGAAGACCTGCTGCTCAAAAGGCATTTCCTCGAGGCCAGCCGCTCAACCCTCGAGAAACTCGCCGCGGATTGCCCGAAGGCAACAATGGTAGTCGGCTTTGCTGAAAGTTATCGGACCAATAGTTACAATTCCGCCGCCGTGCTGCAAAATGGGGATATAAAGATAATTTATCGGAAGGGCCTTCTGCCGAATTACGGCGTATTTGACGAGCGAAGGTATTTTCAGCCCGGCGCCGAGCCGGCCGCAATCGGCATAAATGGCGTTAGTGCGGCCATAACCATTTGTGAGGATATCTGGGACATCCGCTGGCTGGCCGATTTCCTCGGCAGACACGCTCCAGTCCGGATGGTTCTGAATATCTCAGCGTCACCGTTCTATATGGGCAGGACCGAGCAAAGACAAGAGGTGCTCAGCCGATGCGCAAGGGAATTTAATTGCGCCGTCTGCTACTGCAACCTCGTCGGCGGGCAGGACGAGCTGGTCTTTGACGGCCGCAGTATGGTCACCGATGCAAGGGGCAAAGTCGTCGCACGGGCCAGGGCCTTTGACGAGGATTTATTAATTGCCGACATTATGACGCCGGCAAACGGCACTGTGGAGGTCAGACAGGTGGGGTCCCCCGCCCCGCAGCCTGCCGGCCCGACTGACGAGGCGTATCAGGCCCTTGTCCTCGGAACAAGGGATTACGTGCAAAAAAACGGCTTCAGGAAAACCCTGCTTGGCCTCAGCGGGGGCATAGATTCCTCGGTTACGGCCGCTATCGCCGCTGCCGCGCTGGGCAGGGAGAATGTCGTCGGCATTACGATGCCCTCGAAGTTCAACAGTCCGCAGACCAGGGCCGATGCCGAGAGCCTCGCAAAGAACCTCGGCATCGAGCTTTTGACCATACCGATTGAGCCGATACTCGGGCAGTTCGACCGGTCACTGCAATCAGTTTCCGGCTGGGACAGCAAAGGCATCGCCTACGAAAATCTCCAGGCCAGAATCCGCGGCAATATCCTGATGTCGCTGAGCAACAGCACCGGCTCTATGGTCCTTACGACCGGCAACAAAAGCGAAATCGCCGTTGGCTATACCACCCTTTACGGCGATACCGCCGGCGGTTTCGCAGTTATAAAGGACGTTCCCAAAACCATGGTTTACAAGCTGGCCGAACATATAAACAAAAAAGCGGGCCGGCCCATTATACCTGCCGACGTAATCAACAGGGCCCCGAGCGCCGAGCTGAGGCCCGACCAAAAAGATACCGACTCGCTGCCGGAGTACGACTTACTCGATAGAATTCTCAAAGGCTACGTCGAAGAGGACAAATCCGTACAGCAGTTGGTGGAATCCGGTCTGCCGAAGGACGTCGTCCATCGGGTTACTCGCATGGTCGATCGCAACGAATACAAAAGAAGGCAGTCGCCGCCGGGGGTAAAAATTACGCCCAAAGCCTTCGGCAAGGATAGAAGGCTACCTATCACAAATCGTTACAGCTCCTTCGGCAATGAAATATGATTGTCCCCCGCCCAGCCGGTCAGCCTGCGTTTGCCCGGCGATGCTGTCACTACCTGCCGGCAAGCGCGTCGGCAATGGCTGTGGCGAACTGCCTTGCCGACAGGGCATCCCTGCCCGTTATTACAAGGCCGTCACGTTCTATGGGAGCGCCGGTATATTTAACGCCCGCTTTCAGCAGTATGTCCCTTTCGGATAAATAGCCTGTGGCCCTCAGACCGCTAAGCACCCCCGCATTAGCCAGCACCGCAGGCGCCATAGATATCGCCCCGAGAACCTTTCTCTTGTCCGCCGCCGCGCGGACTAAATTCAGCGCAGCCGGGTCATTAAAATATTCCCTTACTCCAAGGCCGCCTACAAAAACCACCGCCTCATAATCCTCGACCTTCAAGTCGCTTACGAGCACCGTTGCAGTCACGGTGCCTCCGAGCATGCCGTCTATGGGTCCAAGCCTTGAACTGGCTACAACCGTCTTGACCCCGGCATTATCAAGAACAGACCTCGTCTCGAAAAGCTCCTCATCACGAAAATTCCTGCCCGCCACAATCAGAACTGCCGTTTTCTGACGTGCCCTTCGCGCCTTGGCCGTTTCGCTGGGGTAGCCGACGCAGATTATATATATCGGCTCCAGCTCCTTCGGCAGCCGGCATACCCTCGTAACTTCCCTTGATTCAAAAGCGCCAATCGGCACGGCCCCAAGCTCCAGGCAAACAGCCTGAAGCTGTATGTTCTGGGCGACGTGCCCGGCCTCCATCAACATAAACCTCTTGGCCTGCTTGCCGTATTTGCCCGCAAGCTTCCTAACCGAGCCGGCGACAACTATGTCACAAGCGGCTTGGGCGACTGCCGTCTGCTCCAAGGCCGCGTTCGCCAGTCTCTCGCGTATGTCCTCATCCGAAACTTGTTCCATGCTGTGCGGGACGGGATTATAAACGAACACCCCACCCGGCGTGACGAAATACAGCTCGAGCGGATAGATTGCCCCCGCCGACGGCGCGGTTCGAAAGCCTGTGGCCGGGTCTGTTATGCCCTGCCCCGCCCAGGCCAGCTGCCCCATCTGTTCGAAGCTAAGCTGTCGTGCAATGAAGCTGCGCACGCTCCGGCGATTGCCCACAGCCTCTTCGAAACTGAGTTTGCCCGTCAACCTGGCTGCCGGAAGCGGCACGACCCTTCGCGGCTGAACACGAGACCGGAACTGACCTAAGCAAAGGGCCGCAAGACCCACCGATATAATTACAAACGCAAGCCGTCCGCCAGGCCCCCAATAGCAGCGAAAGCCGCTTGGAGCCCCCGCCGAGGCTCGAAAAATGTAACCCCCCGAAGATATAAAGCGTTTCATTTTTTCACGTCCTCCAACAAGGTCCATGAAGAAGCGAACGAAACATTGCCTGATTATACATCCGAATTGAACAACACAAAATCTTTTGTAAGATTTAATGCGCCAATCTCTGGTAAAATTGAATAACATAGCTGCAAAAACCGAGATTAAGACAGGGAGCGCGCCTTCTGGCCGAGAATTTGTAATGCATTTAAGGGGACTTTAATGGCTCTGCCGTTGCGACGGAAGCTCACAATAATCTCATTGGTGATTTATTGGCCGGTGCTCTTTTTCCTTTCGCACATTCCGATACCGCAGTTGGTTCGAGAAGCCGGCGTGTCGGATAAAAGCCTTCATCTGCTGGTTTATCTGGTCCTGGTTTTCCTGCTATGGTTTTCGGCATATCCTGACGGAAAGGTAAACTGGCGCAGAGCTGCCGGATGGGCTGTGTTTGCAGCGGCCGTCTGTTATGGGGCGATTGATGAACTGCTTCAGGAATATGTCGGACGCTCCTGTGACATCGCAGATTTCTTGGCTAACGTAGCCGGTATAATTGCAGGCCTTGCCCTTTTTACCTTTCTGACATTCTGGCCTGCCTTGCTTGTGGTAACAGGAATCAGCGTCTTTCTTCTAACCAACCTGGCCCGCGCCAACCCCGCCGACCTGATGCCTGTAATAAGCACCATATTCTATCCGTCCGCTTATGCGCTCTTTACCCTGCTCTGGGTTCGACATTTGCGTGTTTCGCTGCTGCTGAAACCACCGCAGCTAAAATGGCTCGCGGCCGCATCGGTTCTGCCGGCAGCTTTCCTGCTGACCGTAAAGCTGTTCTCGGTATTGCTGGGAAAGAGCTTCCCATTGCGCAGCGTAATCCTTGCTGCGCTGGGAATAACCGGGGTGGTGGCTGTATTTTACCTGAAGGCACAGTTGGGACGACGCCCGCCCAGGAACGTCGTTACGGAGTGATTTTGAAGGGCCGGTACAGCGGGTCGCCTATCAAGACCAACTGCCACGAATTGAACGGCGCAGTGTAGTAATAGGCCTCCACGAGGCGCCGGCCTTTGAATAGCTCGAGGAAAAACGCCTTTGGCTCAGGAAACGAAAGCAGATACGGTTCAGCCACCGCGCCTAAGGTGGCGGCTATCCCGTCCCTGAGCATGGCCGGACACCACTGGCTGCTGTTTGGGTCCCGAAGGTCAGCCGCCTCCAGACTTGAGATATGATACCCCACCGCACCGTCAACAAAGTCGAAGGCATCAATATATTTCTGCAGGCTGTACCAGCCGCAATAGACAGCCGTGTTGGGACAGGCGCCCGCCGGAAAAAGCCCTTCCGTACGCTCCTCTTTTACGGTCAGAGCCGTCCGAAACTTCGTAAGCAGCGCCAAATCCCGCAGGGACTGGTCATAATGACCGGGCGAAAAGGGCTGTTTGTCATCGGCAATGCCCCGCGAGTCGATGCAAGCAACCCCCTTTAAGGTCGTTTTCTCCGCCGCCATTGCCTTGTCCACAAGCCCCTGGGCTGTCTTCTCGTCCGGCCCGTCAAGCCGGCACACCATCAGCGTATTAAGACTCAGACCCAGCACATTGTTCTTCAGTTGATTCGGCTGCCACCGATAAAGCTCATATTCACCGAACATTACCATCGACAGCTCGCTGTCCACCGAGGCGTTTGTCTCTTTGCCCACGATGCGGTCGATGTCGGACTGCAGCCGCGCAAGCTTTTCAGTAAATATTCTTTTCTGTTCAGAAGACCCGGCGGAACCGCTCTGCTTTAACTGTTCAAGTGCATTCCTCTGCTGCTCCGCCAATTCCCTCAGTCGTTTTAGCTCATCTTCCTTGCCTTTCAGAGGGCCTCGCCCGCCCACCTTTACAGGAACGCCATACGTCGTCAGCAGACATCTAATTTTTTCAGCAAATTCAGGTGTGGATAGTTTTTCGCGAATCGGTGCGGCGAGCTTGCTTTCATAATCTTCTCTGCCGATTGTGTCGCCCGGACCGGCCCCCAGAGGCAAACCGAGGACATTGGCCTTGGGTACTTTTCGCATTGTACAGTAGTATTGCCCCGTCCGGATGGACGCAGGAGCATCGCTGTTTACTATCACCAGAATCTCATCCGGCTCCAGTGCATACCCGGCTGGAACCGTAAGAAAAATCACAGATATAAAACCGGCTTTCAAAACACTCATTTGCGCAAAACCGCTTGCTCAGGCCAAAAATTCAGCCCCGGGAATTTCCGGGGCTTTACACGATTCACCATCCAAGACGCTAACTTGCGCCATTTTCCGAGGCGCCCTGCGCCAGCTCTATTCAGGCCCGTACGACCTGTATGGCAGACTGACCGGATAATCTTCAATCACTTCATCATAGTCGTCGAGCCAGCAGGCCCATGGGTTACTCCGAAGCTGTATGAAGCGCCCGCTGTCATTGTCGTCTGCGGCACGGTGGTATTTCAGGTAGACATGTTTGTCGGTCCTTCCAATAATTTCGACCTTGCCGCTCGAATGCGACATAACGAACCGTGCCCGCTTTGCCAGTCCGGACACCATCGACTTGGCTCGCTCTACAATTTCGTAACCTTCTTCAATCGGCACCGTATATGCCTTGTTCCCAAGAGCGGGCCGACACTGAAAAATGTAGTAAGGCGCCACACCAATAAAAGACAGCTCGGCCAGCAAATTCGCCAGAACTTCAGGATTATCGTTCACTCCCCTAATCAACGGCGTCTGGTTGGCAATCTTCACTCCGGCCTGCTGCAAAAGATTGACCGCCGTGACCGCCAAATCCGTCAGCTCGCGCGGATGAACAAAATGAGTCATCACGTAGATTTTGCGCCGTTCCGTGCTGTGCGCTCCCAACATCTCGACCAAAGCAGGATCATCGATAATCCGCCGCGGGTTGAACGCGGGAATCTTTGTGCCGATACGAATTATCCGCACGTGCTCAATTTCCCTTATTTGCCGGATGATATTCTCGAGTTTCGAGGTTGTAAGGACCAGCGGGTCCCCTCCGGTCAGCAGCACGTTGGTTATCTCAGAATGGTCCTTTATGTATCGCAGCGCCGCCGGCAGGTCCCGCAGGTATTCCCGACCTGACTCTATGAAAACTCGCTTGCGGAAGCAGTACCGGCATATACCGTCACAAACATTGCTCACCAAAAGCAGGACGGTGGAATTATATTTGTGTTCGAGGCCGGGCATTATCGTGTAGGTTTTTTCGTCCGAAGGGTCGAGCCGTCCCCACCCTTTAAGCTCCCGCGTATCCGGCACTATGATTCGCCGTATAGGGTCATTGGGGTCATCCCAGTCGATAAGCGACAGATAGTAGTCATTGCTACGAAAAGCAAACTTATCGGCGACCTTCTTCAGTTCGGCGCGCTGCCGGTCGCTTAAGTGCTCTAACTGCTCTATCTTTGTAAAGTATCGAGTCTTAATAGTTGTTTTCCCGTTCATTTGACTGGTCTGAGTCACTTGCCTCTCGTCACTTTGCCTGCTTCTGCCCTTCTCCACGGGTAAATTCGGTTTCAGAGTATCTCTTTTCGTAGATACTTTTACGTCCGAAAACCTGTGCGATGGTCGCAATGATTATTTTCATATCGGTCAAAAAGCTTGCGGTTTCCACGTATTTTACGTCGAGTTCGAGTTTTTCTTCGCGTGTCAGCTCCCCCCGTCCGGATATTTGCGCCAGGCCTGTCAGGCCGGGCTTGACCAGCAGCCGCTTTTTCTGCCTCTCGTTCCATTCGGCCATTTGGGAGATATATAAGGGCCTCGGCCCGACAATGCTCATGTCACCTTTTAATACGTTAAACAACTGCGGCAGTTCATCCAGTGAATATTCCCGCAGAAACTTTCCTACCCTTGTCAGCCTCGGGTCATCACCCGATTTCGGGCTCGCCCCAAACGCATCGACGCCCACCTTCATGGTGCGAAACTTATAGAAAGTGAAAGGTCTTCCACCCTTACCCGCCCTTTCCTGCCTGAATATCACCGGCCCTCTGCCGCCAAGCTTTATCGCAACAGACACAACAACAAAAACCGGCAACAGAACTAGTGCAATTGGGACAGAAATGCAGATATCAAAAGTGCGTTTAAGAATTTCCTTCATGCTTGTCCCTGCTATTCAGGTATCAACTACCGCAGTTGTCGAGGTGCATCAGTTCAACGAAACCCTACGCCTGATTTGGCTACCCATCTTCACTCTTCAGATGCTTTCTCCAGAGCTTCGACTATTTTTTCTGTGCAGTAATCAAGTCCAAAGTGTTGTTCCACCCGTTGTCGAGCGGCACGTCCCATTTGTTTTCGCCTCTGTTCGTTGCAGAGAAGGCACGAAATCCTGTCTACCAGAGGAGTAAGCTCCTTTATAGGAACAAGAAAGCCGGTTTCTCCATCCGCCACGGCGTCTTCGCAGCCGCGATGTCGCGTGGCAACTACAGGCTTGCCGCAAGCCATTGCCTCCAGAATTGACACTGGCAAGCCTTCAAAATAGAAAGTAGGCAAGACGAAAATGTCGCAGGATCTCATTAGCAGCGGGATGTCGTTGCGCCAGCCGAGCAGTCTGAAACCCTCCTGTTGGTGGTTCTTTTCAACAGTTTCTTTGAGTTTACCCATCGAGGGACCGTCACCGGCGAGTAGAAAGCAGACGTCACCTCGAGTGACGCAAATCCTCCTGGTGGCTTCAAAGTACAAGAAGACTCCCTTCGCGCGAATCAAATACGCGAGGCAGAGGACTATTTTCTTGCCTTCGGCAATTCCCAATTCCCTCGTGATCCGCTGGCGATCAGTCTCACTCGACTCGGCCTTGAACTTCTCCATATCCACGCCCATTCCGGGTACACGGAACACCTTGCCAGGATCCTTTGTCAGGCGCCTAACGGCCAAATTCTCGTCGTAAGTGTTCATAACCAATATGGCGCTTGTGATCTTGGCCAGCGCCTTCTCTACACAGAACCAAAGGAACCACACGAAGCTATTCTGACCTGGCGCACAAGGCAGACCGTGAGCAAAATATATAACCTTTGGTGTCTTGGCCAGCCTCGCGGCTATCCTGCCCACACCGGCGCCAATAGGGCTGTGACAAATGACGGCATCAATCTTCTGTTCGAGCAGGATTCTTCTGATGCACAGGACGGCCCTGATTAGCCCAATAGGGTTAAGGTTTCGCTTGAGTTGATGAGGAAAGACGTCTATGCCGACATCTCTCAGTCTTTGTGCGTCAGAGTCGTCTGAACCGCACACACATACATAGTGCCCCTTCTTCTTTTGAGCTTCGATCACCGGCACCAGAAACCGACACATCATCAAACTCGCTCTGGATATGTGCATGATTCTCATAATTGCATGCTCAGCAAGATTATTGGAAAAAAGGCCTTTGACTTCACTACCTCCATCCCTTGCCTGAGTAAAAACGTCAGTCAATTGCGCTTATTGTTGTCCCTCACACCCCATTATTGCTTATACTCTTGCAACAATTTCTGATACTCTTGAGTCAGCAAGGGGCATATTCTTTCAGCTGGAAAGTCATTAATAGCTCTCTGTCTTGCAGCTTCCCCGAGGCGCTGCCGCAAATCGTCATCTACCAAAAGCCTCACAATTGCTCTGGCCATAGATTCTGGATCTTTGGCCGGAACAAGAAGGCCTGTCTTACCATCAAGAATGGCATCAATGGTAGCCGAAATCCTCGTACCCACGGCAGGCACACCACTGCAGGCAGCCTCCAGCACGTTATAACCCCAGCCCTCGTGCCAACTCGCCTGAACTAGCAGTGTCATCGCAGTGTACCATGCCGGCATATCGTCACTAAAGCCCATGTATTTGACATGAAGCTCAGGTTCTGAAACAGCCTGTTCTACTGAAGCCTTCATTTGAGGATGATGGGATTCGAATGCTCCAAAAAAACAAAGATATGCACGTGATTTGATGTCCCGAGGGAGCAAGCGCCAAGCCTCAAGAACGGTTTCAACTCCTTTGTGTGGAATAATTCTGCCTACGAATCCAACTAACCAGCTTTCTTCGGGAATACCTGCTTTGTGTCGTAATTTTGCTCCACGTGCAGTAGCTGCCTCTGGATTGTATTTATTAGTGTCAACACCGGAAATTGTTCCCGGCCCCAACACAACAGCCTTATTCCGCGGACAAATGCCAATATCAATAGCATCTTTCCTATTCGAGGGAGAGACAAAAATGACTTCAGTAGCACAGCGGCAAGCAACTGATTCAGTTAGTCGTAGTATCCAGTACTTCCAACCCGTTGCACTCAATAACGCCATGCCGTGATTGTGATAGATTCTAATCGGAACTCTGGCCAGCCAGCCAGCCAGCGAACCAATTAGGCCCGGCTTGCTCATATGGCAGTGAACAATGGCCGGCCGAAGTCGGCAAAGCTTACTCCAAAGACGGATTAAACTAACTAAATCAGCAAACGGAGTAATGGGCTGACTAATTGTTATAGGAATAAAGTGGACACCGGTAGCTCGAACAGAATATTCGGCATTTTCGTCGTTGGTGCACACAAGAATGACTTCAAAACCCTCACGACGCATATTACGAAAGTGCTCAAGTAGAAACCACTTCGGGACAGTTCCTATTGAGCAAACGTGAACTACACGAATTCTTTTCGTTTCAGCTTTACCCGAACTTTTGCGATTATTCGTTAACCCTTTGACAACCACTACTAGTGCCGTTTCCATTAAATAAGTTTCACTTTATTTGAGTATGCCTATTGCGATATCTGACATATTTATTCAAAGCCGTTTTGAGTTCCTTATGATTTTGATAATTGGTTCCGCGAATCACAAATTCCTTCACATGAGTAAACTGGCATTCGATAGGATTCAGCCATGAAGCATTGGTCGGCGTCCAGATCATGTGAATATCGTTGTTTCGGCAAAACCTCAGCACCTTCGGTTTACGGTGCGGCGAGAAATTGTCCAGTATCAAATGGATGCGTTGACTTTTCGGATATCGTTTCCTTAAAAGCCTCAACGCTTCCAAGGCTTCCTGATGTCTTTTGCGAGAACGAACATAACCCCACAGCTTTTTCTGATGAACATCGTAAAATGCCAGCCAGTGCTGAACACCGTGAGGGCGGTGATAAGTGGCAGGCAAACGTTTCGGATGGTCTGTATGGCAGTAAGTTTGTCCCGGTTGAGGACGTATCTCCAGAGGGCCGAACTCGTCGAAAGATACAGTTGGACCGTTGGATGCGGGTTTGTTTACATACCTGCGGATCAGTTTTTTTTAGACTTAAGCCTCGGATCATTGCACTCTTTCCATGTTTTTGTGCGTCTGAGCCTGACTTTTCTTTCGTGCAGAATGGTGCGAAGGGTTTCAATACTGATCGAGGAAACAACCTTTTCTGCCACCAGATATTCACGCAACTTTTCCAGCGACCAGCGTTTGAACGGACAGCCCAGAAGCTCCGGAGGACACTTGGCGGTTTCTGCGATAAGAGCCCTGTCATCTTCAGTAAACTCCGTCGGCCTGCCAGAACGTGGCTTTGGTTCCAAAGCCTTAAGGCCTCGCTGATTAAATTCCTTGATAATTGCACGAACATGATGTTCAGAGTAATGAACCAGTTCCGCAATCGCTGGCGCTTGATAGCCTTGTTCGGAAGCCAACACCACTTGTGCCCGGCGGACTTTAACACGATTGTTACTGCGCCGCAGAATCTGCTGAACCTTTTGGCCTTCATCCATTTTAAGTTCGCGTACGTAGAGACACATAATTCACCTCCATGTAAGAATTTAGTCGTATCTCTACGTAACATCGGAATACCAATAGGAAAATTCTTAAAACTTAAACTAACTTTTTGGAAACGGCACTAGCTACTTTCAAGAAATGTTTTAATCTGCCTTTGCCAAGAATCTTTTTATTGCACAGACTCTTTGATTTCAGGAATTAAAATCTTTCAGACAGATGCTTTTCAGTTCGCTCGCGGAGGGCCTGATAAAAAGCACGTCGCCGAGGTTGTAATACATCTTTACAGTAATTCCGGGCAACACCAATGTTGCGCTTGACCGCTTTCACCATAGCAGCCGGGTTCTTGAGAACAGTCAAGATTTTGTTGGCCAGTGCGTTGACATCATGTGAAGGCACAAGGTAGTCAGGTTCTATGAGTTCCGGCGTGCCGCCGGTATCGCTGGCGAGGCAAGGACAGCCTCGAGCCATGGCTTCAATTACCACTCTCGGTAGTCCCTCAGCAGCAGTTACATTCAGGAAAAGATCGAACGTATCCATAGCGGCCATGACTTGCTGGCCGGCAGGAATACGACCGTGAAAAGTCACCCGGCGACCAACATTCAAATTTTTGGCTAAAGTCTTCATCTCTTGCAGTAGTTCGCCGTCGCCGATCATATCCAGAGTTAGGTTGGCACGCTTGGCCACGCACTGTGCCAGAGCCTTGATATGAATATGGGGGAGTTTGTGTATTTGAGAGAAACTGCCAACAAATCCGAGACGAACGGGGTCGCCGTTGCTGGCCAAACGTTTCGGAATTGACGAAATGGCCTCCAGCCTGCGAGTCGTATCGGTACACAGGTCTGTGACATCAAGTTCAACATCCGAATAATAGGTGGTGAATGCATATTTGTTTGCGGGATAACGTTGCTGAAGCGTATGCTTAGTGTTGTACGATACAGCAGCGGCTTGACTGCACTGCAGTTTCTGGTTGCGCGTCCATAGCCAGCGGTAGAAAGGCCTCCCAATATGCCTGATGTTCCCCGGTGCGAAGATCAGCCAAGGGTCAGACATAACCTCTACTCCAAATGGACGCCCAGACTGAAGCTGCTTCCACACCTGAGTACCAATATTTCCTGAGATACGGAGAATGCAAGCGTCGTCCGGCCGAAGAGCATTGCGAATAACCCTTCGGATGATGGGCATCTTCTCAATGTACTGAAATGGTCCATGATACTGGCTCAAGGCTTCGACACTGATCCCTTCTCGATTAACAACTCCCCAGCCTTCAGGGACACTGTCGGCTCTAATAACCCTGGCAATAATCAAAACAGAATCAAAGACGTCGAGGTAGCGGCACCAAAAAGACTCATAGGTCAAATTATGAGAGTAAAAGTTATTACCGACTTGAAGTTGCCTGTCATCGAGGGCCACGAGCACTCTCATGTGATTCTCCCGTTAAAGATTACTAAGAGGGTAACTTGGGCTCTGAACTTAATCTCAGTCGTATCAGCAAAGTTTAAGACACTTATGGCCCAGTTTTCTCCAACCGGCCAGGGCCGGATAGTCAGGGAGCGGTAGTTGATTGAGTACCGTAGAATGGCTAAAAACGCAGGCAAAACCACTTAGCGGCAGTAGAGTTCAAAGAGTCTCCCGGCACAACACCGCAGGTCAAATTCAGAGGGAAATTGCCTTTCTACAGAGGAAAGTTCGCCAGGGTTTTTGGTTATCTGTAGCAGCTTTTCGCCCAATGCTTCCTTATCTCCAAGGGGAACGAACGATATAAGGTCTGTGTATTTCGCTATTTCTTCTACCCCCGGCAGAGCGGTAGCCACAATACGCATGTTGGCGGCCACTGCTTCCAACACCGCACCCGGCAAACCTTCCCTGAGAGAAGGAAAAACGAAACAATCCGAAGCTCTTAGCAGTGTTGGAACGTCCTCGCGAACTCCCAAGAAATGAACGTTCTTATCGATACCGAGTTCCTTTGCCCGCAACTGTAATTCTGGGCGTAATTCACCGTCTCCAGCAAGTAAGAAATGAGTTTTGCTGTCCTCCGCCAGCACTTTGGGCACCGCCTCGAGCAATATATCATGTCCCTTAGGCGGCACCATATTTGCCACATATATAAAAACCTTACTGTCACCATCTATGCCGATCTCCTGAAGAACGCTTGCTCGGTCAACAGGTTTACGAAAGTAAGACAAATCGATGCCATTGTAGATAACTTTGGCTCGAACGTCGCGCTGCCAGTTCTTACCCCATGTGAATTCCATTGCACAATTGCTTACCGCCAGTATATCCGTGGCGTGCTTGTCCACCATTTTCTTCATAGTATTGTGATAAACCTTACGAGTCAGGGTAAGGGGCTTTCCATCGTCCGTAGTTCGGAAGTGTACTATACGGCCTTTGATGCCAACCCTGTGGGCGAGGTGAACCAAGTAGCCGCTAAAATAGTGGACATGACAGTGGACGATGTCACAATTGGAGGTTTTGAGAACCTTAGTGAATCGTCGTCCAAAGGTAAACACACCTGGCCGCAAGGGACAAGGGAAAACTTCGCCACCTATGTGGCGAATCCTTGCGTCCAGTTGTCCTGACCCATTCAACAGGGTACAGAAATCAAAGCGGACCCCTTTGTCCCAAAGTATCGGCATCAAATCCACGGTACGAAGTTCTGCTCCGCCGCGATCCATCTTGCCAAATACATGCAGGACCTTAATCACCTATCTGCTCCTATAGAATCTTCCGAAGTACAACATCAAAAATGCATCGGTGATAGTGAGATATTATCTTCCTGTAACAATGAGAGCCCCTCCGCTTCATATTCGGGCGTCGGTTCGTTGCCCACAAAGAGGTTCAGTATTGCCGCTACCGCCATCACTTGTGCACAGAAACTAAAAGTGATTCCTGTGTGCTCCCGAACTGTCATGATGACTATCCCCAAGCAACCTACCAAAATAATGCCCCACATCGCCGAGGGCTTCTTGCTGAATTTGACAGTAAGCCACCTGACAAACATTCCAAAAAACACCATCTCGATCACAACGCCCAGACAGCCAAAATTGAGGTATCCTTCGGCGGCCATCGTGAAACCTTTTCCTGCAGCTTCCAGGCCATAATAGGTGAGGGTCACCCAGGCCGAAGGGCCCAACCTTGCCCAGCCTCGTCGCAGCGCAAACCCGCGAAAGAAGGGTATAATATGCAAAACCGCATCCCGCCACGATGCACCTTTCCAGTACGGCTCGGATAAAGGTACCTCGTGGACAGTGATATTGAGCGTTCGAAAGGAGTAGCCAGCCTCCTTAAAAGGCGACGTCCAGCTAACACGACCTACGGTTCTTTGGTATTCGTACTCTTCCACCATCCTTGTCGGCTCGAAGACAATGGTTCGAGCAATAGCCATCGCAGTGAACAGTACTAGGACGGCAGCGGTTATCCCAACGAGGTAACGAATCCGGACTCGCTCAATCAAATAGTGTCTGGCAAGCAAAATTGGAGCACCCAGTTGCACGATAGGTCCTCGGTCGCCTTCCAGAATTACAAACGCAATGTATAAAACCACCAGAACTACGGCCAGCTTTGATTTGAATAGCTTCCCATAGCGCAACGCACTCGAAACTACGTAAATAACCAGACCAAGAACCATCAAATATAGCGCATATTGCCAGAAAAGCGCCAATAAGAATGAACCGGTGTATTTTTCGATGTCCTGAATAGCCTTGTAACCATATTGCTTGAAAAAGGCCACACCCACATAACCTATAACCACCAAGTGAACGGTTGTGGCTGTGACCATACAACCCATTCCAAAAGTACACCAACCTGGTCGAGGGATTATGATTGGAGCTTTGAGATTTGTGGTATATCCTTTGGCGCCGAGAATTTCGAAGCCAAGAAGAAAAGATATTAACCCGAGATTTACGACAAATAATGACTTAGGGATTGCGCTTTCGAAGACAAACGGTGGATTAGCATAGGGGACAATACCCACACCATACAAGCTCACGTATCCCAAATGGAACATAGTATAGAACAGCAGAAACAAAATGTCCGGACCAAGAACGGCCGCTCTGCCGCCCCTTTTCAACCGAAACACAAGGTGCACAAATATGACAAGATAATAAATCAACACCGAAGGCTGAACAGAACCCACAGGGTCCGTGCGCTTGACGCAGTAGGTTACATATGCTACAAATCCTACCAGTATCAACCAAGAAATGTACAGCCAAGAAATCTTATGAAGCGACTCTTCACAGAATTCCTGCCAGCGAAGCCCTCGAAATCCTCCAGTCAACAGTCTTCCATTGTCATACAAGTTGGTGTTCATATATTCTTCTCCAGATGGACAGGTGAAAAATCAATAGAATGGTTTCCTAAATCCTTGCTTGATATCATCGCGCCGATATTTCCGCAGAGCTTGGTACTTAAGCAGATTCCGTCGTATTATTCTACAGGCTTTTCGACACTGAGCGACCATGTCATAAATAAAAACAGGTCGGCTTAGAATTCGTTTCAGAAGAAGCCGTCTTATTCCGGCCGTTGGGCAAAAAACGACCTTTGCGCTGCCTACTGACATTTTGTCCAATTCCACAGATTTTCCCAGACTCTTAAGACGCTCCGCCATACGACGAAATGCTGCCAGCCAAGCCCACTTACCACATATTGCAAAACCACCACTGAGTTCCCGGCCCTTGCAGACACGAATCAAGTTCGCCAAGTTTTTTACTTTGTGATAATCAAATATCCCTGTTTCGGCAAACCACTCTGCGTCTATATACCGGCAAAGCTCGTCGAATAACGGGCCAGTGATCCATGCTGTGTAATCATCAAAGTGCCGCGATAACCCAGGTCTTGCCCCCTCAGTTTTTCCTCTTACTGCGCGATTAGTCCGTGCCCATGGCATATGCACTAATCGCGGCTCCAGCTTTTCCAACAACGCGGCATAGGCTGAATCACTTCGCAGGGCGGGATGTATTGACCACATATAGGAATAGACGCGGGGATCAGTGAACATTTGATAAACCACGCAGTATTGTCCAATAACACTCATTGCGTGTGCTATCATGTTTCTCATGTAGTGCCCTTGCATCTCGTGTTCACATATCACGTACGGGGGCTGACCTGGAGAACGTTTGCGCAGTGCCTCCAGGTCGTTCATCACCCCGTCATAAGCAGATGCAAGTACCGCATCACGAACTAATCCAAAAGCGTTTACAGGACGCAGGCAATTGAGTTCCAGAACGTGTCGCCCACTGAACTCCGCGCGCCCGACCGAATCGCCATAGCTTGCAGCAAGAACCAACGCCTCTTTCGATACGCTCTTGAACCAATGCATGACATGCAGGTCCATTGGTGAGACCAAACAACCGATAGTAATTGCCGTCTCATTTATGTTATGCGTGATATCTTCACGTGCTATAGTTACATGTACCCATTCAAAACCGAGGGTTTCCGCCACCATTCGGCCGTAGACCACATCTCGAGAATTCTCAGAACCCCAAGTCACAGCAACCGGTTTTGAAGTTAATTTACCTTCCTTATACAACTTGGCCAGAATTCCTGCAACTATGCGGCTGTCCAATCCCCCTGAGAGAAGGAGGTAAATTTCTTTTCTTCCTCCGCAGGCTTCAAGTGCCTCGCTACAAAGCAGATTCTCCAAATTTTCAGCGACCCTTGGAGGAGACACATGCAATCTACCATGACTTGGGATTTCCTCAAAACGAGGCTCATTATCCAACCCAATTTTTGACAACCAGGGTTGCCGTTTTACTTCATGTATCAAGGTGCGGTCGCCACAAGTATAGCCGAATCCCAAAATCGCCAATACTGCAGCAGGGTCCCAGGTAAGTCTCGCGGTGCAGTCTTTGGCGGCATCAAGGAAAGACTTTTTCCAGAGGCCTCCTGGTGCGTGATATAGCGGAGGTTGATATAGGTGAAAACTCGATTCTAATTCGTTCATCGTCGGTTCCTGGCCTGTGAGTTCTTTAGTTCACGGCAGTTGCCCAACCGAGAATCGGGGGAGCTAGATGTATATTTTTGTCAGCAACTCAGATAAGAATGGGCTTACCAAGGACTATCCGAGACAATGCAATAGCAGACTGTGCTTCGCACTCTCATTTAGACTTTCTTTGCCCGATATACAAGACACTCGTTGCTAATAGTCTTGTCCTTGGATACAGGCCAAGGGATTTGCTTAAGATTCTCGATATGCCGTTGAAGGCCCTGAAAGGCAGATCGATAGTTTCTGCAAGTGTCTTGTTTCTGTCGAAGAAAGGGAGTCCGGCGGCTACAGTTATAAATTGCAGCCCCCCCACATAATCACAAAACAATGTGCAAAGTTCAGACCTCTCGTGCAAACTCCTAAGTAGAGTTGCATCTATGCGCTTGTGCGCATAAAACACTGTGGGCCTAATTTTCTTGCTTATGAAGCCATTTATACCATAAAGATTTGGAACCAGCGTAACCACATATTGTTTGGCCAATTTACTTATTCTGCCCACCGTGTTGTCAAGGTCGTGAAAGTGTTCTATGAAACCGCCAGAAAACACAACGTCGTAACTGGCCGGGGGAATCTCGGCTTCAAAAAAATCTACACTCAGCACTTTTGCGTCAATTCCTTGGAGTTCCATATTCTGTTTGGTAGCGGTGGCGGCAGAGTCAACATATTCAATGCCAGCAACAGAGTAGCCGAATGACTTGTGAAAATAGGCCATCCACTTGCCGGGTGCGCAACCGATCTCTATTAGACTCATCGTGTCAGACTTCGGGAGGAAATTACCGAGAATTCTATCAATATCGTATCCAGGTTTTGCAATTACAGGCAGCGATACAGCTTGTTGAACTCGTCTCCAGTACACTTTTGTTGTTAATCTGTTATCCAAGATTGAAACCCGCTTTCGCTTTCATTTATTGTCTGTAACGAGATTATTGCACACTTCTTTAACGCCGTGTTGTTCAGACAAAACACGTGTAATCCCATTCACGTTGACCAGAGGAAAAAGTTGGAATAAGCACGCTCGAAAAACAAGTCTTTGGTCAATCTAATAATTGCTTTATAGCAAATAAATGACGAGATTTTAAAAAATGGTCCCATTCACGGATTTAGCTCGCTTCAAAACTTGAATTACCAAGAGGCAATTCAAGAACATATGGTTAAACTCAGCAACAGCAACGGCCCAAACATATCCGCGGGCACCATAATGCGGCACCATAAGCAATGTCCCGCCGAGAACTACCGCACCCCACACGACATGGACTCCAAAGTTCCACCAGAGTTTTCCCATAGCCGGCATTACTTGTGTAACAACGTCGTTGACGGCCCGGAAGAATCCTGATCCGACCAGAATGACCATCATGTCCCAATCCCCTGTAAAGTTTCGGCCATAGAGACGAAGAATCCACGGACTTAAAATCATTATTGGGATAGCTGCGATAAGAGCTGTTCCACCATTGAGGCCGATGTTGGCCCACAGCGCCCTGACAAACCGATGATAGTCATTCGCGCCTTTGAGCTTCGACAGCAGCGGAAGCGTAACCCGCCTGACCGCTCCGGGAATGAACAATACGGTCTCTCGCCAACGCATAGCAACGCTAAATCCGCCCAAGTCTCCTAATCCCCCCGGAATGTTCGCAACGACTGCCTGGCTGAGTACGGAAGTGGGCCCGATCGCTGCGGCAGTCAGTAAACTCGGAAGCCCGTAACTCCAAAGTATACTACGTTCGCGCCATATGCCCTCCATGCCAAGTGGCACGTTATTCTCGCGGCTTTTTCTAGCCGTTGCGATTATACACAAGAACATTGCTGTGACTTGAGAAATCGCCATTCCTATGACAGTTCCCACTAGCCCCAACCCCAGGGTCAGAAGTGGAGCTATGGCAAAAAGGACGACACCTTGTACAAGATTGATCTTCGCAATGCAACGAAAATCCTCAAACCCGGCCAACGCTCCTTGGAGTATCTGAGTGAGAACCATGCAAAGCAGAATAATGCTGGCCAGCATCAGTGGAACAAGCAATTCCGGCACGTTATAGAGGTTATTGGCTAGCCACCTCGCCAGGCCGAGGCACACCAGAGTCATTGCGCTTACACTTACCAACCCGGTGAGGAGGATGAGCGAAAGTGTTCGGCCGGCTCTAAGTGGGTCAGTTGTCCTTAGTTCAGCCACATGTTTCGTCGCGCTAAGCGCCATGCCAAAACTGGCAAAATGGGCAAACATGGAGATAGTAATTAGAATTAGTCCCCACTGCCCGAAACCTGCTTTGCCCAGGATTCGAGCGACAATTATACTGCAGACGAGCGTGAAACTTCGCGAGAATATCGCTCCCGCCAGCGACCAGAAAGCACCCAATAACAGCAAATGTCGTAAGCTGCCCCTCGGTAGATAGCGGCAACCAAGTTCCCGCAACCAAGAAATTACGTCGCTGGACTTTCCGATAGGCTTTCCCATCAAAAAGAACGCCTTCCGCTGTTTCCCTTGCTTTCCTCGAATGAGTTGCTTCTCGCTGCCATCTGGAGAATTAGCGCTTTCTAAAAACTATAAGCACGGTGTCACCGCGCAACAGCGCCAACATCACTCCTATCCATCAAAATATTCATCCTCAAAATCGAGCGACCGCACGTCTGCAACGCGAACATCGAGGTTGGGCAAAACCTGTCTGATCTTGGTAATCGTCTTCAGGTCGAAATCAACACCAATAGGTTGATAGCCCCAATACCCATTGCATCAACAAGATGACCGCAACCGCCTTCAAGAACTCTGCTGTTTTTCCGGGGCAAATATTTCCTGAGAATATGCGAATACCATTCACATTCCGGGATTGTTCTCGCCTTCTTCAACTCCTCCGTTCGCCACTGTCGGCTCCGGTATTCCGGCGTTGCTTCTTCCTTCAGAAAAAGCAACTTCTTGCCCTGGGGCCAATAATACGTTGCCCACTCCTGCTTTCGCTGTTTCCGACACACACGCTGTTTACACCAAAACCAAGCCTCGTTACTTGCAGGGGGGACTCACTACCATTACTAATGCAATCGAGGCAAACTCAACAAGTCGGAAAAATCTTATGTTTATTTCGCCCCTATCACCAGCGGGCGACTGTACCCAAACGGCGCTATTACCCGTGTGATGGGAAATCCGTTTCGTTTGACGACCGCCAGATTATATTCTACCGACGCCTTATCATATACATGGGGATCGCTTCTGCCTATGTTCATTTCAGTGTTACATTGGAGCACAAAGAAATCCGTTATAGTGCTTATATGCCGGACCAAGCGAGCGATAGAGTCATCATCAAGATAATAAATCGAACACAACGCCATAACTATATCGAATTCACCCAAAATCATCGCTTGCACCCTTCTCATATCCGCCTGAATATACTTGAAATTGTATTGCCGGTTATCGGACCACTCGAAAACTGCCTGAACAAAGTTCCCCTGGGCTATATATTTACCGTCTAACTCAAAGCCTATCACCTCGCTGGCACCGCTGCGCAGCAGCTGAATTCCATTGTAAGCATTATTGGCCCCCAGATCCAAAATACGCTTCCCCGACAGCTCAGGCAGATTGTGCTTCAAGATATAGTGCCAACGCCCATAGCCCGCATCCACACTCCAAATACTGCCCATTCGCAAGCCAAATCCAAAATAGACGGGCGCGTAGACCTGATCTCTTTTGACACCTTTGATCTTCTCTGTGATTATTTTGTAGGTCAGCTTTTCGGTATTAAAATGCAAATTGAATTGTTCAACATCCTGATCACGAAGAACTCTGAGCACAAATTCCCCCAGTTTAGGGTAGTACCGCGCATATTCAAAATCAACCAGAAATGGTTTGCCTGTCCTTTTCTCAATAATTACATTGCCGTACTTTACGTCGTTATATATGAAAGAACACCGATGGATTTTGGCCAGTTCCGCAAACAAAGCTTCCACAAATTGGGGGTCGACTGCTCTATGCAAGACACGTTTACCTTCTTGCACACGCTTAAGCCACCGTGTCTTTGGGTCAAGGCTCATAAAATCCCGGCTGTCGTCCACATCACGGTCACGCAAAATAGCACCCCGTTTGGCTAATTCTTCACGGAGTACCCGACCAAGGATGTATGAGACAGTCAGGGTCAAATTATCAAAATCAACATCTATTATGGCCGGTACATTACAGCCAGCCAGCCCGAGTTGATGAAGGGCTCTTATCTCATATAAAAAGGCCAGCTTGTCTTCTTTGTAGTGCTTTTGTACCCCAACATATTCATCGATAGCAACCACTTCGAGAGTGAAGCGATTTCTTGCCATGAAGTCCTTTTCAGAAATGAGCGGTACATTGGGGATCATGCCCCAGTGGGAAAGGAAGAATCCATCTTGGTCTATCTCCGCGATAACAACACTCTTTTCATTTTGGCTGGCTTCCCTAAGCGACCTCAGTGTTTTAGGGTCCAATCCCAGTTCGTCTATTTTCGCTCTGTACCCTTTCCTCCCAGTCTCCAACAACTCCTCCCTGTGCAATCTCCAATAGCGCATCTCTCTCTCTGCACGCCAACACAGTTGCATTAACTTCTGCAGCTTGCAATAAGATTTCGCATAAATTGGCAGTATCTTCACCAGGAAAGGCAAAACAAAGTAAACGTGGAATACGTAAAGCGAATGTACCACCCCATTTCTTGTCAGAACAATGGGAATTTTGAGCATTCTCCTAAACGTTCTATTCATATCAACAACAGAATTCTTCCGCCCCACTGAGATTATTCACAAACCATAACCGACCGTCACTTTCCTTTGAGGAGGTTTTTGGCACCCGGCGGGGCCTCAGTCCTCGAATGTACGTCATAACCTAGTGATCTGAACTCTTCGAAGGTCTTATTGCTGCCGCCAAAGTAGAATGTCATTTCCGGAAAGTTATGGAAAGTGTTGTAATCACTTTCCAAGTTAAGTACACAGCCTTTAACCCGCTCGTAATAGAGGACGTGCATCCAGCCGCCTGGCCCCAAATGTGCTCTATTGTTATAGAATGTGTTGCCTTTGATTTTACAATCTCTGTTGCTGTGTCTGGGCTCGGCGGCATTTCCTGAATTCATCTGAATAATTGCGCCTGCAACGTTGCAATCCCGAATCAGGTTATTGTAGAAACCACAGTTTTTGGCGGCTTGAAACAGTATGATGTACGGACCATCCGACAGTTCATAAATTTCATTGTTTCTCACAGTAATATCTGCCGCTTCATCAGCTATACCACCGCGGATCCAGGAAATTCCACCTATTGTAATTCCAGTACCAGGACTCAGTTTGTAAATCTTGTTCCCTTCAACGAGAGTACCTATACTGTTGTTCTTCAACATTATACCATTTAGCGGGCGTGATACATAAGGATAGTTAATCGCACCATCATGAATCTTATTGCGGCGGACTATCCAATAGTCCCCCCCTGTAATATCGATACCACTGTCTGTGAAGGCATAAATGTTGCAGTCTTCTATCAAACCGTTTTCAGAATTAAAGTAATTTGTATGACTTGAGTCATCAGGGTTGTTATAGTCAGCCGGTCTGGCCCCCCACACTTTTATTCCGTTGGAAAAACAATTCCTGAATGTGCAGTTCTTAAGTTCAATGTAGTCAGTTCCGATGACTATTGGATAGTAGCCGCCCTCGATAATCAGCCCCTCAAAAGTCAAATAATCCGCTTCTTCCTCGTCACTTAAGGGGTTATGTTGCATGTCTATTGTGTTGGAACCGCCGTATACAAATTCGCAAAACTCAGTTTGATGGGTCCCAGGGTTCTTCCCATCCGTTGACCACATGTATAGCTTCATGTCTAACACGCTCCTGGCCCATTGCCCCGGACCCACCAAATCGTTTGGGCCACCATTCTCATCAGGTCTCGTCATCAGCTTCAGCGGAATACCATCCTCCGAACAATGTGGGATTCTTTGCACTTTCGCAAGTTTCAAGTACTGCTTTGAAAGCTGTGTCCAGTAAATCTTTGTATCGCCTACTCTGTGCCAATCGCTTGGGTCATCTCTTAATTTCATGCACGTTATTACTGCAGTTTCTCCTGGATAGGATTTGAATGTTATTCTGGCATCTTTGGTAGCTTTATGTGAAAAGTACCAGCTCTCGATCGTTCTTTCCTGTCGGTAGATCCCTTCTCTAAAATATACGGTGTCCCCCGGTTTGGCACTTTTGAATCCCTTTGTTACGCTCTTCCAGGGGGTGCCTACTGAACCATCGTTCTTGTCGTTGCCGTACGGTGCTACATAATAAGTTGACCCCATCGCGGTACTGAAAAGCAACAGCAGAATACCGGCGCCTATAATTAAGCGGATTATTTCTATCACAATACCTCCTTTGTTGTTATGGAATAGCACAGACATAAGGTTATTGTTTTTGTGTACGATACGCCAAGTCATTTTGGGAATATCGAAATAACCTTCGCCACATAGGCCTTCATCTCCTCCGTCAATTCCGGGTAAATCGGCAGGGCAAGCACTTTTTCTGCGGCTTGTTCGGCCTCGGGCAAGTCGCCTTCCTTATAGCCCAAATACCTAAAGCACTCGTTCATGTGCAGCGGAATCGGATAGTAAATCGCGTAGCCTATGCCTATCTCTCGCAAGTGGGCCGCCAATTCATCCCGTCGCGGCACCCGAATGCAGTACTGGTTATAAATGGAAACACAGTCCGCTCTGACGACCGGCGTCACGACGGGCGAGCCCGCGAATTTCTCATCATAGTACACGGCATTCGCCCTCCTTGCCTGCGACCATTCATCCAAGTGCGGCAGTTTCACCAGCAGCGCCGCCGCCTGAACCGCATCCAGCCGAAAGTTGCCGCCGATATATTTGTATTCGTACTGCGAGCTCTGGCCGTGGTTGCGCATCATCACCATACGCCTATACAACTGCTCGTCGTTGGTCACAATCATTCCGCCGTCGCCGATACCACCGAGGTTCTTGCTCGGATAAAAGCTGAAACATCCCGCCGTGCCGATGCTCCCAGCCTTTCTGCCCTTGTAGGTGCTCGATATCGACTGGGCCGCGTCCTCAATAACCGCCAGCCCATACTTATTCGCAACTTCCATAATCGGATCCATATCCGCCATTTGCCCGAACAAGTGAACCGGCATAATCGCCCTGGTCTTTTCCGTAACCGCCGACTCGATAAGCGCCGGATTTATGTTGAAAGTCCTCGGCTCGATATCCACAAATACCGGCTTTGCCCCCACACGCGCGATGCAGCCGGCGGTGGCAAAAAACGTAAAAGGCGTGGTAATCACCTCGTCGCCCGCCCCGATATCCAGGCTCATCAGGCAGTTCAAAATCGCATCGGTCCCGCTCGAAACGCCCACCGCGAATTTGCAGTCGCTTATCGCCGCTATCTTCGCTTCCAGCTCGGCCACCTTCGGCCCGCCAATGCACTGCTGTGATTCGACCACCGCGCAAACGGCCGCCAAAAGCTCATCCTTAATAGTCGCGTATTGTGCCTTCAAGTCCAATAGAGGAACCTCCATATTCACTCTCCTGTCTGTATTAGTAACCATCATACCTGAATTTCTCTGTTGTGCGTTTCATTTCGAAATACGAGCCGATTGCCGCACAGGCCCTTCGGCTGAAAGAAGTCTTTTGCCTGCCTCACGGGAGCATTTGAGTCTTCACCTTTAGCTAGGATTAGCCGCACGCCCTTTGTCCCCGACTGCTTTCCACAGAACGCCTTTTTGGACAAAATCACACCGGTCAAGAAGGAATTCCGGGCAGTAGCTCCTTAACGGCGACACCACATACAGCGCACAGTCATTCATCAGGCCGCCAACCGTATCCTCATCGAGAACCGGAGCATTCTCACTCCGATAGTAATGCGACACTATTCTCACATCCGGCCGCTTTCCCTGGACCTCCTGCACATACAAAAGCGTATGCACAACCGTCGAATCCGCCCAGATTATCGCGTCTTTCTCAACCATCTCCAGCGCCTCGTCGGCAAATCTCTGCGCCCCCCGACAGCCCGTCTTCCACGGCTGCAGAAAATACGCATATTCGTCGCGATAAGGCCTTTGCCTTCTCTGGCCGAGAGATTTGTATGTCTTTCTCGCCAGCTCGGGAGCCACACCATAAACCGGTACCGGCAGCAGGGCAAACGCTACAACTGCAAACACCACGGCTTTGCGGTTGTATCGCACCAGCAAAGCATCCGCTCCCAATCCGACGAACACCGCCGCCAGACAATAGAACGGCAGGAAAAATACGTACCGGTCCGCAACCGTGTACCGAAAGGCAAACAGAAAATACAACGCCGACAGCGAAAGCATAATATAGGCGAAGCTCCGGCTCGGCGCCCTTTTCCGCAGGACCCACAGCCCCACGAAGAAAAGCACGAAATTCGGCGTAGGAAAGTTGAGCAGGATAAAAGCTATGTTTTCCAACGCTATCTTCATTGAGATAGACGTGTTAAGCACCGAGCCCCGCCACAGCTTGCCAAAGGCCGCCGAGGCCAGCGTCCCCGCCACATCGCCGGACAGAATAACATTCTTTATTATCAGGTACTCGTATGCCGACGCGCCGATTGCCCACAGCGCCGCCGTAATCGCAAAATGCTTAAAAGCGATCTCCCTTCGCGCCACCAGAACCGCCAGAAACGCCGCGTAGCAGACAAAGCTGATTGCCCCCCACATGTGGTTGGCAATCGCCAGCCCGTTAAAGAGCCCTAACAGGTATAACCACCCAACCCGCTTCGTTCGCGCATATTGCAGCAGAAATATCAGCTCGGCCAGCAGTTGTGCCGCATACAAAGTACAAACCTCGGCAATCGCCGCGTGCTGCCAGAAGGTCCACGAAACAGCCAGCGTAACCGCCCCGATCAACGCAGGCAGAATCCTGCCCAGCCACAGCCGCAAAAGCACAAACAGATTCGCGACCGCCGCCGCCGCGAACACCGCCGACATAAGATTAAGCCGGTAAAACAATTCGCTGACAGGCACATATTTCAGAGCAATACCCAGCATCACGTAAAGCGGATGCGCCAGCGCCAGCCCCATGTCCCCTTCAATATCGTTGTGCCAGACTCGATATGCGAATAGTGCGCTGTCATGCCACAAAACCCCCGGCGCACAGGTAATAACATACAGCACCCCTGCCCCCAGCAGCACAATCAGATACGACATCCCGATGCTGACAGGTATCGCCGCTTTGCCTTCTTTGGATGGTTCTTGCACGTCAGACCAGCATAAACAGGTCGATAAAGCTTGACCGGTTGACATCTTTACCTATAATTACTGCTCATTGTCCCGAAAGGATATTGGTCGTTTGGCAAGGTTCTCACGATGGTCAAAGAACCCGATAGTCAGGATGTGTCACCCCGGCAGCCGGCCGCGCCCGCCGCTCCCGCCAAGACAAAGTCCTATCGAGCGCTCTGGATAGTCATACTCGTCTTCGCTGCCTTTGTGGCAACCATCTTTCTCACTCATAAAGAGGAAACCGTAAACTGGGTCCAGGATTACCAGACCGGCCTCAAGCTCGCCCAAGAGCAAAAAAAGCCCGTTCTACTCGCCTTTTACAAACAGTTTACTCGCTTCACTACCGATACTTTCGAGAACACCTATAACAGCCCGAAGGTCATTGAATTCGTCGAGACCAATTTCATCCCCATACTGATTAACGTCGACGAGCAGCCCAAAATCGCTGAGCAGTATAAGGTCGCTTATTATCCAACCCACTACATCAAACGCCCCGACAGCAACGACCTTTTTGGCCCTCTCGTTGGTTACGACCCCCCGGACCGTTTCATCAAAGAGCTCAAAAACCTAATTAAGAAAATGGAATCATCCGGCAAGTAGACAGGACGTCTTTTTTTGTTTCCCCCACCCACAACCATCAAATATGCTTCAGCGCCGTGTCCTGGCCGCTGCTTTTTCCCTGTACCAATCAATCGTTGCCTTCAGTCCCTCTTCGAAGGAGGTTTTTGCCTCGAAGCCAAAGAGCTTCTTTGCCCGCGAGACGTCCAGCCGCCGTCTCGGCTGGCCGTCCGGCTTCGAAGCATCCCAGCGAATCTCCCCCTTAAAACCCGTCAGCTTCGCAACCTTTTCCGCAAGCTCTTCTATCGTTATCTCGAATCCCGCCCCGATATTGACCGGCTCCGGCCCGTTGTAGTGCTCCGTCGCCAGCAGGATTCCCTCGGCGGCGTCGGCCGCATAAATAAACTCCCGCGAGACCTTTCCCGTCCCCCAGCACTCGATATAATCATCGCCCCCTTCAATTGCATCGACGCACTTTTTTATCAACGCCGGTATCACATGACTGCTGGCAGGGTCAAAATTATCGCCCGGCCCGTAAAGATTTACAGGCAGCAAAAATATCGAATTAAAACCGTATTGCGCCCGGTAAGCCTGTGATTGGACCAGCAGCATTTTCTTCGCCAGCCCGTACGGTGCGTTAGTCTCCTCCGGATAGCCGTTCCACAGCTCCTCTTCCTTGAACGGCACCGGCGTAAATTTAGGATACGCACAAATCGTGCCGATGGCCACAAATTTTTCAATATCCCGGACTCGCGCCTGCTCTATCAGTTGAACGCCCATCATCAGGTTCTTGTAGAAAAACTCGCCCGGATGCTCGCGGTTGGCCCCGATGCCGCCGACAACCGCCGCCAGGTGAATAACAATGTCCGGCTGCATCTGCTCGTACATCCGCACAACATCATTTATGTCAACCAGGTCATAGTCCTCGATTTTCGGCACGAGAATCTGCTTGCAGCCGCGCTTTCGCAGCCCTTCCGTAACGTACCCGCCCAGAAAACCGGCGCCTCCGGTAACAACAACGCGCCTGTCGCCAAAAAAACCCCCCATCATCCGACTCTCCCGTGCTCGGCGATAATCTTTTCATTGCTGGCTATTTCCATATCCGCGTCCGTCATCATCCTCGCCAGCTCCCCAAATGTCACCTTGGGCTGCCACTTCAGGACCTTCCTTGCCTTGCTCGCATCGCCCAGAAGAACATCCACCTCCGTCGGCCGGTAATACCGCGGGTCTATCTCGACATACTCATGCCAGTCCAGGTCGAGATGACCGAACACCTCGTCCAGAAACTCCCTCACCGAATGGTTCTGGCCCGTCGCGACCACATAATCATCCGGCCTGTCCTGCTGCAGCATCAGCCACATCGTTTCGACGTAATCGCCCGCGAAACCCCAGTCGCGCTTGGCATCCAGATTACCGAGGTAAAGCTTGTCCTGCAGCCCGAGTTTGATGCGCGTGGCCGCCCGCGTGATTTTCCTCGTAACGAACGTCTCGCCGCGTCTGGGCGATTCGTGATTAAACAGAATCCCGTTGCACGCAAACAGGCCGTATGCCTCCCGGTAGTTTACCGTCTGCCAGAAGCCGTAAACCTTTGCGCAGCCGTATGGGCTGCGCGGATAAAACGGCGTCTTTTCCGTCTGTGGTATCTCGACCGCCTTGCCGTACATCTCGCTGCTGGACGCCTGGTAAAACCTGGCCGGCTTTTCCATCGACCGCACCGCCTCCAGCAGCCGAAGCGTACCCAGCGCATCCACGTTGACCGTATAGATGGGCGTATCAAAGCTCACCCGCACGTGGCTTTGCGCACCGAGGTTATAAACCTCGTCCGGCTTAACGTCGTTCAGTATTGCCGACAGACTGCCTCCGTCGGTCAAATCGCCGTAAAGCAGCCTGATTGGCGGCTGTTCGTGCGGGTCCCTGTACAAATGGTCTATCCTGCCCGTGTGGAATGACGAGCTCCGCCGCACAATCCCCCAGACCTCATAACCTTTTTTCAGCAAAAGCTCCGCGAGATACGAGCCGTCCTGCCCCGTAATCCCCGTAATCAATGCCTTCTTCATAATCTGGCGCCTTCTTAACAGACTGCCGCCCCCATGCCTTGCCTGAAACTTTCGATAATCACCCGTAGCGTTTCAGTCAGACCGGTCTTGGGCCGCCAGCCGACCGCCTTGCGTATTCGCTCTATGCTCGGCACACGCCGCATCATATCCTCAATCGGCCTTCCATAGGCCTGCTCGTAGGAGACAAACTCCTTCTTGCTTTTGCTGCCCGTCATTTCGATGATTCTGTCCGCGAGCTTTTCAATGGTTATTTCTTCCTCTGAGCCGATATTGTATACCTGCCCCGCCGCCTCCTCGCAATCCATCAGCGCGACAATCGCGTCCACGACATCCTTCACATAGCAAAAACACCGTCTTTGCCGTCCTGTGCCGTATATCAGGACGGGCTCATTCTTGAGCGCCCTTTCCACGAAACGCGGCACAACCATTCCGTACCGACCCGTTTGCCTCGGCCCGATTGTATTAAAGAACCTGCCTATTACCACCCCCAACCCGTACTCCTGATAAAAAGCTACACCGAGGAATTCGTCTATCGCCTTGCCGCACGCGTATGACCACCGCGAAAAACGCGTGCTGCCCAGCACAATATCGTCATCCTCGTCGAAGGGCGCCTTTTCGTTCTTGCCGTAAACCTCGCTGCTTGAAGCCAGCAGAATTCTCCTGCCGAATTTGTTGGCCGCGTCCAGAACCACTTCCGTACCGCCTATGTTTGTTTGTATCGTATGGACCGGCCTGTCCGCTATCAATTGCACCCCAACCGCCGCAGCCAGGTGATATATCACATCGCACCGCTCCGCCAGAGACTCCATCAGGCCGGCGTTTCGGATGTCGCCTTCGACGAACTCAAACCCTGGATTGTTCCTGAAGCCTTGGATGTTTCTCAGGCTGCCGGTGCTGAGATTATCGATAACCGTTACCTTTGACCCCCCTCTAAGCAGCCGCTCGACCAGATGAGACCCGATAAAACCCGCCCCACCGGTGACCAATACCTTCATATCAGACCTGTGCAAGAATCCTCACTGCCCAAAGAAAGAGGCCCGACTATCGAAAACGGGGTTTTCAGTGGTTCTTGATGGGTGGACTCCGTCCCCGTCGGCTGCGCTAAAAAAAACCGGCCTGCCCTATGGTACACTATCAGGGATGACAACTTAGAGCAGATTTATCGCCGGACCACAAGAGCCTGGCCGTCCAATTCCCTGCGACCTGGGCCGCAGATGCCCTTCCTGATTTTGCTCTTTATCATAAGTATCGGCTAATAAAGAAGATAGCTTTAGTAAAGACGCCAATCCGGCCAGACGGCCTCCACCGACTTTTACACGAGAACTATACGTCCGTAATACCCCCTAAGTTCAAACTCTGCAACACCCCTGGCAAGTCTGAGAGAACCGTTTTATGGGACGGTCGGTTTACCTTTGTGCCGCTTGCGCCATAGCCGGATTGGCCCTCACCATTCGGGCAGTCTGCGGCTTCGGAAGGGCCTGTTCCAGTCAAGCCGGTATATATCAATCGGGCCGTAATAAGGGTCGCGGAACTCGTCTGTTTTCGTGCCGAATCTGCGACACAGGTAGTCGCCCAGGTGCCCTTCCCGGAAAGCCGGCATTGAGCGGGGCGGTGAAGCGAATCCTTTGTGAGGTCCGATTAGCCACGCAGTCCTTATTACGTAGTCAAAGTCATGTTGGCGCATTGTCTTAACAGCATCTATTAGGGGAATCCCTTCAAAGGTTATAAGGTAAGGGCCGTACCGGTATTTGTTGTGACCCACCCAGAAAATAGGGTCGCCGTAGACACGACCCTCGGGACCGACGACCAAAGCCACGCGCTCTATCACTTTCTGCAAATCGGCTCTGTGCAGACACCAAAGCATCAGCGAAATGGCCGTAATGCAGATTGATACATAAACCACCGCCACGCCTGTGCCCACGGCAAGGCGCAATCTGGGCCGGTGACCCCAAATTCTAACCTCGCCTGCTCGAATTCGCCATATTAGACGAACCATCAGAGCATTGAAGAAGGGAATGGTTGTGGCAAGATACCTTGGAGTACGATTGACGCTCGCAAAGGGCAAGATCAATACAAACAGGGCGATGATAGTAGCGACTGTTTTGTCAGCCGCTGATGACCGACGCCATGCCGCAATCCAGGAGACAACCATAATCACCCCAAGTGGAAGGCCCTTGGGCCACTGTAAGAAGCTCTTCCAACGAACTATTTCACCGCTTACAAGAAAACTGTGCAACATACCGGCTTGCATTTGCTCAACGAAGCTGACCTGTGGGTCTCGTATCGCCCAAAAAACGTAGATAACATACGGCAGAATAACTATCACGAATCCCACACTCCCCCATGCAATCAGGCGGCCTATTGCTCTGGTCCTGAGCCAGACAACTGCCCCGCAGCTTATCGAAAAAACCAGAATCAACCCATTGGGATGCGTAAGAGCACATAAACCCGCCGCCACTCCTGCAAGAAAGCCTGTCACCCTTGACCCCGTATCGAAGAAAACCACCATTAACCACAAAAATACCAGCCCCAGCGCTATATAGTAAATTTCAGGCCGGGCACGCCGGCTGACTTCGAAAAACCAGGGGTGGATAATCGTCGCCAATCCAATTAGAAAGGCTTGCTTTTCGTCAAACCAGCGACGCATCAGTGAATAAAGGATGACGATGGCCATCACGCCGAAGATTACCGAGCCGATCCGACTGGCCCCGATGCTATATCGGCAACACTGAAAATGCAGGCGCAAACTAAAGGCAGGACAACCCTATTAGGCAGGTAATGGCTATCCATCCCCCCCAAGCCCTCGACAAACGGGTGTTTGAGCGTCCCGGTGCGGGCCAGGCTATAGCCCAGGCCTGAATCCCATACTTCGTCGACATAGACCCGAGGAACACGGCTCAGGTACATCAAGCCCAGCGCCAATTGCAAAACAACAAGAACGACTATATCTCCCTTCCGCCCGAACATTCTTTCTCCCTGCCAAACTTTTTTCCCGGGCAACACCTCGCTTGCAGTCACGCTCCGTAGTAACTACAGTAAGTTTTATCGGTTTCCCACACTGTTACGCAGTGCAGCGACGCTTCGCCGAATTTGCCGGCAAGCCTCTGCCATGCCAGAAATGTAATGTTTTCGACGGTGGGATTGCTCTTGCCAAGCTCAGCCACGTCAACATTAAGGTTTTTATGGTCAACGAGCTTTATGAATTCATCATCCACGATTTTTTCAAAACCGCCCGCTCTAAAATCACTGCCGCCCTGCCGCGCCCTTACAGTCACTTCGACCACATAGTTGTGGCCGTGACCGGCCGGATTAGCGCATTTGCCGAAAACCTCCACGTTGCGCTCCGCCGAAAAATCCTCGTTCCAGAGCTTATGCATCGCCGCAAATTCGAATTTCTCGCTATAGTATATCATCTTACAATCCTCACCGTCAATCGCAATCTTGGAAAAAGGATTAAGCGCCAGACTCAGCCTGCTCAGCCCGGCCGTCCCGAACTTGTCCGCCAGTTGTCCCCATCCTGACTTCAGCAGCTCCACAACTCCGGGAAACCCGATGTGCCTGCGTTCCCGAAAGTCTGCCCTTATTCGCCTGCCGAAAAGCGGCACGACGAACTGCCGAACGGCCTGGTCGATATCGAGCACGTTAACGACAAATCCGGTGGCCGGCTCAACCTCGCCCACAAGCTCCACGCATAATTCCAAAAACAACGACAGCCCCTCGCCGGGCGGCCTCGACGCGTACGAATTGAAACCCGTACCCTCCTCCGGCAAAAAAGGATTAATGGAAAACCGCACATGCCTGGCCAATCTATGCATCGACAACAACCTTTTTTAACCGGCGGTTCGCACACGACCTCGAGCCCGCCGCCGCCTCCTTCTCTATCGGCCCCGCCGTCAGCCTGTCAGTCCTACTTGTGCATCAGGCTCATAATCTCACTGCGGCTCTTCGGGTCCCTCTTGAATATTCCGCGCAGCGACGATGTCACCATCACCGAGCCGGGCTTCTTAATCCCCCGGATGGTCATACAGCTATGGGCGGCCTCCAGCACGACCGCCACCCCCCTCGGCTTCAGACTCTCCATCAAAAAGTCCGCTATCTGGTCCGTAAGACGTTCCTGAACCTGCAGCCGACGCGCAAAACAATCAACCACCCTCGCCAGCTTGCTCACGCCCAGCACCGCCCCCGCAGGCAGATACGCCACGTGCGCCGTGCCGATAAACGGCATAAGATGGTGCTCGCATATACTGTAAAAAGGTATGTCACGCAAAAGAACTATCTCGTCATAGTTCTCCGTAAAAACCCTCCGAGTATGCTGTTTGGGGTCCTCCCCCATCCCGCCCAGAAGTTCGGCGTACATCCTCGCCACCCGCGCAGGCGTGTCCCTGATTCCTTCTCGCTCAATGTCCTCGCCTACCGCCAGAAGTATCTCTCTAACCGCTTTGGCGATTCTTTCCGTATCGACTTGTGCGTTTTCTGAACCCATATTCACCTTTTATCCTGCCGAATTCATAAGGTAAGTGGCTAACAGCCGCACGCCGAAACCGCTCGACCCTTCCGCCGTATACTCCGTCGCTTTCTCAAAAATCTCCACACCTGCTATATCCAGATGCGCCCACTTTTTACCCTCCACAAACTGCCTCAAAAAAGCCGCCGCCGTGCACGCGCCGCCCCATTGGCCGCCGATATTCTTCAAATCCGCTATCTTGCTTTTCATTTCTTCCGCGTACTCGTCGCCGCTGGGCATGCGCCAGACCTTTTCCCCGCTCTCCTCCGACGCCCTCTCAAGCTGCTTTATCAGCTTTTCGTCGTTGCCCATCAGCCCCGCCATATATTTGCCCAGCGCCACCCTGCACGCCCCGGTCAGTGTCGCAATATCGATTATAATATCACAGTTCTGCTTGACCGCATAGCTCAGCCCGTCGCAAAGTATCATCCTGCCTTCGGCGTCGGTGTTCTGCACCTCCACCGTCTTGCCGCTGAAAGTCGTCACAATGTCACCGGGACGATAGCTCGACCCGCTCGGCAGGTTCTCCGCCGACGGTATTATCCCGTAAACGTTTATGGGCAGCCTCAGCTCCGCCGCCGCCTTCATCGCCCCTAATACCGCAATCCCTCCGGTTTTATCCAGTTTCATCTCCTCCATCTTTGCTGCGGGCTTTATACTTATCCCGCCCGAATCGAACGTTATCGCCTTGCCCACCAGGCCGATGGTCGGCCTGCCCTTTGTCCCTTTGCCGCCGGGGCTGTACTTAAGAACAATAAACCTCGGCTTATTCTGCGAGCCTGACCCGACCGCAAGTACCCCCCCCATACCCTTCGCCGCTAACTGCTTCTCGTCAAAAACCGTGCAGCTCAGATTCTTCGAACGACGGGCCAGCTCCTTTGCCGCGGCCGCCAGCGCCGCCGGATTTACCACGTTGCCGGGCCGGTTCGCAAGCGTCCTCGCGTAACTTTGTGCCTTCCCGATGATTATCCCGCTGCCAAGCCCCCTGTCCAGCCTCCTTATTTTCGCCGCATCCGAATCAATCAGCTCAACCTGCAGCGAGTCCAGCCGCCCGTTTTCGCCCTCCGTGACAAACTCGTCATAGCGATAGCTGCCCAGATACGTCCCCTCTGCCGTCACCCGGCCAACCGCGCCCAAATCGAATCGCCCCCCGAACGCGCGGTGTAATGCCAGACTAAGCCTCTGGGCCCGGATTTCCACCGCTTTTTTCGCGGCATTGGCCGCCGCCTTGCGAACTGTATCAAGCGCAGCCTTTTTCTTCTCGCCCAGCCCCACCAGCAAAACCCGTCTGGCGCCTATCTTCTCGTTGCCGTAAACAATGGCGCTTGTTCCCTCTTTTGCCTTGAAATCACCCAGCTTGCTCAACCGTTCGATGGCCCCGTCGAGCTTGCTGTCAAGCTCACCGACGGTCTTATCCAGACCCTTCACATCAGAAAAAACCCCCACCGCCAGCAGCTCGGTCCTGCACCTGCTGACATCGACCTTCCGTGTCCTTACTTTCACATCGATAATCTCTTTCATTTTTTCCCTGACCCTTGTCCTTTCTCCTTATTCACGCCCTTCGCACGGCGCCGCAGATAGCTTTCGATGAATCCATCGAGCTTTCCGTCCAGCACCGCGCTCACGTCGCCCGTCTGAAAATCCGTTCGATGGTCCTTCACCATCTGATAAGGCTGCAGCACATAGCTGCGTATCTGATTCCCCCAGGCGATTTCGCCCTTGTCGCTGTAAAGCTTTGCCAGCTCCGCATCCCTTTTTTGCTGCTCGAGAATGTATAATTTGGCCTTGAGCATCTTCATCGCATGCGCCCTGTTTTTGTGCTGGCTTCTTTCATTCTGGCACTGCACCACAATACCCGTCGGCACATGCAGAATCCGCACCGCCGAGCTTACCTTGTTCACGTTTTGCCCCCCCGGACCGCTGGCACGGTAAAAATCAACCTTCAAGTCCCCCTCGTTTATCTTAATATCGATGTCCTCGTCAAATTCGGGAACGCAGTCCACCGCCGCAAAACTCGTGTGCCGCCGCTTGGCCGCATCGAACGGACTTATTCGCACAAGCCGGTGTACCCCCACCTCGCAAGAAAGCTTCCCGAAAGCAAAAGGCCCGCTGACCCGCAGCGTGATAGACCGCAGCCCCGCCTCTTCGCCCGGCGTCATATCCAGCTCCTCGTATTTGTATCTCTTCGCCTCGAAGTACCGCACATACATCCGCAGAAGCATACTCACCCAGTCGCAGCTTTCCGTCCCCCCGGCGCCCGCGTGAATGCTGAAAAAACACTTCTTCGCATCGTTCGGCCCGCTTAACAGCCCCGCCAGTTCTATCTGCTCGCACCTCTTTGTAAGACTGCCCAGATCCTCCCGCAACTGCGCCAGTTCGTCCGCATCGGATTCCACCGCCAAATCGAACAGCTCCGCCAGGTCTTTGACCTCCTGCAAAACCTCCTCCACCGGCTCAACCACCGATTTCAGCGCGCTCAATTGACCGACAACCGACTGAGCCGCCTCCGGATTGTCCCAGAATCCCGCTTTCGACATCTTGCGTTCGAGTGCGGTAAGTTGCGCCTTCTTGCCGGACAAGTCAAAGCCAGTCCCGGATTCGTTCTATCCGGGCCGACAAATCTGATATCGCTGACTTTAGTTCCGCAACTTCCATCGCCTTACTCTCATATATTTGCAGGAAAACTGCCCTTGCTTGCGTACGCCTGTTCTTCGACCGCCCTTAATCTTCACGGTATATTCAGCGGATCTATGTCCCCGATTCTTTCAGAATAAACCTTATGAGGGTATTTGGTCAGAAGCTCCTGCCGGTACTCATCCAGCCTTGCCTCTCGTTCTATCCGCCGCATTCGCTCCTCAACCTCACGCTCAACGCTCGAGTATTCCCGTGCCGAGCCGGGCCTCTTCTCCAGTACCTTCACAACGCGCCACTTGACCGCCCACATCGTCTGCCGGCTCTCGCCTTCGCCGTAAAAACCCTTGACAGGCCCGATTATCTCGTTGGGCTCGCCCGCCCATAATTCCTTAAAAAATACCCCTTCTCTCGCCGCCGTAGTATCAACCGCTTTCTCTTCTTTCCTCAGCGAATATTCCTGCTTGACCGCCTCGAAATCCTTCCCCCCCCTCAGCTCCCGCCTCACTTTTCGCGCCGTCTTGAGGTCCGCGCACCAGATTTGGTCCACCTTGACCACGTCGGCGCTCTTGAATTCCTCCTTGTGGCTGTTGAAGTACTCCGCCGCCTCTTCTTTGGTCGGTCGCTTAAGGCCGCTTAAAGCGTTCCTCATCACCCTGCTGAACAGAATCCTGTCCTCATACGCTCTCAGCTCTCTTACGAAGTTCTCCTCCTTATCCAGCCCTTGACGCCTCGCCTCCGCAAGAAAAACCGGCGTCCTCATCGCCCTGTCTAATAACTGCTCCACCCCCTGCACCGTGCCCGCGTCCTTCGGCCGCGACGGCGGTGACATCTCATTCAGCGTCTCAAACCAGTTCAGCAGCGTTATCTTCCCGTCGTCAAACGTCGCCAGCACAATCTCCTTCTCTTCCGGCGTCAGCTCCTCTTGTATCTGCCAGTTTGCTATCCACCCCCCTCTCCGCTCTTTTTGAGGACTATAAAGCAGCCGGTTGTGTATCTCCGCCGCTTTCCCGAAATTCTCACTTAGCTTCCGAACGTGAGCTTTTCTGGTCAGCTCGTTATAAAACTGCTCCACAAGCTCCCTCGCTCTTTCATTCTGTACCATCGCCGTCGCCCGGGCCCGGTCCAGCTTGGGGTCCGACTTCAGTTTCGCCTCTATGTCCGCATCCGTAACTCTCAACTTGTCCTGCAGGTTTGTGCGCAGCAGTAACGATACCAGCCTTCCTTCGTAAAACCGCCTGATTGACGAATCCCCCTGCTGCAGATTCTGCGCCCGCCCTTCAAGTGACATCGCCTTATCCGCCATCAGTTTCATCAGCACCGTCTTTGCGTCCGGCGCCTCGGCTGCCGGCCCCGGCTCCTCCTCGTACCCGCGAAGCTCATTTATCAGCCTGTACTCAACCTCCTGTTTCGTGACAACATAATCCCCTATTTCGCCGACCACGTTCGGGTCGTCCGCGTGCTTCGCCACAAAAGGCTGCTCCGCCGGCCTTGTCTCAGCCGGCTTGGCCTCCACCACTGGAGGCTTTACCTCAACAGGCTTGGCCTCCACCGGCTGTATTCTCGCTTGTTCCCGCTCAACCGCCGTCGGCGTTTCGCCAACCTGCGCTGCCCGCTCCGTTTGGCTGCACGAGCAGCAAACCACCATTAATCCCACTGTCAAAACCGTTACCGGCCTGCCAAAAAACCGTTTCATAGCACATATCCTTCCAAATATACTAAAAACCACGCGCTTCCGGGCCTTTTCTAACTGCCTGTCATACAATCCATCCCGGCCACCCTCTCTACCCTAAAACCGCTAAAATAACCAAAACCGCCGTTTTTGTCAAAACAAAAATCCCCCTTGCCCCGTTAGAAACAACCCGCCGTATCAATTGCATGGCTAGCCCGCAAGCCTGCCTTGCGCGCCATCACTCCCGCCCCATGCAAAAGTAGCATGGGCGTCAGCCAAACAATCCAGCTAGCGCCTATGCGCGGGGGGACACCTTTAATTCTCCTGCGAGGATTTCTTACATATAAAAGCTATATCTGGCTGCAATTCTTGATTCGGGGGCATTGATCGGTATGTATTTCAATATATACCCCACACGGCGTGCTGCGTGAAGAGTGATTGGCTCACTCATGTCAAACTGCGTATTGTTCCAGTTCATCTTTGTTAAAGCAAGAATCTCACGGCAAAGTGTTTCACGGGACTGTTGAACGGTATCGAACTCTATTTGCAATGCACGAGGCATATAAAGCCCGGGGTAAGTTTGAAAAAAGGGCACACTTCCCCGCGTATAAAGCAAGTGTTTATTACCATCGAGTTCTATATGGGTGCCACGTAGAACTGGATAGGCTCCCACTCGGAAAAGGCGGACAGAGCTTTTACGTATGCTCAACATGTCAGCCATTGATATATGTTCTTGTTTGAGACCCGTTGAAAATCCTTCTACCTCATCTTCTGTAAAATAGGAGCTTTTATGAAGAACAACCCGTGCAGGCATATTTTTGTGCTCATCTCGGTATCGCTGTAGCGCTTGAATCAATATCTTAGCTGAATCTTCATTGTTCAGATGGGGTGTCCGATCTCTCTTGGACTGTTGGGCTTGGCCTCCTCGCACAACAACACCTTCGCCACGTTCATTGAAGATTTGAGCGATGCTCGTAAACACTGCCGTCTCATCCAAGGTCTTGTAGAAGCTGATACCAATATAGCAGGTATCATAATCGCTTGATTGACGAGACAATCTCCAAGGCACACATCCAGCCTTGTAATACATTGCTGTGAACAGATTCCATGCACGAGTCGCGGGGTCCTGTAGTTGACGTGCTTTCTTACGTCGTCGTTTCTTTTTTGTGGATCTTCCACGAGTTCCGACACCAAAAGTTGACGGTAGAACCAATTGTATTGGGATTCGATAGTTCATAGCTTCTGATTTTAGGTAGTGATGGAAATCATGGCGATACGTATTGACTACGTCATCCTCATCTTGTCCAGAACGTGACACAGCCTTTACCATTTCAGCGGCCCGGTCCAACTGTTGCCCCAGTAGCTCTGGTATTATGCAAAAGATAATATCTGGCTTGTTTTCATTGGCCAAATAGTCAATTTCAGACGTATATAAACCAACTGCATTCTTGATAATTTCTCCCGCACTATGCACCTTCTGCAATCCGGTAATCCCTGCGCTAGATAGGTTTCTTACGGCACGCTCATCACATGCCCATTCGGCATTAAAAGGGGAGCTTGCTCCGAATCCGGGGAAACGGGGAAACAAATTTGGCTTTGATGTTTCTTTCGATTCAATCCCTGAATCACATAGTTCCAACCATTCAAGGAACTTGTCATTTAGATCAGGTAAGCCTATTATGGCAATATTAATGCGTCGCACATCAGAGCGTTCATCTCTGTCCAGAGTGCCATAATTGAGAAGGCCAAATCTTATATCTATGTGGCGATTGCCGCCCCCAAATTCCAGTTCGATGTCAACTTCATCAATGAACTTTGTCTCAGTCACTGGAATAGCCCCCACCCATCCGACTCTTCCTCAATCAGAATGTCGTCCCTAAGCCAGCTTTCGTCGTCCAGTCCTTGCCCACTCTTAAGCTTTAACAAGTGCCCAAAGACAATAAGCGGTTTCTCATTTGAATGATCACCAAAGAATGTGCTATACGGAGTAAATGTCAGTTTATGTTTCCACATTATTGTTTGTCCAAAGACAGCATTTTGTCTTTCAATCCGTTTGATCCCGGATAACAAATCCTCAGCGTATGGGTATATAGTCTTGCCATCGATAGTATAAACGTAATGAGGGATTATGGCTAAATACCACTTATTATTGATTCGCAAGAAATCGGCCCTCATTGCATTATGTCGATAATACGCTACTCTTGCTGTTTCCGGATTTCTGTGGCATGATACAACTTCACGTGATGTCCATGTACGCAGTGATTCGTAATGGTACTTCCATGATTTAGGCTCGCCTGAGTCGGACCATCTTGCCGGAAAGAAAAAACACTGTTCTTCCTTCGAGTACCACAAATGCCTGATATGCATGTCAGCCCTTAATGTCTGATTCATGAGCCTAACGAATTCTCTCTGAATATCGGGATCGTCCGAGTCCGACCATTCGTCAGTGCCAAATTCTTCGACAGAACCTCTGTCGCAAATTTGCGTCCATGGTTCTTCACGTAAGTCATAAACGCTTCTAACCATCTTTTCCGTGAGCAGCCAACCCGAGGGCAAGTTGACCCTGCCCTTCTTTGACCAATCAAAAATTTCTTCTGGGCTACGATAATCAGTCGCAGCACTATAAATTGAGCGCGGAAAAGTTTCTACCTCAAGCAAATTGGAATACAGCGTCTCTTCATGTTCTGTGGCTGGCAAGTATGGCCCGATATCCTTGTGAACGGCCACTTTCATCAAGTCTAATGCTGCTGATGCGCTAAACCGTCTTGTTGCTTTGTCAAATACTACCTTCTTCTCGTTCCTTTTAGTTGAATCCGAAAACACCTCCTTGACGTTTGTCCAGTAAGCTTCCCTTCTATTCGGGCTAACTGCAATAAGGATAACTGGCGTATTGCTTCTCATCCAATAGTCGATGTCTCTTGCCTTGCATCTATATACGAAGCTCTCTGGGGTGTCACTAATCCATTCCTCTTCGGTCGCCTTCACTTGAACTTGTATGATGTTGTTGGTAGTTTCGCCCGTTGCAGGATCCCGAATTTCTATAATACCATCGATGCCAGACTCAAGACTCGCGTTCGTTGGATGCCAAACGAATCCCATCTCCAGCACAATTTGTTCTACTAAGTTTACACCTCGTTGTCCCGTAATCTGCTTAGGCGTAATCTGTTTGTATCTGCGCTTTTCTCTCATTAGATATAGCTCTTTGGACTAGGCTTGCGGCCGCTTAAAGGTGTGCCCACCTTCTTCTTTCAAAGTATGCATAGTCACCTATTAAATCCGCGCAACGCCCGGTCTCAATTATTTGCTGCGTCTCCCTGATATATGCCTTCCCAATGGCCGCAATTTAGTCGTCTTTGGGCCTGTTGTCAACTGAAAAAACAGGGCTCAGCGTTCGTGCGTCGTATTTCGTGAAGCGTGAAGCGCATCTGCCAGTAGAAGGCGTTCTTCGCAATTTTTCCCCAAATCTCTCTTTTCCGCTACAATAATCAACAATCCTTAATCAATTATCACTTGATACCTTACCGCCCATTCCCCAAACCGTCAACCCTTTTTCCCCCAAAAACCACCCATTTTGATTTTTGCGTTGCATTTTTGCATTTTGATTTTTGAGATTTGCTTTCCCCTGACCCCTCTGCGCGTTCCGCAGTTTTGCACTTTGAGCTTTAGTTTTATACTTTGCACTTTTATCCGCCCGCGGCGGACTTGTCCGCCTCCGGCGGATTAACTTTTCACATTTCCCCTTCGTCCCCGCAATTCTCAGGCGGGGATCCAGTTCCACCCCTCCCCCTCGCCCCCTCGGAGCAAAGCGCAGATCCGCCGAAGCCTCGCGCGAAGGCGGACACCCCCCTCACCCCCCACTCATCTACTATCCATCTACTCATTTACCCTCTTCGTCCCGCCAACTTTTTCCTTTACTTCCAACCCCAAATCCTGTATAATACGCCCCCGTTGCCCGCCGTAGGCGGGCCGAGGG